>Ga0209540_10002173_pt1 | contig 14063 bp, 12 predicted proteins | sample BarGraIncu01121A_FD_184501 | JGI IMG/M metagenome (GOLD analysis project Ga0209540, IMG submission 184501) | Arctic peat soil microbial communities from Barrow, Alaska - Barrow Graham LP Incubations 011-21A (SPAdes) (version 2) | ecosystem: Environmental > Terrestrial > Soil > Wetlands > Peat... | reverse complement strand
GGTTTGATGTGGGCGATCGAGTTCGGTGAGCCGCCTTCGGGAAGCCGCTCGTACCGAGCGATCGACCGGCTTCAACCGGGCCTGTTCGCCCAGCTCGTGACCGCACCGCTCTTCTCCGAGCACCGCATCCTGTCGCAAGTCGCCGGTCACTCCATGGCGGTGATCAAGCTGCTCCCGCCTCTAGTCGTCTCCGATCAAGACATTTCCTGGCTGGAAGACGCGCTGGACGACTCGATCGCCAAGGCACAACGCTTGCCACGCTCGCTGGCGAGACTCGCAATCGGCTCCCTGCGGGCATTCTCGTAGCTCCGCTTCGCCGCGTGCGGGCTTCGGCAGGAGTTGCTAAAGGAGGATGCGCAGAGCGACTTCTGCCGGGCAGCCGCCCTTGACGAGGTCAATGGCCTCGTGCAGGTCGACTTCCAGGCGCGCAGCCAGTGAGGCGGCGCCGTCAGGTGAGTACCCGGCGCGCTCCAGTTCCTCACTCCGCCAGCGCACGATGCGATCGAGCTCCGACTCGATGATGACGTTTGTATTGGCCGCAGTCATTGCTGTCCGTGTCTCCTTACTCTACTTGTCGGTTCACGGTAGCGCAGTTGGCTCCCTTTTTAGGGGGATATAGGGTCACCCGAAGCAACTCTTACGAAACTTTTACCGTGGAGATGTTCGCCGCCGCCGGCCGCGATACCTCGAGAGATCAGGCGACTACGCCAGCTTCGCCGAGGAGAGCCTTGGCCTCGGCGAAGAAATCGCCGCTCGGCTTGACCTTGTAGGCCGGCCCGAGTCGAAGCTGCCTGGCGCCCTCCGAGGTCTCGACGTCGAGCAGCACGGGCGAGTCGCCCGGGAAATCGCGCACCAGCGCGGCCAGCTCGGAGACGATTCCAGCCGGCGCCTTGCGCGCATCCACCCGCAGACGCACCTCGCGCCGCTCGGGAACAGACTCGAACGCCTTGAGTTCCATGGCCAACAACTTAGATTCGCCCTCTTTGTGATCGATCCTGCCCTTCACGATCAGGACCTGGTCGGAGGAGCACAGCTCGCGCGTTTGCGCATAGACGGAGTTGAAGACGACGACCTCCGCTCCGCCACTCACATCGTCGAGGCGCATGAAGGCCATCGGATCGCCCTTCTTGGTGGTGAGCTGGCGCACGTGACCGACGATCCCGCCCACGATCACGACCTCGCCGTCGCGACGGCGGTCGAGGTCGGATAGCCCGCAGTCGGTCTTGCGCCTCAGCTGGTCGCGAATCGCGTGCAGCGGATGCTCGGATACGTAGAGGCCGAGCACCTCCTTCTCGATCTTGAGCAGCTCGGGCTTCTCGAACTCCTCGCCCGCGATCTCAGGATGATGCCGCGGATGCTGCTTTCCCTCGTCCCCGCCGAGATCGAAGATGGAGCTCTGCCCGCTCATGCGATCGGCCGAGCGCTTCTGCCCCCAGGCGACTATCTGGTCGAGCGCGTCGAGCAGGCCCTTGCGCGAGGCTCCCGTCGAGTCGAAGGTGCCGCACTTCACGAGCGCCTCGAGCACACGCTTGTTGAAGCAGCCGGCATCGATCCGCTCGACGAAGTCCCAGACAGAGGCGAACACTCCGCCCTCCTCGCGAGCGCCGACGATCGCCCGCGCCGCCGACTCGCCCACACCCTTGACGGCGTTCAAGCCGAAACGAATCTTCTCTTCGATCACGGCGAAGTCGGTCTGAGAGAAGTTGACGTCGGGCGGTAGCACCTCGATGCCCATCTCGTCGCAGGCATTCACGTAGAAGGGCACCCTGTCTTTGGTGTTCATGACCGAGGAGATCAGAGCGGCCATGTACTGGCAGGGGTAGTGAGCCTTGAGCCAGGCGGTGCGATAGGCGATGAGCGCGTAGCAGGCGGCGTGGGACTTGTTGAAGGAGTAGTCCTGCGCCTTCTCCATATCCTCCCAGAGACGGCGCGCAACCTTCGTCTCCACCCCATTTGCCGCGCAACCGGCGATGAACTTCTCCTTGAGCGACGCCATCAGCTCGTGGATCTTCTTGCCGATCGCCTTGCGTAGATCGTCCGCCTCGGCGGGGCTGAAGCCGGCCAGGTCCTTGGCGATCTCCATGTACTGCTCCTGGTAGATGCAGATGCCGTAGGTCAAACCGGTGATCGGCTTCAGGCGCTCGTCGGCGAAACCGACCTGCTCCTTGTCGTGCTTGCGCTTGGCGTAAACGGGGATGTACTGCATCGGGCCCGGGCGATAGAGGGCGACAAGCGCGATCAGATCCTCGAACACGGTTGGCTTGACCTGGCGCAGGGCGTCGCGCATACCCGAGGACTCGAACTGGAAGACACCGGTCGCGTCGCCGCGGGCGAGCATGGCGTAGGTCTTGGCGTCGTCGAGCGCTAGCTGCGAGATGTCGAGGTCGCCGATCAGCTCGACCGCCGTGTCGATCACGTCGAGGTTGCGCAGACCGAGGAAGTCCATCTTGAGCAGCCCGAGGCGCTCCACGTCGCCCATCGGGAACTGGGTCACGACCTCCTGGTCGGAGCCCTTCTGCTGCAGCGGCACGACGTCGGTCAGCGGCTGGGCGCCGATGACGACACCGGCGGCGTGAATCGAGTCCTGGCGCACGAGCCCCTCGAGCGGTCTGGCGAGGTCGACGACCTCCTTGCAGAACGGGTCGGAATCGTAGGCGGCTCGTAACTCCTGACCGGGCCTGAGGCACTCCTCGAGCATCTGGCCTGGGCCTTCGGGAATGAGCTTCGCGAAGCGATCGACGGTGCCGTAGGGAATCTCGAGCACCCGCCCGGCGTCGCGCACCGCGGCTCTGGCGGCCATGGTGCCGAAGGTGATGATCTGTGCGACGCGGTCGCGGCCGTACTTCTCGGCCACGTAGTTGATCACGCGCTCGCGGCCCTCGACCGAGAAATCGATGTCGATGTCGGGCATCGACTTGCGCCCGGGGTTCAAGAAGCGCTCGAACAGGAGGTCGTAGCGAATCGGGTCGATATCGGTGATATCCAGGCAATACGCGACGATCGAGCCGGCGGCGGAACCACGACCGGGTCCCACCCCGACGCCGTCTCGCTTGGCGAAGCCGACGAAGTCCGAGACGATCAGGAAGTAATCGGCGAAGCCCATCTCGCGAATCGTCTTCAGCTCGAAGCGAAGCCTGTCTTCGAGCTCGGGCGTCACCGTCTCGTAGCGGCGCCGCAACCCCTCCTCGCAGAGCGAGACGAGGTATTCGAAGGCATCGCGTCCCTCGGGAGTCGGGAAGGAGGGCAGCAGGATCCGGCCCAGCTCGATCTCGACCGAGCAGCGCTCGGCGATCTCGAGCGTGGTGCGCATGGCGTCCTCGTGACCAACGAAGTCGAGCGCCATCTCTTCGGGCGTCTTGAGCCAGAACTGGTCGGAGTCGAAACGCCAGCGATTGGGGTTCTTGAGCGAGTCGCCCGACTGAATGCAGAGCAGCGCCTCGTGCGGAAGGGCATCCTCGCGGCGCAGGTAGTGAACGTCGCCGGTGGCGACGAGCGGCATCTTCTTTCTACGGGCCAGCTCGACGAGATCCGGGTTGATCCGCTGCTGCACGTCGAGACCGGCGTTCTGCAGCTCGACGTAGACGTTGTCGCGCCCAAAGATCTGGATCAGCCGGTCGAGCTCGGCCTCGGCGTCGGAGGGGCGGTTCTCCTCCAGTGCCTTGCAGACGCGACCCGACAGGCAGCCGGAGAGGACGATCAGGCCCTTCGAGTAGCGCTCGAGCAGCTCCCAGTCGACGCGCGGGCGGTAGTAGTAGCCCTCCAGGTAGCCGAGCGAGGAGAGCTTGATCAGGTTGCCGTAGCCCTCGTTCGAGCCGGCCAGAACGGTGAGGTGGGCGTTGCCCTTTTTCTGAACGCTGCGGTCGTCGCAGACATAGAGCTCGGAGCCGATCACCGGCTTGACGCCGTGCTTAGCGGCCTGGCGATAGAACTCGACCGCCCCGGCCAGCGAGCCGTGGTCGGTGAGCGCTACGGCGGGCATCTCCAGCTCGGCCGCCCGCGCCGCCAGGGCCGGCACCCTGCACGCTCCGTCCAGGATCGAATACTCCGAGTGGACGTGCAGATGGACGAACTCGGCGTTCACGGCTTGGTCATTGTAGGAGGGGCAGCGGCCGGCCTCGGATTGCTCGGCGCCAAGAGAGGAAACCGGGGGGTCACTCGACACTAGCGCCCGGCGGCTATATCGACGCCCGGCATTATCACCTACCCTCCACTACAACCGATAGCTGGATACCGTCTGGGGCACCAGCGGCGGCGCGAAGCGCAGTCCTCCTGGATACCGTTGCCAGCTACCCCGCTGCTACCGCGATTCGACCAATCCGACTCCGATAATCGCGAAGTCCTCCGGCGGCTTCTCGGCCCATTCCTGTGCTCCATACCAGTCCAGGTAGTCCCGCGCTGACTCCGCGGACGGGAAGAGCAGATGCTGGTTCAGCCTCACGGCAAACGCAGAGAGCTCCGCGTAGGCTTCCTCAACCGGAGGATGCCACACCGGCCAAATGAGGGCGTCGCAAAGAATCGAGTAGTTTCCTCCGCCCCAGTAGCCGAGGTCGAAGCCGACAAGGTCTTGCGGCACATCAGGGCCTTCGCAGAGCTCGACGATCTCGTAGTCGTGCGATGAACTAAGCGCCGCATACACCTCTCGAGCGTCGTCGAGTTGTGACAGGAACGAGCGGGGAGAATCGGTTGTGTAATCGTCCGGACCAAGGGAGGCCTCAAGGAGCGCCCGCGCCTCGGGTTCAGACTCCACAGGTTCCACCCCACTCGCCTGCCAGCCAGGCTCCCTTTCCGGCCACTCAGAGAAGGGACTGCGCCCAATCCCTTCGTAGGCCGCGAAGTCCATGGCACCGAGTGCTGACCTCAGCGCCTCGACGAAGGAGTGGTTACACCGGTACATCGGACTTGCCAGGTAGGCAGCTTCGAGCTCGGGTGAGTGACGCATTAGTGCATACGCTCGCATCTACCCTCCCCGGTGTGTTTAACAATTCTTATGCAGTATGTGGGGACCAACGCGGGCACATCGTTCTTTTCTGCATAACACGTTCCAGAATTGTGCCGCGAGGACCGAGGCTAGCGCCTCTTTAGCAAACGAAAAGCGAGCAGGATGATCACTGAGCCAAGGATCGCAACAACAAGCGTAGTCAGATTAAACCCGCTAATAGCGTTATGCACATTGAAGACCTTGCCGGCCAACCAGCCACCCAATAGCGCGCCGACAACTCCCACGACGATATCGCGAACCAGGCCGAGACCCGATCCCTTTACGATTTTGCCTGCCACCCAACCGGCAATTGCACCAACGACAATCCACGTTAACAGCCCCATCTTCTCCCTCTCTTCTGCCCGGATTCGACTCGATCTCTCTTAGCGAATCGCAATGATGACGCGCCAGATATCTCGTTACTATCTCGAAAACCGTTCCCGAGCAACCCGGATTGGTAAACGCCGGCGCGATGTTCGCGCGAGTCGCAAGGACGGGCTGCCTTTTCTCGAAAGCCCTAGTCGGTCACGAAGTAGGCCATCAAGATCGCGTCCACGTACTCCTGGCCGCGGCGGTAGTGGCGCTTGCGGAAGCCCTCGCGTTCGAAGCCGAACGACTCGTAGAGCTTGATCGCGGCCTCGTTGTGGGGAAAGACGTGCAGCTCGAGCTTGCTCACGCCGCTCGAGCGAGCCCATTCGACCGCCGTCTCGAGCAGGGTCCGGCCGACTCCGCGACGGCGGTAGCCGCTGGCCACCATCAGGCCGATGTCGGCGACATGCTGCGAGGAAGGGTGATGATCGCGCGTCAGCGACAGGCGCCCGATGATGCCCTCACTGGTCTCGGCGACGAAGATGGCGGCATCGGGATGGCGGCGGAGGAGCCGAATCGCGCGCCGCTCGTCGGAGCTCGAGCGCCAGGTTCCGAGCGTCAGCAACCAGCCTCCGGGCTCGGCCGCCACGTCACGCGCCAGGCGCGAGAGAGCATCGGCGTCGGCGGGAGCGGCGCGGCGGATTCTCATCGTCTCGTTCACTCGGCCCCGCTCATGCGACTACCACGCCGTGACCGCCGCGCCTGGGATCTCCGGCCGCGGCCAGCGTGCCGTCGGTGCACACTTCTACCGCCGAGACACCACCGAAGAAGAGATTGCGATCGCGCCAGCGCACGAGCTCGTAACCGAGCCGCTCGAGCCCCTCCAGCGCCGAGCGATCGACATCCTCTCCCCCTTCGCACTGCACGATCGGCTCGTCGAGGTGCACGCGCGCCCGCGTCACCGCCTCTTCCACCGGCAGGCCGTGACCGATCACGTTCAGCACCGTCTGCATGATCGCGCCGCGCAGCCGCACCGAGCCGGCGCTGCCCAACACCAGTCGCGGCCGCCCGCTGGCAAAGACGATCGAGGGCGCCATCATGCTGGTCAATCGTTCGCCCGGTCGCTCCGTTCCGGCGACCAGATCTTCTTCCCCGAGCATGTTGTTCAGGTGGATGCCCATTCCGGGGACGATCACGCCCGAACTGGAGCCGAGCGAGCAGGTGAGCGAGGCGGCGTTGCCGCAGGCGTCGACGACCGCAATGTGGGTGGTTCCGTTGGCACTGCGCGGCTCAGGGCCTGCGGGCCGCGAGCGTCGAACGCGCTCGACCGCCTTGTGGAGCGAGTCGTCCGAGAGCAATCCGGCAGCCAGCCCGCCGCGGCGAAGAGCGCTGGAGTAGCCCCTGCCCGAGCGAGCCCGCGTCTGTTCGCGCATCACCTCGACGAGGCGCGCCAGCGCCTCGGTGCTACCCGGTGCTCCGCCCTCGCCCAGCTCGTCCAGGAGGCGCAGCCCGTAGGCGACGAGGATCCCGCCCGAGGAGGGAGGCGGATTGGAGACGAACTCGCAGCCCCGGTAGCGCGAGTGCACCGGCCGGCGCCAGACGACTCGGTAGCGCTCGAGATCCTGGCGCGTGATCTTCCCGCCCTCGCCCTGGATGTGTGCGACCAACGCGTGCCCAAGCTCTCCGCCATAGAGCGCATCGGCGCCCTCGGCTGCAAGCTGCTCGAGCGTGCCGGCCAGATCGAGCGGCCGGAAAACATCGCCGGCGTGATAGCGCCTTCCGTCGGTCTCGTAAACCAGGCGTCCTTGTACGCTGTGACGGAGGATGGGATCGAGAATCTGGTGCAGGAAAGCCTGCGCCGGAGTGATCTCGACGCCGCGGCGGGCCAGCTCGATCGCCGGCGCGACGAGCTCCCGCCAGGGTAACTTGCCGAAGCGGCGGTGCACCTCCTCGAGGCCCTTCGGAGCGCCGGGCACGGCGCAGGAGGCCTCGCCGATCGAGAAAGCCTGCAAGGAGTCGGGCTGGAAGGCAACGTCAACCTGCTTCATATCGGCGAAGGCCCGCTTCTCGCCCCCCAGGCCGGGCTCGCAGACGAAGAAATCGGCCAGGCGCGTGCGCGCACTCGCGGCGTCGTGCACGAGGAAAAACCCACCGGCGCCCGGGCCCGAGAGCATGCTCTCGGTCACCCAGGAAGCGAAGGCCGCGGCAATGCAGGCATCCACCGCCGAGCCGCCCTCGGCCAGGACTCGTGCCCCCGCCTCGGCGGTCAGAGGGTGTCCGGCCGCGATCGCGCCTCGCATGCAGAAAGCCTAGTAGGCAGGAGCGGTCAGCGTGCGCCACCGGATATGAAATAGACAACCAATAGCATGTTTGCTATGGTCGGCTCACATGACCGACCTCAAGACATTTCCCTTGTTTGTGCGGCGCGGACTCTGGTTCGTCATAGCGACGGTGGCCCTGACTGGTCTCTGGCTAGGCCTCGGTGCGCTTGGAAAAACGGCCGGGCCGGAGCCGAACGGATTCGGTATCTGGATCGTCGTCGCCGCCGTCTGGCTCGCCTTTATTGCCGCCATGGTTGGGTGGGCGTTTATCTCGGATAGCGGAACGCTACGCCGGCGCCTCAAGCGCGCAGGCGGGGTTCTCTGCGCGGATTACGTAGCCCTCGTCGGTATCGGTATTCCCGTGGGCTTCATCGGGTACTTCAATCGACTCTGCTCACCGGGCTCGGATGTCAACGCCCCGGCTTCGATCGCCTGGTTGGCGTCGGCAGTCGTCTACTACGCGATCGGCTACTTCGGCTTCACACGTCCGCGCCGCTTGTGGCTCATCTGGCCGCTCGCGATCGCCTGCGCTCTCGTCGCTCTCCTCATCGTCGAGTTCATCTGGACGACCAGTTCCGGCTGCGGCGACTGACAAAGCTAGCCCGAGCGCTTCAACTTCCCGTGGCGCTTGGCGTAGCGCTCACCGCGGCGGAAGATCTCCAGCCCGAGCAGAATAGCGACGGCGCGCAGCGCCCTGGGCGCGTAGGTGGCCGGTGAGATCCGCGCCAGCGCCTGCATCCAGCCCGGCAGGACGGAAACGTCGTAGTAGACGCCCGCGCTCACTTCTCGCGATCGTGCTTCCGGCGGGCGGGCGGCGGACGCGCGACTGCGCACGAAAACGGGACTGGTAGCATCGTCCGCCGATGGGAACGAATGAGCGCCTTTCCGCCCTGAGCGCCGCCGCCGAGCGCGAGCTGCGCGAGGACATCCTCCCCTTCTGGGCCGAGCAGACCGTCGACCGAGAGCAGGGCGGCTTCTACGGCTGGATTTCCAACGACCTGAAGATCGATCGCGAGGCGCCCAAGGGCTCCGTCCTCAATGCCCGTATTCTCTGGACTTTCTCGGCCGCCTTCAGGGTCTGGCCTGATCCTCTCTACCGCGAGATGGCCGACCGGGCCTACGCCTACCTGCTCGAGCACTTCTGGGACGAGGAACATTCCGGGCTCTTCTGGCTGGTCGATCACAAGGGCGACTCACTCGACGCGCGCAAGCAGACCTACGGACAGGCCTTCGGCGTCTACGCCTTCGCGGAGTACTTCCGCGCCACCGGCGCGCAGGAGGCGCTGGAGCGCGCGATCAGCCTCTACGGGAGCATCGAGGCGCACGCCTTCGAGCCCCCGCAAGGCGACGAGCACGGCGGCTACGTCGAGGCGCTGGCGCGCGACTGGAGCCCGCTCGAGGACATGCGTCTGAGCTCGATCGATCTCAACGTCCCCTACTCTCAGAACACCCATCTACACCTGCTCGAGGCCTATGCGACACTGCTTCGCGTTTGGCCCGATCCCGCACTGCGCGAGCGCCTGCGGGCTCTCTGGCAGATCCTCGCCCTCCGCATCCGCGACGAGAAGACGAACCACCTGGTTCTCTTCCAGGATCGCGACTGGAAGCCGCTCTCCGAGGCGCTGTCACACGGTCACGACATCGAGGCGAGCTGGCTGCTTTGCGAGGCCGCCGGCGTCCTTGGCGACGCTGAGCTGATCGAAGAAACGAAGTCGATCGCGCTGGCGATGGCCGAGACGGTGCTCGAAGAAGGTTTCGATCACGAGCGCGGCGGCGTCTCGGACGGTATCGATCACGACATGGCCGTGCTCGGCAAGGAGTGGTGGCCGCAGGCCGAGGCCGTCGTCGGCTTCCTCAACGCCTTCGAGCTCTCGGGCAGGGAGGACTATCTCGAGGCTGCGCTCGCGAGTTGGCGCTTCATCGAGCAGTTCGTCATCGACCACACCTACGGCGAGTGGTACTACCGCGTCTCTCCGGAAGGGCAGCCCGAGCTCGATCTGCCCAAGGTCTCGCCTTGGAAGTGTCCGTACCACAACGCGCGTGCCACGCTCGAAACGATCGAGCGCGTGCATAGGCTCCGCGACCGTTAAGAGCCTATTTCGTTAGGGATGGGCGCTCGAGGGGGTCGAGCCGTGGATGCCAGGGGCCACACGGGCCGCGAAGGCGCACTGGTAGTGCGGTGAGTGGTCCGGGTGGTCACTGGCGCCGTGGAGCGGCCACATCGGGCGTGCAGGCCTAGCGAAATGGGCTCTAGCGCGCTCCGGCTGAGCCGGTGTCCGCGGCCCTGCACCGGGCACGGAAGACATATCCGGGTGCGGTGTTGTCCGCTTTGGACCTATGCGTCGGCTACTTGCTCCGGCGCGTCTCAGGTACCCGCGGCGCCTTACCCTTGAGCGGCGGACGAGCCCGCGGCGAGGCTGCCTTCCCGGCATCCTCTCCCGACTCCGTTTGCCGAAGCAGCTCTGGCAACGTCAGTGCCACGGCGCCCGCGCTGGCGATAAGAGAGCCGACGAGCGCGAGCCAGGCTCCGCTGCGAAGTGGGCCGAGGTGATGGAACGCCTGCGATACCGGAATGAAGAGCGAGATCCCGAGTAGGGCAAGAGACGCAGCCAGCGCCCAGGTGCTCAGAACCGAGAGGCGGGTGATCAGCACGCCGAGGAGAGCGACGATCGCCGAGGCGCCGAGCACGAGCATCACGATGCCAAGCGAGTGGTCGCCGGCGGAGTTCCAGTACGTCTGGGAGACCTTCGTCCCGGAGGATTGCGCCTCCGCCGTGAGCCAGAGAGAGACCAGCAGAATCCCGGCTCCGATTGCGGTCGCAAGCCAGATAACGAAACGCCTTGGCGTCATACCAGGCAGGCATCGCTTCCAGGCCGCCTTGCTGCGCAACGAGATCACACTCAGACCCATCAACGCCCCGCCGATCATTCCGAGCCAGGTGGCCGGTCCGAGCGTACCGAGCTGGTCGGGCGCGGCCTGGATCACCGTGGTGCCGAAGTAGCCGGCTAGCAGCCAGCCGAGGATGCTCACGGAAGGAAGAGCCCACCTGCGCCTGAATGCGAGGCTGATCGCCACAAGCGCGCCGGAGACGACGAGGAGGAGGAACGGAAAGCCGCCGGTCGTTCCATCCGTCCAAAACGATGATCCCTGCTCGCTAAAGACGTTGGCCCAGGTTCCCGCCAGCGCCAGGCCGATGCCACTCACAACGAAGAGTCCGGGCATTGCCGACACGCGCAAGTCAATGGCGCCGCGTTCGGCCGAGACGGCGGCCAGCGCCGCGGCGGCTGCCAACACACTGCCTTCGAACGCGAGTCCGATGCCGGTCGAAAGCGCGCCGATGTTTACGAAGCCAACGAGGTAGCCCAACGGGTAGAAGATCGACAGACCGACCAGCAGGAGCGAAGCTCCGAGCGCCCATCTACCTAGAACAGGAGCCTTCAGGACGGCGTCGCCCAGAGCCATGGCAATAGCGATGATCGCGACCGCAAGCATGAGAATGCCGAGCGCGTGACCGCCCGACAGGCCGACGGAGTCCCAGTAGTGCGGATTATGCGCGCCGATACCGATAGTTTCCGGCGACGTTGCGACCGTGACGGAGTTGACGGACGTGTGCTGCCCAAGCGAGACGATGACCAGAGCTGAACCCGCTGCCGCGAGCAGCCAGGTCACAAAGAGCGGTAGATGGCGGCGCTCGCGCGAGCGCTGCCAGGAGCCGAGAGCGCGCACGGGAAGGGCGCCCAACACTATTAGGGCGCTGCCGGCGACCCCGAACTTCGGGCCGAGCGCGAGCTCGTTGAGATGGCCAAAGCCGATCGCCACAGGAATGAACAGGAAGAAGCCGAGCAGAATCGCTCCGAGCCCGCTCACCGAGGCCAGGAAACGATCGCCTTCTTCGCGCATGACGTTGGCGATCAGGAGGCCGGCGCAGGCAGCGATGAGCGCAAGTAGGAGCAGGCGCGTGGTCCAGCTCGTCCAGTAGGAGGAGCCCAGCCCCTTCGTCGCCTTGAGGATGTCGAGCCGGAGTGCCGCCAGCGTTAGGCCAATACCAATCGCTACGACGAATTTCCGGATTAGAGGTATTGCCTGCGTAACGGTACGAATCAGGGGGGCTGTCTTGGGCATGTCGGCTCCTTGTTGACCTCTTTTCGAGCGAAGGAAGCCTATAGCCTGATCCAAAGACCGTGTTGTCCATGTCGATAAGAATCCTCTTATCGACACCGGAAGAGACGAGGGCCGATTAGTCCTTCAGGAAACTCGGCGGCTCGAGTGGATCGATCTCCCCGCGGGGAGCCGGCTCGAAGCTGGCGCGCCAACCCTTCTGCACACCACCTGCTCCACCAAGACCAGTGGCAATCACCGTGACCCACATCTGACCGGTGAGGCTCTCGTCGATGGTGGCGCCGAAGATGATGTTCGTATCCTCGGTGGAAGCCTGGCGGATGATCTCGGCCGCCTCGTTTACCTCCATCAGCGACAGGTCTTCGCCGCCGGCGATCGAGAGCAAAATGCCCCGAGCGCCAACCAGCTGGGTGTCGATCAGCGGCGAGCGTAGAGCCCGGTCGGCCGCTTCCTTGGCCCGGTTCTCGCCGGTGGCGAAGCCGATGCCCATGAGCGCCGAGCCGGCGTCTTTCATGATCGTGCGCACGTCGGCGAAGTCGAGGTTGATCAGCCCGGGCATCGTGATCAGGTCGCAGATGCCCTGAACGCCCTGGCGCAGCACATCGTCGGCGATGCGGAAGGCCTCGAGCATCGAAGTCGAGCGATCGAGCACCTCGAGCAGTCGATCATTGGGAATGACGATGACCGTATCGCAGTTGCGACGGAGCTCCTCGACGCCGAGGTCGGCCTGGGACTTGCGCTTGGTGCCCTCGAAGTGGAAGGGCAGCGTGACGATCCCAACCGTGAGAGCTCCCAGCTCGCGCGCTATCCGGGCCACCACCGGCGCCGCGCCGGAGCCGGTCCCGCCACCCTCGCCGGCCGTCACGAAAACCATGTCCGAGCCGCGCAGCGAGTGCTTGATCTGATCGTAAGCCTCCTCCGCCGCCAGCTTGCCGACCTCCGGATCGGAGCCGGAACCGAGCCCCTGAGTCAGTTCGCGGCCGATATGGATCTTGATCGGCGCGTCGCTCATCTGGAGCTGCTGAATGTCGGTGTTGATAGCGACGAAATCCACCTGCGAGATGCCGGCGTCCATCATGCGATGGATGGCATTGAGGCCGGCGCCACCGACGCCCGCCACACGAATGACGGCCAGATAGGCGCTGGCATCGGGCCCAACCTGGTGTAACCGAGCGGGCGGCTCGGGAATCGGTTCGACGTAACGGGACCGAGGCGGCTCGTACGGCTTTGCCCGCGGTGATTCGGGCGCAGCTGTGCTCGACGCGGCCGGCGCCGCGGCCGGAGGCGAGAGGGCTGGAGGCGTGGTGGCCGGAGCCGGTGGCTCCGGGGGTGAAGCGGGAGCGGCCTGCTCCTCGTCGACCGCGGGCGGGGAAGTCTCCACCCGAGCCGGTGGCTCGTCGAAGATCGGGGTGTGCTCAACGGTCTCCTCGGACGGCTCGGGAGTCCGAGCCGGGGGCGCGGCATGCTCCTCCGTTACGTGGGAGGCGTCGCGCTCGGCCTGGCGCTGAGCGGCCTCGGTTGCCCGAAAAAGCTCCGCCAGCGGACCGTCACGCATGCTTGCGCGTTTTCGCGCCATTGAGCACCTCCTTGGCGAGATCGCGGTAGAGATCCGCAGCCTCCCCCTTTGGGTCGTACTTGAGCACGGATGCGCCTTTCACCGGCGCCTCGGCGAAGCGAATCGTCTTGCGAATTCTTGTGCCAAAGACGAGATCGCCAAAATTCTCCTGCAGGATGTCGATCGCCTCGCGCGAGTGCAAAGTGCGCTTGTCGTACATCGTGGGCAGGATCCCCTGAATCTCGACGCGCGGGTTGAGGTTCTCGCGCACCATCGCGAGCGTGTTCTCGAGCTGGACGAGCCCGCGAAGTGAGAGATACTCACACTGCACCGGCACGATCACGCCGTCGGAGGCGACGAAGGCGTTGATCGTCAGCAAACCGAGCGAGGGCGGCGTATCGATCAGGATGTAGTCGTACTTCTCGCGCACCGCTAAGAGAGCTTTATCCAGCGCGCGCTCACGCCCGATCATGCTCGAGAGCGCCAACTCCGCGCCGGCCAGATCGATCGAGCTGACCGCCAGATCGATCTCGCGACTCTGGATGACCTCGGTGATGGGCAGGCGGTGGACGAGCACGTCGAACATCGAGCGCTCGATGGTGTCGGGGTTCAGCCCCTGACTCATGGTCAGGTTGCCCTGCGGATCGAGATCGATCACCAGAACGTCGAGACCGCGCTCTGCGAACGCAACCGCGAGGTTGAGGGTTGACGTCGTTTTGGCGACGCCTCCCTTCTGGTTGGCGAACGCGATCACGCGCCCCATCGACACTCCTTCTTCAGG
>Ga0209540_10002170_pt1 | contig 14081 bp, 10 predicted proteins | sample BarGraIncu01121A_FD_184501 | JGI IMG/M metagenome (GOLD analysis project Ga0209540, IMG submission 184501) | Arctic peat soil microbial communities from Barrow, Alaska - Barrow Graham LP Incubations 011-21A (SPAdes) (version 2) | ecosystem: Environmental > Terrestrial > Soil > Wetlands > Peat... | reverse complement strand
AGATCTTGCGTATGTACTACAGTATAATTATAGATAATTACATCAAAACTGGCAAAGCCAACACCTCAGCCAACTTTGATGGAAGCTGGACCGAACGCGCCTTTATCGGCATGTGCGAATCGACCGATCCCGCCGGAGCTGTATGGACCGACAAGGGTTTCGTTACCTGTTCATCATCAGATCGTGGCAAAAACTACAGTCGCTCCAGTTTATCGAATTGGGACGCCTATTTCTACTACAACGCCATCGACCCTACATATATAGTAACACCCGAGGGGAAACATTACCTCATACATGGTTCGTGGCATAGCGGCTTCGCACTATTGCAAGTCGATGCAACAACAGGTAAGCCTCTCAACACACTCGGTGAACCTTACGCAAACAGTGCAAGTGAGCTAACAGCTCGATATGGTGTGAGAATTGGCACACGCACAGTCTCGTCGCGTTGGCAAGGCAGCGAAGCTCCCGAAATAATATACAAAGATGGTTACTACTATTTGTTCATGGCCTACGATGGCCTCGACATACCATACAACACGCGAGTGGTCAGAAGCGTAAACATCGAAGGTCCATACCTCGATATCACCGGGCGCAACTTTACCAACGGAAGCGGCGACTGCTACCCCATCGTAACCCACCCATACAAATTCAATCTTAGCAACGGATGGGTAGGCATATCACACTGCTGTATCTTCCAAAAGGAAAATACCAACGAATGGTTCTACTTGTCGCAAGGACGATTGCCTGCCAACGTTGGTGGCAACGCCTACTCCAATGCCATTATGATGGGGCACGTACGCCGCATTGTATGGTGTCCCGCCTCTCCAAGCGAACCCGACAACCTGTGGCCAATAGCATTGCCCGAACGTTACGCAGCCGTACCTGATTACGGTACTATAACCAAAGACTCGCTTGTAGGAACATGGGAGCACATAAACCTTAAATACAGCTATGGCGTACAAGATGGCGCCTCTACTCTAACCCTCAATACCGACGGCACTATGTCGGGAGCACTGACAGGTAATTGGAGTTACGATGCAACAAAAAAGCAACTAACATTAGGCGACGTTGTTGTTTGCGTTGAACGTGAAGTCGATTGGGAAGCCACGCCACGCTGTGTAACATTTGTATATGCCGGAATAGCAAAAAATCAAAACGCAACATATTGGGGCAAAAAGACAAACTATTAAGCAGAGATTAATTTCTCAAGGTTAGCGGTTGGTAAAGATTATTAGTCACCAGTGGTGTAAAAGCCACTGGTGACATAATTAAGAAAGATGAAAAAAGTTTCTCTTTTATTTTGTATTGTTTTTTCTTCATCTCTCCTATTTCTATTTCTTCCAGTTTTTAATTCATGTAAGAAAAGTAATAGTGGCAGCCCGTCCCCTATAGATACATCTGGTTACGTAACCGATACAACCTGTAACAAATATAACCCCAATATTTCTAACGATTATAGTTCTCTGGCTTCCCTGGCTAATTCATCACTCTGGGGATCTTATAACCTGCATGATCCAACTATTATAAAATACGGGGAGTATTATTATATTTTTTCCACTGATGTTGCTTACGGCGATAACCTGAAATGCGGTGTTATGTTCAGAAAATCAAAGGATCTGGTTCATTGGTATTTTCTCGGCTGGGTCTTCGATGGCATTCCTCCTATACCACTGGCATTTATGCAGGCTAATCAGGCAAATTACAAGCAACAATCTCTATGGGCTCCATTTATAATCAAAGTTGGGGATAAATACCGTTTGTATTATTCAGTTCCCGGGAACAATGGATTGAAGCTCGCCTGCATAGCTTTGGCTACCAGCAATTCACCGGTTGGTCTGTGGACCGATCAGGGAATAGTCATCTCATGCATCTCATCAGATAATTACAATGCAATAGATCCATCAGTCATTATTGATAGCAAAAACGGAAAACAATGGATGACATATGGCTCATACTCCGCAGGGATATTTATAGTGGAGTTGGATGCAGCTACAGGCAAGATCCTGAATGATGGGGACAAAGGAAAACTTCTGGCATGCAGAGCTGCCTATGACGCTGCAATTGAGGGCAGTGAGATCCTTTATAATCCTGAACTCGACAAGTACTATCTGTTTGTATCCTACGACTGGCTTGAAGACAACTATAATGTCAGGGTAGGACGATCTGATTCACCTGAAGGACCATATTATGATATCAATGGCAATTCGATGACCTATGGTGGAGACAATCTCCCAATGATAACCGCACGGTACAAATTCAACTACCATTCAGGCTGGCAAGGTTTCGGACATTGCGGACTTCTCAGGGACAGTAATAATTATTATTATGTGAGCCAGGCCCGACTGGGATCGAATAAATACTTTATGGACCTGCATGTGCACCGGATGGTCTGGTCTTCCACTGGATGGCCTGCCATTTCGCCTGAGCGATATGTAAACGTGCCCCAAAAAACAATAACATCATCCGATCTTTTGGGGACATGGGAACATATCGATCTTGTCAAAACCACTTACTTCAATGAATCTATTTCCATTGACCTGACTCAGGACGGAATTATCAACGGTGTGGCCAATTCAATATGGTCATATAAAGACAGTATACTTACGCTCAATTTCAACAATGGATCCAGCATTTATTACTGCAAAGTATTCAATGAATGGGACTGGGAACTAAAACAATGTACAATTGCCTATTCAGGTATGACCGTGGATGGAAAATCGGGATGGGGAAAGAAAGTGAAATAATTATTTGATGGTCCACTTTATTGCGACTTATATTCTTTAAGTATTAACATTTATTTTATGTCTTTAAGCAAATATTACCATATTTATCTGATCAGAAATAAGCTCCCGGTTATTTCCATCATGCTGATGATGCTACTATCCACAAGTTTGTTTTCTCAGGTTGAAAGGATCCAGGTTCACGATCCTGTGATGATTAAACAGGGAGATACCTATTATCTTTTTTGCACCGGGATGGGCATTTCAGTTTGGTCTTCCCATGATATGACAAACTGGAAAAAAGAGAAGCAGGTGTTTGAAAAAGCGCCTGATTGGGCTGTTAAGGCAATTCCCGGCTATTTTGGCCATACATGGGCACCGGATATTTCTTTTCATAACGGCTTTTATTATCTATATTATTCTGCATCTGCTTTTGGCAAAAATACATCATGCATCGGACTGGCTACCAATAAGACGCTTAATCCGGATGATCCGATGTTCAAATGGGTCGATCATGGAAAAGTAATACAATCGGTTCCAGGCAGGGATATGTGGAATGCCATCGATCCCAACCTGATTCTGGATGATTCAGGAACGCCATGGCTGGTGTTTGGATCATTCTGGGAAGGCATCAAGCTGGTCAGGCTGAACACTGATATGAATGCACCTGCTGAACCCCAGGAATGGCATACGGTTGCTTCGCGCCCCCGCGATTATTATACAGACGAAAAAAATGCAGGAGAAGGCTCCATTGAAGCTCCATTCCTGTTCAAAAAGGACAAATATTATTTCCTTTTCGTCTCATTTGACTTTTGCTGCAGAGGAATTGAAAGTAATTATAAGGTAATGGCTGGAAGATCAGAGAATATCACAGGCCCATACGTCGATAAAAATGGGTTCAAAATGATCTATGGAGGAGGAACACCAGTGCTTACAGGTAATAAAGATTGGCCTGGTGTGGGACACTGCGGCGTTTATACATTTGAGGGTCAGGATTATATAATTTATCACGGTTATGATGCAAAAGACCATGGCAAATCAAAACTTTTAATTGACAAGCTTACCTGGGATAGTGATGGATGGCCCATTGCAGAAAATAAATAGGATTTACAGCAGATAGATTAATCAATAACTAAATGATATTAAAATGGACTTCAAATCTTTTAAAATCCGCATAATATTGATCGTCCTTGCGGCTTTTCCGACGGTCACCCTGTTTTCACAAAATGCCAGGATTAAAATTGATACTGACCGCACTATCGGACAGGTCGATAAAAACCTTTTCGGTAATTTTGTTGAACACCTGGGGCGCTGCGTATATGGTGGAATTTATGACCCGGGCTCACCACTCTCTGACGAGCAGGGTTTCCGAAAGGATGTGATGGAAGTTGTAAAGGGGCTGAATGTCTCGCATATCAGATATCCTGGCGGCAATTTCGTCTCAAATTATCACTGGCTCGACGGCGTCGGACCTGCAAATGAAAGGGTACCAAGGATGGAACTTGCATGGGCAAGGCTCGAACCAAACACTTTCGGAACAAATGAATTCATTCAATTCTGCCATAAAGTCGGAACTGAACCGTATTTCTCCGTGAATATGGGTACAGGAACTATCGAAGAAGCACAAAGATGGGTTGAATACTGCAATGTGAAGGACGGTCCATATTACGCCGAACTTCGTAAAAAGCACGGGTTTCCGGAACCATATAATATAAAGTACTGGAGCCTGGGAAATGAGATGGATGGATTCTGGCAAATGGGGCATCTGAGCGCAGAGGATTATAGCAAAAAAGCCCGTGAGGCAGCCAAACTCATGAGGCTTACCTCGCCGGGTATCAAACTGGTTGCCGCCGGCTCATCCAACTACCGTCCAGATGCTGACCCTGATGAATGGAACAGCACTATCCTTCATGAATTGCGGGATGTCGTGGATTATATAGCCCTTCATATATATGTTGGCAATCCTGATAATAACTATTATAACTTCATGTCAACTCCTCTTGTCTGTGAACAAAGGACAAAGATCGTGAAGGGAATGATCAATAAGGAAATGGCGAAAGCAGACCGGGGCACCCGTGAACCCATCTATATTGCATGGGATGAATATAATGTATGGTATCGTGCCCGCACCGATGAATCGATGCAGGGCACCCGTGCACTTGAAGAACCTTATAATCTTGAGGATGCACTTGTCATCGCGGGATTTTTAAATGTGTTTGTACGCAACGCCGACGTAGTAAAAATGGCTGACATGGCTCAGCTGGTTAACGTTATCGCCCCCATCTGGGCCGAAAAGAACGGTATATATAAACAAACAATATATTACCCGCTTGCCCTTTTTGCCAATAATATCAAAGGTACTTCACTCGATGTTTTTGTCGATTGTGGCACTTACGATACAGATGAATTCTTTATTGGACTTGGTGAGAGCAAGACCAAACAGACTCATGTTCCTTATCTTGATGTATCAGCAACCTACAACAATGGAGAGGTAGTATTATGTGTAGTGAACCGGAACAAGGATAAAGCAATACCTACAGATCTGCTATGTCAGAAAGGTGAGTTTACAGGAGTGTTCATGGTATTCGAGATTAACGGACCTGATGTTAAAGCCATGAATAATTTCGATAAAGAAAATGTAAAGACAGTTACAAAGCCTGATATAAACGCCAAAGGAACTAAATTAACATATTCATTTCCAGCTCATTCATTTACCATGATTAAAGGACAAATAAAATAAGTGTAATTGGGGATCAAATTCCAGGTATATCAATGAATTTTAATTCTGTGTAACTCGTTCCTTCTTAAGTTCAAGAACCTGCGTTGTTCCTCCTGTTTCGAGGTTTATTCCGTGAGGTTTGTTGGTTTTCCATGATCCGCAAGTAAAATCTGGGACATCTATCGACTGCGACCTGTTTGCAACGGACCATTCGCTCAGCGGGGCAATTGAACTCCATAATGCGCCGTCATATACATCCTGGTCGAGCGGCAGCCCGTTCCTCAGACAATCGATCAAACGCCAGTCCATGATAAAGTCCATCCCTCCGTGGCCTCCTACCTCCTTGGCCTGTTCACCAACTCTTTTAACAATCTCGGGAGTGTGTTCATCAGAGATTTTCTTCATTAAATCGTCGTTAGCCCAATCCTCGCCCAGAGCAATAAGTTCATTCGGATATTTGATTGCCATTCCCGCTGTCCCTTTAACAAGGTGAATCCTGGAATATGGCTGTGTCGATGAAACATCATGCTGGACCAAAATTGTTTTTCCAAGGTTCGTCATAATATGAGTGGTATTTATATTACCCCTGTATCTTCTGTTGGCGAATTCCCTAAAGAACGAGTCCTTCGCGGCAAGTTCGTTTGCATGTTTTCCCATTGTGAAATCTAAGCTTGCCATGGATGAAAGGTATTCCATCCTGTCGCCGCGATTAATGTTCATAACCTGGCATATAGGTCCGAGGCCATGGGTCGGATAAAGATTGCCATTGCGTGATGCATTTTCCTTAAGGCGCCACATATCAGTATAAGCACCGTCAACCTGCTTATCGTCAAGAGGCTTTTTGAAATTATATCCCATCAGGTTATGAATATATGCTCCCTCTCCGTGAATTATATCTCCGAACATACCTTGCCGCGCCATATTTAGCGTAAGAAGCTCAAAGAAATCATAGCAGCAGTTCTCAAGCATCATGCAATGTTTTCTTGTCTTTTCTGAAGTCTCGACAAGCTGCCAGGCTTCATCAAGAGTTCTGGCAATTGGAACTTCGCAGGCAACATGCTTGCCGCTCTCCATAGCGTATATTGAAATCGGAGTATGAAGTATCCATGGAGTGCAGGTATAAATCAGGTCAAGATCGGGAAGCTCAATTAGCTTCTTCCATTCGTTTTCACCGCCAAAGAATTCCTTTGCAGCAGGTCTTCCAATGCTTTGAAGAAATTTTTGTGATCCCTTAACTGCAACTTCCCTTTTATCGCATAATGCCTTTATCTCCAAACCGTCAATATAAGAGAGGCGTTGAACTGCATCACTTCCCCGGTCGCCGAGACCTATTATGCCGATACGAACCACGGGTATCGCAGGAGCTGCATAACCAGACATATTGAGTCTCTGCGAATGGCTTCTTTTCGAAGATTCAAGAATGGAAGCAAGGTTTGATGCAGCTTTTTTATCTGATTTGAATCCTGTAAGCATTGTGCCGGCTACTGCTCCGGCCCCTGCCATTGTTGCTGTTTTTAGAAAATCGCGGCGGCTGCTTTTCATGAAGGTATTTTTTGTAATAATTATTAAGGCAAATAATCCACTGCAAAATAATATTTATTTCTCAAAAAGCGAGGCAGGATATCAGCTTTCAGATGAAGAGAATTATATTTTTAATAATGATCGATAAATTGCAGCGACTTTTTCAGCTTCTTTTTCCCATGTTAGTTTTTCCGAGGCTGTGACAGCATTTTGCTTCAAACGGTTTAAAAAGAGTCGATCATCACGAAGTTTAATGAGAGCTTTGCTTATTTCCTGAGGTGTAATTTCAGGAATGATAATCCCGCAATTATTTCCCTCTATGATTTTTCTTACCTCCTGAAGATCGCCTGCGATGACCGGGATGCCGGCAGAAATGTAGTCGAAAATTTTATTTGGTAGACTGAACCTGTAATTAAGATTTGAACCCTTGTCGGGACTTAATCCTGCATCAGCCGATTTAGTGTATCTCATCATCTCATTCCATGGAAGTGCAGGAATAAACCTCACTCTGGACTGTAAGTTCAGGTCATTGACTTTCGATTTCAGCAGGGGAAGCAGATCACCGGAGCCAATTATGAGAAGAGTAACTCCATCTGTAATGCCTATGGCTTCGATGAGCTCCTTCCCTCCTCTGTCGGCATTGATACCGGTGCCCTGAAGTATTGCCAGTAAATGGCTATGATCGATGCCAAGTTCCTCACAGGTATAACTCTTGATCCCTTTTGATGTCTCAGCGCAGTTTCTCACCGTTATCGGTCTTATCCCATATTCTTCTGAATACTTTTCAGCAATAGGATCACTTACAGTCATTACATTCCTGACGTGAGGGAAAATTGACCTTTCAATGGTTTTCCAGATCCATTTTACAAATGGTCTGTCTTGTATTTCCGGAACCTCAGTAAAATATTCATGGGAATCATATATCAGCGGTACCTTTCTGATTTTTGAGGCTATATAATTCGGCAGAAGAGTATCGAGGTCGTCGGCCACGAGCAAATCATATTTATTGAAAAGCAAGCTGAAAAGCAGTCGGATATTGAAGAATTTGTAAAACAGGAATCCTTTTTTGAAAATCATCCGGTACCGTTTAGTCCTGAATGGAACCTGCTGCTCTTCACAGCATTCTCCTCTTCTTCTTCCTATAATAGTCACATCACAGCCAAGCCCTGTCACAACAGATGCCATTTTCTGTACACGCTGGTCGTGGCAAATACAGTTGGTTACCGAAAATACGACGGAAGGTTTTTTATCACTTGCAGTCATATCAGAACATTGAGTTCTTAATATTCTTTTCAGCAAGCTCGAGTATCTTGCTGATCCTCCGTGAGCAGGTCTCCTCCCTTTTGGCATTGGTTAACCATTGAAGGTAGAGCCTCCTTGTCGAGACCGGAAAATTCTGAAAATTATTGAAGGCTGTTTTATTTTTATTGAGTTCTTTAAGGAGATCATCAGGAATGTCAGGCACTTCCATATTCCTGACAGCCAGAATTGAGGGATTATCAAGGTACACCTGAAAAGCATCAAGACCAGGCTTCATCATTAGCCCTTCGCTGATCATCTTTTTTACACGGGAAACATTTATTTCCGACCAGATACTGTCGCGCCGTCTCGGTGTAAACCGCTGAATGTAATAATTATCATTTATCCTCTTCAGCTTGCCATCAATCCATCCGAAGCAGAGGGCCTCTTCAACAGCATCATTATAAGGGATACGAAGCTTCCCGGATGGCTTTTTATAGAAGACGAGCCATGCTTCCGTTACTGAAGTATGATTTTTCTCAAGCCACTCCCGCCACTGAACCCTTTTTGTAAAATGAAACTCCATTAAATAGAAGATTAATACAAAGTAATGGATAATTGACGGAAAAAGAAATATTATGCGTTACATACTGATCTACTGTTAATTAATTAACATTAAGTATTCGACTCAGTAATTTTATAACTTATTTGCAACACGTTTTATATTCAGGTTGAATTACTAAATGGAGATTCCTCTCTTCGTTCGGAATGACATTTTCTTGTAGAGTTTTGAGGAGAGGTTTGGAGAAAAGCGGCAATGCCGATTTTCTCCAAACCTCTCTCAGCGAAATCATAACCTGTCATTCTGAGCAGAACGAAGTGAAGCGAAGAATCTTCTTAAATATTCTGAATTATTCGTCTACTAATGATATTTTTACAAAAAAAAGAGAATGATAATCCGCGGAAATATTTCGCTGAAAAAGTACAACAGCTTTGGCCTTGATTATAAAACAAGATATCTCGTTCAGACGAAGACAGAAAAAGAGGCTGCAGCACTTTTCAATGGCACTATTCATCTGAAAGGGCCCATTCTAATCATGGGTGGCGGAAGCAATCTCTTGTTTACAGGCGATTATAACGGGGCAATTATTGTTCCCGGATTCAAGGGAATAAAAACTGAAGAGGTATCTGAGGAATTTGCAATCATTTCGGCAGGGGCTGGTGTTCTATGGGATAACCTTGTTGAATGGAGTGTATCGAAAGGTTATGGCGGACTTGAGAATCTCTCACTGATACCTGGTCTGGTAGGAGCCGCACCGGTTCAGAATATCGGGGCTTATGGTGTTGAAGCGAAGGAGACTATCGTCAAAGTAAAAACTATTTCGACACATGACGGATCTATACGTTTTTTCACAAATGATGAGTGCGGATTCGGCTACAGGAACAGTATTTTTAAAAACAGTGAGAAAGGCAATTTCCTGGTGACAAGGGTTTATTTCCGGCTTAAAGTCAATCCGATACCCGATCTCGCCTACGGTACCTTAAAAGACGAAATAGTTAAGCTCGGAGAACCTTCTTTAAAACTTATTAGGCAGGCCGTGATAAACATCAGGAGAAGCAAATTGCCTGATCCGGCGGTTATTGGCAATGCCGGCAGCTTCTTCAAGAATCCTGTTGTTGAGAGTGCTGTGGCAAGTAATCTTAAGAAGAGGTTTCCCGGGTTACCCTGCTATAATGATCGTCCCGGATCAATAAAGCTTGCTGCCGGATGGATGATTGATCAGTGCGGATGGAAGGGAAAGAGGATCGGAGATGCGGGCGTCCATGAAAAGCAGGCACTGGTTCTGGTGAATTATGGTAAAGCAACGGGAAAAGATATCGTTGATATCTCGGAAAAAATAAAGCTCTCTGTCTTTGAAAAATTTGGTATCCCGCTCGAACGCGAGGTTGAAATAATCTGAATTACCTGAATATCTTTCTTTTATTCAGCTCCTTCTGATATAGAGCTGCATACCTGTTGTGTTCTGCCAGGGTCCTTGAGAAATTATGATATCCGGAAAAATCAGCCTTCGCCGCAAAGAAGAGATAATCATGCTTTTCAGCGTTCAGTACTGCATCTATCCCTTCAACAGTCGGGCATCCTATTGGTCCCGGAGGGAAACCATTATGAAGATATGTATTATACGGCGACACAATAACAAGATATTTTTTCAGCACTCGGGTTATCGTAAAATCATTCAACGCAAATTTTATTGTCGGACATGCCTGCAGCGGGATCCCTCTCCTGAGCCTGTTAAGGTAAACACCGGCAATCCTTGGTTTCTCGTCCGGCTTGGCAACTTCATCATCGATGATTGAGGCAAGAATGGCGACTTCAATCTGGTTAAGATTCTTCTCTTTTGCTTTCGCCAACCGCTCATCGTTCCAGAATTTCCTGTACTCTTTCAGCATTCGCGAATAAAAACCATGAGCTGAAGTATTCCAGAAGAATTCGTAAGTATCAGGTATAAAAACGGAAATGACATCCTCCCTGTTAAACCCGTCGCTTTTGTAATTAGCCGGATCAGAAAGAAATGCAATTATCTCCGATGAATCAGCTTCAATTCGTCCTCCTACTTTTCCTGCAAGATCATTAGTTGTACGGATATTTGTAAATGTTATCTTCACAGGCGTCTGCCTTCCTGATCTGAGAATGTTTATCAGTTCCAGGTAACTTAAGCCACTGTCAAAAACGTAACGACCTGGTTTCACACGTGAAGGATAGTGCTTTCGTTCAGCAACCCATTCCAGCACCCGGATATTTTTAATCCTGAGATTTGCCTTTAACGAATCCATTACTATTGCGTAGCTGGAACCATCAGGAATATAGATCACTGTTCTGGGTTCATTAGGTTTTACGTTCAATCCATTAAGCATCCTGTAAACCACAAATACAGAAACAAAAACAATCAATGCTGGAATTGAGAGAAGGTATGAGAGCTTATTTTTATTCATAGATCCTGAACTGGATGCAAATTTAATTATAATGTTTGGTTGTGCAATATCCGGCAACCGGTGACCGGTTGCCGGATATTGGGAATGAGTACTTATTATTAACTATTTATTCATATTTTAGCAGTTGAAAAGATAACATAAACCAATTTAAATTGATGAAAATGTCTGTTTCTATGTTACTTATGCTTCTATTAATAGGAGTGGTCACGGGTGTGATGGCTGGGATGCTCGGCATCGGCGGTGCAATAATAATGATCCCGGCAATGGTGTTCCTTCTGGGATTCAGCCAGCAAATGGCACAGGGGACAAGTCTGGCAGTTATGCTGCCCCCGATAGGGATATTTGCAGCATATAACTACTGGAAGGCAGGCCATGTAAATATTACATTTGCTTTAATACTTGCAGGGGCATTTATCGTCGGATCGTATTTTGGATCTAAGATTGCGCTTAACCTTCCCCAGACGTTATTAAAGAAAATATTTGGCATTCTTCTCCTGCTTGTTGCTGCGAAAATGCTTTTCGCCAAGTGAAATCATAAAAAAACTCTCCCGGTGAGGAGAGTTTTTTATTATCTGGTTTAACTATTTCAGAACATAAGTCCAACGCTGAACAGAAATGAATTAGGCCTGTCGTCGAGGTTAAATTTTGTTCCGGCAGTATTTTCAATCTGGTTCTGATATTTTTTCAGGCTGCCTTCATACCTTACGTCAAGTGTAAGTTTCTTAAAGATATCAAGACCTATGCCTGCCTGGTATCCGAATGTCATCTGAGCATACATTGCTTTGAAATCAGGATCATTAACAAGATTCTTGGGAGAGCCAATGCGCAACGAGCCAACAGGACCTGCATTTACACGTAATGGGCCAAATTTCAAGCCAAGCATAACCGGGATATCGAGTTTGTTGAAGTTTTGTTTTACTGTGATCGAATCAGTTAATGAATTAGCCTTTGAAAGGGTATACTCATTTGACCTTGTTGAAAAAAGCAATTCCGGCTGAATATAGAGCATTGCAATTTTCAGTCTGGCAAAAGCGCCGAATTGAATCCCATAGTTTGCTCCTTTAAGCTTATCAATAGTATAGGTAGTTCCGCCTGATGTAATGCTTTTGGCATCCGCCATCGTAATCGATGTAGTACTTAATCCGGCTTTAATACCCCAGTTTAATTGTGATAATGCCGGTAGTGTGATCAATACTGTGAAAAGGATTGCAAGTAATTTTTTCATAATTTAGTTTTTAAGTTTCACTAATTCAATTAGTTGACTAATTTCATGTTGAAATTCATATTATATATAACGGTTGAAGGGTTCAAAAGGTTGCAGAAGAGGCCTTCTTTTTATCCTTTCCGGCATTATAAACGGATGAGTTATTCCTATTATTTTGCACGATCCCGGGGAGATTACCCATAAATAATTACATTAGTAAAAATTTACTGTTATGAAAAAGGCTTTGTTTATACTGCTTATATTCTGTTCCCTTGTTTGTTCAGGAGTATATGGGCAGGATACTCCTGCCGATAAGGGCTTGTTATCAATTTCTGCAGATGTTCTTAAGGCTCAGCTGGGGTTTCTGGCATCTGACATAACAGAAGGAAGAGAGGCAGGAGAAAAAGGGGCATATATCGCATCAGAATATATTGCAAGCATACTTCAGCTTAATGGGATTAAGCCTGGAGGGGATTATATATATTCAAGAGGTATAAGTGATGCTGCGCTGGCACCTTCAAGATCCTATTTTCAGAATTTTTCCCTGCTTAAAACCACGGCAGGGAGCGATCAGATTATGAAAGTGATCTCCCAGAACGAAAGTGAGCGAAAAACAACCCTTTTCACTTACCAGGTGGATTTCTCACTTCTTCCCTCTTATCTTCCTGTTGAGATTGAAGCGCCAGTGGTATTTGCAGGTTATGGGTTTAAGAATGAAAAGTTAAAGTATAACGATTTCAATAATCTGACTATCAGGGGTAAATTCATTCTGAAGATAAGCGGTGTTCCAGCCTTTGCAAAGGGAAAGCTGACTGCCGATGAAATATCTAACTCTTTAAAGGATGCGAACGACTATCTCAGGGAGATGGGTGCAGCCGGAATAATTGAATTCGACCCTCTTAACGTGTTTACCGGTAGATTTGAAGTAAAAGATTATTTAAATCCGTCCCCTGCAGAGCGCAGCCCGGTTCCGACAGCATTATATTCGAGGTATCTCTTTCCAGAAAAGTCGGCTTCATCGGCCCTTTGCAGGGTTTCTATTTCAGCCAGGGCTGCTGCAGAGATTTTGTCGGGTACCGGAGTGGTTCCGGAAGATTATATGAAAAAAGCAGATATCAATCAGCCTTACCCTTCAGTGCCCGGATCTGAAAAAACCATCTACCTTAAGAGTGACATTAAAACATCGCAGATTCCGGTAAGGAACGTAATCGGAATAATTGAGGGAAAGGATACAAACCAGGTAATTGTCATAGGTGCACACTATGATCATATGGGAATGAGCAACGGATATATATGGAATGGGGCAGATGACAATGGCTCAGGAGCTGTTGGAGTTATGACCATTGCAAGAGCAATTATGGCAACCGGTAAAAAACCTGATAAAACGATTATCATTGCTCTCTGGACCGCGGAGGAAGAGGGGCTTCTGGGATCGAGGTATTATGTAAGGAATCTTACTTATCCGATAAAAAACCTTAAGCTGAACGTAAATTGTGATATGATCTCGAGGTACATCTCAAACGATAATCAGAAAGGTGTCGTTATGGTTTACACGCAATCTCGTCCGCGATTCAGGGATATGACAGAGACAAACATTAAGAAATACGGAATAGATATTGTTGTAGATTATCAGCCATCTGATGATCCTCCGGGAGGAAGCGATCACAGGTCGTTTGTTGAGGCA
>Ga0209540_10002167_pt1 | contig 14086 bp, 11 predicted proteins | sample BarGraIncu01121A_FD_184501 | JGI IMG/M metagenome (GOLD analysis project Ga0209540, IMG submission 184501) | Arctic peat soil microbial communities from Barrow, Alaska - Barrow Graham LP Incubations 011-21A (SPAdes) (version 2) | ecosystem: Environmental > Terrestrial > Soil > Wetlands > Peat... | reverse complement strand
CCGCCGACCAAAAACCGAGGAAGCGAACCGCCAGAAGGAAACGGCTCGGCCTCTTTCGCCGCTAAAGGCCGCCCGGACGGCGCGGCAGAAAGCGCAGGTACGGGCTACGCGCCGGTCGACTCAGCGCAGTGGCGCTACATCGGCGAGCCGGGCGGCATCGAGGAGACGCTGGCTGCAAGGGCCGGCATCCCATTTAGCCCGGTAGAGACCGGACAGATCCGAGGGCAAGCGCCCTGCCAGATCCTGCGTAACCTGGCCCGCATGGCGCGGGGCGCCCGGCAGTGCGCCGCCCTCCTGCGTGATTATCGGCCCGATGTGGCGCTGATCACCGGCGGCTACGTCACCGTCCCGGTCGCCTGGGCAGCCTGGCGAGCACACGTGCCGCTGGTGATTTACCTGCCGGACCTGACGCCCGGCCTGGCGGTCCGCCTGACCGCCCGGCTGGCGACCCGAGTCGCAGTCTCTTTTCCCGAGGTCGCACGCTACTTCGGGCGCAAGGCAGTGGTGACCGGTTACCCGGTCCGTCCGGAACTTTTACAGACCGATAAAAACACAGCCCGTTTCGCTCTCGGCCTGGCGGCGGACCTGCCGGTCTTGTTGGTATTCGGCGGCAGCCGGGGCGCGCGCAGCATCAATCGGGCGCTGCTCGACGTGCTGCCGGATCTGTTGCCACGCTGCCAGGTCGTGCACATCAGCGGACAGTTGGACTGGCCGCAAGTCTCGCAGGCTGCAGCCGCATTGCCGCCTACGCTGGGAGGGCGGTACCATGCCTTCGCTTACCTGCACGACGAGATGGTGCAGGCGCTAGCCGCGGCCGACCTTGTAGTAGCTCGGGCGGGCGCGTCGACACTGGGGGAGTTCCCGGCGGTCGGCCTGGCCAGCATCCTGGTGCCCTATCCGTACGCCGGGCAGCACCAGGAAGCCAATGCCGCTTATCTGGCCGAGCGTTCGGCAGCGCTGGTGCTGGAGGACGGCCGCCTGGCTACCGATCTAGGCCCGACGATCCTGGGCTTGCTGGACGATCCTGCCAGGCTGGCCGCGCTGGGCTGCGCCGCCGCTGCTCTCGCCCGTCCGGACGCCGCGCTCAACATCGCGGGGGAGCTTGAACGCCTGGCGGGACGCAAAGGGCTGGCCGGCGGGTAACAGTGTTCGAGAGCTGAGTCTGCCGGCGCTGCGCCATGCGTATTTGACGCTTTCGGGCACGCATCACACTTTGAGGACGGTATGCTTGTCACGTTGATCTTCCTGGCCATCATCATGGCCGCTTTCGCCATCATCGGCTATCTGCACGGCGCGAGGGCCACCATCTTCCTGACGGTGGTGATCCTCTTCGGCCTGCTGCTGATCTCGCGCGCGGGCGGCTCACTGGCCAGCCTAATCAACGGATTCTACATCGGCATCCTGTTTGTGCTGAACGGCGGTCTTCAGGCTTTGAGTTCCGCCGACAGATCGGCGGCGATCAACGCGATCCTTCAGAAAATCGGTTCGCCACGGCTGGCCGACCCGAATTCGCCCGGGCCTGCACTGCTGCTGATCCTGCTGGCCTTGATCCTGATTGCCATCTGGCTCGGGCGCAGCGAGCGTTTCCGACTGCGTGGCCCGACGTCTGGCTGGGGCTTTGTCTTTGGCCTGCTCAACGGTTATTTGCCGGGAGCATATCTGCTCGACTCGATATTTCCGGCCAACGCGTCTCTACTGCCGCTGCCTTTCGGCATCAATCAGGAACTGCAGGCCGGTCCCGTTCCGTACTTGCCGGCCTCTAACACCAACGTGATCGGGCAACTGGTCAGCAGCATTCAAAGCGCCAGCGAGACGACACTGGCCCTGGTCGTGATGGTCATCATCGCCGTGTTCATCCTGATAGCGCTTCTCGGCGGCAGCCGGCGAGCAGGGAGATCAGGCCGCAATGGCACCCGTTGAGATCGTCTTCCTGATCATCATCGTGATCTTCGGCCTTGTCGGCGTGGTGCGTGGCTTCAGCCGAGAGATCGGCGAGACGGTCATGCTGCTGATCGCACTGCTGATCCTGCAGTTGATCGATCATCTGGCGGCTGGTGTGCGCGACAAAGTCCTGGCCTTCGTTGCCGGACCGGACCCGGGGGCGCAGTTGACCGCGCGAGCGATCATTTACTCGCTGTTTGTGGTCGTAGTCGCTTTCATCAGTTACCAGGGCGAGACGCTAACCTTCCCCACGGCGGGTTCCAGCGGGACGTTGGGCTTGTTGGCCGGGTTGCTCAATGGCTGGTTGTTTGCCGGCAGCATCTGGTATTACCTGGCCCAGGCCAATTGGCCCTTGATCCAAGTAAGCGGCAATTACGACAACCTGTATCTCGCGGTCTCTAAGTTACTGCCGCCGGAGATCCTGGACTGGCGCTATTTGATTGCGCTGGTGGTAATTATGATGATCGTGAGGGTTTGGAAGTAAATGACGCAGACCCACATTCACCTGGTCGGTATCGCAGGGACCGGTTTATCGGCCATCGCCACGTTGTTGCTGGAGATGGGGTATGTCGTTTCAGGCTCCGACCAGCGGCCCAACGAAGTGACCGCCGAACTGGCTGCTCAGGGCGCGACCATCTATAGTGGTCATCGCGCCGAAAACATAACCGGGGCGGACCTGGTGCTGATCTCGTCCGCCGTCCGCGCCGACAACCCGGAAGTCGTAGCCGCGCGCGCGGCCGGCATCCGGGTGGTCAAACGAGCTGATTTCCTCGGCCAATTCATGGCCGACCGGCACGGCGTCGGCGTGGCCGGCGCCCATGGCAAGACGACGACCACGAGCATGATCGCAATCATCCTCTGGCGCCTGGGCTACGACCCGAGCTTTATCATCGGCGGGCGGCTTACGGTCGGACCGGGCGAGGGCATGCCCAGCACGCTTATCTCGGCGCGAGCCGGGCAGGGACCATTCGTGATCGAAGCGGATGAATACGACCGCATGTTCCTGGGTCTCATCCTCGAAAGCGCGGTTGTCACCAACGTCGAATGGGATCACGTCGACTGCTACCCGTCGCCGAAGGCGTTCGCCGATGCCTTCCGTACCTTTGTCGGGCAACTACCGGCTCACGGTCACCTGGTGCTCTGTGCCGACGATGCCGGCGCCATGGCGCTACGCGACGCGGCGCAGCCCGGCGTGACCATTCACACCTACGGCCTTTCGCCAGAGGCCCATTATCAGGCCCGTTCCCTGACGCCAAACCCGCTGGGTGGCCTGGACGCCGGCATCTGGCGTGCCAGCAAGGAAGTGGCACGGCTTTCCCTGTCGGTGCCCGGAAGGCACAACGTGCGCAACGCGTTGGCCGCCCTGGCCGTCGCCGAGTGGTTCGGCATTTCGCCGGCGCGTGCCGCACGCGCCTTACGCGACTTCCGCGGCACAGGCCGGCGCTTTGAAGTGATCGGCGAGGCGGCGGGTGTGACGGTCATCGACGACTACGGCCATCACCCAACCGAGATTATGGCCACCCTGGCCGCTGCCCGGCTGCGTTTCGGGACGCGCCGGGTCTGGGCGATCTTTCAGCCGCACACGTACAGCCGCACCCATGCGTTGCTCGAGGAGTTCGCCCACAGTTTTGACGACGCCGACCAGGTGTTGCTGCTGGATATCTATCCCGCGCGCGAGAAGAAGGACCTGGGCATGCACAGCCGCCTGGTGCTCGAACGCATGGATCACCCTGGCGCCCACTACGCCGGCAGCATCATGGCCGCCACTCAGTATTTGCTGGAGCACGTCGAGCCAGAGGACATCGTCATCACCCTCAGCGCCGGCGACGGCAACCAGGTCGGCCAATTGCTTCTCGCCGCGCTGCACGAGCGCGAGAGCGGGGTGCAACCATGAGCGCAGATCGACTGGCGCCAACTCCTGGCTTTGAGCGGTCCGGCGCGGGCCGGGCTGCACTTGAGGACTTCGCCGTGGCCGCGACGAGCCTCGGCGCCAAACCGCTCCCGGACGAGCCGCTGGCCCGCCATACTACCTTCCGCATCGGCGGACCGGCCGATCTCTATGCAGCGGCGGAGAGCACCGCTCTGTTGGAGGCGTTGCTGGAACTGGCGGCTGGGCGCAGTGTCCCGTTCACGGTCCTGGGTGGCGGCAGCAATGTGCTGATCGCCGATGCGGGGGTGCGCGGCCTGGTGATCGGCAACGGCTGCCGTGAGATGCGATTGGGAGAGCCTCCGGCCGGTGCTCCCGGCAGGGCGCAGGCCCCGCAGGTCATCGCCGATTCAGGAGTCGCGTTGGCCGGCCTGGCACGTTGGACCATCCGGCAAGGCCTCACGGGGCTGGAGTGGGCGGTGAGCGTGCCCGGCACTGTCGGTGGAACGGTAATCGGCAACGCCGGCGCGCATGGCTGCGACATCGCTGCTAACCTGGCCTGGGCGCTGGTGGTCTATCCCGGCCAGGGGCAGCATTACCGGACGGCGGCGGATCTGCAGTACGCGTACCGCACCAGCTTGCTGAAACGCGAGCTGGCGGCCCCAGCCGGCAGTGGGCCGGCGCCCGTAGTCCTGCGGGCGGGCTTCGACCTGGAAGCGGGCGACGCGAGCGCGAGCGCGGCGCGGGCTGAGACGTACCTGGCCCGGCGGCGCGCCACCCAGCCGGTTGAGCCCAGCGCCGGCAGCGTCTTTCGCAACCCGCCCGGCGACCACGCGGGCCGCCTGGTCGAAGCCGCCGGTCTCAAGGGACACCAGATCGGTGGGGCACAGATCTCGCCTCGCCACGCCAACTTCATCGTCAACACCGGCACGGCCTGCGCCGCCGATGTCCTGGCGCTCATCAACCTGATGCGTGAGCGAGTTTACCAGCAGTTCGGGGTGGAACTGATCCCCGAGATCCTTTTCTTGGGCGACTGGCCTGACCACCCGCCCTACAGCCGATTGAATCCTTAGAAAGGCAATCACGTGCCGGCAAACATAACCGGCCACGTGAGTTACTAGAGACAATTTGCACATGAAACGCAAACTGCGTGTCGGCGTGATCTTCGGCGGCCGTTCAGGCGAACACCAGGTTTCGCTGGCTTCGGCTCGCTCGATCATGGCTGCGCTCGACCGGGATAAATATGACGTGGCGCCCCTGGGCATCACCCAGAGCGGCCGCTGGCTGCTGAACGGCGACCCGCTGGCGCGGCTGCTGCGCGGCGGGGACGGCGCCGCCGAACAAGTGATTCCAGACAATTCCGGCCGCGAACTGGTGCCGGGTGCGACGGGCGCGGCCTTCCCACCGTTGGACGTCATTTTCCCGGTCTTGCACGGTCCGTTTGGCGAGGATGGCACCATTCAGGGTCTGCTGGAAATCGCTGGTATCCCTTATGTGGGCAGCGGAGTGCTCGCCAGCGCGCTCGGTATGGACAAGCTGGCGGCAAAGGATGCGTTTGCCGCCCGGAACCTGCCCCAGACGCCGTACCTGGCAGTCAAACGCAAGGACTGGGAAGCGGACCCGGCAGCGGCCATCGCGCGGGTTGAGGGCCTTTTGCCCTATCCGTTGTTCGTCAAGCCGGCCAACCTGGGTTCGAGCATCGGCATCAGCAAGGCGCATGACTGTGCCGAACTGCGCGACGCCCTGGCGGAGGCGGCCCGCTACGACCGAAAGCTACTGGTCGAGCAAGCCGTCCCCCGGGCGCGCGAGATCGAATGCAGCGTGTTGGGTAACGACGACCCGATCGCATCCGTGCCCGGCGAAGTCGTGCCGGACCGCGAGTTTTATGACTATGCCGCCAAGTATTTGGACGGCGATTCCAAGCTGCTCATCCCGGCGCCGATCCCGGCCGCGCTGGCTGCCCGGGTGCGCGAGCTGGCCGTGCGAGCCTTCCTGGCTATCGACTGCTCGGGGCTGGCCCGGGTTGACTTTCTGCTGGACGGTGGCACGGGTCAGGTGTTCCTGAACGAGATCAACACCATGCCCGGCTTCACGGCCATCAGCATGTACCCGAAGCTGTGGGAGGCGAGTGGTATCCCGTATCCCGAACTGGTGGATCGCCTGATCGATTTGGCCCTGGAGCGTCACGCCGACCGCTCTCGCTCGCAGGTCGCCTACGACAACACGCCGCTCCTTAAATGACGTGTCTTTCAATACAAAGCCCAGTCACGCGACAAGCGTGAGGTAGCGCTAGCAGAATGACCGGTGACGTTATGCCAGACAAACGACGAGCCAAAACCAAATCTGCCAAGCCGGCCGAAGGCGCGCAGCAACCGCAGTGGAAGCAGCCGCCGCCTCGCAGGCGCAGAAGGGTGCACACTAACCAGCCGGTGAGCCTGCGCGCCCGCCTCAGCCAAATGGAGAGCAGCCTTGCGGAGCGACGGTCGCGCCCGAAAACTTCTAAGGCGGCCGCTGCCCGGCGCGCGCCCGTACACGTGCCCTGGCGCCGTCTCGTTCTGCTGCCGCTCGTGGTGGTCCTGATCTTTGGGTTGCTGCAGTTTTTCACCCGTGACCAGTTTTATGTCTATTCGGCGGAGATACGTGGCAACCAGCGGGTGCCGGCCGATCAGATCTATGCGGCCAGCCATGTCGACAAGCAGCACATCTTCTGGATCCGGCCCAACCAGGCCGCCGGTCAGGTGAAAGATTTGCCCGGCATCGCCGATGCTCACGTGAGCATGGCGCTGCCTAACAAAGTCACGATTGAGGTTCAGGAACGCGAGCCGTTGGTAGCCGTGCAAACGATCAGCACGACCACCTGGTTTGCCGCTGACGGCACGCCGTTGCCACAGGTGGGAAGCGAACCGCCGCTGCTACTGATCGACACAGAAGGCGCGACGAGCAACGGACACGGCGGGCTGCGATTACAGGTACTGGCGGACGTCCGGGCGCTCCACGCCCGGCTGCCCGACCTCACCAGTGTCGATTTTGGGGCACAGGAGGGTTTGACTTTCCGATCGCCTGGCGGTTTCACGGTCTACCTGGGCAACCAGGGCAACATCGCGGCCAAGTTGGATCTGCTGCAGGCCGTGCAGGGCCCGCTTGCCTCACGCAAGACCGCGCCCAAAGTGGTGGACCTGCGTGTGGACGGCAATGCCTACCTGCGTTGAGGCAGATCATCCTTCTGCGGTCGGCGCTTTATGTGACTGATAACCTAGTGAAGCTGAGGCTAACGTGAGCGAGCTGATTTGTGGCATCGACGTCGGCACCACAAAGGTCGTGGCGCTGATCGGCACCATAGACGACCAGAACAACCTGCGCATCATTGGCGCCGGTCGCACGCCCGCGCAGGGATTGCGTCGTGGCGTGGTCATCAATACTGCCGATGCCACCGCAGCGATTGGCCGGGCCATTGACCAGGCCGAGCAATCCGCCGGCCAAACCCTGCAAACGGCCTATGTCGGCATCGCCGGCAGCCATATCAATGCCATTGGCAGCAAAGGGGTGGTCGCGGTCGGGCGCACCACGGGCCGCAAAATCACCAAAGAGGACGTCCAGCGCGCGCTGGAGCAGGCACGCAACATTGCCCTGCCCCATAACCGGGAGATCATCCATGCGGTGCCGCGCACTTTCTGCGTCGACGACCAGAAGGGCATCCAGAACCCCGTAGGGATGTTCGGCTACCGGTTAGAGGTGGACGCGAGCATAGTAACAGGCGCGACCTCAGCCGTGACCAATCTGGTCAACTGCGTGCAAGGCAACGGGGTGGTTATCGACGACCTGGTCCTGCAGCCGTTGGCCTCCGCTGAAGCAGTGCTGACCGATGACGAGCGCCAACTCGGCGTGGCGCTGGTGGACATTGGCGGCGGCACGTCCGACGTGGCCATTTACCTGGACGGCGCTCCCTGGCACACTGTGGTGATGGACCTGGCAGGGGAGCACTTTGTCAAGGATGTGGCGTTGGGGCTGCGCATGCCCTACAACAAGGCGGAAGCGCTCATGATCCAGTTCGGCCACGTTCTTCCGCAGCAGGTACCTGTCGACGCCGAGGTGCGCAGCGGAGCCTTTGGGCAGGAAGGACAGCAGACTGTCAGCTGCCGCCTGCTGGCAGAGATCCTCAATGCGCGCGCTGAAGAGCTGGTGGACCTTATCTTGCGCGAGGTCAAGCGAAGTGGGTACGATGGCCTGCTGCCAGCCGGGATCGTGCTGACCGGCGGCGTGGCCCAATTGTCAGGCCTGGCCGATCTGAGCCGGGCCCGGTTACAGTGGCCGGTGCGTGTTGGCCGGCCCAGCAACACCATTACGTCGGTCGTAGACGTGACCAGTCCAGATTACGCGACCGCGGTCGGTCTGTTACTTTGGGGTTTGCGGCGGGGCACTGTACACCGTGTTGCGCCCCCGCCCACATCGCGTTTCCTGGAGCGTGTCATGAAGTGGCTACGCGCTTTGCTACCCGTATCGGCTTAGCGAATGATCCCTCAACGAGAGGATAGGAAATGGCCAAGATGAATTCTAGAGCACCGCAGACAGCCTATGTAGAGAACCCAGCCCAGATCAAGGTGTTGGGAATTGGCGGCGGCGGTTCGAATGCAGTCAACCGCATGATCGAGGGAGGCATCCAGGGCGTCGAGTTTATCTCCGTGAACACCGACGCGCAGGCGCTGATGCTGGCGCAGTCCCCGCAACGCCTGCGCATCGGCGACAAGCTGACCAAGGGCCTCGGCTCGGGTGGTCACCCCGAGACGGGCGAGAAGGCAGCCGAGGAGTCGTCTGAGGAGATCAAAGCCCTGCTCAAAGGCGCCGACATGGTCTTCGTGACCGCGGGTATGGGCGGTGGCACAGGGACCGGCGCGGCCCCGGTGGTGGCAAAGCTGGCCAAGGAGACCGGCGCCCTAACCATCGGCGTCGTCACCAAGCCCTTCACGTTCGAAGGCGCCAGGCGCCGCAAGGTGGCCGACGAAGGCATTGCCCGGCTGCGCGAGGGCGTGGATACGCTCATCGTTATTCCGAACGACCGTCTGTTGCAGGTGGTCGACAAGAAAGCCAGCATCCAACAAGCTTTCAGCATGGCCGATGACGTGTTGCGCCAGGGCATCCAGGGCATCTCCGAGCTGATCACCATCCCGGGTCTGATCAACCTGGACTTCGCCGATGTACGCAGCATCATGAACGAGGGTGGCTCGGCGCTGATGGCGATTGGCCGGGCCAGCGGCGACAACCGCGCGCAGAACGCGGCCGAGCAGGCCATCCATAGCGCGCTGCTCGACGTCAGCATCGAGGGCGCCCAGGGTATTCTATTCAATATCACCGGTGGTCCGGACCTCAGCCTGTACGAGGTCAACGAGGCTGCGGAGATCATCCGCCGCACTGCCGACCCCGATGCCAACATCATCTTCGGTGCGGTCATCGATCCGGAGCTGAAGGACGAGATCCGCATCACGGTCATCGCCACGGGCTTCGAGGCGATCAAAGAACAGAAGGTTCCGGCCCCCGACGAGGCCAAGACCATCGAGTTCCCGAAGCGCACCTTCGACCGGGACGACCTGGATATCCCGGCCTTTCTGCGCCGAGCCCGCTGAAATCGTGCTCTAATACCTCTCAGGTCAGCAAGGAGCAGGCCCACCTGAGAGGTATTGAGCTTATATGCGTGGCCAACGAGCCTTAGCGCACGTTGGACGTGGTTCGCGTTCATTACCTCGCGGGTGGGCAACGAACAGGCCCACCTGAGAGGTGGTTGATGCTCCAACCTTAAAGTTCCTCAGGCGAAACGTTTTTCCCCCTTGCCAACCCCCGGTTCTTGTGGTAAACTCCGATGACCGGTGGCTCCCCTACATATAGTACTTGCTCGGGCCTTGTATACTACCTGTAGTAGCATGGACTGAAGCACGCGACGCGGAGATGAGAGCTTGCCGGCAGCCGCCGATACCGCCTCGCCGTAGCCGGCATAATACCAGCACGTCCGGGCCGTTCACTGATCTATGGCGCCTCGGGTCTGTGATCCCGGCCAACAGGGTAAGGTAATTCTGCCATGCTTTGTCCTTACTGTGGTCATCCCGATTCTCGGGTGGTCGACACTCGCGCCAGCGCCGAGTCCATCCGCCGGCGTCGCGAGTGCCAGGCTTGTCGAAAGCGCTTCACGACCTACGAGCAGATCTCGGAAGCGCTGCTGATTGTAAAGCGCGATAGCCGGCGCGAGCCTTTCGATCGTAACAAGCTTCTACAGGGCGTACGGATCGCCTGCGCCAAGCGGCCCATCGCGATGGCCGACATCGAGCGGGTTGTCGGCCAGATCGAGGAGTACCTTTTCAGCCTTGGCCGGGCCGAGGTCAAAAGCGATGTCATCGGGCAGATGGTGCTCGAGAAACTCAAGGAGCTGGACCCCCTGGCCTATATTCGTTTTGCCATCGTCTACATGGAACTGGCAGACGTCGAGGCGCTCCAGCGCGAGCTGGTGCGCCTGATGTCCGAACACCGCTGAGCAACGGCCGGCGACGGTCAGTTAGCGACCTGCCGTGCCGGCTGCCACCGCACCGAAGCGCCGGCGCTCGATAACCGATGCTGCTCGCCCCATCGCTGCGCGCCGATCGCAGATTAGCCGAGCTGCCATTTGTTGGGTCTGCTGATTTGTGTATTTGCTGATTGGAGAGGTTTCACTCATGATCGACCACGCCATCAAACCATTCCAGCCGGCCATCCGGCCGCCGGCCGAGATTCAGATCTCTCAAAACGGCCGCAAAGTATTGGAAAAGCGTTACCTGCGCCGGGGCCCGGAAGGCAAACCGGTTGAGAACATCGAAGGTATGTTTCGCCGGGTCGCGCACACAGTGGCCCAGCCCGACGCTGCCTATGGCTATGACGTAGCCAGCACTGAGGAATCTTTCTACGGTCTACTGACGAGCCTGCGCTTTTTCCCCAACTCTCCAACCTTCACCGGCGCCGGCACCCCGCTCGGCCAGTTAGCGGCTTGCTTTGTGCTGGCCATCTCGGACGACCTGGGCAAGGAGGCGGACGGTATCTTTCAGACCCTGCGCGACGCCGCGCTGATCCAACAGACAGGCGGCGGCAACGGCTTTTCATTCTCGCGCCTGCGCCCGAAGGATGACATGGTCGGCAAGAGCGCCGGCGTTGCCAGCGGCCCGGTGGGATTTTTGCGTGTCTACGACGCGGCTTTCGGCGAGGTGGCCCAGGGGGGGACCAGGCGCGGCGCCAACATGGGAGTGCTGCGCGTCGACCATCCGGACATCGAAGAGTTCATCACCTGTAAGGCGCGCGAAGGGCAGATCAGCAACTTCAACATTTCGGTCGGCATAACAGATGCCTTCATGCAGGCCGTCGAGTCCGACGGAGACTTTCCGCTGGTCAACCCGCGTGACGGCTCGGTGTGGCGGACGGTCCGCGCGCGCGACCTGTTCGACAAGATGGTCACCTATGCCCACCACAACGGCGAGCCGGGCGCCCTGTTCCTGGATGCGGCCAATCGCGCCAACCCCGTGCCACACCTCTATGAGCTGGAAGCAACAAACCCCTGCGGCGAGCAGTTTTTAGGTCCCGGCGAGAACTGCTGTCTTGGCTCGATTAACCTAGCACAGCACATCACCGCAGATGGGCACGTCGACTGGCAGAAACTATGTGAGAGCGCGGTGGCCTGTACCCGCTTCCTGGACAACGTGGTGGACGCCAACAAGTATGTCCCTTCTGTGCCGCAGTTGGCCGAGGCCGCCCAGCGCTGCCGGCGCATCGGCCTCGGCATCATGGGCCTGGGTGACCTGATGTACCAGGTGGGAGTGCGCTACGGCTCAGCGGAGGGCCAGGAGCTGGCCGCCCAGGTGACCGAGTTCGTCCGCTGCCACTCGATGGTCACCAGCATCGAGCTGGCGCGCGAGCGCGGTCCCTTCCCGGCGATAAAGGGCAGCATCTACGATCCTCAGGACCTCAAGTGGCAGCCGCCGGTCCCGTTGGCGCCCTTCACTCACGACTGGGGACGGCCGGCCCTCGACTGGGCTGCCGTCATCGCGGGGATCAAGCAGTACGGCATCCGCAACGCCGCCCAGACCACCGTGGCGCCCACCGGAACCATCGGCACGGTGGCGGGCTGCGAAGGTTACGGCTGCGAGCCGGTCTTCGCCCTGGCCTACACCCGCACGGTGAAAGATGGCGGCCGCGACCTCAAGCTCACCTATACCAGCCCGCTTTTCGAGGCTGCCCTCGAGCGCGCCGGCCTGGACAAGGCCGCGCGCGATGCGATCAGCGAGCAAGTCAGCCTGACCGGCAGTTGCCAGGACGTCAGCCAGGTGCCGCCCGAAATCCGCCACGTCTTCGTCGTTGCGCAGGACATCAGCGCCGAAGAGCACGTCCGCATGCAGGCCGCGATCCAGGCGTTTGTCGACAACTCGATTTCTAAGACGGCCAATTTCCCGTCCACGGCAACCGTTGACGACGTCAAGCGGGCTTACGAGTTGGCCTGGCGCCTGGGCTGCAAGGGCCTGACGGTCTACGTCACCGGCAGCCGCCAGGAAGTTGTGCTGGAGACCAGGGCGACCGCGGAGCAGAAATCTAGCAAGGGAGCCGATGAGAAGGCAGGGAAAGAGACGGCCGGCCAAGGGAACGGCACGGGGGCGCACGCCAGCACTCAGCCGAGTTCGGCCGCCATGGCTGCGAACGGCAACACCTCCACCTCAATAACGGAGAAGGCGCCGGCGAGCCCGGCCGCGGCCGGAACGACGCTATTGCCACAGCCGGTCGCGCCACACGCGCCTGCATCCGCTGCGCTGCCTCCGCTCCCGCCCGTCAAGCGCCCGCGCCCCGCCGCGCTGCACGGCGTCACCTACCGCAAGGAAACGCCACTCGGCACGGCTTTCGTCACCGTCAACGTCAACGGCGACGACAAACCGTTCGAGGTCTTCCTCAACGTCGGCAAGGCGGGCAGCGACGTAGCGGCCGTCTCGGAGGCGGTGGGGCGTCTGATCTCGCTGATCCTGCGCCTGCCCTCGCCACTGGATACCGTGGAGCGGCTCAAACAAGTTATCGACCAGATGGCCGGCATCGGCGGCGGACGCACGCTTGGCTTCGGCGCCAAGCGCGTCCGCTCGTTGCCCGATGCCGTCGCGCAGGTGTTGCGCGAGCACCTCCGCAACGAATACGAGCCCGATCCTGACGAAGAGAACGACGAAGCGCCGGCCGACAACGGCTACGGCAGCTACGTCGACGGTCAGCCGCCCGCCGCGCCGCCTGCGCCGCGCACCGCCGAGCCTCCGGCCGAGCAACTTGCCCTGCCCATCAACGACCGGCCCATCGGGGACCTCTGTCCGGATTGCGGCCAGGCCACCTTCATCCCGACCGAGGGCTGCCGTAAGTGCTACGTGTGCGGGTACAGCGAGTGCTAGGAGCTAGTCACGATCCACGAGTATTGAGCGCTGTTCCGCGAATATTGAGCGGCCATTCCGTGAGTATTGAGGCGACTATTCCGCGGATATTGAGCCAAACTCGTGGTTGGACCCAGGCCAGGTGCTTGGGATGATCGAACTAACCGGCCGGATGAGCATTGTCTCATCCGGCCTCTCTCGTTCTGCCCTGATAATACGTCGCGAACGCTTCGGCCTATGGCTTGTTGGTGCTACCCCATAAGTCGTCGGCAGATTTAGCTACATATTGGTGCCCGCTTATACTAAGTAACTGGTCAGAAGTTACTTAAAAAAGGTCGGCCAGCGGATAAGCTTGCCGCATGAAGACTGGACGACCGATCGAGATACGCATCGAGTTAAGCGATGAGCCGCGCCAGGAACTGCGCCGGCTGGCCCGGGAAGCCATTGGGCGCATTTCCGAGCGTGCTCATTTCGTGCTGTTGAGTGACCAGGGCAAGAGCGTGCCCGAGATTGGCGCATTGCTGGGCTACTCGGCGCAAGCGGTCTACCCCTGGCTGGAACGCTACCTCCAGCAGGGTGTGGCCGGGTTGTACGATGAGCCGCGCAGCGGACGTCCGCCCAACGAGCCCCGCCTGTAGCCATCGTGCAGGCGCAGACCGGCCAACCCCCGGCGAACTTTGGCTATCCCGAACCGGGCTGGACGGTCGGGGGCTTGCTGCGTCATCTGCGGCAACGCTTCAGGATCCGCGTCAGCCGTTCGACGCTACGGCGGGCGTTGCCGCTGGCGGACTTCGTGTGGGGACGGCCCAAATTGATCTTGCCCCAGCGCCGTGACCCGGCCGAGGATGCCAAAGTGGCACATCTGATCGAGATCCTG
>Ga0209540_10002165_pt1 | contig 14088 bp, 16 predicted proteins | sample BarGraIncu01121A_FD_184501 | JGI IMG/M metagenome (GOLD analysis project Ga0209540, IMG submission 184501) | Arctic peat soil microbial communities from Barrow, Alaska - Barrow Graham LP Incubations 011-21A (SPAdes) (version 2) | ecosystem: Environmental > Terrestrial > Soil > Wetlands > Peat... | reverse complement strand
TCCCAACTCACTCAGGTGGGAGTCAGGGATTTTTGTCAGGAAGAGTCAGATATTATCAACAACGACCCAAGGATACGCTGTTTTACCGATATAGAATTGAAACGAAACAGTTACGAGGGAAAACTTTGGAAAAGACAGTGCGAGGAGATAATAGCATCCCTCCCGAATAATGTTTATATCAGTTTCGATATTGACGGGCTATCCCCTGAACTCTGTCCGAATACCGGAACACCTGTTCCCGGCGGATTAAGTTTTGGAGAGGTCGATTATTTGTTATATTTGTTGGCATCTTCCAATAAAAAGGTAGTGGGTTTCGATCTGTGTGAGGTGTCACCCGGAGAAGCTGGAGAGTGGGATGCAAATGTTGGAGCCAGGATTCTTTATAAAATGTGTATCTATTCTATGTTTAATATAAAAAACAGCCTATCTTTGCCAAAAATCAATAATCATACCAATTAATAGTAAATAAAAAAATGAAAACAATCAAATTTCTTTCTATCATTGCTTTAGCAGCTTTGGTCACCTATTCTTGCGGCGAGAAAAAAACCTCTGCACCAGGTCTGACTAAGGCCGAAATTGACTCGGCAAGTTATGCTGTAGGGGTATCACTTGGCAGCATGGTTAAACAAGCCAATTTCGGCGATCTTAATCTTAAAGAGGTGAACAAAGCAATTGCCGATGTTCTTAACGGTGATTCCCTTAAAATTAGCGTAATCAAAGCTAACGAAGTTATCCAAGGCTTCATTGCAAAGAGACAAATAGCAGTCGCTGCAGAAAACAAAGAGAAAGGCGTAACTTTCCTCAAAAAGAATGGAACCAAAGACAGCGTGGTTACAACAGCCAGCGGCCTTCAGTACAAGATTCTGGCAGAAGGAACAGGTATCAAACCGGAAGCTCAGGACACAGTTCAGGTTCACTACAGGGGTACCCTTATTGATGGTAAAGAGTTTGACTCTTCTTATACCAGAGGCGAACCGGTTTCATTTCCATTGAACGGTGTTCTCAAAGGATGGATAGAAGGATTACAAATTATTGGCGAAGGTGGTAAAATCAGACTTTTCATACCTGCTGAATTAGGTTATGGCGAACAACAAGCCAGTCCTGTAATTGGCCCTAACTCAACTCTTATTTTTGATATTGAGCTTTTAAAAGTTACAAAAACAATCGCAAAACCGGAGGTTGCTCCTGCTAAATAATTATGGCACTAGAGATTACAGGCAAACTTATAAAAAAACTTCCTGTGCAATCCGGCACCAGTACTAAAGGTGAATGGAAAAAACAGGAGTTTGTTCTTGAAACTCAGGAGAGCTTTCCAAGAAAGATCTGTATGAATGTGTGGGGAGCAGATAAGGTGGACGAGTTTGCAGGTTATGGAGAGGGAGAGATCCTTAAGATCTCGGTAAATATTGAGTCAAGAGAATTCAATCAACGATGGTATACAGATGTCCGTGCATGGAAAATTGAAAGAATTGCAGAGGGTGGCCAGGGCCAGCCATCAAGACCTCAAGTTACTGAGACAACGGAGACTACCGATCCCTTCTCATCGGATGGTGGAGAAGATGACCTGCCGTTCTAATCTTGAAATATCCATATTAAAATAAAAAACTGCCTCAAGGGGCAGTTTTTTATTTTATGCTTCATTTCGTCTCCACCATGTCATCTGCCTTTTTGCATAGCGTCTGCTGTTCCTTTTAATTAATTCTACTGCATCATCCAGAGAATATTTCCCATCTAAATAACCAAATAACTCCCTGTATCCAACAGTTTTTAATGCCGGCCTCTCTCTGAACTCGTAAAGTGCTCTCACCTCATTCAACAGACCATTCTCCATCATCAACTCTACCCTTCTGTTTATTCTTTCATACAATTCCTCTCTGGGCCTTTCGATAAGTATCTTTTCAATTTCAAAATCTCTGGATTTGCTCTGATAACTTTTGAAAGAGGAGAACTTCTCACCTGTTTGCAGTGAGACTTCCAGGGCTCTTACAACTCTTTGCGGGTTGGCAATATCTATCGCCTCATAGCTCTCTCTATCCAAGAGCTTAAGTTCCATTCTCAATGACTCCAGTCCCTCATTTGCGAGCCTTTGCATCAGCAACTCTCTTAATGCTATATCTGTCGCAGGAAAATTATCAATACCCCTGCATACGGCATCTACATAGAGACCGGAACCGCCTGCCATTACCAAAGAGTCGTGAGTTTTGAAAAGTTCTTCCAATAAAGCCAATGCTTCAACTTCATACTTCCCGGCAGTATAATAGTCATGAATTGAGTGAGAAAATATAAAATAGTGCTTAACTGCCAAGAGCTGTTCAAGAGTCGGGGGTGCCGTTCCTATTTTTAGCTCTTTGTAAATCTGCCGGGAATCACAAGAGATTACCGGAGAACCAAACTTTAAGGCCAATGATATGGCATAATCCGTCTTTCCCACAGCAGTAGGACCAATAACAACAAAAAGCTTTTTCTTAAGCATTAAATGTAGATTGCCCCTCCTCGTCATTCAACTCAATCATCTGTTCAAAGTCATCGTAATTGTCGGAAAATTGGTCGGGATTTTTACCCTTTTCGGCAACCAATCGTGGATAGGATCTTCTGGCTAACTCCTCCTCCCTGGAGAGAAACTCAAGCGTAATGGCTCTGTTTTTAAATATGTCATATACATAGAGCAGTTTAGATTGGCCTATAGAGATTACCTTCTCAAGCGATAAGGAGTCCATTGTACCATCTCCCAAATCGAATAGTCCGTACTCCCCTTTTATCTTGTTTTGTTTATCCAATCCTTTGAACATCACTATTTGATCCGGTGCAAAGCCAAGGTCATCCTGTAAAAAAAGATGTAAGGAGTAGAGAGAGGTATTCCCCTTAATCTCATACTCTCTTAAAAAGATCTTATTTCCGGTAATAGTGGCCTTATATCTGTAAACCATTTCAAGTATAATTTGCGCAAAGTTAAATATTATTTAATAAAAATTCTAAACTATTTACTCCATCTGCATACTCATCCAGAGATGGATATTGAGCTTCTCCAAACTCGATATTCGAGTTGTTGAATTTTCTATTGACCACACATTGCAGATGAAGTTTGTTCGAGTCGATAAACTCATTAATCTGATCAACATTTCTGTATGTCAATACATTTAAAACCCCCATTGGAGGCGGGAAGCTTGAGTGCTCCCTCAAAATATAGAAGCCTCCATCTGAGTACCCAGATTTATTCATTGCTACCAAAGCTTTCTGGTATCTGTATGCGGAGAGGTAGTCTTCACTTGTTATTGCGTTTCCCTTATTTTTAAAAGCTTCAATTAAAAGTTCAAAAGTGTATCCGAAAGGGACCAGCAGTGTGCTTACGCTTCTGCACCCCATTCCATAATATAAAAAGATATCGTCTGAGAGTCTGCGAAGCTCATCAATCGTCTCATCTCCTTTTAGTATCGCAATACTTGACCTGGAACCTCTTACAATTTTCGGAATTTTGTCATACTCAGATTTAAAGAATTTCGAAGCTTCCTCGCCTCCTGTTGCAATCAGAAGATCAATATTTTCCGGAAGATGCTCTGTAAAAGCTACTCTCGCTCTCCAGTATGGATTAATTTCACAGAGCATTTCAAAAAGAGCCGGAAGTAATCTGTCCTTACCGGAAAGTTTAATCTGTGCGCGGCTTCCGGAGGCCATTGTCACCAAAAAATCATGAAATCCCACCAGAGGAAGGTTACCGGCCATAACAATACCAACAGTACTCTCTCTCTCAAACAACAGCTCTTTATACGGTGTTAACCAATTGTGCAAACAATTGATATTAAGAAATTTTTTACAAATTATTTTTAAAGCCTCGTGCTGCATGTTAATTGTAAACAGAGGATTCAACCTCAAAGAATCCTCAAAAGCTCTATCTAACAGAGTATTGTTGTATGCACTTTGCAAGGAGTTCTCAATTGATCTCCCCAGTGTTGAAAAATTCTTGATAAAAATTTCTTTATACATTTTGCAAATTTAGTAAAAAGAGGCTAATTTCACCAAACGCTATGAATGTCAGTATGAGTGAAAATTCTCCCACAGACTCCTATAAATCAATCTCTAAGTCCTCTACCGGAATTTATAAAGAGCTTGGCAGCAAATTTCTCTCCTTCGCTTATCCTGTATCCTCAGAAGAGGAGATTAAAAATATTTTATCTGATTTAAGAAAGAGCTACTTTGACGCAAGACACCATTGTTACGCCTACCGACTTGGTATCAATGGTGAGATCTGGAGAACAAATGATGATGGAGAACCCTCATCTTCTGCAGGTAAGCCAATATTGGGTCAGCTTCTTTCAAACGAAGTCAGTGATGTGCTGGTGGTGGTGGTACGATACTTCGGAGGCGTAAAATTGGGAGTTTCAGGATTGATCCGAGCCTATAAGTCTGCAACAATAAACGCTATAAACAATACCGAAGTCGTAGACAAGATTGCTTGCAGAGATTTAACATTCTGTTTTGATTACATCCGGATGAACTCAATTATGAAGCTTATTAAGGATCTCTCGGCCAATATTCTGGAGCAGCAATCTGATAACCTGTGTGTGATAAAGGTGAATATCAGACAGAGTAACTACTCAAAATTCGCTGAGTCGGTCGAGGAGATTGGGGGAAAAGTTTTAACAAGTTAATGAAACATAATTAATAAACATATATATGCCAAGAAACCTAATATCCATTCAGGATTTTTCTAAGGATGAAATTTTAGAAGTTCTTAAAATGGCTGCAGAGTTTGAAAAAAATCCGTCGCAACCAATATTCCGGGATAAGATTGTTGCCAGTATTTTTTTTGAACCATCAACCAGAACACGTTTAAGTTTTGAGACCGCTGCCAATAGACTGGGTGCAAGGGTTATCGGCTTTTCAGATGTTGGAAACACCAGTGTAACAAAGGGTGAGACAATCAAGGATACAATTAAGATGGTTTCAAATTATGCAGATCTTATTATCATTCGACACCCATTGGAAGGGAGTGCAAGGTATGCTTCCGAGGTATCTCCGGTTCCAGTGATAAATGCCGGAGATGGTTCCAATCAACACCCATCTCAGACACTCCTGGACCTCTATTCTATACAAAAGACTCAGGGGAGTCTGGACAATCTTTTTATAAACATCGTGGGAGATCTCAAATATGGCAGAACAGTTCATTCACTTCTTCAAGCAATGTCACATTTTAATCCCAGATTTCTTTTCACAGCTCCCGAGGAGTTAAAGTTGCCTAATGTGTACAAGGAATACTTGAACAACCGGAACATACCTTTTGAAGAGACCAGAAACCTTATGGATGGCATTAGAGAGTCAGACATAATCTACATGACCCGGGTTCAAAAGGAACGGTTTACAGATCCGATTGAGTATGAAAGAGTTAAAAATATATATAGCTTAACCATTTCTATGTTGGAGAATGCAAAACCAAACATGAAAATTCTTCATCCTCTTCCGAGAGTGAATGAGATTGCTCTGGATGTAGACAACAGCGACCACGCCTATTATTTTGATCAGGCAAAAAATGGAGTCTTCACAAGAATGGCAATAATCGCAAAACTTTTAGGTAAAAATTAAATATTATACGAGATGGAAAAACATTTAAAAGTGAGTGCCATTAAAAACGGAACAGTATTGGACCACATTCCGGCAGACCAACTATTTAAAGTAATAGATATATTAGGGCTAAGCAGCATCAGCAATCAGATTACATTTGGTACAAACCTGGATAGTAAACTTTTAGGTAAAAAAGCAATAATAAAAATTTCTGACAGGTACTTCGAAAACGATGAAATTAACAGAGTCGCTCTAATCGCACCTCAGGCAAAAATCAATATTATTCATAACTTCGCCGTTGTTGAGAAGAGGGAGCTCTCTATACCTTCTACCATAAAAGGAATTGTAAAATGCATGAACCCCGTTTGTGTAACCAATCATCAACCAATTGAGACTGTTTTTACTACAATTTGCGATAAGCAAGAGCTTCAGTTGTTGTGTCACTATTGTGAAAAAATTACTGATAAAGATAACTTAAAGATTATAAGCAACAGTTGACACATTCCTATTTGAAGCAGAATTAAAACATTTATTAAACAATATTTTTATGAAAACCGTTCACAACTTTAATGCCGGCCCTTGTGTCCTGCCAAAAACAGCTATTCAGGCAGCAATTGATGCTCTTCAAGATTTCAAAGGAACAGGAATGTCTGTGATAGAGGTGTCTCACCGTTCAAAAGAGTGGGAGGCAACTATGGCAGAGTGTCGCACACTTTGGAAAGAGATACTTAACATCCCTAAGGGATATCATGTTTTATTTCTGGGTGGTGGTGCAAGCATGCAGTTCCTTTATGTAGCATTGAACCTTCTGGAAAACAAAGCCGGATATCTTGAGACAGGTGTTTGGGCAAAGAAAGCCCTAAAGGAGGCAAAAGGTATTGGTAATGCTGTGGCAGTTGCCTCTTCTGCAGACAAGAATTTCTGCTATATTCCAAAAAGTTATGAAATTCCTAAAGACTTGGACTATTTTCACATCACAACCAATAATACTATTTACGGAACAGAGATTCACGAAGATATGGATTGCCCTGTAAATCTTGTGGCAGATATGTCATCGGATATTATGAGTCGTCCGGTTGATGTTAGCAAGTATGCGCTTATTTATGGTGGAGCACAAAAGAATGTGGGCCCTGCCGGTGTAACATTCGTAATTGTACGCGAAGATATACTTGGTAAAGTTACCCGCTATCTGCCTTCTATGCTCGATTATAGAACTCATATCAATGAAGACTCTATGTTCAACACACCTCCGGTATTCTCAATTTTCGTCATGACAGAAACCCTCAAGTGGTTGAAGAACCTAGGCGGTCTTAAGGCAATTTATAAGATAAACCAAGATAAAGCAACTCTTCTTTACAACGAAATTGACAGGAATAAGATGTTCGTAGGAACTGCAGCCAGAGAGGATCGTTCTCTTATGAATATCTGCTTTGTTATGGCAGAAAAGTATAAAGACAAGGAGGAGGCCTTCATGTCATTTGCTAAAGAGAAAGGAATGGTTGGTATTAAGGGGCACCGTTCTGTAGGTGGTTTCCGTGCTTCTATATATAATGCCTGTCCTATTGAGAGCGTTAAGGCTTTGGTTACCTGCATGCAAGAATTTGAAAAACTATAAAAAATGAAAGTATTAGTTGCCACCGAAAAACCGTTCGCCAAAGCAGCGGTAGATGGAATCAGGTCGATTGTTGAGGGTGCCGGTCATACACTGGTTCTTCTTGAAAAATATACAGGAACAGATCAATTCTATGCAGCAGCCACAGATGCAGACGCAATTATTGTTCGCTCGGACATATTGACAAAAGAGGTTATTGCTGTTGCCAAAAATCTTAAAATTGTAGTTCGTGCCGGAGCCGGTTACGATAATCTGGATCTTCCTGCTTGTTCAGAAAGAGGTATTGTTGCAATGAATACACCCGGTCAAAATTCAAATGCTGTTGCAGAGTTGGCACTTGGCATGATGATCTATATCTCCAGAAACTGCTTTGCTCCCGGCACCGGAAGTGAGCTTAAAGGTAAATCAATCGGCATCCATGCATATGGCAATGTCGGTAAATTGGTAGCAAAGCTTGCGCTTGGTTTCGGCATGAAAGTCTATGCATTCGATCCCTTTGTCAAGGCGGAGGTGATTGAAAAAGATGGCGTTACCCCTGTTGCTTCAATTGAGGATTTATACAGTAAATCTAACTTCGTATCACTTCATATTCCGGCTACTGCCGAGACGAAGAAATCTGTGGGATATAATCTGATCTCAAAACTTCCAAAGGGAGGTTGCCTGGTGAACACAGCTCGTAAAGAGGTTATCAACGAAGAAGAGCTGGTTAAAATTTTTGAGGAGAGACCCGACATTAAATATATTACCGATATCGCTGCCGACAACCAGGCAGAACTTAACGGGAAGTTTGGGAACAGAGTTTTTGCCAGCCCTAAAAAAATGGGAGCAGAGACTGCAGAAGCAAATATTAATGCCGGCCTTGCCGCTGCAAACCAAATTGTCAGGTTTTTTGCTACAGGTGATAAAACCTTCCAACTAAACAAATAATGGTGAAAGTTAAACCGTTTGCAGCTATCAGACCTCCTAAGGCTATTGCCCGGGAGGTTGCTTCGCGCCCATATGATGTGTTAAATTCAGTTGAGGCTCAGGCTGAGGCCGGAGAAAAATCACTCCTTCACATTATTAAACCCGAGATAGATTTTAAGCCAATTATTGACGAACACTCTCAAGAGGCCTACAGCAAGGCTGTTGAGAATTTCAAAAAGTGGCAGGACAGAGGTTGGCTGGTTCAGGATAAAAAGGAGAAGTACTATGTTTATGCGCAGACTATGGAGAAAAGAACTCAGTATGGTTTGGTTCTGTGCGCAAATGTGGACGATTATCTCACAGGAAAGATTAAAAAACACGAACTTACCCGTAAAGATAAGGAAGAGGATCGAATGATTCACGTTCGCATCCAGAACGCCAATTTGGAGCCTGTTTTTTTTACCTATCCGGACAATTGCGAGATTAATGCTATCGTAGAGAAGATCATTAAAACAAAGTCAGCTGAATATGATTTTATTGCAGAAGATGGTTTTGGACACCACTTCTGGCTAATAGATGATAATGCTGCCATTAATCGTATCACAGATATTTTTGCGTCGGTTCCTGCATTTTATGTTGCAGACGGACACCATAGAACAGCAGCAGCAGTCCTTGTGGGACAGGAAAAACGCTACCAAAACCCAAATCATACCGGAGATGAGGAGTATAACTATTTTCTTGCAGTAGTATTCCCGGAGAGTCATCTCAAGATTATCGACTACAACCGTGTTGTAAAGGATCTTAATGGAATGACCCTTTCTGAACTTGTTGATAAGTTGAAAGTTGACTTTGTGGTTGAGGACAAAGGAAAAGAAATTTATAAGCCAAATGCTCTACACAACTTTGCAATGTACATGGGAGGCCATTGGTACTCGCTTACAGCAAAGAATGGAACCTTTAACGACAATGATCCTATTGGAATTCTTGACGTAACTGTTCTCTCTAATCTTGTTTTTGACAAGTTACTGAACATAAAAGATCTTAGAACATCTAAGAGAATTGATTTTGTGGGTGGAATCCGTGGACTTGATGAACTTAAGAAGCGTGTAGATTCAGGTGAGATGGCAGCTGCTTTTGCCCTTTACGCAGTTTCGATGCAACAGCTTATTGATATTGCAGACACCGGCAACATCATGCCTCCCAAAACAACTTGGTTTGAACCAAAGTTGAGGAGTGGTCTTGCTATCCATAAACTAGACTAAGAAATACGATGAGACTGCAGCTTTTTGTTTACAAATACCAAAAAGAGACCTATAGCCGTAACTGATAGTGTCATAAGCAACAGGTAGAGAATTAAGAAATAACCAAATTTTTGCAAGTCAAAGAACGGGTAGAGGTAGTCCCCAAAAGTAAAGGCGAGGAAAAGGCCCCATATCATAAACAACACCGGATATATGAGCCAGTTAACAGTAAATTTATATTCCAGTTCCCTCTCCTCAAAAATCAACCAATAGAAGAACATAAGCGGCGGAGAGAGATAGTGCAGAATATCGGATGCCACCTTGTGCAAACCCTCGGCTGTCGATGTAGGTGCCAGCAGTATTGCAAATGTCAATCCGGTCAAAACAATATATGAGGTAAGCGGACTTAGAAGGTTCTTAAAAGCAAGGGTATTTGTATATCCTCCAATATTGGACAGAGCAGCAAATGAATATACCATTATAAGGGTATTAGCTTGGATTGTAAAAAATTTAAAAATCGATAACCCCTTCCAGATATTTGCGTCAATAGTGTTGGCGTAGACATCTATAGCAATTCCCAATAAAGTTACTACAAACACCAAAGAGAGTAATAGTTGCCTAAAATTCCTTCTCCTCATTTTAGATGTGATTTACCAATTAGTTTAATAATACAATGTTAAGTCAACTTTTTCGTAATTGCAAATTATAATAGGGGGTTTAAAGTGCACAAATAAGTATGCCATTAAAAAAATAATTTGCATAATCGAAATATTGTATTACATTTGCGCGTTCCTAGAGTGTTAGCTCTTATTACTCAAAGCATCTAGCTTTTTTTTATTTTTTTTAAAATTTTGTTAAGTAGACTTTCGTTTTTAACACTCAATCAAACAATCAATTATTTATTTTAAAAAGTTTATTTAATGAACATTTTTATTTCAAATTTAAGTTACGGCGTAACTGATGCCGACCTTAAAGAACTATTCACAGAATTCGGAGAAATTACATCCGCTAAAGTAATTACAGACAGAGATACAGGCAGATCAAGAGGATTTGGTTTTGTAGAAATGCCAAATGAGGCAGAAGGCTTAAAGGCTATCAAAGACCTTAATGGAGGTCAATATGACGGAAAAGTAATTAACGTCAATGTAGCAAAGCCAAAAGAGAACAGAGACAGTAGTCGCGGTGGTTACGGTGGCGGCTATGAGAAGAGACAAGATACAAGAAGAAGATACTAGTCTAAAATTTATTAAACCCCCATACAGTATAAATATTGTATGGGGGTTTTCTATTTGTCAGAGATTACAAGATTTTTTTTGTGTGTTTAAAATTCTTTGTATATTTGCCCACTTAAAACACATAATAAATGATTTCTCTTTTGGCAAATGCATGTTGGTGGTGGCGTTTACAACTTTTAAAGTCGTGAGAGTCAGCCCTGCGTTTAGCCTGAAATAAAATATGAAGGTAATTCTAAAGGCCTGTCGCACTCGCGACAGGCCTTTTTTTTCACTTCCTTTAATGAAAATACACTATGAATACTTATCAAGTCAGTCCACAAGGATATTACGGGGAATTCGGCGGAGCCTATATTCCAGAAATTTTGTACAGCTGTGTAGAGTCCCTTAAAAACAATTATCTGAAAGTTCTGGAAGATCCCGGATTTCAGGCCGAAATGGATCAACTGCTGCGGGATTATGTGGGTCGTCCCAGCCCGCTCTATCTGGCTGCCCGTTTGTCGGAACGATGTGGGTGCAAGGTATACCTCAAAAGGGAAGACCTGAATCATACCGGAGCCCATAAAATCAACAATACCATTGGTCAGATTTTGCTGGCAAGACGCATGGGAAAGACGCGGATTATAGCGGAAACCGGTGCCGGACAGCATGGTGTGGCCACAGCAACGGTATGCGCCCTTATGAATATGGAATGTGTTGTATACATGGGACGTACCGATGTGGAAAGACAGCGGATAAACGTGCAAAAAATGCAGATGCTCGGAGCAACGGTCCGGCCGGTTACTTCGGGGAATATGACATTAAAGGATGCCACCAATGAGGCCATTCGCGACTGGTGTTCCAACCCGTCCGATACTTTTTACATTATCGGTTCGACCGTAGGTCCTCATCCGTATCCCGATATGGTGGCCCGTCTTCAGTCCGTTATCAGCCGGGAGATAAAAAAACAAATGCTCGAAAAAGAAGGACATGCAAATCCGGACTATCTGATTGCCTGTGTGGGTGGCGGAAGCAATGCCGCAGGCACTGTGTATCACTATCTGGATTGTCCGGACGTAAAGATACTGTTGGCTGAGGCTGCCGGTGAGGGACTGGAAAGCGGACGTTCTGCAGCGACCATTCATTTGGGAAAATTGGGCATTATTCACGGGAGCAAAACCCTTGTCATGCAAAATGAGGATGGTCAGATAGAGGAGCCTTACTCGGTATCGGCGGGATTGGATTATCCCGGAATCGGACCTCTGCATGCACATCTGGCTCGTACAGGAAGGGCCAAGGTCTTTCCGGTAACCGATAACGAAGCTATGGAAGCAGCGTTTCTGACGACCCGTCTGGAAGGAATCATACCGGCTCTGGAGTCGGCACATGCGCTGGCCATTCTTGATAAACACTCTTTTCAGTATTCGGATATTGTCGTCCTGACCTTGTCTGGCCGTGGCGACAAGGATATGGATACATATATATCAAAAATGAACGATTATAAAATATAACAAGATGAAATACGCTTTCAGAACCACAACGCAAAAGATGTTGGCCGACTTGCAGACACCGGTAGGCATTTATTTAAAAGTAAGAGACGTTTTCTCGGAGTCAGTTTTGCTGGAAAGCTCCGATTTTCATGGGGCGGAAAACGGATTTTCATTTATCGGGATTGACCCGTTGGCTCGTTTTCAGGTTCAGAACGAACAAGTTTTGCAACGTTTCCCGGGCGGCGCCGAGGTGTCGTTTCCATTGACGGAACAGGATCGGCTGATGGATATTTTTCAGGACTACCTTGGGTGTTTTGAACAGGTATCCTCAACCAACAAAACTCGGATCAATGGATTTTTCGGGTATACTTCTTACAATACGATTCGCTATTTTGAACCGGTGGAGACAGGAAAAACACCGACATCCGCTTCTGAAATTCCGGATATGATGTATATATTCTATAAGTACGTTATTGTTATAGACCATTTTAGGGATGAATTGACTATTATTGAGAACCTTTTTGGTGAAGAGGAGGAGAACCTGGATCAGATCCGTTCGCTATTGGAAAACCGTGATTTTGCCTCTTACGACTTCTCTTTGAACGGGGCAGAAAGATCTTCCATTACTGACGCAGATTATATGGGTATGGTGGAAAAGGGAATCCGACACTGTCTTCGCGGTGACGTGTTTCAAATAGTGCTCTCCCGTTGCTTTATGCAGGATTTTCGCGGAGACGATTTTAAAGTATACCGAGCCTTACGATCGATTAATCCATCGCCTTATCTTTTTTATTTTGATTTTGGTTCTTTCAGAATTTTCGGGTCTTCGCCCGAAACGCATTGCAGAATTGACGGCAACCGTGTCTATATTGATCCTATTGCGGGAACATTCCGTCGAACAGGAGATGATGTGAAGGACAAGGAACAGACCGAACTTTTACTGAAAGATCCCAAGGAAAATGCAGAGCATGTAATGTTGGTAGATCTGGCACGGAATGATCTGAGTCGTAATGCATCGGATGTCAAACTGGACTTTTTTAAGGAGGTGCAATACTACTCGCATGTCATCCACCTGGTTTCGAGGGTAGAAGGCCTATTGCCCCCGGAAGTAAACCACATGAAGGTATTTGCTGACACTTTCCCTGCAGGGACTTTGTCTGGAGCTCCCAAGGTAAGGGCTATGCAGCTTATCAGCCAGATTGAGCCTTATGACAGAGGAGCTTACGGCGGATGTATAGGATATGTGGGCCTGAATGGCGACCTGAACCAGGCAATTACCATCAGATCCTTTGTTAGCAAAGGAAACACACTCTCCTATCAGGCAGGTGCCGGCATTGTGTCAAAGTCCGATCCGGCAACTGAACTACAGGAAGTGAATAATAAACTGGGTGCATTAAAGAAGGCCATTGATATGGCTTCTATCCTTAAAAATTAAAAATCTATGAAAGACAGGATATTGATTGTAGACAATTACGACTCATTTACATACAACCTTTATCATTTGGTAAAGGAGCTGGGTTATATGCATGTTGAGGTATTACGGAATGACCGTCTGGCTTTGGATGAGTTGGATGTCTTCGATAAAATTATACTTTCCCCGGGTCCCGGAATTCCCTCGGAAGCAGGGTTATTGCCCGATATTATCCGTTACTATGCCTCCAAAAAATCTATGTTGGGGGTGTGCCTGGGACATCAGGCCATTGCGGAGGTATTTGGTGCGCAACTCCTCAATCTGAAGGAGGTATTTCACGGAGTAGCCACGCCTATTCAAGTTGTCCGTCCGCATCGGTTGTTTAAAGGTCTTCCGGATACTTTGGAAGTTGGCCGGTATCACTCATGGATTGTGTCTTCAGACGGATTCCCCTCCTGCCTTGAGGTGACTGCTGTGGATGCGGATGGTTCTATTATGGCATTACGTCACCGCGATTATGATGTTCACGGTATTCAATTTCATCCCGAGTCGGTGTTGACACCAACAGGGGCTCAGATCCTCGGCAATTGGCTGAACAACTCGGGTCCATCATGTTTAGATTATTAAAACGGTGATTGTTAGGTAATTATGAAAGAAAAAT
>Ga0209540_10002164_pt1 | contig 14090 bp, 11 predicted proteins | sample BarGraIncu01121A_FD_184501 | JGI IMG/M metagenome (GOLD analysis project Ga0209540, IMG submission 184501) | Arctic peat soil microbial communities from Barrow, Alaska - Barrow Graham LP Incubations 011-21A (SPAdes) (version 2) | ecosystem: Environmental > Terrestrial > Soil > Wetlands > Peat... | reverse complement strand
ACAAATGGAACAATTTAGGATGATGATGCGCCCATCTGTAATGTGGAACGGAATGATTAATCCTATCTGTCCTTACACTTTCAAGGGAGTTCTTTGGTATCAGGGCGAATCTAATGCAAGTAATGCCAAAGCATACTGCCAGATGTTTACAAATATGATAGAGAGTTGGAGAAGTGAATTTGGAAATCCTAATTTGCCATTCTATTTTGTGCAACTTGCTCCTTACGATGAACCAAGAGGTGATTACGCTGCACTGCGTGAAGCACAAACCCTTGTCTGGAAGACTGTAGCCAACACTGGCATGGCCGTAATCACTGATGCGGGCATGGAAAAGAATGTTCATCCTACGAATAAAACCGTTCCTGCGGAAAGGCTGGCTGCATGGGCATTAAACAGGGATTATGGACATTATGTGCCATGTGAAAGTCCGGTGCTCGATTCATACTACGAAGAAGGCAATTCGATTGTGGTTAAGTTCAAATATGCAAACGGTGGCTTGAAGGTTGCTGATGGAGACAAAGAATTATTAGGATTCTCTGTTTCCTCCAACGGGAAAGATTTTTATCCTGCCAAGGCTGAAATCATAGGTTTCAATGCCATAAGGATAACTTCTGCCGAAGTCAGCGAACCAACAACAGTTCGTTTTGGATGGGGCAATTGGTTGGTTGCCAATCTATATAATGGTGCTGGTTTTCCAGCATCTCCATTTCGAACCGATCAATAAATAATGGGAAATGATTACTGTAATTAAGAAAAATATTAAATAATCTTTTATGAAAAAATCATTATTACTGGCAGTTATTCTAACATTTGTTTTAGGAACAATTTGTGCCCAAAATCAAGGCCCTCAAGGCCCTCAAGGCGCTCAAAGCCCTCAAGGTCCTCAAGGTTTTCAGGGTGCAGCAAGATCAAATGGCCCATCAGACTGGGCAGCATTCAAGAGATATGAAAAAGCGAATCTTGAGATAACCAAAACGCCCGATGTTGTTTTTATGGGTAATTCTATTACCGATTACTGGGTTCGTGACGACCCGGATTTTTTTACTAAAAACAACTTTGTCGGACGTGGTATCAGCGGTCAGACTGCAAGCCAGATGCTTGTACGTTTCCGGCAGGATGTAATTAATATAAAACCAAAAGCTGTAATTATTATGGCAGGTACAAATGATCTGGCCCAGCAAATGGCAGGAATGAGTTACTATCCGGAAGCTAATATTGTCGGAAATATCATAACTATGTGTGAATTAGCAAAAGTGCACGGCATTAAAGTTTTGCTTTGTTCAATTACCCCTTGTGCACATTATATCCCAATCCCGAAGATTGCTGCAGGACCTGAAATTGCCAAAATTAACAAGCAATTAAAAGACTATGCCGATGCCAATAAAAAAAATGTAACATATGTAGACTACTTCACACCTCTCGCAAATGCTGAAATGGGGCTCGATTCTGATATGTCATATGACGGTATTCATCCAAATAAATACTGTTATTCTTTTATGGAAGAAATAGTTACCAAAAGCATTAATCAGGCATTTAAGAATAAAACTAAATATTTTGTAACCCCACGCGATATTGCGAAACAACGCAAGGAGCAGGAAGATAAAGAGCGCAGGGAGAAACATATGTTTATGAGTTTTGATGAAATAGTAAATATGATGCATCCAAGGTAAGCACAAAGGAAGTTTATAAAAGAGACTGTCTTAAAACAAAACTTGGAGTTAATAATAATGGGTATGTCTGGACCAACAACTGCACCATTGAAAGGTACGATTGTAACTGTAAAACAGATAATATTATCTGATCTGCAAAAGACCTATGATCAAAAATAAAAGAGTATTTACAATGAATAGGAAAGCAGCTGTAATAGTATTTAAACCTGCCGGAAAAGCATCGCCTGATCTTTAAGTAATTGATCATTTTATGATTTCATCTTGTAAGCTTTATCTCTGGCTCAAACTATATTAATCAATATGAAAAAACTTTTTTATTTTACCACAACAATTTTTTTAATTACATGGGCTGTTGCTGCTGGCCAGATTCCTGCAACTAATATTGTAATTTCAAAGGCAGACATTGAAAAAACAGGCACATCAATACCTGCTTCGGCTATCGGGGAGCCGGTAAGCTCGGTAAAGCTTTATACACCAAGCTGGGTTGATGCAACAAATGACATACCGGCTTATGCCGTAGTTGAAGGTTCTATTTTCCCTGTAGATCCCAATGGATGGCCTATTAATTTCAGAGTGCTGTTACCTGCAAGCTGGTCACATCGTGCCATGCAGGCTGGAGGAAGCGGCATAAACGGAATAATAACTGTAAGGGAAGGCAGAAACCCTATGCTCAATAAAGGGTTTGCAATGTACGGCAGCGACGCGGGACATCAGGCTTCCGGAATGGGATTCGGGGGCATGCAAAGTAAACCACTGGCAACCGGACCAACTTCGGGAGATGAATGGGCCCTGAACGAAGAAGCTGTACGTAATCTTGGTTATTTGCAGATGAAAAAGACTCATGACGCTGCCATGGTCATAATTGAAAGAATATATGGGGAACGTCCTGTTTATAATTATTATATTGGAGGATCCCAGGGAGGACGAGAAGGTCTTGTCGTTGCTCAGCGTTACCCGGCTGATTACGACGGAATAATTTCTGATGTACCAATAGTTAACTTCTCTACATTGATGCTCGCACCTGAGTTAATAAGGATACAGGAAAAACCGGTGGCAAACTGGGTAACTCCTTTAAAAGTTAAAGTTATCAGGGCTGAATTTTTAAGACAATGTGACAATCTCGACGGACTTGAAGATGGAGTAATTAATAACTATCTGGCTTCAAGGGCGATTTTTGATGTAACTGACGGGATTGGTCCGGCTGATCCATGGGCAGCATTAAGGGCGCCGAATGGCATAGATCCCAATCCCAGTGACACATCAGCTTTTGCTAAACTTTCCAATGGACAAATTAAGACTCTTGAATTGTGCTATAGTCCTTACAAATTCACAACTCCGCTTGCCAATGGAGTTAAATCGTTTGGGATGTGGTTGCCCACTATTACGCCAGATGATTTTAGCATGATTACCGGAACACGGTATAAAGGACAGGAAGGAGCCAGTGAAAACGCCCTTATTCACTCATCTTTGGGGACATTGGGTGTTACAGGATTCCTGATGCAGGATATTAAAGCTAATCCATTGGATTATATTGAAGGAGGCCCTCTGAACAAACGCAGAGAAGAAATATCGGAGTGGCTCGATGCTACAAATCCTGATCTTTCTGCTTTTTATAAACGTGGAGGAAAGATAATAGTAACTGTAGGTACAATGGATAATATTGCTTCATCAGGAGCCCAGTTGGACTATTATCAGTCGCTTATCAACAAAATGGGACAGAAAAAGATAGATGACTTTGCCCGTTTATATGTTATTCCTCAAGCCAGTCATGGTTTATCGGGTAAAAGCTATAAGATGAACGGAGAAGGTAAATCGGTTATAGTGAGAAATATCCCAAGGCCAAATAGTGATGATAAAATCGACATGCTTATTTTCTGGGTGGAGAAAAACCAGGCTCCTGCTAAAACGCTGGTTGTTGGCGAAAATGGCCGGATAGATGTTAAGGTTCAAGGTAAAGGATATCTGCTTTGCTCTTATCCGAATTATCCCAGATATATTGAAGGACCAACTGAACAGGTATCTTCATATGTCAGTGCAGCCCCCGTTCAGGTTCCCTGACGAGATCTGTAAAATCAGGATTATTCACTGAGAGCTATCTGAACAAGAAATCAAAATGATTTCTTGTGAATAAAAGGAACTTATAGTTTTTTATATGACAATCGTTTACAATTTTTCAGAAACCAATGGCACAGTGAATGTTTCAATTGAACAAAAATCAGACAGACTTTAAAAGGGGAAGCAAGGGCCAGAATCTACACCATTAAGAGGTACCCTTGCTAAGATAAAATATAATCATACAAAGCAGACATGTAAAAGACACATGATCAATAAAAAAGAATATTGGTTCTAAATTTTAATAATTAAGAAAAATGAAATCACTTAGAATTTTGTTACTTTCTTTTCTTGGCGGCTTGTTCATTTCATGTAATGCACAATCGCTGTCAAGTATAATTATGACTGAAGGTGGAAAAGTAGAAGGCACAGTTGAAAATGGAATTAAGGTTTTTAAAGGGATTCCGTTTGCCGCTCCACCTGTTGGTGAATTACGATGGAGAGCTCCTCAACCTGTTAAACCATGGGAAGGGGTTAGAAAAGCCGATAAATTTGCACCTGGGTCTATACAAAACCAAAAACTCGAACAATCGGAGGATTGCCTTTATCTGAATATCTGGACAACTGCTAATTCAGATAAGCAGAAATTGCCGGTAATGGTATGGATCCATGGAGGTGGTTTTTCTGCAGGTGCTCCTTTAGAACCCACCTATTTCGGACAGGAACTGACCCGCAAAGGAGTAATCTTTGTGAGTATAGCATACCGCTTAGGTACACTCGGTTTTTTTGCTCACCCCGATTTAAGTGCTGAGTCGCCAAATAAGGTTTCAGGAAATTATGGTTTGCTCGACATGATAGAGGCATTAAAATGGGTCCGTAAAAATATTTCAGCTTTTGGTGGTGATCCGGATAAAGTGACCATATTCGGCGAATCAGCAGGCGCAATAGCTGTAAGCATGTTGTGTGCATCCCCTCTGGCAAAAGGTCTGTTTTGGGGAGCGATAAGCGAAAGTGGCGGTAGTTTTGGCCCGGTTGGTAATACTCGGCAGGACGGAATTATATCTTTAAAAGGTGCTGAAAATTCAGGTGTTGAATTTATGAAACAATTGGGTGTAAGCTCCATTGCAGAATTAAGAAAAATGGATCCGCAGGAATGGTTTAAAAGCCCGGCTGCAAGAATGAGTTTTTGGCCGAATGCTGATGGTTACATTATTCCCGATGACCAGTACAAATTGTATGAGGCCGGAAAATTCAATGATGTAAATGTCATTGTTGGTACGAATTCAGATGAAGGAGCAATGTTTGCAAGACCAACTGAGCCGGATGTTTATAAAAAAGGGATTGAAAATCGTTTTGGAGATTTTGCAGCTAAAATTCTTAAAGCATTTCCAGGAGATACAAAAGAACAAGCCCAATTTTCAACAGCCGATATTTTCACTTCAACAGCCTTTGCATGGCCATCGTGGGCCTGGGCCCGATTGCAATCTCGTACTGGAAAGTCGAAAGTATTCTTGTATTATTTCAATCAGCAACAGCAAAAGACGCCATTTATGTCGATTGCACCCAGAGGTGCACAACATTCTGCAGAAATTAAATATGTTTTACAAACCATGGATCCAAAAACGACTGGTGCAGATGATTTAAAATTATCAGAATTGATGGCCACTTACTGGACTAATTTTGCAAAATATGGCGATCCGAATGGGAAAAATCTGCCTGTCTGGCCTAAATTCAAGGAAAAGAAATCTTCCGTTATGTATTTGAACAGCAATCCAAAGCAAGGCCCGGTTCCAAACCTCGATAAACTTGAATTGATGGAACAATATTTTAAATACAGACGTGAATCAAAATAATTCATTGGACCATCTGGATATGGTAGGTTATCCATGTAAAAGTGGAGGAATATTGAATACAGCATACGTAAATCGTGATTTATAAGTTTTAACTAATAATTACAACTATGAAAATTAAAGTTTTAATTACATCAATACTTCTGGTATCAGTATGTACCTTCCTGCAGGCGCAAAACAATCCTCAAGATGGGAAGCAGACGCCGACAGTTAGACAAAGGCCTACTCCGGAGCAGATGGAAGCTTATCGCAAGGCAATGGACGAGCAGTTAAGAAATGACTATGCGAATCTTGCCCGCTATAAGGCAGACAATGCAAAAATCGGGCTGCCGGGTGTTGGATAAGACAGGGTAATATTTATGGGTAACTCTATAACCGATTTTTGGATAAATACTGTGCCGGAATTTTTTGCAGGCAAATCATATATTGACCGGGGTATTGCCGGTCAAACAACTCCGCAAATGCTGATAAGATTTCGTCAGGATGTGATAGACCTTAAACCAAAGGTGGTAGTAATACTGGCCGGAATAAACGATATCAATGGCAATACAGGGCCTTCAACCCTTGAGATGATTGAAGATAATTTCAAATCAATGGCAGAAATTGCACAGGCTAACAATATTCATGTTGTGCTTTCTACTGTACTTCCATGCGATTCTATTTATGTTCGTCCGGATCTTCATCCTGCGGAAAGAGTTGTCCAACTAAACGTATGGATTAAAAAGTATTCAAGTGATAAAGGTTGTGGCTATATCGATTATTTTTCAAGTCTGACTGATAAAAAGAACGGACTTAAAAAGGAATATACAAATGATGGTATTCACCCTAATAAAGAAGGATACTCAATTATGGCGCCTTTGGCTGATGCAGCAATAAAGAAAGCTTTAAGCAAATAAAAAACAATTATTTAACTTAGCTAAAAACATAGTATTATGAAAAATAGAATTAATAAATTATTTGCATTTGTACTCTTGTCTTTATTTTGCGCAAGTAGTTTACAAATCTGCTTTGGTCAGGGGAATAATCCTCCCGAGAAGAGAAGCAATGGCAGGATGCCAGCATTCACACCTGCACAACTTGATTCTTTACGCAAGGTTATGGATGAAAGATTGCGCAAGGATTGGGCATTCTTAAAGAGATATTCTGACGAAAACAAAAATCTTCCGCCTGTTGCTCCCGGAGAAAAGCGGGTAGTATTTATGGGTAATTCAATAACAGAATTCTGGAAGACCATTGACGGTGATTTCTTCGTCAAGAATAAATCTTTTATTGACAGGGGTATCAGTGCACAGACAACACCACAGATGATTGTCCGTTTCCGTAATGATGTTATTGATCTACACCCTTCTGTAGTTGTTATTCTGGCAGGAACTAACGATATTGCCGGAAATAGTGGCCCAATTACAATTGAAAATATTTTTGGGAATATCGTTTCAATGGCCCAACTGGCAAAAGCAAACAATATTAAGGTCGTGTTATGTTCTGTTCTTCCTGTTTATGATTATTCCTGGAGCCCTGGTCTGGAACCTGCCGAAAAAATTGTGAAGCTAAATGGTTTGCTGCAATCATATTCCATAAAAAACAAGATGGTGTATGTTGACTTCCATTCTGCATTGGCAGACGAAAGAAAGGGAATGAAAGCTGAATATTCACCTGATGGCGTCCATCCAAATTTGAAGGGTTATAAAATCATGGATGATCTGGTTGAGAAAGCGATTTCGAGGGCTTTAAAAATCAAATAGTATGCCGGTTATCAGTATGCTGATTGGGAAAGAGGACGTACCGAAATTGAAGCTATTTATACGATTAAAACAAATGATAATGTGTTGATTTATATTAATAATTAAAAACAAGCATATTATGAGAACGAAATTAGTCTTAAAATTCGTTTATCTTTTTGTATTTGCATTAATGTGCAATAATTCATTTGCACAGGAAGTAATAAAATTGTATGACGGGCCGGCACCGGGTTCCGAAAACTGGAAACAAAAGGAATACAGGTATGAATATCTGTCGCCAATTTGGCATGAGCAGAATGTGGCTTTATTTAATGTTGTTGAACCAACGCTGACTGTTTTTCTACCTAAAGCAAAAAATGCCACAGGTACGGCAATGATAGTTTGCCCTGGAGGTGGTTTTTCGGCGTTATCATGGGACAACGAGGGCCCCAATGTCGGGAAAAAGTTAGCAGAAAAAGGTATTGCTGCCTTTGTCCTCAAATACAGGATATCGTATTCAGGCGGAACACCGGAGGAAGTAAATTTGATTGCCCGGACTTCTTATGGAGGTGAGAGGAAAACCCCTGAAGCTTTGGAGTTAACAAAGAAGAATAACGAAATTACCAGGTCAATGACATCTTCATATGTTGGACAGATGGCAGACAAGGTAAATTTAAACAGCACCCTCGCCGGAGATATGGGTAATATACAAAATATTGCCGGAGATGACGGTAGACGTGCTATTGAGTATGTGCGCAAGAATGCAAACAAATGGAAAGTTGATCCCGATAAAATTGGAATGATCGGGTTCTCTGCAGGTGGAATGTTAACTCTTGATATTGCATTCAACCATACCGCAGAATGCAAACCTAATGTAATTGGTGTAATATATGGTGCATTTGGAGCTAAAGGTGTTCCAGCCGATCCGATGCCTATGTTTATGGCTTCTTCACAAAACGAAGCCTTAGGTGGTGCTGCAGCTCTTTACGCATCCTGGTGTGGTGCCAAACTGCCGGCTGAAATACACTCCTTTACAGGCGCGTCTCATGGATTTGGTTACAGGAATAATGGTGATTCCGTAAATATTTGGGTAGAATTATTTTACAATTTTTTAAAGAAGACCGGTTTTATCAAGTAATAAATACGATTTAGTATTATATTACCCTTATAATTAATAAGTTACACTGGCAATCAAATATACGACTTTCTGCCATAGTGTATTAAACCAATTAGTTAGGTTAACAATGAAAAATTATATTTTATTACTTGTTTTGTTTTTTGGCTTTGCCGGGACTCTTTCGGCTAAAGTTACTCTCCCCGCACTGGTAGGAGACAATATGGTCCTGCAGCAGCAGTCCAATGTAAAAATCTGGGGTTGGAGCGGACCGAATGCCTCTATTGATGTCACTGCTTCATGGGGTGTCAAAGGAACAACAAAATCTGACAAAGATGGCAACTGGTTTATCAATATTACCACTCCTGCCGCCTCATTCACGCCATATACTATCACAGTGAGTGACGGAGAACCGGTTACTATTGAAAACATTCTTATCGGCGAAGTATGGCTCTGTTCAGGTCAATCCAACATGGAAATGACATTTACCGGGGTTTGGGGCTCTCCTGTTCTTGGAGCCAACCAGACGATAGCAGAAAGTGGCTTATACCCTAACCTGCGTCTGTTTACAGTGGAGAAGAATAGCGCCACCAAGCCACATAAAGATTGTAAAGGAACATGGCGTATCTCATCACCCGCTGCAACCAGGAACTTTATTGCCATTGGGTACTTCTTCGGGCTTCAGCTTCACAAAATTCTGAACGTTCCTGTAGGAATAATAAACTCAACCTGGGGAGGAACGATAATCGAAGCATGGATGGATGCCGAATCGCAAAAGTCATTCACCGACGTTGACCTGAGCTTGATCAACAATGAGAAATTTCCTGTATTTCAGAAACCTATTTCCTGCTTCAATGGGATGATAGCTCCACTGGTCAACTATTCCTTACGCGGCTTTATCTGGTATCAGGGTGAATCGAATGTCCCGCGTTACTCTACATATGCAGATAAGATGGTGGCTCTGATTAAATTCTGGCGTACCTTATGGGCTGACAGCAATATGCCGTTTTTCTATGCTGAGATTGCTCCATATAACTATGCTGCTAACCGACTTGATTTAACGGAAGCCCAAATTAATGCAGCTTTGTTACGAGAGCAGCAGGCTCGTGTAATGGGAATGATTAACAATGTTGGTATGGTTTGTACAAACGACCTGGTTTCTCCCTATGAGCGCGAAGAAATTCACCCGGCGAACAAATTGGAAGTTGCCAAACGTTTCAGTTATTGGGCGTTGCACAACACCTATGGATTTGGTGACGCATTGTCGGTTATTGGGCCTCAGTACAAATCGATGAACGTAAATAAAGGAAGCGCTATTCTTTCGTTTACTGGTGTTGATGGGGAAGGCCTTACAATTAAGGGTGATATTCAGGGATTTGAAATTGCAGGCAACGATCATGTGTTCTATCCAGCCAAGGCAATTAAAGGGTTTCCAAACGTAACGAACCTGACTGTTTCCAGTGACAAAGTCACAGAGCCGGTTGCTGTCCGCTACTGCTTTAAAAACTTTTCAATTGGCAATGTCAGCAATGTTTATGGGCAGCCTTTAGTTCCGTTCAGAACAGATAATTGGTAATAAAAAGATTTGAATAAAATGGGATTCTAAATTGGATATTTGTTATGATTCTAAAGGCAAAATACTGATAAGACCTGTTTTTATAACCATTGTGATTTTTTTTTCGCCCACAAAGGAATTCGTATGTAATAATTTTGATTATTGTTATAAGTGATATAAGTTACAGTTGACATTATTATGATAATAAGTAATCTATGAAACAAGTATTATTTCTATTAATGATTTTAAACAGCATAACAAGCACTTATGCTGCAAAAGTTGACACATTAAAGGTGGTAAGTAATTCGATGAACAAGACCATTCCTAATATCGTAATTATCCCTGACGGAGCTAATATCCCTAAAAATGGATTTCCTGTCGTTTATCTGCTTCATGGAGCTACTGGAAATCAAAACGACTGGATTAGAAATGTTCCGGCAATTAAAGACTATGCAGATCAGTATCAATTAATGATCGTTTGTCCTGATGGCGGATTTACAAGCTGGTATTTCGATAGTCCGGTTGATCCAACCATGAAGTATGAAACATACATATCCAAAGAGCTGATATCAGCTGTTGATTCTAAGTATCATACAATTGCTGACAAAAAAGGCAGAGCCATTTCAGGGTTGAGCATGGGAGGTCATGGAGCCTTTTACCTGGCATTCAGGCATCAGGATGTATGGGGCGCGGCCGGCAGCATGAGCGGAGGTCTGGATATTCGTCCATTTCCCAATAGTTGGGACATTCCTAAGCGATTAGGCAGCTATGCTGAGAATAAGGAAGTATGGGATAATAATACCGATATTAATTTAGTCTATTTACTCGACGGCAAAAGCCTTAAACTGATTTTTGATTGCGGGACAAGCGATTTCTTTTATGATTGTAACAAGCGTATGCACGAAATTCTTCTCGAACGGAATATTCCTCATGATTATATTGAACGTCCCGGCAGACACGAATGGCCGTACTGGACCAACTCTGTGAAATATCATTTGTTATTCTTTAGTGATTTTTTTAATAGTAGCAGTATCAACTAAAATACTGTAATCTATATTAATCTTTTTTTGTGAACTGAGTCCATTGTAAACTGTAGTAGCTTTTACGATACTAATTAAGGTAAAATAAAACGGCCCTCCTTCGCTAAAGTTACGGAGGGCGAAAGTAGCGCTGCTAAGGACATTGCCCTACCAGCCCTACACCACACTTAAACGAGTGTGGTTTTTTTTACAACCCCTGAAACGCAGGTATTTTATGCTTTCCGCAACTCAATCCAACACAAGTGCAGGAGCAGGGAATTTTGATCACATTTAGCCGATAGAAATACAATTACCATAAATAACTTAACAACAAGAATTTAACTCCGGCTTATGGTGACCAGTATATTGCTGTCAGAGAAGATCAAGGTTAGTAATTTTTCAAATGAGTGTCGGATTTTAAATAGATAGTCATTTTCTTGTGACAAAAAATCCATTGTTTTTTTATATTTTGTCAATCTATCAAAGATGATCAAACAGTGAAAAGATTATTCCATTTAATTCAGGCACTATTTTTTTTAACATCCTGTTATATTGCTTCAGCACAGCAACAGGCAGCAAAGATTGTTCAAACCCCGATTGACCGGTTCTCTCTGGTTAACCGGCATAATGTTATTTTACACGAAGCTGACCCGCTTGCTCCCCTATCGGTAGGGAATGGTGACTTCGCATATACAGCAGATGTTACCGGAATGCAATCGTTGGGAGATTTTTATTATAAAAATGGCATCCCGCTGGAAACGCTTTCAAACTGGGCCTGGCATTCATTTCCCAATACAGGACATTTCAAGTTACAGGATGCCATGAAAAAAATTGATTTTCACGGTCGCAAAGTTTTTTATGCCAGCGATGAAAATAGTCCTGCCGGACAATACTTTCGAATGAATCCACATCCGGTTGCATTGGGACAGATCAGCCTGATAGGGGAGAATGATAAGCCGCTTGAACTTCCGATGATTAATCATATAAATCAAAAACTGGATATCTGGAAAGGTATTATCACGAGCCATTACGAAGTTGATGGCCAGCCCGTAACGGTTCAAACGGTTTGCCATCCTGAATTGAGTCTGATAGCTTTTAAAATCAAATCGCCACTGCTTACATCCGGAAAATTAAAACCCTCATTCCGGTTTCCTTACTCATATGATCTTTCAATTAAGAATAAACCACCATTCGACTGGAGTAAGCCTGACTCCCACCAAACCACAATAATAAAACAAGACGGTTTTAATATATTGCTGAAAAGAACAATTGATACGAGCCTGTACTATGTTGGTATACATTGGCAGGGGAAGGGAAAATGGGTGAAAAAAGGGCCTCATGATTTTTATCTGGATTGTACAGGTTCCGATAGTCTGATGCTGGTTTGTGAATTTTCACCTGACCAGAAAAATGGAGCTTCACCGTCTTTTGAGACTACCAGAATTGCCAGCGAGCGTTCCTGGAAAGATTTCTGGACAAAGGGAGGTGCTGTAGATTTTACCGGCAGCACCGATACCTGCATTGACTCGTTGCTGGGAAATATCTGAAACAGTTGCTTCAAATTCATGAGGAAGCAGGAACCCTTGATATCTCAAAGGCAACTCTTACCGGATTATGTAAGAAGTGCCCATTACCTGAAGTTTGCAAAGAATGGGACAAGGTAAATAAGCTTACCTGTTTTTGCCTTGAAAGCATACTCCCTTATCAATCATAATTTGCATCTGAGGTGCAGATGATTTGATTATCAGAGTTAAATCAATGATAGTAAACAATTCCGAATTAATTCAAAATAAATTCTCTTTTTTCTGTGTTTTATCCGCATTAATTCAGGTTTAATATTGAAAATGGGACAAATACCAAATCAATTCGGATACTTTTCTGCAATCTTTCCGAATTAATGCGAATACATTGCGTAAAAAAGAGTTCCATAAACAGAAGGGGAATCAATGATTTACTATATTGGATTCAGAGTCTCTCAACCTATCTATGTACTTATGATAAATATAATAGCTAGTAGCAACAACTATTGCAACAATTATGATCACTATTAGGATTTTATTGTTATTCTCAGGATTGAGATTTGTCTCCTGGAAAGAACCAGGTTCTAAGATGTTGTGATATTGATATTCCATAGCTCATATATTTTCTAGATCATTCTTTGTCATTATTACTATTTCCTGGCCATCATTCTCAGGTCTGAATACATAACAGCCAATTAAATGCCATTCAATCCCGTTTTCTGCTTTTAACCTAATTGTTGGGCTATCCATAATGAAACCTTTCCTGATAAGATCTTCCTTCACTACCATTAAGGGATTTGACTGGACAGAATAAAATTCCGCAAGAATGCATGCGTTTCTTTTAAGCATTTTTACTTGGTCTTTCACTCTGAAATTCATTTCTGCTTGTTTGGAATTATTGAATTTTTTCTTGCATTCTTTTGAGCAATAAATCCTATTACTTTTTCCATAGAATTCCTTACCACATTCTGGACCTTTAAGAAGCGTGCTATATGGGAGCCTATGTGAGGGCTGTTTTTGGGAAATTAAAGGTTCCATAGTCGATTATTTTGAATCTTATTTTGCAAATATAATAAATAAATTATACCTTTACGTAGACATTATAAAAATATGAAACATTTCCTTCAATCTGAAATAGACCTGATAAATACCAGAAGGGCGGATAAAGATTATACTAATACTATTACTCTTGAAAAGAGAATAAGGGGAAGAGTATTTACAATTCAGGATATTGGTGTTAGTTACAGATGGCTTGATCACTGGTATTCAAAAGGATTATTGTTTAGCAGCTACGAAAAACATAGATGGAAAAGATTTAATTTAATTGAATATGTCTGGATAAAGATCATTTTGAAGATCAGGGAGTTCAATATGAGTCTTAAGACTGTTTCTGCTGTCAAGGATTTACTGGATTATGAATTTACAATTGAAGATTTACTTAAAAATCCTGAAATCAATTTCAATAAGATCATTACTCAGTTTGCTCCTTCTGGTAAGTCACAAGAAGTGCAGAAATTATTAATTGAGCCTGAGATAAAAAAGAATATCGAAGAGATGCGATTTAATTTTCTTGAAGTTATAATAACCGATAT
>Ga0209540_10002163_pt1 | contig 14096 bp, 8 predicted proteins | sample BarGraIncu01121A_FD_184501 | JGI IMG/M metagenome (GOLD analysis project Ga0209540, IMG submission 184501) | Arctic peat soil microbial communities from Barrow, Alaska - Barrow Graham LP Incubations 011-21A (SPAdes) (version 2) | ecosystem: Environmental > Terrestrial > Soil > Wetlands > Peat... | reverse complement strand
TTGAGGTTTATTTTGAAAAATATTACCTGAGTCCTATTGAACCGATAATTTTTTTAAGTAATATTATGAAGAGTTTAATAAAAGGGTTAGAACCCATAGGAGGTATGTAATGAAGCAGGATAAAATTGGGAAGATGGCGGGCATCGTCGTCGGCGTTTTGGGGGCCATGGTGCTGGCTCTGCCCCTGTTCGCCCAGAAGGATTTCAACATGGAGGAGCGAAAAACGGTCGAGAATTTTAAACGGGCCACTCCATTCTACCTGGATGCCGCCAAACAATTCGCCAAGGACAACCTGGACAAGGCCGAAAAAAAGCTCCTGGAAGCCCTGGCGATCATGCCCGAACATGCGGACGCTTACTACCTGATGGCCCAGATCCAGCTCAAGCGCAAGGAGTTCTCCCAGGCTCTAGCCTCGATCACCGCCGCCGAAAAGAACTATGCCACCATCGCCAAGTTCCACACCTTCACCCACCAGCAGTACTTGGACCAGCTGCGCCAGCAGCGGCAGGGACTGCAGGAGCAGCTGGATCAGATTCGTGAGCGCCTTTCCCAAATGCCCGCCAGCAGCCAGGGCAGAAGCGACTATGAGAAGTCGACCCAAGCCATTACCCGGACCATTCAGCAGATAGACACCCGGCTTAACTCGCCGATCCCCCCGACCTTCGAGATCCCTGCCGGGTACTTTTATATCCACGGCAATGTTCTCTACCGCCTGGGTATGCTGGTCGACGCCGCGGCCCAATACCAGGAAGCCATCCGAATTGACCCCAACCTCGGCAACGCCTACAACAACCTGGCCCTGGTGTCGTTTTCCCTGGGGAAATATCAGGAGGCGCTGGATTGTTTGTTGCGGGCCGAAGCGGCCGGGGTGAAGATCAATCCCGACTTCAGGCGGGCGCTCGAGGCGAAGATCCCCCCGAAATAACCGAGGCATCCCCGAACCAGCTGCGGCCGTCAAAATGAATATTACCCACATACTCCCCATATAGGTTCATGTTTCGCATAACGCGATAGCCCATCCTTTATTTTTATTGAAAATCGCCCCGGATATAATATAATGGCCCCATGCCCAGAAAGATCGCGGTGGTTGTGCAACGCTATGGTTTGGAGATCAATGGCGGGGCTGAATACCATGCCCGCTTGATCGCCGAAAAATTAAGCAAATATTTTACCATCGAAATATTTACGACCACGGCCCATGATTATGTCACCTGGGACCATTTTTATAAAAAACAGCAGGAATCATTAAACGGAATACTGGTGAACCGGTTCCGCGTGGAAAGACCCAGGGATCCGGAGGTCTTCGGCAAAATCCAGCGGCATATTTTTGAAGAAGAGCACTCGCTGGCCGATGAGATGCGCTGGTTGGAGGAAGAAGGCCCATTGGTCCCGGAGTTGATCCGGACTCTGGAAAATCGCAAAAAGGAATTCGCCTATTTTATTTTTTTCTCCTACCGCTACTACCATTCCTTTCACGGGGTCGGCAACTTCAGCCGCAAAGCCATTCTGGTTCCCACGGCGGAGCACGACCAGGTGATCTACCTCAGCCTGTTCAAGGATTTTTTCAACCTGCCGGCGGCGATCATTTACAATTCCCTGGAGGAAAAAGAATTGATCAACCGGGTTTCCGACAATGCTGCGGTTTGTAGCGATGTGGTCGGCGTCGGCTCCGAGATCCCCGACCGCTTTGCTGCGCAAGGGATCGCTTCGCGCTTGGGAATCCAGGGGAAATATTTCGTTTATGTCGGCCGCCTGGATGAAAATAAAGGCGTTCCGGAATTGTTCGATTTCTATCTGCGGCTGCTGGCCGAGGGCATGGCCGGTTTGAAATTGCTGCTGATCGGCAAAGCATATATCCCCGTCCCTGGAAATGAAAATATCGTCCATGTCGGCTTCCAGGAAAACAGGGAAAAATTCGATCTGCTCGCGGGCGCGGAATTTTTAGTCATGCCCTCGCAGTTCGAATCGCTTTCCATGGTCGCCCTGGAGGCCTGGGCGATCGGGAAACCGGTTCTGGCCAACGGCCGCACCGAGGTGCTGCGCGGCCAATGCCGGCGCAGCCAGGCCGGGCTGTGGTACTCCAATTACGATGAATTCAAGGAAACTTTTCTTGCCCTGCAAGAAGACGGTGGTCTGCGCGAAAACCTGGGGGCCAATGGTAAAAAGTTTTTCCTGGAAAATTATTCCTGGAAAATCATCGAGGACAAGTATTTGAAAATCATCGCTGCTCTTGATCAGAGGCCGTGAATCGGAAAAGCCGGCCGGGAATTCCTTTTATGCCTGCAGCTGGTATTTTTTTATCTTTGCCAGCAGGTTGACCCTCGATATTCCCAGTATCTTTGCCGCCTGCGTTTTGTTTCCCTTGGTGTGCTGCAGCACATTCCCGATCTGCTCTTTTTCAATTTCGCTTAAAGATTTCAAGGGCATTCCCGTGGCCGCATCTTCCTTGAAATTGGAGTTTTCCAGGAAATAATGGGGCAATGATTTTTTGAGTAATTCGGTCCCGTTTTCAATGATGATGGCGCTGTTGATGATATTCATCAGTTCGCGGACGTTGCCCGGGTAATCGTACTGGTTCAGCAGGCGCATGGCCGGCTCGGAAATTTTCTGGACATTTTTCTGATTCTGCTCATTGAATTTTTTCAAAAAGTGCTGGCACAGGAGCGGGATATCACCTTTTCTTTCCCGCAGCGGTATCAGATATACCGAGCTCATGTTCAGGCGGTAAAACAGGTCCTTGCGGAAATTCCCCTTTTTCATTTCACTCAGCAAGTCCTTGTTGGTGGCGGCAAGGATACGGACGTCGACCTTTTGATTCTTGGTCGAACCCAGCCGGAAAAACTCCCCTTCCTGAAGGACGCGCAGCAGCTTGACCTGGATGGGCAGCGCCAATTCGCCGATCTCGTCGAGAAAAAGCGTCCCTTTGTCCGCTTCTTCCAGAAACCCTTTTTTGGCTGAACTGGCCCCGGTGAACGCGCCTTTGTCGTGGCCGAAGAATTCAGAGGAAAAAAGTTCATTGGCGAAAGTTCCGGCATTCACGGCGACAAAGTTTTCATTGCGGCGCTTGCTGATGTGGTGGATGGCCTTGGCGATCAGTTCCTTGCCGCTGCCGCTTTCACCCCAGATAAGGATGCTGTTGTCCGGTTGCGCCATTCTTTCCACCATTTGGAACATGCGGATCATTTCTTCATTCTGGGTGATGATATCCTTGAAGGCGTCCTTGAATTTCAAATGTTCCAGGGAAACCGGGGGTTCCGCCGCCGTCGCGCTTTTGTCCCTTCGGTTTTCCAGAACGGCCGCGATGATCTTCAGCAATTGGTCGTTGTCCACCGGTTTGGTCAGATAGTCGAAAGCGCCGAGTTTCATCGCCGAAACAGCCAGCTCCACGTCTTCCACCCCTGTCAGCACGATGGTTTCGATATCAATGTTCTTTTCTTTGATATGCTTCAGGATATCCAACCCGCTTACGTCGGGCATATCCATGTCCAAAAGCAGCAGATCGTAATTGTTGTTTTTCAATTCGTGAAAAGCCTTGGAGCTGTTGACGAGAGTGGAAACTGCATATGTCCCGGTTTGCAGCAGCATGATGTTCAGGTAGTTCAAAACGGCTTGATCGTCGTCTATGGCCAGTATTTTTTTCATGGGTTTTCCTTTGGCGTGACCGGAATATATATTGAAAAAGTGGTGCCCGAGCCCAATTTGCTTTCCACTTCGATCCGGCTTTTGTGTTCTTTAATTATGCCATAGGCGATGGACAAACCGAGTCCGGTCCCGCCTTGGTTTCTCTTGGTGGTAAAAAACGGATCAAAAATCTGCTTCAGAAATTTTTCGTCGATCCCTTTGCCGTCATCACTTATTTTCAGCAGGTTTTCATTCTGCTTTTCAAGGTGTGCGGTGGAGATCACAACCGCGCCCATTTTCTTTTCGATGGCCTGCGAGGCGTTGAGCAGGATATTGACGACCACTTGCTCAAGGCGCTGAGAATTGCCTTTAACTTTCGGGATATTTCCGTCCAACTGGAGTTTCACCTTGGCCTTTCTGCCGATCTGGTTGGCGACCAGCCGCAGACAACTTTGAATGATTTCATTGAGATCCACCTCATCGTTCAATACCCCGTCGTCCTTTTTGGCGAACTTGCGCAATCCTTCCACGATCGTCTTGATGCGATTGGTCCCCTGGGCCATGTCTTCCAATAAAATCAGTATGTTGCTTTTAAAAACGTCGTAATTCAGACGGGCGATCTGCAGGTTCCTGTCATTGCGGGCATATTCGTCCAAAATAGGCAAAATGTCTTTCATCGCTTCCTGGATGATCGATACATTGCCGCGGATAAAGGTGTTGGGATTGTTGATCTCGTGGGCGATCCCCGAGACAAGCTGGCCCAGCGATGCCAGTTTGTCCGTCTGCATCAACTGCATTTCCATGTTTTTTTGCTTGGTGATCAGCCGGGAGAATTCCAATACGCCATCAACTTCTCCTTGGTCATCGAAGATGGGGTAAGCCTGCAGCAGATAATATTCATCCCCGTATTTTTCTTCCAGGGTAATGGATTTTTTCTGTTGAAAAACCATTGCCCCGGGACACCTTTCGCAGGCTCGAGACGAATTGAAAATTTTGGCGAAGCATTTGCCGCTGTCGGCCCCTTCCTTGCGGTTGGCCATTTTGATATTGAAATCGCGGTCTATCATGACGACCTGGTCGGTAATGGCGTCGAAAAGGGTCTGCAACTTGTTCTTGCTTTCTTTCAGTTTTTCCGTGAGCGACAGCAGTTCCTCGTTCTTGTTGACCAGCAGATTTTTTTGGTTTTCCAGGTCCGCGGTCCTTTTTTGCACGATCTTTTCCAGGTTTTCGTTCTGTTCGATCAATTTTTGTTCCAATTCTTTGCGGAAGCGGATATCTTTGTAAACTTCTTCTATGCAGCGGCGGCCGTCAAAATCCACATAGATGAAAGACCCCATGACCGGGCATTGCTTGCCCTTGGCATCGATAAGGCTCATCTCCATGCCTTCCAGAAAGCCTTTTTCCTTCAATTTTTTGAAAATGTAAGGCCGGATGCGGGGGATATTGGCGTACAATTTGTTTTTGACAAAATTAAGCTTGACCGACCCGTCCTCGGGGTAACGCAGCATGCGGTAAAAAGCCCGATTGGCCTTGAGGATGTCACCATTCAATTTTGAAATGACGATCCCGTCCGGGGCGTTTTCGAAAAGGTCCTCAAAACGTTTTTTTGATTTTTCCAGTTCCCTGGTTTTGGCTTTGACGAGGTCCTTCAGGTTGCCGACATATTTTTTTAATTCCAGCTGCAGTTCATGCTTTTCAATGGCCTTGGAGATCATGTGGCTGATTTCCTTGATGAGTTTTTTTTCTTCCTCGAGGAAATCGCCTGCTTGCAAATAGCCGATCCTGACAAAGCCCCTGGCCTTGCCGTTGACCACGATATCGGACTGGAGCGATGTTTTGGTTTCTTTGCACGGCACCATCCCGGGTGTATATTGGGCTTGATCCAAAGCGATCGTCGCGCAGGCCATCTCGGGATATTGAAAGCCCTTGATCAGGTTTGCCGCAGTGTTTTCCAATATTTGTCCCAGGCTTTTCCCGGATTCGATCTGCGAGCTGATGATATACAGGCATTCCAACTCTTTGATCCTTTCTTTCAGATCGTATTCCAGTTTCTGGGCGCACTCGATGCATTCCTTGCGCTGGACCTTTTTTTTCACCATGCCCACCTTCTAAAGCAACGGAAGTATTATATCACCAGTTTGTTTTTTATTTTAGTCTGGATATAGTTTTCGCTGGCGAGCAATGGCTGCTTCTCCTGGTTACAGGTAGCAATCTCGATGGTCAGAGGCAGGAATTTCCCTTTGCCGTTAGCTGTGTGGAAATTTTCTCTGAACAGGTTTTTCCCCCAGAATCCGCCCATTTCCGCATCTTGATAAAATGGGTTGGTCTGCTGGATCTCCTTGAAAATATCATCCGTGTTTTTAAATTGCATGGGGAATGCAGTTTTTTCGGCCAGGCGGCAAATTGTCTCCCAATTGGCCATGCCGCTTTTGGGCGGGAATATCGCCTGGCTGCGCTGCACCCGGCGGTCGCAGGCGGTGTAGGTTCCGGTACTTTCCAGCGGTGTCGAGGCCGGCAAAACGACGTCGGCTTCGGCGGCGCTGGCGGTCATGAAGAAGTCGACTACCAGCTTGAATTCCACGGCGGCCAGCCATTTGCCCGCCGCAGTCGAAGCCAGGGGGTTTTCCCCGAATACAACCAGAGCCTTGATCTTGCCTTTTTTGAATCTTTCGGCAAGATCAACTGGTTTGAAGATCGGCTCCAAATTGACACCCCATATTTTTTGGAAACGGGCGATGACCGGATCGCCCCTGCGGACTGCCCCGGGCAGGTAGCGGGGATCGGCTCCCATGTCCAGCAGTCCCTGGAAATTGGCGAATTCGCTGACCAGGAGCAGGCCGTTGCCTGGCTGGCCGGATTTGCCCAGCTGCAGCAGCAGGTTTCCCAGTGCCTTGATGTCGTCGCTTGATTTTTCCAGGCACTGGTCCACGCCATAAACCACGACCAGATTGGGCGCAGCGGAGAGCATGGCCACCATTTGGTCGAATTTTTCCTCCTGGACGCCGGTGGTTTCAATGGTTGTTGTTCTGTCCAGCTTGGCGATAGAGGCCTGGTAGCTGGGGAAATTCTCCGTGCGGCGGCTGATGAAATCGCGATCGATCTTGTCTTTGTTGATCAGCGCATTGGCCAGCCCTGCCAGCAGGGCCGTGTTGGTCCCGCGCTTGGGATCGAGCCAGAGATCGGCGATCTTGCTCAGGGCATTTTCCGATGAACTGACGGTCACCAGGTGGGTGCCATTTTTCATGGCTTCTTTGATTTTTAATTCGGCAACCAGGTTGTTCTCGGTCAATTCGGCGTTCATGACCATGATGATATCGGCGTTTTTGAATTCATCCATGGTGGTGGTGGATGCGGTCAGGCCGAACATCTCATCCAGCGCATCCAGGTCGCGGCCGTTTATTAAATTGTTGAAACTGCCGATCATGTTGGTCTTGAACCCGGCCCGCACCCATTTCTGCAGCAAATACAGTTCTTCGTTGGCCAGCCGGGGCGAGCCGAAAACAGCCACGGCTTCCGGGCCGTATTTTTTGCTGATGGCATTGATTTTCTTGGCGGCATGATCGAGCGCTTGCTCCCAGGAAGTTTCCTGCGGACCGCTTTTGTCTTTCAACAGGGGTTTCAGCAGGCGCTGCCCGTCCAGCATGTAGCGGTAGGCGAAGCGGCCCTTGTGGCAAAGATAGCCCTTGTTGTGCGATTCGCCGCCGAATCCCTCGGCGGCAAATGCATCCCGGTCAAAAACCTTATATTGCAAAACACAGCCTACCGAACAGAAATGGCAGATCGAGACATGCTTCTTGCCGGCCCACGGGCCCGGTTTGGCGAATGGCAGGTGTTCGACGATGGCGCCGGTGGGGCAGGCGGCGATGCAGTTGCCGCAGGATATGCAATTGGTTTCCAGGAGCTTTTTTTCCATGGAAGGGCGAACCACCGATTTGAAGCCGCGGTAGACGAACCCCAGCGCCGAAACCTTGAGGATCTCCGAGCAGGTGCGCACGCAGCGGCCGCAGGCGATGCACTTGTTGGGGTCCAGGGTGATGAAAGGGTGGGCCTTGTCCACAGAGTATTTGCGCACTTCCCCCACGAATTTTTTCAGGTCGACCTTGAAATCCACCGCATGTTTGCGTAAGGAGCATTCGAAATAAGCGGAGCACCCGCATTCCAGGCAGCGCCGGGTCTCGTTCTGCGCCTGATCATCGCCGAAACCAAGTTCGACTTCGGCGAAAGTTTTCGCCCTGCCCGCGGCCGGCAATTCGGGCATTTTTTCCTTTTCGATCTTTGAGAAATGGGCAAAATCGCTGTCGGGAATATCCCCGAAGATCTCCTTGCGGCTGATGAATTCTTTTTCCTTGCCCGCGGCCTGCCCCGACCGGACATAGTGGTCGATGGCATTGGCGGCGATCTTTCCGTGAGCAATGGCGTCAATGGCCACGGCCGGCCCGGTGGCCATGTCCCCGCCGGTGAAAACGCCCGGCAATGAGGTTTCGAAAGTGTCTTCGTTGAATACCAGGGTATTGTGCCGGGTGGATTGCAGCTGCGGGTTTTTGTGAATGCCGCACAGGTCCACGTCCTGGCCGATGGCCGAAATGACGAAATCGCAGGGCAGCTGGTATTCCGAGCCGGGCACCGGCACCGGGCTGCGCCGGCCGCTGGCGTCGGCCTCGCCCAGCTCCATGCGGATGCAGGTCAGGGCCTTCAGCCGGCCGTTTTCCTGCACCAGTTCCGTGGGAGCCGAAAGCAATATCAGTTCAACGTTTTCATCCAGCGCCGCATCGATCTCCATGTGGTGGGCCGGCATTTCGTTGCGGGTGCGCCGGTACAACAGGGTTACTTTTTCAGCGCCCAGCCTCTTGGCGGAGCGGGCGGCATCGATGGCTGTGTTGCCGCCGCCCACGACCACGACATTTCCGTATATCTCAGGCTTTTTTTCCCCTTGGAGCTGCCAGAGGAAATCGATGCCCGGGATCACACCGTTGATCTGGTCTTCGCCGGCCAAACGCATGTTCTTCGCTTTTTGAGCGCCGAAGGCCAGATAAATGGCGTCAAATCTCTGTTCTTTCAGGTTTTCAATGGAAAAATCCTTGCCCAGGGCCGAATTGGTTTTCACGGTCACGCCCAGCCCGGTGATCCAGCCGATCTCCTTGTCCAGCAGCTTTTTGGGCAGGCGGTATTCGGGGATGCCGTAGCGCAGCATGCCGCCGAGTTCCGGGGCCTTGTCGAATAGGGTGACCGCATAGCCCTTCAGGATCAAATAATAAGCGCAGGTCAAACCGGCCGGACCGCCGCCGACCACCGCTACTTTTTTGCCGTTCGCCGGCGCCGGCCGGGGAGTCCAGGGGTCTTCGATGTCGATGTCGCTGGCATAGCGCTTCAGGTAGTCGATGCCCACGCGGTCGTCGACGCGGTTGCGGCGGCAGGCGACTTCGCATTCGCGCACGCAGACCCGGCCGCAGACCAGGGGCAGGGGGTTGGTCTCTTTGATCAGGCGGATGGCTTCCCTGGGCTTGCCCATGGCGATCAGCGCGATGTAACCCTGGACGTCCACGCCGGCCGGGCAAGTCTGCTGGCAGGGCGCCAGGCAGTCGGCGTAATGGTTCGACAGTAGCAGTTCCAGGGCCGTTTTACGGGCTTCGTGGATGCGCGGGTTGTCGGTATGGATGACCATCTTGTCGGCCACCGGGCTGGAGCACGAAGGGATCAGCTTTTTAACCCCCTCGACCTCCACCACACAGAGATAGCAGGAGCCGTATGGGGGAAGCTTGGGGTCGTGGCATAGGGTGGGAATTTCGGCGATATGGTTTTCCTGGATCACTTCCAGAATGGTCTGGTTGGGCCGGGCGCTGATCTCCTTTCCGTCGATGGTGATTTTTACATTGTCCATGGCTGGGTTCCCCTTCAATCCTTGCAGATGGCTTTAAAATTACAGGTTTCGAAACATTTGCCGCACTTGATGCACAGGGCCTGGTCGATCTTGTGAACTTTCTTTTTTTCGCCGCTGATGGCTGCGGCCGGGCAGACCCTGGCACAGAGGGTGCAGCCGGTGCATTTGTCATCCAGGATGGTGAAAGTCAGAAGCGGCGCACAACTGTGAGCCGGGCATTTTTTATCACGAATATGGATCTCGTATTCTTCGCGGAAATACTTCAAGGTGGTCAGGACCGGGTTGGGCGCTGTCTGGCCCAGGCCGCAAATGGTGTTGTTGCGGATCTTGTCGGCCAGGTCCTCCAACAATTCGATATCCCCCTCCTGCCCTTTGCCGTCGGTGATGCGTTCCAGGATCTCGAGCATGCGCTTGGTGCCGATGCGGCAGAATGTGCATTTGCCGCAGCTCTCATCCTGGGTGAAGCGCAGGAAAAACTTGGCCATTTCCACCATGCAGGTCGTCTCGTCCATGACCACCATGCCGCCCGAACCCATGATCGCCCCGGTCTGGTTGATCTTCTGGTAGTCGATCTGCAGGTTGCCCATGGTGGCCGGGATGCAGCCTCCGGACGGTCCGCCCATCTGCACAGCCTTGAATTTCTTGCCGTCGCGGATGCCGCCGCCGATATCGTAGATGATCTCATCGATGGTCAGCCCCATGGGGACCTCCACCAGTCCGCCGCGGGCGATCTTCCCGGCCAGGGCGAAAACTTTCGTCCCCTTGCTGTTTTCGGTGCCCATGGCGGCGAAAGCATCGGCGCCGTTGATGATGATCCATGGGACATTGGCGTAGGTTTCCACATTGTTGATGTTGGTCGGCTTGCCCCACAATCCTTTCTGGGCGGGAAACGGCGGCCGGAAACGGGGCATGCCGCGCTTGCCTTCGATCGAAGCGATAAGGGCGGTTTCTTCACCGCAGACAAATGCACCCGCCCCTTCCTTTATCTTGATCTTCAGATTCATCTTGGACCCGAAGATGTTTTCCCCCAAAAAATCTTTTTCCATGGCTTTTTGAATGGAATGGTGCAGGCGCCTGACCGCCATGGGATATTCAGCGCGGACATATATGTAAGCTTCGTCGGCACCGCAGGCATAAGCGCAGATCATCATCCCTTCCAGGACTGCGTGCGGATCGCTTTCCAGGGTGCTGCGGTCCATGAAAGCCCCGGGGTCACCTTCATCGGCATTGCAGATGATATATTTTTTGTCGCCTTCCGCCTGGCGGCAGAAACGCCATTTCATACCGGTCAGGAATCCGGCTCCGCCCCGGCCGCGCAATCCGGATTTCAAAACGATCTCGATGACCTGCTCGGGCGTGTACTCTTTCAATACTTTCTGGATGGCCTGGTAGCCGCCGCTGGCGATGTATTCTTCGATGGAATTGGGGTCGATGATGCCGCAATTGCGCAAAACAATGCGTTTTTGCTTGGCGAAAAAAGTGTCTTCGTTTTCGGCTTTCAATCCTTTGACGATCCACTCTTCAATGGGTTTGCCCTGGAGGATCTGCTCGTCCAGGATCCTTTTGACTTTTTCGGGCGTGACGTTGCCGTACAAATAGTCGTTGCCCTTTTCGTCGATGATCTCGAGCAGGACTTCCTGATAGCAGTTTCCCATGCAACCCGTTTCCAGCAGGTTCACCGGGATGTTTTCCCTGGCGATCTGGTTTTTCAGGGCGGTGTATACTTTTTCCCCTCCAGCCGAAACTCCACAGGTGCCAAGCCCGACTTTGATGGTCTTCATGTTGCTTCTCCTTTCCGATTCAGGGAGTCTGAGGATTTTTTTCTTTTGTTTTGTATTCTTTCAGCAGCAGCTGGACTTTTTTCGGAGTCAAGCGGCCGAAGGTTTCATCGTTGATCATGATGACCGGCGAGAGAGAACAGCAGCCGAGGCAGGCTACTTTTTGCAGGGTGAACAACCCGTCCGGGGTTGTGTCGTTGCCGGTGATCTGCAGCTCGTCCTCGATGGTTCCGGCGATACGCTCTGAACTATTGACATGACAGGCGGTACCGTCGCAGATCTTGATCAGGTATTTGCCCAGGGGTTTGAGGCGGAACTGGGAGTAAAAAGTAATGACCCCGTAAATTTCGGCAGCCGGGATGCCGACAATTTCACTGATCTGGTCGATAGCTGCTGTCGGGATGTAGCCGTAGGTGTCTTGGGCCGCTTGCAATAGTGGGATCAGGGCTCCCTTTTCCCCCTCATAGTTCCACAGGTCGACTTTGAAACCGGCTAGGTTGCTGGTTGTCTGCTTGGCATTCAGTTTGTCTTGGGGTTTCATGCCCCCATTATCTTATATTTTGGCTTACATTTCAAATAGTTTGATGATCGGTGATTCCTTGATCCTCAAAACGCCGTCCAGGGGCTTGATCTTGTTCTGAATATTGCGGTCGATCTCGGCAAAACTGGTTCCCTGCATGAGCAGAACGATATCGTACTTTCCCTTGGCGCAGTCGCAGGAAACGACCTGCTCATTCACATACAGGGTGGGGTAGATGTTTTCCAGCTTTTCTTTTTCGATCTCCAGGAAAACGTAGGAAGAAGCGCTTTTCGAGAAATTCACATTGTTGACGGTTTCGGGGTTCCCTTTTTCCCGGCCCAGGGCCTTGTCCACCGTGCCGATGATATTGTTGACGCTTTCGGGCAGAAGCGGAGATTCCACGGGCATGAAGCAGATATCCTTTACCCCGGGCAGTTTTTTGATCTTGTCTTCGACCAGGCTGTGCAGTTCGCTCAAATTTTCCGCCTGCAGCAACAGGGCCATATCGAAATCACCCTTGATGGCATCGCAATACAATACATGGTCCATGAAATACATTTCCTGGTATGCTTCGGCTAAATTGGCCGACTCGGAAAAGTTCAGCAGGACATAAGCGCTGACGGCTTTTGCCTCAGTGGCTTCGGCGGTTTCCCTTTCCGCGACAGCGGTTGCGGGAACCTTGTCGGGAATTTCCGCTAAAATTTTTGTCAGTTCGTCGACGGTAAATGGCTTTTCCAGGTAGGCGTCGGCTTTTTCCGATTTCGCGTCCGCGGCCGTGGCCTCACTGCCATAGCCGGTTATGATCACTACGGGCAGTTCAGGGTATGTGAATTTGATCACCTTGAGCAATTTGATGCCGTCCATATCAGGCAAGCGGACATCAATGACCACGTAATGCAATGGGATCTGCTTTTGTTTGAACATTTCCAGGGCTTTCAGGCCCTTCATGCCGTTTTCGCACGGTTCGGTCTCATATCCCTTCTGCAGCAATCCAACGGCCAGGCTGCGCCGCAGGGAAGCCTCGTCATCGATCAACAACACTTTCTTTTCATTCATTTTATTCTCCTATAATTCAAATTTCCGGGAGCTTTGCTGCGCCCACTAATCTATAAGCAATAGTCGTGCCAAATTGAAAATCATGATTGGACAAGGCTTTTAAAATTTTCCATTTGCTTTGCCTGTACAGAAATCGCATGGTTTGTTGAGGCAAATCCACCGAAACGCTTTGCTGTGCTTGTTTTTCTGGGGGTGATAAATAAATTGACACTTTACGCCTTTATGTATAATGCCGTGATTAAATGATTTTGCCATGATAAATTATTTTATACATAATTTGTTTTCGATTTTTGAACTGGTTTGGTGCCCGGAGTAAAATTTAATGAAGCCGGTTGCAGTGACTGTGAAAAATGGTTATCTCAATTGCTTTTTGACGTGCAGTTTGCTACTGTATTCAAAGCCTGGGAGGAAAAGCGCATGAACAAGATCGTTCAGAAAGAGATGCTGTCCGAAAACGTGGTGAAGCTGGTGGTCGAAGCTCCTCAGATTTCCCAGAAACAAAGCCCCGGGCAATTCGTCATCGTACGCACAGACGAGAAGGGGGAGCGGATCCCGCTGACCATTGCCGACGCCGACAGGGAAAAATCAACCATCACCCTGATCATTCAAAAAATCGGAACTTCCTCTCATAAGATCACGAGCCTGAATCCGGGTGATTCCCTGCTCGACGTATCAGGCCCCCTGGGCCGCCCCACGCACATTGAAAAGGTCGGAACCGTTATCGCCTGCGGCGGCGGCGTGGGCATCGCCCCTCTTTTTCCCATCGCCAGGGCCTTGAAAGAGGCCGGCAACAAACTGATCACCGTTCTCGGCGCCCGCAACCGGGAGCTGCTGATCCTGGAAAAAGAAATGGCCCGCTTTGCCGATGAAATGATCATCATGACCGATGATGGTTCCTACGGGGAAAAAGGCGTGATCACCGTTGGTATTGAAAAAGTGTTGAAACGGGAACCCGTCCATTTGGCGGTGGCCATCGGGCCCGCAGTGATGATGAAATTCGTCGCCATGCTGACCAAGAAATACGGTGTTCCCACCATTGCCAGTTTAAACACCATCATGGTCGACGGCACCGGGATGTGCGGGGCCTGCCGGGTCTCGGTGGCAGGTAAAACCAGATTCGTCTGTGTGGATGGCCCCGAATTCGATGCCCATGAGATCGACTACGATGAGATGATCAAACGGTTGAATACCTATAAAAAGGAAGAACAGGTTTCTTATGACGGTTACTTGAAGTCATTGGCTT
>Ga0209540_10002161_pt1 | contig 14107 bp, 14 predicted proteins | sample BarGraIncu01121A_FD_184501 | JGI IMG/M metagenome (GOLD analysis project Ga0209540, IMG submission 184501) | Arctic peat soil microbial communities from Barrow, Alaska - Barrow Graham LP Incubations 011-21A (SPAdes) (version 2) | ecosystem: Environmental > Terrestrial > Soil > Wetlands > Peat... | reverse complement strand
ACTGACTCCAAGTATGAGTAAGCCTAAACGTATTCAGGGTGCTTTGGTAACGGATCTAGAAGTTACAAAGATTGCTAACCATTTGCAGATGCAATCACCACCACAATATAATAATGAGGTCGTTAGCCAACCCGTTCACTTAAATGGTAAGGGCGGAGTTGTGATGGACTTTAGTACCGGCAGCGACAATGATGACGATTTATACAAAGATGCCGTTCGGGTAGTTATTGACAGTGGCAAGGCTAGCGCAAGTTTGCTACAGCGACGTCTGAGAGTTGGCTATGCTCGTGCAGCCCGACTTATCGAGAACATGGAAGACCAAGGATTGATTGGACCTGCCGATGGAGCTAGAGCACGCGAGGTGTTAATTACAAACATTGACGAACTTGGTCTGGGCGACAAGCTATAGATTTATCCACAGTTTACTGTTATAATTAGTTTGTTATCAACTCGGCTTATACCAGATATAAGCATCCATAAGGATTCCAGAGGAGGAAATCTATATGAAAGAATATGAACTAACCGTTCTGATTCACCCCGACCTAGAAGTCGACCTAGAAGCGCCACTTACCAAGGTGCGTAATCTTGTAACAACTAACGGCGGAAGTATCGTTAAAGAAGATATATGGGGCAAGAAAAGATTAGCTTACCGTATTAAGAAAGAAGACTTTGCAGTTTATGTTTATTTTGACGTAAAATTACCAGCAGATGCTCTACTAAAAATTAGCAATACGCTAAACATTACTGACGAAGTACTGCGTTATCTACTTGTCACTGTTGACGAAAAGGGCCGAGCCGCTCTTGAGGAAGAAAAAGCAAACGCATCTGACGAAGGTGCAAAAGAAAGGGAGTAGAAAATGGCTAAGGGATTCAACAAAGTTATTTTGATGGGAAACCTAACACGTGATCCTGAAACTCGTACTACCTCTGGTGGTCAGAGTGTCACAAACTTCAGCCTTGCGGTTAGCCGTAGCTGGAAGAGTGCCGACGGAACTAAACAAGACCAAGTTAGCTACATCAACTGTGTTGCATGGGCAAAAACTGGCGAAGTTATCGCTCAATATTTGTCAAAAGGCAGCCCAATACTTGTTAGCGGACGACTTGAACAGCGAACTTGGGATGACAAAGAATCAGGTCAAAAGCGTTCAGCGGTTGATGTGATTGTCGAAGATTTCAACTTTGTTGGTGGTGGACGTAGCGACGATGGCAACTCTGAACATAGTGGTGGCAGCCAGGCAAAGAAAACTAACGATGTCGTTATTGAAGACGTCGACGACAAACCTATTGATTTAAGTGAAATTCCTTTTTAAGGATATTGGAGAATATTATTATGGCAATTAAAAGATTTAAAAAAGACACACCAGTATATTTTGACTACAAAGATGTAAAAACTTTGCAACGATTTATCGATATATATGGTCAAATTAAGCAAATTGGTAAAACCGGTCTAAGTTCAAAGCAACAACGTCAGTTAGCAACAGCTATTAAACGTGCTCGTCACTTAGCACTATTACCATTTGTTACTCAGGGTTAATATATGGCTTATTCGCCAACAGAGCTCAAAAAAGGTGTCGTCCTGCAATTGGACGGCAAGCCTTTTAAAGTAGTCGAATATAACCAAAAAGTTGTTGGTCGTGGCGGTAGTATCGTTAACGTCAAGATCAAGAATTTAATTGATGGTAGTGTAATTCCAAAGACCTTTAAGGGTCAGGAAAAAATTGATTCAGCTGAAGTTAATAGTCGAACTGTTCAATATTTGTATACAGATGGTGATAATTTCCATTTTATGGATCCTGAAACTTTCGAACAATTTCAATTAGCAGCTGACATCGTCGAAGACGCCTCTGGCTATTTGAAAGAAGGTGATAGTTTGACCTTGCAGTCATTTAATGAAAACATTATTAATGTCGAGTTACCAAAGAATGTATATTTAGAGGTTACTTACTCTGAAGATGTTGTTAAAGGTGATACTAGTAGCAATGTACTAAAAGATGCAACGCTCGAAACAGGGCTAGTTGTTAAAGTCCCTGCATTTATTAAAACTGGCGATGTTATTTCGGTTGATACTTCGACTGGTGATTATCGCGAGCGAAAAAAGGCTTAATCAATTTAATGACAAAGCAACGACTTGATATTGCTCTTACTGAACGTAAGTTATCGGCAAGTCGTTCTCAGTCCGAGAGTTGGATAAAAATGGGCAAAGTGACGGTTAATGGCCAGGTTATTACAAAACCTGGTCATTTTGTCAGTAAGGCGGCGGAAATCAAGATGACGGCCGAGAACCAATATGTTAGTCGAGCTGGTTTAAAATTAGAATCTGTATCTGATGTTTTGGGTTTAGATTTTAAGGGTAAAACAGTTCTTGATGTGGGTAGCAGCACTGGTGGATTTACTGATTATGCGCTGCGAAATGGTGCAGAAAAAGTTTATGCAGTTGATGTTGGGACTGAGCAGTTACACCCAAGTCTTCGTCGTAACCGACGAATAGAACTGCATGAAAAGACTGACATTCGTGATTTTTATAGTAAAAATATTCCAGATATTATCGTAATAGACGTGTCGTTTATTAGCTTACGCGAGATTTTACCTCATCTATATAATTATTTATCTAACACCGAAACACAGGTGGTTGCTATGGTTAAACCGCAATTTGAAGCCGGTAAAGACCAGACTAATAAAGGTATTATAAAAAATGACGCCATTCGGCGTCAGATTCTAAAAGATTTTGAAGATTGGTCACGTGATTATTTCGTGATTAAAAATAAACGTGATAGTGATGTGGCTGGAGCCAAGGGTAATCAGGAGCGATTTTATTTATTACAACCGCTCAAAAAAATAGTTGAATAAATTATTTACTAACGTTAAACCTAAACTCAACAATATCGCCAGGTCGCATAATATAATCTTTACCTTCAGTGCGCATTTTGCCTGCACTTTTGGCGGCAATTTCAGAACCAGCTGCCATTAAATCATCAAAGTCGACGATTTGAGCGGCGATGAAACCTTTTTCAAAATCAGAGTGAATAACACCTGCAGCCTGAGGAGCAGTTGCGCCTTTTTTGATTGTCCAGGCACGGATTTCTTTTGGTCCTGCCGTGAGGTAACTCTGAAGGCCTAATATGTCGTAGGCAGCGTGAATCATTTGCAGTAAGCCAGTCTCTTTGACGCCATAACTTTCAAGTAGTTCAGCGGAGTCTTCGGAGGTTAGTCCTTTTATTTCGTCTTCTAACTTGGCACACACAAATATTGTTTTGTTTGGAGCAACTAGTTGCGTAAGTGCCGCTTTTTTACTTTCATCTGTTAATGTGTTTTCGTCAACATTAAATACATAAATAACTGGCTTGGCGGTTAATAAATGCAGGTTGTAAATCATTTCCGTATTTAAATCTGGAATATTTGACAATAAAGTGCCCGTTCGTAACTCATCGAGTAATTTGCTCAAATATTCGGCTACTTCTTTGAGTTTTGGCTGGGTTTTTAACTCTTTGGCAAGTTTTGGTAGACGAGATTCAATTGTTTGCATGTCAGCTAAAATTAATTCGGTGTTGATAGTATCGATATCGGCAGTAGGGTCGACATGATTAGAAACGTGAACTACATCATCATTATGAAAAGCTCGAACGATATGAACAATTGCGTCACATTGACGTATATTTGATAAAAATTTATTGCCGAGGCCTTCGCCTTTGCTGGCGCCGGCAACGAGGCCTGCGATATCAACAAAAGTGACGGTTGCGGGTAGTAATTTAGTTGAACCGTACATCTGGGCAAGCTTCGCTAGTCGATCATCAGGCACGGCGACAATGCCGGTATTTGGTTCAATGGTAGCAAAAGGATAATTTGCAGCTAATATATTATTGTTTGTTAAGGCGTTAAACAATGTTGATTTACCAACATTAGGTAAGCCTACTATTCCGATTGATAAACTCATTATTCTATTCTAACAGATACGGACTATAAAAACGAGTTCTTGCCGTTTTAAAATATGTTTTTAATATATATGCTATTATTGTTAATGAATATAACCATAAGGAAAATACTAATGGACGAAAATAATAAACACAAGAATCCACCGTTTTTAAAGCGACTTTTTCGAAAGAAGTGGTTAGTGGTCATTATTGTAGTTATTTTTGTTACTCTTTTAACTGGTGGTGGATATTTTATATATAATAAGTATTTTGTCTCTGTAAAAGAATCTTCCAACAAACAGACCGCCAAGCAAGCTGACCAGGAAATAACTTCAGAAGATATTAGCGGTCAGATGTACAATATAAGTTCAAAAAATGGCATTGATGCTGGTCAGAGATATTTGGATGATAAATTAGAAACTGCAAATGATAATGCGGTGAAGGCCCTTGTTTATATTAGAAAGGCTGAATTAACGTCCTCGCTATTGGGAAACCATAATTATACTAAGGCTCTTGAATATTCTTATAAAGCGGAAAGTTTATCACCAAGCGCAGATGCAGCTTTATCAATCGCTCTTTATGAGGATAAATCTGGTAACACAGCAAACGCAATAAAATATTACAAATTATATCTAGAGAGAAACCCTAAAGGTGCGGATGATGCAGAAACTAATAATTTTGGATATTATACTTCGAGAATTAAAGAATTAGAAAGTGGAAGGTCCCACAAATGAGAATAGGCCATAACTACGCAGGTAAAAAGTTTTTTATTTTTTTATTGTCAGCTTTTGCATTCACTTTATTTTTTAGCAACACCTCGGCGTATGCTTATACCGCGCAAAGTGGGCCTTACCCTGAAAACATTGGTTTCTTCTCTGGAGAAAGCCTTCCGGGCATAGGTAATAATGTATTTTCTAAAGCTATTACTGATTGCGAAATAACCTCAGATTATGATTGCAAAATTCCTGATAAGCAGTGGTTTATTAATTATATAGATAATATTATCGATAGTCCATATTCTTCGGTTGAAGATACCGTAGGAGCATACTATATAGTTCAAACTATGAGAGGTTTAGATGCTAGCGGAAATTATGATCGACTAATACCGAGTGATAGTGATAGAGCTGATTGGAGAGCTAAGGTTCTGAAACCATACGTTGTTATGGATATAGGTACATATAGCGATAAGCAGAGTACACATCGAAAAGCTACAAGTCCCGGAGCATCTGTTAGCGGAACAAACACCGACGTTGCCAGATTCACCCATCCAGGAAATGGGACATCTCAAGATTCTATTTTGTTCTATTCTGGTGGTAGTCTAGTGTATGCAATCCAGAAATCATGTGCTAATCCTTTAGGCAATTTACCTGGTTTGAAAACACCACCAGACCCAACACCGGCGCCGACGCCAGTAGATCCACCTAAGCCAACTGGTTCTGCAGGTGAGTGCCGACCTAGAAAAATAACCATTAATCCTTCGGCTGATGCAAAGGGTAATGTTATAGGCATCAGTGTTTTCGGCAATACTATTAGAAAGGCTACTACTGTGTCAATGGGCACGAAGGCTGGTGAGGGTAGTTATTCAAAATACATTACTAGCGCTGATACAGTATTAAACTTTACCTTTAAAGAAACTGAGCTTAGATGGATTGAGATTGCTCCTACCGTGTTAACATACAACCCCGAACCTTTCTCAAACATACCTTTAACATGGCAAAGAAATTATAAGCAAGCATCAAGTTATGAAAGCGTAACCGTATCTAGTGGACCTTGTTATAATTATAGATTAACACCATCTATAAACTCCGACAAAGCTGATAGTGTTCTTGAATCTGGTGCGGTCGTAAAACTTACCCCTGACATTCAAACTGTAGCAGCTGTTAGTGGCTTCCATCATACAAACAGTGATAATACAAATTGGCGAATAACTAAACTAGTTCTAAATTCTAATGTGAATATTGATAACAAGTCAATTGGCGGGGCTTATGGCGAAGATGCCTGCCCATATTACCGTGGTATTTTTGGAAATGGCGCCTTTTATCAAGGTAAATGTACGACAGGAGATTTAGGTAGTGGAAACACTATAGTTAATGCTGACGGCTCTATAAAGACTCCAATTAACCCAAGTAGTACTACTGGTGGTTATGTGATTGATGATTATCCAGTAGGCACTAGAGTATGTTATGCTTTTTCAGTTAATAAATATTCAAGTGAATCTAGTGATAAAGCTTATTACCATTCAAATATAATTTGTAATGTTATTGTTAAAAAACCTAAAACGCAAATTTTAGGTGGTGACTTGATTGTTGGTCGCAATTTCGGTACAGGCTCAGCAGTCAGTAAAGTTATATCAAGTACTTCTGTGAAAGCTTCAAAAGCCTATGGATCATGGGTGGAATATGGAATATTAGCGACTGGTAGTATAACGGGCACAGGCTCGGCCTCGGCATTTTCAAGTAAATCGAATTTAGCTAATGTCACTAATCAATGTAGCTATAGCAAACTAAGTTTTAATAATGCGTTAGGTTATAATTCAGCCTGCTCATCAGCTGTAGGCAAATATAAAACTAATCGCTCAATCCCTGACGTTGCTTCGAGTTTTCCAACTACTAAGACATTGCCAGATAAAGACAGCTTCTCGTTAGATGAATTGGCTTCAGGTGCATCTTATGGGACAGACTTAGGTCACATGAATTTCACTATAAATTCCGGTTCGAAAATACCATCAAAAAAATGGGTTGTTATAAACGCGCCTAGTTCTACGGTCACTATTTCTGGCAATATAGAATATTCAGATGGACCTTATACTAATACTAAGGACGTTCCGCAAGTAGTAGTTATAGCTAAAAATATTAATATTGCTGAAAATGTCACAAACATTGATGCATGGTTGGTGGCAGGTGACACTATAGATACTTGCTCTAGACCTGACAAAAACCTAAGCTCTGGTATTTGTAGTGGTGTACTTAAAGTAAATGGTCCTTTGATGGCGGGTAAGCTGTTGTTAAGGCGCACTGCAGGGTCGGGCATTGGACAAGCGACTGGTGATCCAGCAGAAGTTTTTAATCTTAGAGCTGACACATATTTATGGGCATCAGCTCGCGCTAAGACAGATGGGGTAATAAAGTCAGTTTATACCAGTGAGCTACCTCCTAGATTCTAGTTTTTGCTCATTTTTGAATTTGTGAACAACATATTTATACTTTTATTTTTATGTGGTTGTATTGATCAAGTGATTATATTATGATTATGGTTAGGAGATTATTATGACTAACATTATAAAATTTAAATCAATATCAAAATTCAAAAAAATTACTATAATAATCGTGGGCATCTTATTATTATGTGTAGTTGCATATTTTGCTATATCTATTTTTCTAAAGGCTCCACTAAAAAAAGCGCAAGATTTACCAGTGTCGGTAAATATTGTTAACGATGTAAAAAAAGAAGCAGAGTCTAAAATTAATAGCGGTGGTGATGCCGAAAGTGCTTTTGCTGTGTATGATAAAGCTATATTAGCTAATGAAGATAAAATTATAAAGAGTGATTTATTGATAAGCAAAGCTGTGCTTGCGGCTAATAGTAATAAATTAGATATTGCACTTGAGTCTGCAAAAAAGGCTGTAGATTTGGACAGAAATGGAAATTCGCTTGGGCGCTTGGCGTGGATCTATAAAAGGTCTGGCGATAAAGTCAATGCGATAAAATATTATACAGAAGCAGCTGACTTTATCGATAAGAAACTAAATTCAACTGATTCAAATAGTTCAAACTCATTTCGTAAGCAAGTAAAAGAATTAGGAGCTAATTAAGGTGTCTAGAACTGTTAATAAGTATAATGTTAAATTTGTTTTACCACTGATAGCTTTAGCGTTGTTATTATCAATTTTCTATCCACAGTTAGTCTCAGCCTTTAATTATTTTGATGGTCGTGGTTATAATGTGGGTTATTTTACTGGACAAGGATATCCTGGACAGGGAAGTTGGCCAAAAGAATGTGATACCAAAGGGAACGTAATGCCACGTGAATATATGTGTGATGCAATGAAAACAAACGTTGCATATGGCAATGACAGATTAGATACCGTTCCTGAACTAATGACATATCTGAAGGATGCAAACAATGGTGGTGATTATCGAAAGAAAGTCGGCAGTGCTTTTATTGTTCAAACTATGTTGAGTCGTAATTATATTGACGCTAATAACAACGGCGGTGTCAATATACAGGCAAAAGATTGGGTTGATCTTGAAGCCCGATTAAATTCTAGTTCGATAAGCTGGAACGAGTCAGCCTATTCTGATGTTAGCACATATATGAAACCACCATCACTAACAGACGTTGCATTAGACGCTGAGCCACAGGAGGATGCTGCGATTGTGATTAGATCTAGTACTACTGGTGAAATTAGATATATTCTCTTTCGTTCATGCGCTAACCCTGGTGGCGGTCTCGGGCTTCCACCACTAAGCTGGTCGGTCGAAGGGTATAGTACTGTATCGATAAAGGATAAAAACGGCAAAAATAAAAGTGGGGCTGTCGCAACGACTGATGATATAGTAACTTGGTCTCATAAGATAGTAAGCAAAGGTCTCGATGATACGGGCAGTAATATACATTATAATCTTGGGATTAGTGGTATATCAGCTTGGTCAACCCCAGGGTTTGAATATGGTGGTGGCAACATTATTGCGCCTTTTGCAAAATATGCTACACACAATCTTGACGGATCCTATGCGACATATAGGGTTTTAGCATCTGATACTGGTCAATTATGTGAATGGGTTCAATACAGCCCAATTAATAGTTGGGGTGGTGTGGATGGACGTGGAAATCATGCGTGCGTTGATGTTACCCATACACCCAAACCACCTGTCGTAGTGAATGATCCTTGTAGACCGATAACATTCGATGTGCCGGCGCCAAAAGTATACGACCCAGTTTCTCATACTTCACCAGATGGAACTCATTATTATAGTGAAAATGGCCTTCAACCAGTTGTCGTTACGATAAATGGCTCGACAATAGGCAAATCTCCTTATTATACTAGTGACACTATTGAAAACGGCTTAAGTAACTATGTAACTACAAAATATACGGATGGCGAGAGGCACACTGTTCTATTTACTGATAAATCAGAACATGTGAGTGGATATACTGATATATATGTCAATGATTACACAAAGCCTAAATATAATGATGTTCCTGTCTACAAGGATGTGCCGATCTTGGACTCAAATGGTAAGACTATCGGTCACAAGTCAGTAATTGACCATTATGATAAAGTATTTAATGGTACGTATGAGCAAAAATTCAGTTATACAATAACTAATCATGCCAAAACTACCAGAAATACGACAATCGGACCATGTTATGATTACAAATTAAATATTGGCAATTCTGGTGACTTTGGTACGAAAATTGAAGCTGGTTCAAATGTAGTTATTAGTCCAACTGTCAGTAGTTCTCCATTTACAGTAGGTTCGGCATTTTGGAATAAATATCATACACAAACAAAGAGTAAGCCAATCACTAAATGGTATGAAACGATGTTTGTTGTTGCCCCAGGTAAGAATGTAAGTTTGTCTACGACTGGTGGCGGCGATAGTAGCCTTGATTCATGTAGCTACTTCAAGAATTCGTTTAAAGTTAATTCAGCTACAGCTACAAGCCCTACTGTTAAATGTACAACAGTTACAAAAAATATAGTTTTTGATTATAAAAGTATGTCGACTCCATCCATAAACTTTCCGGTTCCTGATGAGGTAGCTGGTACTAAATATTGCTTTGCATTCTCGTTATATCCAAGTAAGAGTGATCAGGGCAATAATAGCGACAGTGCTGGCTCGGATGCGGTATATAACCATTCAACATTTAATCCAAGTGCCAATTGTATAACTGTCGTTAAAAAACCCAAAACCCAAGTATTAGGCGGAGATTTAATGGTAGGTCGCAAATTTACTACAGGATCAGCCACTAGTAATATTAGTTCTAGTACTTCAGTTGTAGCTTCAAAGGCTTATGGCTCATGGGTAGAATATGGAATATTTGCAACCGGTAGTATAAATGGTATCGGCTCGGCCTCGGCATTTTCAAGTAAATCTAGTTTAAATAACGTCAGCAATACATGTGGATACAGCAAATTAAGTTTTAATAATTCCTCAAGCTATAACTCAGCTTGTTCGTCAATAATAGGCAAATACAATACTAATCGCTCAATCCCTGACTTAGTCTCGAGCTTCCCGAAAGCTACCTCGCCAAGCTCTCCAATTTTGAGTGGCAACGCAGACTTGGGAAATATTATGAATAATTCTACCTATAAATCTGTTGTTTATGGGTCTAGCGGCACTATCAATATAACCTCTAGTGCTGAAATCCAAAAAGGAAAATGGATAGTTATCAATGCGTCTGGTTCTACTATAAATATTAATGGTAACATTAAATACACAAATGGACCGTTCACTGATGTAAAGGACATTCCACAAGTAGTTATTATAGCTGCCGATATCAAGATAGCTGAGGGCGTTACAAACATTGATGCATGGTTGATTGCTCAGAATACTATCGATACTTGTTCTGGTGTAGGCACAAACCTTAGTTCGGCAGTTTGTAAAGATAAGCTCACCGTAAATGGACCAGTTATGGCTAATAGCTTATTATTAAGGCGAACCGCAGGAGCAGGAACTGGATCAACAACAGGTGATCCGGCAGAAATCTTTAATCTAAGGGCAGACGCATATTTATGGTCATCAGTTCGCGCTAAGGCAACTGGCATTGTAAAACCAGTTTATGTTACTGAACTGGCGCCAAGGTATTAATTATAATATTAATTTTGTTGTTGCTTTTATAGGTAATGCTTATGTATAATGGGAGGTAATATGATATCACTAAAAGGAATGGGCGACTTTTTTGCATTGGACATTGGCACTAACGCTGTGCGTGTAGTACAACTTTCTGCAACAGGTCCCGAAAATTGGAATTTATTGCATTACGGTTATGCACCTATCGATGAAAAAATTACTAGTAGTAGTTCAGCTGAAGGTATGAACAAGCTTGGTGAAGCTATAATGACAGCGGTTGGTCAAAGCGGCATTAAAGAAAAGAATGTAGCTATTGGTTTGCCTTCAAATAAAACTTTTACTACCGTCGTTGATGTACCTACTATGAGCGAAGTTGAGCTTAGGAGTACAATTAAATATCAAGTCGATCAATATATCCCTATGGCGATTGAGGACGCTAAAGTAGATTGGGCTCTGCTGGGACAATCTCTACATGATCCAAAGCAACAAGAGGTTTTGCTCGCGAGTACGGCAAATACTTATTCAGAAGAGAGACTAGAATTCATTGAAGGACTTGGCTTTAATGTCATTGCGGCTGAGCCTGACCCAATAGCTATGATTCGTTCTTTGTTGCCATCTGGTGTAAAAGATGCTCGATTAATAATTGATATGGGTGAGAGATCAACTGATTTAGCAATTACTTTCGGTGATAGCCCAAGACTAGTGCGCACAATACCATTGGGTCTGAAATCGATTATTAAGGTTGCTTCTCAAAATTTAAATGTTCAAGATGATCAAGCTCGTCAGTTTATTCTAAAATTTGGCTTAGCTCCTGACAAGTTAGAAGGTCAAGTTTATCGCTCAATTGAAGGTACACTAGATAATTTTGCAACCGAGCTAGTTAAGTCAATAAAATTTTTCCAAACGCGCTACCCTAATACCTCAGTTGGAGGAATATTATTATCTGGCTTTTCTGCAATAGTTCCACAATTTGGTGATTATATTACTGCAAAAACTGGCGTTGCTTCAAGTATTGCTAATCCTTGGCAAAAAGTGAGAGTTTCGCAGACAGATCAACAACAATTAGGGTCTATCGCTTATGAGTTCGCAACTGTAATTGGCCTTGCGCAGAGGAATAATAAGTAATGATTGAGATTAATTTAGTACCAGACGTTAAACAAGAATTGATTAAGGCGCAGCAAACACGATCTAAAGTAATCGCAGTCTCGATTATTATTGGCATAGTGTCAATAGGTGCTGTAGCTTTGCTGATATTTTTTGTATTCACAGTTCAGGCCGTTAGGAGCAATTTGGCTGATGGCGCAATTACCGCTGGTAATGAAAAATTGTTAAAAGTTCAAGATCTCTCTAAAACACTTACTATTCAGAACCAACTTACGAAAATATCAGACCTTAATAGTAACAAAAAAATTACCTCACGATCTATTGCTATGTTGAGCGCAATAATTCCACCTTCACCAAATGATATTCAGGTTTCTAAATTAAAATATGATTCAAGCACTAATTCTGTAACGATTGATGGACAGGCTGTAAATAGCTACGCGGCACTTGAAGTTTTCAAGAAGACTATCGAAGGAGCGAGAGTCAAATACAAAGATAGCGACGGCAAAGATGCTGAAGTGGTGTTGGCATCAAGTATTAGTACAAAAGACGTCAGCTATGGACAAGATTCTTCTGGTCAAAAGGTTCTAAGATTTACAATTAGTTTTGTTAGCGCTAGTGAAATGTTTTCCTCTGCTTTAAGCAATATATCTGTTATTATCGCCACGAACGGAAATGCTACTGACTCATATCTAGGGGTTCCGAAGAGTGTATTTGCCGATCGTGCAATAGATTTAACGGAGGGCAAATAGTATGCAGTTAAAAGTAGTAGCGCTTCGTAAGCGTACACAAATTGCAGCAACTAACAGAGTAATGTTTTTGTGGGTAGCAGGGGTTTCGATTGTATTTGGTTTTTCATTAGTTGGCGTTATATTTTTGACCCAGATGGCAATTTTCAATGAAAAAGTTTTACATGAAAAAGATGTTACGGTAGCAACTTTAGCATCAAACAATGCAAATATAAAAGATCTTGAGGCAAAAGTTAGGGTGCTCGATACGAATCAGGCGTTGACTGATTCAAAAGCAAAACCCGAAGACCATACTGTCCAGGTAATATTAGATGCATTGCCATCTGAGGCAAATTCATTAGCCCTAGGTGCTTCACTACAAAATAAGTTACTCAATAATATTAATAATTTCACTATAGATACATTGCAAGTCGACCCAGTTATAGGTGTTGAAACTATCGTGGAAGATAATGCGGCTACGGTTGTAGCTCCAACTACTTCTAGTTCACAATACTCAATTGCTTTGAAATTTTCTGCTAGTGGTGATGAGAACTCCATTCAACAAGCTTTACGCAATTTAGAAAGTTCGATTAGGACCATTAATGTGGATTCTTTAACTATCGAGAGTCAAGGTACATCCCGCGTCCTAACAGTAGAAGGTAGAGCGTTTTATGAACCAGCAAGAGTAGTAAAACTAAAGGATAAAACGGTAAAATAATGAAAAAAACTGATATTGCGATGATAATTTTAATTGCATCAATTAGTGTAATAGTGGCTTTCTTTGTCGCAAAAGGTGTGCTCGGGGATGTTTATAATGGTACCGCGAAAGTTAAAACAATAGAAAAGATTGATTCTTCTATTGTAGAACCTAGTTCTGATATTTTTAACAAAAATGCCATTAATCCAGCTGTTCAAGTTCAAATTAGCGGAACAAAGTAGGTCTTTTGAATGTCGCTTTTAACTGCTGATACACAAGGAAAGCTTGTAAACCTTCTTATCAGCGAAGGCTTAGTAATTAAGGGTGTATTAGATGAGGCCGAGGTTGACTCTGCAAAGCAGAATAAACCTTTACTTGGTTTGCTAACGGAACGGAATATAGTTGATGATGAATTATTAACACATGCAATTGCACAAGTGTCAGGTGTACCTTATGTAAATTTATCTAATAGTATAATTGATCAGACTATTCTTGGTTTATTGCCTGAAGATATTGCTGAGCGATTTATGGCTGTGCCTCTGGCGGAAGTCCAGAATCGGCTGGCTGTTGCGATGATAGACGCTAACAACGTTCAAGCTGTTGACTATTTGGCTAATCGTATTCAGAGGCCATTAAAGGTATTTATGGCATCCGAATCGGGTGTTAGGCATGTTCTTAGCCAATACAAAACTGATTTATCGAGTGTTGACGAAGCAGCTGAGGTTAGCCGCATGGAGGCTGCAAAAGATTCTAACCGTGAGATAAAGACAATTGTTCAGGACTCACCAATTAGTAAAGCACTAAGCACTATATTAGAATATGCACTAAAATCACGTGCCAGTGATGTCCATATTGAGCCTCTTGAAGGAGCTTTG
>Ga0209540_10002160_pt1 | contig 14109 bp, 13 predicted proteins | sample BarGraIncu01121A_FD_184501 | JGI IMG/M metagenome (GOLD analysis project Ga0209540, IMG submission 184501) | Arctic peat soil microbial communities from Barrow, Alaska - Barrow Graham LP Incubations 011-21A (SPAdes) (version 2) | ecosystem: Environmental > Terrestrial > Soil > Wetlands > Peat... | reverse complement strand
TTTTGAGATTTCCACACGCTCAGCAGCATTTTCAACAGTCACTCCTTCATAACGATATTTTATAAAATACAATCTCTGTAATACTTTTACATCTTTTTCCAGGGATTTTATTCTCTTAAGCAGTTCCTCGGTACTAATATGCCGTTCAATTGCGATATTTTCTGGTCGTGCCACATAAAACCATATGGACCTAATTAGTTATAAAAGTTACGTTTTTGACTATAAAAGAGATATGCCAGATATGAATCTTATAGTCCACAGTACTCCAATACCCTGAAGCAGAATACCAACCGCAAAGATCGCAAGACCTGTCTGGGATTGCTTCTTTTCTATGGTGGCGAGCTCTTTGCGCAAGCTCCATATGATATAACCTGAAATTATCGGTACAAGGAAGCCATGGGAATAGTATTCATTATTTATCCATGATCCAACCAGCCAGCTAAAAGTATCGTAATAAAAAAGCCCGAATGCTGTAATAAATACCAGTAAAATATAATTCATTTTCACATTTTTATTCTAATCGTATCATTTATGAGTGAAATCTCTTTTCCGGGTTCTTTTTTTATTTCATGGATGTTTTTCAGGATTATTGAATCTTCAGTAATTTGGGTGACCTGAAAATCCCCATACTTATTTCCCGTATTAATAACTTTATTGCTTCCATACTGAATTATATCAAACATGATCATGTCTGGATTTATTTCTCGGGGAATGATACGTATCATCTTTTCTTTTCTTACGTCGTTTATTTCCTTCCAGTATTCTACAGGTGATTTATCCAAACTAGCTATATCCCATAAGATCTTGTTGTCCTTTGATATCCTAAATCTCACAGCATTTTCATCAATGTGGATCAAAGTAACCATATAACCATTTTTTAATTTTAAATTTTCATTGATTTTCAATGTTATATTAAAATCCTGCATAATAATGGGATTTAAAAATTTTGCCGAATTTGGAAGTGATTTTTCATATGTTTCCCCTAAGAATATTATATCTTTTCCTTTGCTGGCTGTTGTGTATATTGCATCCTCTTTATTAATAATTTCATTTGATGCCCTTAACTCAAGTTTCTCCCCTGTGTTGAATGCATACACTGTAATGCCATCTATTAATTGCATACTATAATTGTGATTAGATTCAAGGTTAATAGATTCTTTCGTAATATAATTCTGGGGCGAAATAGGGGCACCTATCGCAATAGATTTAAGGCTATAATTTTCCAGGGAAACCTGGAATAGCCTTGTCCTATATAGCTCATTATCTTTAAAAAGCAGGAACTCAAGCTTCTGATAACCACTGGTAATATTGGGATTAAATGAAACGGTCTGGTTCATCACCTTATTGCTGTCAAGACTTATTCCCTGGCTGTAAATCACTTTTCCATCAGATTGAACCTTTAAATCATAATTTACTTTAGTTCCTTCCTGGTTCTCGATGATCGTCCTATAAGAAACAGGATTTCCAAAGATCATTCCTTCGCTTTCATTTATTACATAAAATCGTGTGGTAAACTCAGGTTGAGTATCTGGCTCTTTTATCATGAATTCTGTAAATGCTAAAGCAGTTAGCAATCCTGCAGAACAATATAAAAATAGGAAAAAAATTGGCATTGCTTTTTTAATGCTACTCATTGAATTAGTTTGATTGCTCCTTTTATAAAATATATATACTGGAAATTGATCTTATACTATATAATAGTTATCACTCCTTATATTTATTTCAAATGATGGTAATTATGATAGTTATATATATTCACCATTGTTTGGAGTTTGACAGAAAAAAATGAAAAGTCCCCACCAATTGAAAACGAATCCAGGAAAATCCTCAGGAAACCGACAAAAGCCGCCCGAACGGACTTTCATAAAAATATCCTGTAAAACCGGAAACATCTGTCTTTTCACTGCCAAATAACAAGCGTGAGAGCGATGGCTTGTTCGCATAGCCAACTTCGGGCTTTCCTTCCATGCCCCCAAGTCTTGCAGCGATTTCAATAGCATCATCAAGACTTCCAAGTTCATCCACAAGTCCAAGTTCCTTTGCTTTTGCGCCTGTATATATTCTTCCATCGGCAAGATCCTTGACCTTACTTAACGAAAGATTCCTGTCATCTGCCACTTCTTGTATGAAACGGCTGTAAGCTTGTGAAATAACCTGATCTGCATACTGTTTTTCCTCATCAGATAATCCTTTCCAGTCCCCGCCCATATCCTTGAGTTCACCTGATTTTGCAATATAAAAAGAAGTCCCCTCTTTATCATAGAATTTCGACCTGTTCTGGAATTCCCATATCACGCCTATGCTTCCCGTCATAGTATCGGGATTGGCAAGTATCTTATCCGCAGGGGCACTTATGTAATATGCAGCGCTTGCAGCCACATCACCCATTGATATTACTATGGGTTTATCGATTTTCTTCATGGCGGAGACGATCTCTTCGGCCGCTGCAGGAGAGCCGCCCGGGCTATTTATCCGCAATACGATGGCTTTTACATTCTTATCTTCATCCGCTTCCTTCAGGCTCTGGGTGATCTCTTCCGAAGTAGCTATCCCGAAACCTGTTGGGATACTTCCTGTCAACATAATACCCTGGACATAGATAACTTCCACGCGACCCTTGGAAATACCAAGATCTTTTCCGCCCATTATCAGATAAAAGGAGCCGCCTATGATGAACAGTAATATTAAAATAGTAAAAATATATATTAATATTTTTCTTGATGATCGAGTCATTTAACTAACAAAAAATCAAATTGATTATTCCTCAATACAATGGTCAAGGTATTTTGCATGACTTGCTTTTATAAACTCATCACAGACTTTTCCAGGGGCTCCATCCATGACAATATGTCCTTTATCGATCAATACCGCTCTTTGTGCGACTTCCCGTATAAAATCAATATGGTGACTAATGAATATAATAGTAGTATTAAAAGTCTTATTAACGTTCTTAAGGGAATTTGCCACATCCCTTAATGTAATGGGGTCAAGATCGCCAAAGGGTTCATCAAGAAGTAATATTGATGGTTTTGTGCAAAGGGCAAGAGACAGTGCAGCTCTCACATTTTCACCGCCGCTTATCTGATACGGCTTGACATCAAGAACACCAATGGGCAGATCTACTGCCTCAAATACCGGTTGAGCGAATTTTAGAACTTCTGTAAGCGGATAGGCGGGAAACAGGACTCCCAGGATCGCAGGAGTATAGCCCATTTTGGCAAGCTTCTCCTTTCCATTTTCCTCTGGCATATCGGTCATCTTATACATTTCATCCAGGTCCACATCAGATATACCAAGCTCCTTTGCGCGTTTTCTTGCCTCTTCAATGACATTCTGTCCTTTTACGCCCAGCCTGAATGCAAGCTGCTGTTTTATCGTGGAGTGCGGTGAAAGGGCAAACTCCTGATACATAATACTTGTAATTCTTCGGACTTCCATTCTCTTGGGAGAATACGTGGACATTTCGACCCAGTCATCATCTACACGGAATTCTATTTCGCCTTCATCCGGGAAAATCAGTCCGTCCATGGCATGTAGCAATGTTGTCTTTCCAGCGCCGCTTGGGCCTATAAGTGCAGTGATCTCACCCTGTTTAAATTCAAGATTGATGTTATCCAGGTCAAGGACTTCTCCCTGCCTGACTAACCAATATCTCTTGGAAAGGTTATTAACTTTGATCACGGTCTTATCTGATGTCCTCTGTGGCATCGGGATCGCAGGTTTCATTTTCTTGATAAACTTCTTTATAATTTCCTCAGGTTTGCCTTCATCAATTATTTTACCATTATCAAGCCACAAAACGCGGTCTGCAATATATGAATGAATTTCAGGTAGATGAGATACAACAATTGTTGTTAGTTTTAATTTTTTATTGACGTTCTTTATCGTATCAAGAACGCCCTGTTTTGTTGCAGGGCATGTCATTGTGGCCGGTTCATCAAGCAGGAGAAGCTTAGGCTTTGCTGCTAACTGCCTTGCTATTAACAATCTCTGTTTTTCTCCGCCGCTTAATACTTGTGAGAAATGTTCTGCCTTAGAATCAAGACCTACAAGCTTTAAATACTCAATACTTTCTTCATAACATTCGTCATAATAGGGAGAATCCCTGTCAGGAAGCGACTCATAACCGCATTTTTGTGCAAAAACCCGGCGCAATACATTTTCATAAGTGGCGCCAGACCACAGGCCAAAATTTCTCTGGAGGTGTATGGCTGTCATTTTCTGAAGGATCTTTTGATCCTCTATCGAAGCATCAGGTTTTACTGTAAATCCATCTATCTCAAAACTGCCTCCTTGAAATGGTTCCATTCCTCTGAGTACTTTTAATATTGTTGACTTTCCGCCACCGCTTCTTCCGATTATTCCCAGTATTTCTCCATCTTTTACGTCGAAATTTACTCCGTCCAGAACTCTAATTGTATCGGAATCGATTACATAGTCTTTGACCAGATTATTAACTTTGAGCATTTAAGATCCTCCAAAACATGCAGCAATTAATGATTACTAATAACGCTGATTTCGTAATGTTTGGACGTCTATATATTCTTATTGGTTGTCCCGGTGAACTACCACCCTACAAGTAGGGTAGCTTCCTGCTTCATTGCTTCTCTATTGAGATTGCTTAGACAGGCTTGAAATCCCATAGTTCCTACGGTACTGATTGATCTATTCAAGATATTGATTGCAGCGTTATGATCTCTATCCAGAACAAGACCACAAAAAGGACAATTATGTACCCTTACTGACAGGTCTTTCTGGACTGATTTACCACAACTGCTACAAATCTGACTTGTATTTCGTGGATTTACCAATTCGACTATCTTCCCAGCGTATTCTGCTTTGGATTTCGTGAAATTGATCAACTGTGACCATCCTGCATCTGATATGGATTTTGCAATATGATGATTCTGCACCATGTTTTTTATTTGCAAATCCTCGAATACAATATAGTCATATTCCTCAACAAGTGTTCTGCTTATCTTATGAGCAAAATCTTTTCTCTGATTCCTGATCGTTCGATGTACTTTTGCTACTATGATCCTCTGCTTGTTTCTGTTCTTTGAACGAAGTTTCTTTTTTAAAAGATGTATCTGTTCCCGTGATAGTCTTTTCTCTGATGCTCTTAAAAATTGAGGAGGTTCGATCTGAGAACCATTGCTCATTGTTATCAGGGAACTCAAACCAACATCAATTCCTGTTTTAGTCTTGATCTCAACAGGTATTACAGGTATGTCAATTTCACATGAAAAGGAAACATACCATTGGTCAATATCCTTCTTGATCGTACAAGTCTTGATCTTTCCTTCGATTGCTTGATGTTGAACTATCTTGATATTTCCAATTTTCGAGAGATTAAGTTTTTCCTGTTTGATTGAAAAACCTGATTGTGGATATGTGAAACTATTATACCTATCCCTTCCCTGAAACCGGGGGTAGCCGAAGCCATTAAAGAAATTCTTGAAACTTATATCCACTCGTTTCAGGACGTTTTGGAGTACCTGAGAGAATACCTCTTTCTGGAAATCTGTCTTTGACCCTGACAGACTATTTGCCTGATCATAATAGTTCAACCATTCTGGTTTTCCCCAAGGAGTTACACCAAATGTTCTTTCAAGTTAGTTAAGTTCAGATTGTCGTTTTCTTTCTCCAAGAGAATCATTGTACAAATGCCTGCATATAGAAGAGCTACTTCTTGGTTTTTAGTTGGGTATATTCTGAATTGAAACATTTTCCTCATAGCTGTTTATAGATGTACCTATAGGTTTATATATTTTGTGATGCGAATAGATGATTATGGGAAAAAAAAGCTCATGTGTTTACAATATTAATTATCATCTTATCTGGTGTCCAAAATATAGGAAACCAATACTTTCAGAACCCAAAGTTAAATCATTTCTTGAAGATCAAATGCAAACAATAGCCGATGCAAAGGAGTATGAGATATTAGAACTTCAAGTCATGCCAGATCATATTCATCTGTTCATTTCTGCTAAACCGTTCGATGCTCCCACGGACATTATTAAAGTATTTAAAGGAGTTACAGCATTACGATTATTCAAAAAGTTCCCTGAATTAAGAGAACAGTTCTGGAAAGGGAAACTATGGTCGCCAAGTTATTATGTAGGTACTGCTGGAACAGTATCAGCGGAAACGATTAAGATATATATTCAGAATCTGAAGGGTTAGAGGTAGTAGGCCGCTTAGACAAGGGAGTATGATTCATCCACCGGACGAGTCCGGTGGTATTCTCCACCCCTCTACCCCAAGTTATAAACCAAATTTTTAAATTATCATTTTTTCCCTTAATTTCACAATGCGGCTATAGAAAGATTTATACTGTAAAAAATACTATAAAAACTGAATAATATTGATTTTGGTCGAGGGAAATATATGAAATTAAGCGGATTTTTTAAGAAAAAAGATTTGATGCAGGAAGCGCAGGAATATAAGAGTTCAGGAAAATATGACCGCGCGCTTGAAGCTTATGCGAACATCCTGAAGATTGAACCGAAAAACCTCAAAGCATGGTATGATAAAGCATCAATACACCTGACACTTGAACAATACCTCCCTGCCCTGGATGCTTACAAAATTATCCTGGAACTTGAACCGAATAACATGAAAGCATGGCATGAAATGGGATTCATTCTTGTGAATCTGGGACGTTTGGAAGAAGTGCTTTCTGTATATGACAAAATGCTCGGATCGGATCCTGGAAATATCAAATTGCTCAATGAAAAAGCTTTGATATTGAAGGAATTGAAAAAAGATACTGAAGTATTAAAAATATATGAACAGCTTCTTGAAAAAGATCCTGCCAATGCTAAAATGTGGTTTGAAAAAGGATTTATCCTCTCAGGTCTTGGGAAGGAAGCAGATGCTCTTTTGGCATATGAAAAAGTCCTGGGGATCGAACCAGATCATGCCGGTGCACTTGCACAAAAAGGGTTGATCCTGGGAACACGCAGGCAATATGCTGTAAGTTTTGATCTTCTGGAAAAATCCTTAAATATCGACCCATCTAACTGGATCGTTTGGTATGGAAAAGGTAAGGTATGGGGATTAAAAGGAACTGATCTTTCCGCTATTGACCGGAAATATGATGCCATGAAAGCATTCGAGACGGCGCTGGTCGCATATTCAAAAGCGCTTGAATTGAACAAGACAGATGCAGCATTATGGTTCGAAAAAGGCGTTATTCTCAATAAGCTCGACAAGGTGAATGATGCGCTTTCGGCTTTTGACAGGTCTATCGAATTAGATCCTTCCAGGACCAATGCATGGTATGAGAAAGGTTTGGTGCTAAAGGAACTTGGCAATGAAGCAAATGCAATGAATTGTTTTAAAAAAGTGCTTGAATTAGACCCGTCGCATACTCTTGCGAGACATAAGATAAAGCAATCATAGGACTTAAGGTTATGAAAGAATGTGAAGGGATTAAGTATTTATACCGAGAAATATAGATATTTAAACGATGTACAACGTTGAGGAATTTAAAAAGTTGTATCCGGAGTGGTTTTCACCAACAACGCCACTCGACATTATTACAGGCGTGCTTATTTTATCCTTTCTTTTTATTATCCCCTATCTTTACATCAGGTTCCTGGAAGACAGGATGATCTCATTCCTGGGAAACAGGCTTGTCCCATTCATCAAATTCAGGATGAGATTAAAAAGGATCATTGATTTTGTTCATCGGATACTTGAAATCCAGATTTTTGGCAATCCCGGGTCAAGGATTTAAATTATTTTGTAAGGATTAACACATACAATACATGAAATATGAGTTTATTCGCAGCTATTCATGATAATTTAAGGTCCATTATTTAGAACATTTAATATGAAAAATATTATAGTAAAGTTTTCTTAATTTATGCACAAACATTTATATACTATAGACACTAACCTAAGGTTAGTAACCTCACATCACTAACTCGGGGTGAAGTATAAACATGGAATCAGCACAATTGTTAGACATACTCGGGAACGAGAACCGAAGAAAAATCCTGCATCTTCTTGCAAGCCGCCCATGTTATATGAGCGAAATAGCAGTAAGACTTGACGTAGGAGCAAAGGCGGTCCTTGGGCATCTTGAGCTCCTTGAGCGTGCTGGAATGATAGAATCCAGCGTGGATGAACAGCGGCGCAAATACTTCCATATAACAGATAACCTCCGTCTTGAGGTATTCGTATCGCCATATTCATTCGAGATTGAGATTACTACTGCTGCGGTTTTGGCTCCTCAACATCATATCCCGTCCAACCAGGCGGTCAAAAGCTTAAGATCGCTTTACAGCGAGATCCAGGAGCTTATCGAAAAAAGGCAGCAGGTTATGCAGGAGTACCATGAGATCCAGGGAAATATCACCGAGACAATGGGACGCTGCATGGATGCTATAGAAGATGTCGCGAATGACCATATCGAGGCCGAGATACTCTATGCCCTGCTAAAAGGTCCCATGAACAAGCGATTGCTGTCCATGCAGCTTGGGATACCCGAATATGTGCTTGAGAGATATATCGAAAAAATGGAACAAAAAGAAGTACTGAAAAGAGACGAAAATAATTATATAATAGGCTAGAGAATATAAACATATACAATATAAATAAAAAGAGGAAAAAAATATGTTCAAAGACTGGAGACGAACAGATAAGGGATTTTTCAACGAATTTGAAAAAGAGATGGAACAGATAAATGACCTTATGAACCATATGATGCAATCCATTGGGAAAGAGCCGCAAGTCTATGGTTTTAGCATGCAGGTCGGACCAGACGGCATACCGCACATTGAGCGATTCGGAAATGTTGCGCCTGTGGGTAAGGACAGCGATGTCAGGGAGCCTTTCACAAGTTCGATGATCGATGAAAAGAATAATGAATTCAATATTACAGCTGAGATGCCCGGTATAAACAAAGAAGACATCGAACTTAATGCCACCGAGAATGAAGTTGTCATAAAGGCGAACAGCGCTGCCAGGAAATATTACAAGTTCATTCCGGCCACAAGCCCTATCGACCCGGAGAGCGCGAGTGCAAAATATAACAACGGGGTGCTTGAAGTGACCCTGAAATTGAAAGAATCAAAGAAACCGCAGGGGAAAAACATAAAGATCGAGTAAATTATCTGGAAAATATAGAATAAATAAGAAAGGAATTATGGATAAGAAAGATAAAACCATAACCCTCAAGGTCATTGAGGCAAAATCCTACGACGCAGGACGCGGTATTGCCAGAATAGACCCGGAGATAGCTTATGACCTTGGATTACAGACAGGAGATGTCATAGGGATTGAAGGTGCAAAACGAACGGCTGCTCTTGTTTGGCCAGGGTATCCTGAGGATGGCAATACTGGATTGATACGCATCGATGGGACAGTAAGGCGAAATGCCGGCGTGAGTATCGATGATAAGGTGCAGATCAGAAAGATCCATACTGCACCTGCTGAAAAGATCCTTTTTTCACCCACGCAGCCATTAAAGATACAGGGCGGAGAGGCATATCTTGCGCATAACCTGGAAGGACGTGTTATTACGCGCGGGGATATTGTGGAATTAAACATTATGGGTCGACGTGTTGATCTCGTGGTCGTTTCCATAAAACCGATTTCTGACTCCGTAATTATAGGAGCGAACACGGTCATTGAGATAAGCGATAAGCCTGCAAAAGAGATGCCTTCCATCCCCAGGGTCTCCTATGAAGATATCGGGGGCTTGGGAGACGAAGTAAAGAAAGTGCGTGAAATGATAGAGCTTCCTTTGCGCCATCCTGAACTTTTTGAACGCCTCGGAGTTGAGGCGCCAAAAGGAGTTCTATTGCATGGTCCTCCGGGCACTGGCAAGACACTCCTTGCAAAAGCGCTTGCCTCGGAAACGAACGCAAATTTCATAACTCTCAGTGGTCCTGAAATAATGAGTAAATTCTATGGTGAATCCGAAGAGAAGCTCAGGGATATTTTCCAGCAGGCTGAGGATAATGCGCCAAGTATAATATTGATCGATGAAATAGACAGCATCGCCCCGAAAAGAGAAGAAGTCACGGGAGAAGTGGAGCGGCGCATTGTGGCGCAACTTCTTGCTGTAATGGATGGTCTTAAAGCACGCGGCAAGGTCGTGGTGATTGGAGCCACGAACAGGCCAAATGCTATTGATCCGGCGCTTCGCAGACCCGGCAGGTTTGACCGTGAGATCGAGATCGGAGTACCTGACAGGAAAGCTCGGTTTGAGATAATGCAGATACATACCCGGGGAATGCCGGTAGCGGATGATGTAAAACTTGACAGGATCGCAGACCTGACGCATGGTTTTGTGGGCGCAGATCTAGCCGCACTTACGCGAGAAGCTGCCATGAACGCTATCAGGAGCCTGCTGCCCGAGCTTGATCTTGAAGTGCACAGTATCCCCTCAGAAGTACTCAACAGGTTAACGGTTACAGGAGAGGATTTTAAGAATGCCCTTCGTGAAATGACGCCGTCCGCGCTTCGAGAAGTATTCATTGAATGCCCCGATATCCACTGGAGCGATATAGGCGGGCTTACTGAAGCAAAACAGGAATTAAAAGAAGCGGTAGAATGGCCGATGAAATATCCAATGCTTTTCAAGCAGGGGGGCGCCAGGCCGCCAAAAGGAATACTTCTTTATGGTCCTCCTGGGACCGGGAAAACCATGCTTGCAAAAGCAGTTGCTACGGAAAGCGAAGCTAATTTCATAAGCGTGAAAGGCCCTGAATTCATGAGCAAATGGGTCGGCGAAAGCGAAAAAGCAGTACGTGAGACGTTCAGGAAGGCAAAACAGGCAGCTCCCTGCATTATCTTCTTTGATGAGGTCGATTCCATAGCGCCGACTCGCGGTGCGGGTTCGGATTCCCATGTGACCGAGAGGGTAATCAGCCAGATTCTTTCCGAGATCGATGGGCTTGAGGAACTTCATAATATTACCGTGATAGCTGCGACCAACAGGCCGGATATCATCGACCCTGCACTTCTGCGGCCTGGAAGGATCGACCGGTTGATCTATGTGATGCCTCCTGACAGGGATTCAAGGCTTGAGATATTCAAAGTCCATACGACAAAGATTCCGCTTGATGTCGATGTTGACCTTGAAACATTAGCCGATGATACCAACGATTTCACCGGTGCAGATATTGCTTCTGTATGTAATGAAGCCACTATACTTGCGATAAGGGAATATGTGACATCAGGCAAACCCACAGATGATGATTCCATAAAGCAATTGAAAGTTGGGTATCATAATTTCAGGGATGCAATGACCAGGGTGAAACCGTATTCCAAGAAGGAACTTGAGAAATATACGAAGATTTCGGAGAATTTCATATACCAGTGAAAAATCCACCGGTATATAGAAATTCCCCGTTTCCTTTTTTTTGTTTATCGAAAGTTATTTCAATTAATCGAATGATTATTGTCGTTGATTATGATGGCTGAAATAAATACAGAAAGTATCAAGAAAATTGCGCAAATAATTTCCGAAGTTTCACGTTTAGATGAAATCGATATGTTCATACTGCTGAGTTTACTCAAAGATAGCAAGACGACCAATGCTGAACTGGCAAAAATAATGAACTTCAAGGATGGGAATTCCGTGGCGTATCATACACGAACCATGCAGCAGGATGGAATGATTGACCGTTATACTATCATTCCAAACTGGAAGCGTGTTGGACTACCGACGGAATTTATAATACTGGCTGAAGCGGAAAATGAAGAACAACTGCTGGAGATTGAAAAAATTCATTTGGTTATGGCTGATGAATATTCATCGAAGAAAGGGGAAATTGCCGTAACTTCGACCATTTCAGGATGCGTTATCCTTGAAAATGTATACCACTGTTTCGGCGACAAGAAAATGGCAATTATAACTGGCAGGGCAACATCTGACCAGGATGCTGCAGTTTATAGTAAGAATTATCTTGTCAACAGGTACCCGAATATCAAGGTCAGCCTGATGATGAACAAATATAAAACAATAAGCAATTTCTTCATTGATATAAATGCAATAAAAAAGCTAAAAGAACTCTTCCAGATAACAAAAACAAATGATTCTGCTGTTGTTTTGAAAGAATTAGAGGGGATTCCTATATAATGATAAAATAATTATAGTAAAGAACATACTTAAGTTGGGAACCGTCAATGTCAGGATCATCCAGTCTTTAAGTCGGCAACCATCAGCGACTGGATTCCCCATTAGTATTCTTATGCAACCTGCAGTGAGTACTATATATATAATTGCAGTTAGATAAAAAAATTTATGTTTTATTATTATATATAAAAGAGGGATAAGCGGCAACATTGCCAGAGCGCTGCATACCTTTGCTGCTTTGCGAATACCAAGTAACAGCGGCAATGAATTGATATCTCCTGCTACATCCTTAAAATCCTTCATAAATGTCAGGGAGAATACAAGTACGAAAATGTAGATAGCAACCATTAAACTCTCTTTAATAATGGGGGAATATAAGCTCCATATACCTATGGATTCAAGAGCGAAACATAACCCCATATTCGCCATTGCTATGCCAGGTTTGTCCTTTAAACGAAATGCCGGGTGTGAATACATGATACCGCCGACAATGATTCCAATTAAATAACATCCAAATAGAATAATGCTCAGGTTGAATGAAAGAATGAGCGCGGTTGAAAATATTATTAGCATGTATATCCATGCATTTTTCACCGTGATTTTTCCTGAAGATATTGCGCCATCCGATTTGCAAATTTTGTCTATATCGATATCATAGATATCATTCATTATATCACATCCGCTGTGGATCATTATTCCTGCAAGGATTGCAAGAGCTGCCCTGTAATCCCATACTCCTAAAATGGCGCAGGTTACCGCAACAACAGAGACGTCAACTATACTTCCTTTTAATTTAAGGATTGAAATGTATGGATTTTTCAAAAACATTCTTAATTACCCGCTTTAATCATAAAAATATGAGTTTTTATAATGTAGCACGTTAATTATTTTATCAAATTTTTTTTTTTTTTTAGTTTTTAGCAATAAATAGAAAATAAAAGATATGTTTAAATATTATGCCGGAAAATATCTCAGGTGTACAGAGAAAATCTGGACAAAAATGGGTCGGTAAATCGGTGGGTGGGTGAGAAAAATTCTAACAACTTGATTTTATCGACCATAAAAAACGTGGGATTTAGCAGTTTCGCAAGAGCAACTGAAACCCCATAATGCCCGAAGGTAGTATGCTTTGAGATCACTTAAAACGTGTCTGGTTTTGCCTCAGAAAGAAAATAGAATAGGAGGATAAATTAGGCGAGGTGCTTGCGACGATGCTGCTCGTGAGCATGAGAACAGCGCAGGTTACCATTATGTCAACGATACTTTTCCTTTTAATTTAAGGATTGAGATGTTGTCATCTCCGGCGTAAAATTCCAGCTCCTTTCGCATTCTATTCGTTTTACTTACCGTTTTTCTAATTTTTAGAAGTTTTTTTTAATATCAAGATTTCTTTTCTTATTTAACTAATTAAAAAATGATAAAAACGAAATATTTATATGCAAGATATGAAAAATAGATAGTGTACAGATAAATAAAATCGGTATAAAAATGGGTGGTAAAGTTGGCAGGTTGGGGAGATAAAAACTCTAACAATTGGATTACCCATAAAAAAAGTGGGGTTCAACAAGAGCAACTGAATCCTACCCCAAGGCAAGATAGTATTTGCTTTATGTTTACGTAAAGCCAGCGCTGTGCCTGGAGAAATCAAGCATGAAAAAAGATATAAAATTGTTGTTTGAAATTGATTACATTGTAAAGGAGGAACTGTGGCAATCGATTGGTATTTTATTCTTTGCATTTAATGGTGTCGCTATGCTAATTGAGTCAGGTTATGTCAAAACCGATTTAAACGCCACATTTTATAACGTGGGGTAGAGGGGTAGACATGTTATATAAGATTTTCTATGGCTAATTTTATAAAAATCTATAGCTATAGCTAAAAAAGGAGAACAATTTCTGTTCCCATTAAACACCCAAGACAGACAATTTTTCGCTTCTATCAATCAGTTATGAAGATAGCCCCCCGCCCAAAGGGAGCACGCAAAAGCGAATGTGCGCCTACCCGCAAGAAT
>Ga0209540_10002159_pt1 | contig 14109 bp, 14 predicted proteins | sample BarGraIncu01121A_FD_184501 | JGI IMG/M metagenome (GOLD analysis project Ga0209540, IMG submission 184501) | Arctic peat soil microbial communities from Barrow, Alaska - Barrow Graham LP Incubations 011-21A (SPAdes) (version 2) | ecosystem: Environmental > Terrestrial > Soil > Wetlands > Peat... | reverse complement strand
TGAGCTGACCTGGCTGCCGGGCGGCGTCGCCCGCGCCTTCAACCGCTGAGCGGCGGGGGGGCACCCGGATGCTGCGCTCGCCCCTCGCCCTGGTCGCGGCCCTGGCCCTCGGCGCCTGCGCGCCCCGTTGCCGCAACGAGGTCGTGCGGCGCGTTCCCGCGCCCGACGGCACGCGCGACGCCGTGCTCTACCACCGGAGCTGCGGTGCGGCCGACGACACCAGCTCCGCGGTGGCGGTGATCCCTCACGACGCGGATCTCCCGGACCTGCCGACGAACGTGCTGGGGCTCTCCCGGCGAGTGGATGTGACGCCCAGCTGGACTGCACCGGCCGAGCTGCGGCTGGTGTACCCGCAGGCCGCCGGCGTGATCGGCCGGATCGACCGGACGGCGGAGGGCGTGACGGTCCGCTTCGATCCGCGCTGAGTCGCGACTTGTTCCGCCGCGCGCCGGCGACGCATAGGTTGAGGCGTACGTCTTGACCGCCTCGCCCCTGGAGGAACCGCCATGCGCCGGTTGATGCCGATGCTAGCCCTGTTGGCGGCGTGCGCGCCCGCGAGCGCCCCGCCCATCGAGACGCCCGCCCATGTGCCTCCGCGCGTCCAGGCCACGAACAGTGGCTACGACGTGACGCTGAACCCCAATTCCGAGGCGATGGGCACGAATTTCGACCAGCCGGTGGACCGGATATGGCCCCTCGCCGTCGAGGCGTTCATCCGCGTCGGGCTCAAGGTCAACGCCAGTGACCTGGCCACGCACCAGGTCCGTGGCAGGATCACGCTCCGCCGGCAGCTCAATGGCCGGTCGCTCTCGAACTACTTCGACTGCGGCAACGAGATGACCGGCTCCATCGCCGACAACTGGCGCGTGAGCGTGGATGCCCGCATGGGCGTGGGACCGGGGAGTACGTCCGCGACCTCCGTCGTCGCCACGATGCTGACCGTGACCGCGACGCCCGTGGAAGGCACCAGCACCACCGTCACGCAGTGCTCCAGCAAGGGACAGCTCGAGGCCATGCTCGCCTCGACCATCCGCAAGCTGCTGGCGGCCACGTAAGCGCCGGGCCCCGACGGAAGCGGGAGGGGCCCCGGACGTCCGCCGTCCGGGGCCCCTCTGGCTTTTCACGCGCGGCCCCAACGGCGGGCTAACGCCAGCGGAACATGGCCAGCGCGGCGGTGAAGCTGGCCAGGCACCAGGCCAGCGCGATCCCGAGCGGCAGCGCCAGCGCCGCCAGGGAGGCGCCATCGATCATGATCCCCCGGAGCGCGTCCACCACAGCCGTGAGCGGCAACGCCCGGATGAGGGGCTGGATCACGGCCGGGAAGCGGTCCGCCGAGAAGAAGACTCCCGAGAGGATCCACATCGGCAGCGACACGACGTTCATCAGCCCCATCACGCCTTCCTGCGTGCGGGCGCGGCTCGCCACCAGCAGTCCGAGGCCGCCGAAGGTGAGCGCGCCCAGCACGGCCACGGCGAAGAGCGCCACGATGGAGCCGTTCACCACCACGTCGAAGGCGAAGCGCGCGAAGAGCAGCAGCACCGTGACTTCCACGGCGAGGAACGCGAGGCGGGCCAGGATGAAGGAGAGCAGGAACTCGCTCTTGCGCATGGGCGTCGCCAGGAAGCGCTTCAGCAGCTTGCCCGTGCGCATGCGAACCAGGGCGAAGCCGATCCCCCAGAGCCCCGTCCCCAGCAGGTTCATCCCCAGCAGCCCCGGGATGAGGAAGTCGATGTAGCGCGACCCGCGCTGCGTGACCTTCTCCACCCGCGCCGGCCCCGCCGGCGGTCGCCCCGACGCCCGGCTCAGAGCCTCGTTCGCCGCCATCTGCGCCACCCGGCTCTCCGGGCGCGTCGGATCGTAGCGGTACGCCACGCCACCCGCCTTGCCGCCCGCGGGCAGGATCACCAGCGCCACGTCGCCCCGGCGCAACGCTGCGTTCGCCTCCGCCGCCGGGACCCTGCGGACGACGACGTCGCCCTCGGCGGCCAGCGCCGTCGCCAGCGGCGTCGCCTGCGGAGAATCCACAAGCCCGATGTAGACCTTGTCCGGCCCCTTGTTGCGGAACGCGATCCCCAGTCCCACCGCCATGAGGATGGGGAATACGAAGGTCCAGAAGATCGCTTCCTTCTCGCGGGTGAACTCGCGGAAGCGCGCCAGCGCCAGCTGGTGCAGCGGCGAGTGTTCCAGCCGCCGGGCCACGCTATTCATCTCTCAGGTGCCTTCCCGTCCGGGCGACGAACACGTCTTCCAGCGTCGCGTAGTGCGTCGAGAGGCCGGCCAGGGCCACGCCCCGGCGCTCCAGCTCCGCCAGCAGCGCCGGCACCGCCACGTGCGGCTCCGTCACCGTGAGCTGGGTCGAGCCGCCGCCGTGGCTCACACGGGTCACTCCCTCCAGCGCCAGCAGCGCCTCGCTGTCCGGCGGCTCGACGCCCTCGGCCAGCGAGAACTCCACGATGTGCTCGGCGTCGAGGGAGGCGATCAGCTCCGCCGGCGTGCCCAGCGCGATGATCTTGCCCTGGTCCATGATGCCCACGCGGTCGCAGAGTCGCTCGGCCTCCTCCATGTAATGCGTGGTCAGCAGCACCGTCCCGCCGCCGGCCCGGTACCGCTCCACCAGCTCCCAGAGCGATCGCCGCGACTGCGGGTCCAGGCCCGTCGTGGGCTCGTCCAGGAAGAGCAGGTCCGGGTCGCCCACCAGCGCGCACGCCACCGACAGCCGCTGCTTCTGGCCCCCCGACAGCTTGCCCACCCACGTGCTCCGCTTTTCCTGGAGCTGCACCGCCTGCAGGACCTGCTCGACTTCCTTGCCCTCGTGGAAGAAGGAGCGGAACAGGCGGATCGTCTCCTCCACCGTCAGCTTCTCCGCCAGGTAGGTCTCCTGCAGCTGCACACCCAGCCGCTCGCGCAGCTTCCGCTCGTCGTGCTCCCAGCTCATGCCCAGCACGCGGACCTCGCCCGCGTCTCGCTCGAGCAGCCCCTCCAGGATCTCCACGGTCGTGGTCTTGCCCGCGCCGTTCGGCCCCAGCAAACCGAAGCACTCGCCCCGGCTCACCTCCAGGTCCACGCCGTTCACCGCCAGCAGCTCGTCATAGCGTTTCATCAGTCCCCGGCAGGATACGGCCGCGTCCAGGGACACCTCGGCCGGCCGCCCCGGAGGACGGGTCATGGTGCTGGCTGTCTCGCTCATGTACCGCGTTCGCAAAGGGATCGTTTTCGGGCGCTCCGCCGCAACCGGACCTCCCGGACCGAGCCTTTACCCCACAGTCCCCCGCCCGGTGCGCAGCGCGGCAATCTGACACCCACCCCCGTGCTCCCGCAACGCGCCCCGGCCCTTTTCCCCGGCTCCTGCCCTTGCCGTTGCCCTTGCCGCTCCCCTAGCCTACGCCCTCGCCCTGGCCCTGGCCTTTTCCGTTCGAGGTCTCATGTCCCCAGCCCGGAACTCCGCGCCCTCGCGAACCCGCCTGGCCGGCTACCTCTTCGCCCTGAGCGCTGGCACGCTCTGGGGCACGACGGGTCCGCTCAGCACCGCCCTATACAGCGAGGGCACGCAGCTCACGGCCGTCGGCTTCTGGCGCGTCTTCCTAGCGGTCCTCGGCTTCACGCTCTACGGCCTCGGCCGCCGCGACCTGTTCCGCCTGGACCGCAAAGGACTCCTGGTCGTGGGGCTGCTGGGCGGCAGCCTGGTGGCCGTTTTCGAGGTGGCTTACCAGTACGCCATTGCCGGCGTCGGCGTCGCGCCCGCCGTGGCGTTGCTCTATACCGCGCCCGTGATCGTGGCCCTGCTCGCCCGGCCGCTGTTGGGCGAGGCGCTGACCCCGTTCCGCATGGCGCTGGCCGTGGTCGTGATGATCGGAGTGGCGCTCGCCGTGCGGGGCGGCCCCGAGGCCCACGCCGGGGCGACCATGGTCGGGCCGGCCGCCCGTGCCATCGGCATCGTCTGCGGCCTCGTCTCCGCGGCATCCTATGCCGGTTCCACCCTCATGGCGCGCTGGGCCGTGCCGCGCTACGGCGCGGTAAAGGTCCTATACTGGGAGCTGGTGGGCGGCGTAGCGCTCCTCGCCCTGCTGCTTCCCGCCTCCGGCCACCCCATCCAGCCGCCGCCCTCGCTCGCCGGCTGGATCTTCATCGCCGCCCTCGGCATCGGCGCCGTCGTGCTCGCCAACTTCGCCTTCTTCGCCGGCGTCAGCCGGATCGACGCCGCTCCCGCCGCGGTCGCCGCCAGTGCCGAGCCCGTGGTCGGGTCGCTGCTCGCCCTCTTCCTCTTCCAGCAGGGGCTCACGGCCCTCGGCTGGGTCGGGCTGGCCATGGTCGTCGTGGGCGTCGCGGGCGGCTACCGGGAGGAGGCGGAAGCGACGCCCGAGCCCGCCCCCGCCTCCGCGGCCGGCACCTGAGCCGCATGCCTCCGGAGGGCGCGCCCTCGACGGGCGGCTTCCGCGGCTGACCTGCGCGTCCGTCGGGTGTAGCGCCCGTGCGGTCGGGACAGGTGAGACAAGTCAATGTAAATTAATCATTTATAGGATGCTGAGTGCACAGGAGAGCCATCGGGTGAAACGCGGCTGCAACCTTTTGGGGACTTCTTACGTCATATGTGTTGAGGACCCTGAAAGGCTGGAGAGAACCATGAGCGTCTCACTGCGTCCCGTCTATCGCGCCGGCAAGGCGCCGGCTCGTCCGCCTATCTGGCTCGCGTTCGCCGCGCTGATCGCCGCCATCGCCCTCACGGGCGTGGATATCGCTCACCAGCTCAGCGTCGCCCAGTGCGAGGCCGCCGCGCCCGCCGCCCGGGTGGCTCTCCCGGCCGTCGCGCACCCGGCCGCGCCCAGCCCCGCGTCGCGCGCCAGCATGGCCCAGCTGCACTCCGCGCCCGCGCCCGTCGCCCCGCCGGTGACGCCCGCGAGCTGACCGAGAGCCGACCCGAACTCGAAAACGTGCACACCACGAAGAGAGGCCCCGACGCACCGCGTCCGGGCCTCTCCGCCTTGATGCCCTCGCCCTCGCCCTAGCCCTTGCCCTGCCTCTCCCACCAGATCCCGGCCTCCAGTGGCTCCGCCCTGAGCGTCGCCGGTGCGCCCAGCGCGGCCAGCTCCGCGCAGATGCACTCCAGTGCCTCGGGCACCGCGCCCTGCAGCGCGTGGCTCAGTCCGGTGCCGGTGGCGAGGCTGGCCGGGACCGCCCCGATGAGCACGATCCTGGCAGGTCCCGTGCGGGCGACCTGCAGCAGCAGCAAGGTGTTGGCGAGCCCCGGGTCGTGCGGGCTGGTCCGGGACGGGAGCGGGTGGCTCAGGATCTCCTCCCCGGAATACGTCCGGATGCTCCCCGGCTCCGCCTCCGCCCGCACGGTGTCCACCAGGATCACGGCATCGTAGCCCGCGAGCAGCGGGACGAGATCCCCGCCCGGGGTCCCGGCATCGACCACGTCCACGTTGGACGCGACCGCGTACCGCGCCTGGAAGGTCTTGACGACGTACGGACCGAAGCCGTCGTCGCCCACCAGGACGTTGCCGATGCCGAGAACCGCTAGGCGCATACGTCCGTCTTGCAGGCCGCGTAGGCCACCGGGCTGAACACGTTCACGTTGGCCACGGCGACCTCCTTGCCCTCCACGTCCTGCGTATGGATGGCGCAGGCCAGGCACGGATCGAACGAGTGGATGGTGCGCAGCACCTCGAGCGGCTGCTCCGGGTCCGCCACCGGGTTGCCCACGAGGGAGGCCTCGTACGGCCCGATCTGCCCCGCGGCGTCCCGCGGCCCGGCGTTCCAGGTGGAGGGCACCACCGCCTGATAGTTGGCGATCTCGCCGCCATCGATCACTACCCAGTGCGAGAGCGCACCCCGCGGCGCCTCGTGCATGCCGACGCCGGACACCTCCCCCTTGGGGAACACCGGCTCGTTGCAGACGGCGGTGTCGCCCTTGCCGATGTTGTCCACCAGCAGGTGCCAGTGCTTGTCGGCGATGTCCGACAGGTACGCCGCGCGCACGGCCCGGGCCAGGTGGCGGCCCAGCGTCGAGTGCAGCACGGCCGGTGTCAGCTTCACGCCCGCGATGGACCCCGCCTGGGAGAGCGCGCCGTCCACGTACGAGCGGATCTGCGGGTGCCCCTGGGCGTAGCCCACCAGCATCTGCGCCAGCGGACCGACCTGCATGGGCTTGCCCTGGAAGCGCGGCGCCTTCACCCACGAGTATTTGCCCTCGGCCTGGAAGTCGGTGTAGTCCGGGTCGGGCATGTCCTCCTTCCAGGGGTGCTTCTGCCAGTCGCCCTTGTACCAGGCGTGCGCCACCGACTCCTCCACGTTCTGCCGGAAGTAGTCGTCCTTCCAGCCGTGGATCGGGCGCATGGTGGCCAGGTCGCCGCCCATGATCGTGCCGCCCGGCAGGTCGAACTTCGTCGCCTTGCCATCCAGCGGCAGATCGGGCACGGCCATGTAGTTGGTCACGCCCGCGCCGTAGCCCAGCCAATCCGGGTACATGGCGCCGATGGCGATCACGTCCGGCAGGTACACCTGCTGGATGAAGCCGCGCACCTGGTCGAAGAGCTGCTTGATGTTGTACAGCTTCTCCATGTTGAGGGCGGACTGGTTGTCCAGGTTGATGGCGTTGGCGACGCCGCCCACCGCCAGGTTCTGGATGTTGGGCGTCTTGCCGCCCAGCGTGGCCACGATCTTGTTCGCCTGCCGCTGGTACTCCAGCGCCTGCAGGTAGTGGGCGACGGCCAGGAGATTGACTTCCGGCGCCAGCTTCATGGCCGGGTGCCCCCAGTAGCCATTGGTGAAGATGCCGAGCTGACCGCTCTTCACCAGGCCGGCCACACGGTCCTTCACGGCCGCCATCTCCCGGGCGCTGTTGTTCGGCCAGGGCGACAGGGATTCGGCCAGTTGCGCCGTCTTCTTCGGGTCCGCCTGCAGCGCCTTGGTCACGTCTACCCAGTCGAGCGCCGACAGGTGGTAGAAGTGCACGATGTGGTCGTGCAGCGCGTGCGAGATCAGCAGCAGGTTGCGGATATACTGCGCGTTCAGCGGGATCTCGAGGTTGAGCGCGTCTTCCACCGCCCGCACCGACGTGATGGCGTGCACCGTGGTGCACACACCGCAGATCCGCTGCGCGAACATCCAGGCGTCGCGCGGGTCGCGCCCCTTCAGGATCGTCTCGATCCCGCGCCACATCTGACCGGACGACCAGGACTTCCGCACATGACCGGCATCCACCTCGACGTCAATCCGGAGGTGACCCTCGATGCGCGTGATCGGATCGATTGTTATGCGCTGTGACATGGTTGCTCCTCAGTCGGTCAGTCGCCCGAAGCGGGCGCCGTGGACGGAATCGGTAGCCTGTCGATGACGTCGGCGCCCAGCCGGCGGACGGTCGCCCGCTGCGGCCTGGACTGCAGGATCGGGAACTTCTTCACCACGAAGATGTAGGCGGCGATCTCGCCCGCGATCAGACCCACCGTGATCAGGGTTTCGCCCACCGAGGGGAAGTACACCCACCCCTTGCTCGGCCGGAACGCGACCAGGAAGGTCGAGAAGCGGTAGAGCGCGCCCGCCAGCACGATCATCATGGCCCCCCGGAAGAGCTGCCCGAGCTTGGGCTTCGCCTCCGTGTAGAACATCACGATCGGCGTCACGAACAGCGCCATCTCCGCCAGGAAGAGCACGCTGAAGAACCCGGACGTGAAGATCAGGCCGAGCTTGCCGTGGATGGCCAGGTCGCCCAGCCGGAGCACCAGGTAGAGGCCGAGCAGCGGCGCCACCACGCGCCCCAGGCGCCGCAGCAGCGGCGTCTCGCGTGGCAGCCCGAAGTACGTGCTCGAGAGCGCCGACTCCAGCACCACCACGCCGTAGCCCATGCAGATGCACGAGATCAGGAAGAGCAGCGGCAGCAGCGGCGTCTGCCAGAGCGGGTGCACCTTCTGGCCCGCCAGCATCATGAGACTGCCCAGCGATGACTGGTGCATGGTGGGCAGGAGCAGGCCCAGCGCCACGATGAACGGCATCGCCTTTTCCAGCGGGCCGAGCGTCGTTTCCGCCAGGCGGCGCAGCTTCGGGTTGCCCGCCGCCTTCGCCCCCTCCAGGAAGGCCGGCGCCAGCTCGATCCACAGCACGAACATGTACGCCATGATGCAGAGCGCGACTTCCAGCAGGATCGAGCTGAAGTTCCACTTCCAGAACAGCGTCGGCACCTTCCACACGTTCCAGAACCGGCCCAGGTCGACGATCACGCTGAACCCTCCCAGCGTGTAGCCCAGGGCGCTGGTCAGGATCGCCGACCGGATCAGGGGGTGGAACCGGCCCTTGTTCAGGATGTAGATCAGGATCGCCAGTGCGTAGCCGCCGCAGGCCAGGGCGGTCCCGGTCACGACGTCGTAGGCGATCCAGAGACCCCAGGGGTAGCGGTCGCTCATGGCCGTCACGGCACCGAGGCCCTGGATGAAGCGCCAGAGCAGCAGGGCGGCGGCCAGGCCGAACAGCCCCAGCAGCACCAGCATTGGCTTCGTCAGGATCCGCCCGCCGACGGGCGCGGTCGCGTGGCTCATGCGTCGCCCTCCTCTCCGCCGGCCGCGCTCTTTCGCCGGTTGCGGAAGATCACGGCGCCCAGGGCGCCGTAGAGCACCACCGGGGCGAGGAACCCCTTGTAGATCGTGTGCTGGATCGTTTCCGGCAGTGAGGGCACCGACTTCTCACCCAGCGCCGGCAGGCCGAGCTTCTCGAAGGGGATTCCCGCAGCCGTCAGATACAGCACCTGCGTCCCGCCGCCGTCTTTCTCCCCGTAGACCTTTGGGACGTATCTCTTCGGCTCCGTGGCCAGGCGACGGTGAGCCTCCTCCAGCAGCTCCGTGTAGCTGCCGAAGATGACCGCGTGCCGCGGACAGACTTCGGCGCATGCCGGGATCTTGCCCTGCGCCAGCCGGTCCCGGCACAGCTCGCACTTCACGATCTTCGGCGTGGCCTTGCCCCACTCGAACGCCGGCACGTTGAACGGACACGCCACCTGGCAGTAGCGGCAGCCCACGCAGGCGTCGGCATCGTAGGTGACGATCCCCTTGTCGCCCTTCTTGAGCGCGCCGAGCATGCACACGCTCACGCAGGCGGGGTCGACGCAGTGCATGCACTGCATCTTCATGAACGACTCCTCCCCCTTCGGACCGCGGTAGAAGGAGATCACGTTCTTGGCGTTGCCGCTCAGCGACTGCGGGTCGTACCACTTGCCATCGCGCTCGGCGGCCGTGAGCCCGTTCGCCTCCCGGCACGCCGTCATGCACGCCTTGCAGCCGATGCACTTCGTGGCGTCGTAGAGCAGGCCCACCGCATCGTCCGGCCGGCGTTTCAGCTCCTTGGCCTGGCCGGCGGCGGGGAGGCCGGCAATGCCGGCGCCCGCGGTCGCCAGACCCTTCAGCAGCGAGCGTCGAGAAAGCGACATCTCACGCCTCCTCGTCCGCGGACGGTTTTTCCGCGTCCAGGGTCGTGGAGAACTTGTAGCCCGCGCTGACCACCGCCCCCAGGATCGCGCCGCCTACGCCCACAGCCGCGACGCCCATCTTGCCGCCGCCGGAATTCACCGCGGCGAAGGTCGTCGAGGGGGTCGGGTTCTCGATGGGGACGGTCGTGCTCTGGGCGATGCTGAAGCCCACGAACTGCTCCGTGCAGCCGAAGCAGGGATGCCCGATGCCGATGGGCCACGCCCCCGGTACCTCGCCGAACGGCTGCAGCGAGCAGTTGGCGTGCGTGACCGGGCCCTTGCAGCCCAGCTGGTAGAGGCACCAGCCATCGCGGTGGCCCTGGTCGCCGTACTTCAACGCGAAACGGCCGGCGTCGAAGTGCGGACGCCGCGGGCAGTCCTCGTGGATCGTGCGGCCGTAGGCGAACTTCGGACGACCCTTGGAATCCAGCGCGGGCAGTGTGCCGAAGGTCGCGAACTGCAGCGCCGTGCCCAGGAAGTTGTACGGGTTCGCCGGGCAGCCGGGGATGGTGACCACCGTCTTGCCTTTGAGCGCGCCCGTCACCCCCACCGCTCCTGTGGGATTCGGGTCGGAGGACGGGATGCCGCCCCAGGATGCGCAGGAGCCGATGGCGATGATCGCGCCCGCCTGGGCCGCGCACTCGTTCAGGATCTCGACCGCCGTCTTCCCTCCGACCTTGCAGTAGATCCCGTTGTCCTTCATCGGGATCGCGCCTTCCACCACCAGGATGTACTTGCCCGCGTTCGCCCGCATCGCCTGCGTGCGCGCAGCCTCGGCCTGCTTGCCCGCCGCCGCCAGCAGCGTCTCGTGATAATCCAGCGAGATCAGGTCCAGCAGCAGGTCGTCCAGCGGCGGATGCTCCGCCCGCAGCAGCGACTCCGTGCAGCCCGTGCATTCCTGGAAGTGGAGCCAGATCACCGACGGCTTCTTCCCCTTCACCACCGTCTCCTCGTACATCTTCGCCGCCGCCGAGCTGGGCAAGCCTACCACTCCGGCGGCGATGATGCACGCGCGGCGCAGGAACTCCCTGCGCCCGAGCCCGCCGTCCGACCACGTGAGAGCTTCGCCGCCGGGTAGCTCGCCACCAGGCTGCGCCTTCACCACGGTAAAGGACATGCCCTACCTCCGATCCGCGACACCGCGGTTTGGTTCGTGATCGCCCGGGGGCGCGGGCGTGCTCGTGGGTCAACCGACTGTGTGGGTCCCTCCTGATCGTGCGCCTTTCACTTCACCTTGCGTCAATCCGCCACCAGCAGTTCATCTGGATTGTCGCCCTCGCTCTGCGCCGCCTCCGGGAAGAGCCGCTCGTACTCCAGCCCGTGCTCCTCCTCCAGGCGCTCCACGGACATCTCCCCCGTGAAGATCGTCGTGTCCAGCGGGAATACCTCCGGCCTCAGCATCACCCCGTAGGAGTGCCATAGCGCGACCACCGAAACCGCGAAGGTCGCCTCGAGGCCGTGCATGACCCGGAACGTCGCCAGCAGTACACCGGGAACGAAGCGGGTGAACAGCTCCGGGAAGATCAGCGCCAGGCCCGTCACGCTCATGAGCGTGCCGCCCAGGAACAGTCCCCAGTACTCGAATTTCTCGGAGGAGTCGAACTTTCCCGTCTTGGGCTTGGGAGCGCCCCACACGTAGTGCTTCATCATCTGGAGTGTGTCGGGGAAGTCCTGCCGGGTCGGGATCATCACGGGCAGGCGCTTCGTCCGCAGCGACCGGACGATCGCCCGCAGCACGTGCGTAACCAGCAGCAGCACGAAGAGCGTGCCCGTGATGCGGTGCACCAGCCGCGTGGCGGCGATGCCGCCGAAGACGCCGATGATCCCCTGTGCGAAGGACAGGTCGGGGCGGGTCTGGGGCAGCCCCGTGATCACCAGCAGGATGAACGTGCTCATGGACAGGAAGTGCTCGAGCCGCTCCAGTCGGCTGAAGCGCGTGACCGTGGGCTCCGGCGGCAGTGGCTTCCCGGTCAGCCGCGCACGCAGCCGCTTCATGCCGTGCGTCCGCAGCGGGCGGGCGCCCTTCCGCCGCTGGTCGATGAGGTGGAAGAGGATGACCAGCGTCAGGCCGATCAGCTCGAAGGGGATCAGCACGTAGTAGAACAGGCGCGTCAGCCAGATGATCGGCCGGTTGCCCAGCCCCGCGGGCGAATGCCCGAGCCAGGCCCCCGCCAGCTTGGCGTCGCCTTCCTTGTGACAGCGCAGGCAGACGGCGGCCAGCACCGCCTTCTCGTTGCGCGCCACCGCATGGGCGCTGTGACAATCCGAGCAGGTCAGGACCGCCGGCTGCCCCGGCGCTGCCGGGTGCTTGGCCCGGAACTCCAGCGTCGCGCCGTGATAGTCCTTCAAGTACGAGGCGCCGACCGTGCGTGCGAAGTCGTACTTCCTGGCCAGGCGCGCGTCGGAATGGCACTGGATGCAGCGCGACGTCGCCGCCATGCGGACGTCCTGCCGCGTGGCCGCGTGCCCCGTGTGCGTCGGGTGGCAGCTCACGCAGGTCGGCAGGTCGCCGTTGGGGACCGGCGTCGCCAGTCCGTTGGCGTGCATGCCGGAGCGATACTGCCGCATGGCTTCCGTGTGACAGGCGCCGCAGCGCTCCGAGATCGATGCCCCGGCCGCCGGAAGCACCCTGTCCCTGCCGAAGTCGTGGCAGTCCGTGCACGAGGGCGCGCCCTTCCGGATCCCCCCGGCGGCCACCGCCGTGGCCGGCACCCCCGCGTGCGCGGCCGGCACGGTCTTGTGGCAGCTCGTGCAGGCGGCCGTCGTCTGCGCGGCCGTCTTCAGCTTGAGCCCGTCCACCCCGTGGCAGCTCGTGCACGCGCTGGCCAGCTTCTGTGCGGCCGCGCCCGTGTGCGACGGGTGCGCGTCCTTATGGCAGGCCGCGCATTTCTGCGAGAGCGCGGCATCGGCCTCGCGCAGCGGCCGGTCCGAGTGCGCCGCATGGCAGTCCGTGCACAGCGGCGCGGATTTCGTCACGGCCGCGTGCAGCTTGTGCGGCGTCGTGTGGCAGGACGCGCAGCGCTGCGATACCGCGGCGGCGGCCACCGGGTCCGGCAGCCGCTTCTCGTCGTGGATACGGTGGCAGCCGCTGCACGAGGGCGCCGCTTTCGTGACCTCGCGGTGCGTCGGCTTCAGCTCCGCGTGGCAGCCCTTGCACACCTGGTCGCGCCGCGCCGCGATGGTCGCGGGGTCGTTGCTGAACCCCAGGTGGTGGCAGCTCTGGCACGTGAGCGCCCTCCCCTTCGCGTGCCCCAGCGCCCGGTCCCGCGACGCCTCCAGGTTCCGGTGGCATTCCCCGCAGACCCCCGGTCGCCTCACCTGCTGGGCGGCCACCGGGCGGGGCGCGACCCCGAGCGGGAGCAGCAGGAGCAGGGGTAGCAGCTCCCACCAGCGCCTCCAGCCGCGCCCTTCGATTCCTCGCTTCACACGTCCCCCAAAGCTCTCGCCGGTCAGGCCCGCGCCGGCGCAGCACGCTTCCAGATCGCCTCTCCCACCACCCACAGCAGAGCCCCGATACCGATCACCGGCAGGAAGATCACGAACGCCAGACCCAGCAGCGGCGCCATGAACAGCCCACCGATGACCTCCGCCGCGCTCCTCGCGGCTCCCTGCGGCTCCGTCTCCACTTCGGGCGACGTCGCCACTTCCAGCGGCGCGACTTCCACCACCTCCGGCACCGCCGCCACTTCCGCGACCACCGCCCGCGCCCGCTCCTGCTTCTGGAGCTGCGAGGCTGCCGTGATCAGCGCCGAAAGCGCGTCCGGGCTGATCGGCTTGTTCAGGTAGCCGAACGCCCCCAGCTCCCGCGCCTTGCGCTCCACCTCCTCGCTGCCGTACCCCGTCAGCAGGATGAAGCGCGTCTCCGGCTTCCGCTCGTGCACCCACTCCAGCAGCTGGAGACCATCCAGACCGGGCATCCGGAGATCCGACACCACCACGTCCATCGGCTCGTTCCGCAGCCGGTTGATCGCTCCCTCGCCCGTCTCTACCGTCGTGACGTCGAAGCCGCGCGCGGAAAGGAAACGGTCACAGCTCACCCGGACCCCTTCCTCGTCGTCCACGACCATCACCCGCTGATACTTCTCGGACGGATACATTGACTCTCTCCTCGGCTCAGGCCGCGCTCGTCGCCGGGATCCTACCGGCCAGCCACGGCATCCGCTCACGCATTCGGTCCACGATCGAGGCAACCTCGTCGATCCGCTCCTCGCCCGTCCCCGCCCATACCAGATCCACTCCGCAAGCCGTCAGGTACTCGGCGACGGGGAGCGGAGGCGGCCCGTCCATCACCGCAACCTTCTGCATCGTCGGGTACTCCTCGTTCATCCGCCCCAGCGCCACCAGCAGAACACCCCTGGGAGCCTGACGCGTCTGAACCACGAGCACCTCGACCGACGACAGCGGTTGTCCACGAACCAGCTCTTCCATGCTGCGGTAGCACGGCACACGATCCGGCGCCGGTGCGAGCCGCTCCGCCAGCGAGCGTCCCGCCTCCGACTCCGAGAGGAGCACTACGCACCCTGCCTCGTGTACCCTTGCCACCGGATCCTCCCTTCCAGCATCGGACCGGCACTCCCAGTCCGTACCTTCGCTGATTCGTGCACTCCGGTAAGGCAACGCCTATGCCGAAGTGCAGACGGAAAGTTCCGTGGACT
>Ga0209540_10002157_pt1 | contig 14117 bp, 5 predicted proteins | sample BarGraIncu01121A_FD_184501 | JGI IMG/M metagenome (GOLD analysis project Ga0209540, IMG submission 184501) | Arctic peat soil microbial communities from Barrow, Alaska - Barrow Graham LP Incubations 011-21A (SPAdes) (version 2) | ecosystem: Environmental > Terrestrial > Soil > Wetlands > Peat... | reverse complement strand
CTTCCATCTGTGGCTCCGTTACAGCTTATCGGGCTTCCATTGTAATTGCTCGTTATGGCTATGGTGGCTGCCAGTATGGCAGGTTGTGTAACCGCAATATTAGCAGAGATTGTGCAACTGTTGAAGTCAGTAATTTTCACCCAGTATGTACCAGCAACCAGGCCTGTGGCCTGATCTGTTGTCTGACCGATAGGGTTAGTCAGACCCGGACCTGCGTACCATATATAAGTGTATCCGGGAGTACCTCCTGCAACAACAACCCTGGCGCTGCCATTTGAGTTGCCAAAACAAGCGATAGGAGTTGTTACTGTTATTGAGGTAATGGACAGAGCTGCCGGCTGAGTTAATACCTGGACTGCTGTTTTTGTGCAACCTCTTGTATCTTTTACAATAATATTATATGTACCAAAGGGAAGACTTCCAAAAGTACCAGATGACTGGTATGTTGCGCCATTGTTTACCGAATATGAAAGAGCTCCGGTTCCTCCTGAAGCGCTGATAGCTATAACTCCATCGGTTGAGCTGAAACAACTTGGCTGAATCGGAGTGATGCTGTTGATAACCACATCGGGATTCTCAGCAACAGTTATACTGCCATTCATATCATCTGTACACAGTGTAACCGCGTTAGTCGCCTTTACGGTATATGTTCCGGTCGTTAAACCCGGCCAATTGAGACCGGCACCTGTTCCGGGTATTACTGCACCAAAACTTAAAGCATCTTTATAAAGCTGGTAATTAACCCCGATTTGTGAACCACTTTGTGTTAATGTTATACCCGGTGTCCCAAAGCAATAATAATCAGGACCTGTAACATTATATACAGTAGGTAAAGGATTAACAGTTATTACTACCGATTTAATCACAGTTGCACAACCCGATACAATGTCAGTTACATTCAAGGTATAGGTTCTTGTTGCATTGGTAGTTGCAACAGGATTTGGTAAGGTAGCATCATTCAATCCGAATGAAGGGGTCCACAGATATGTGAATGTTCCCGATCCTCCTGAAGCTGTTGGAGAGCCTCCGAGAGTTGTTGGTATTCCTTCACATATTGTCCGTGGGAGCCCTGCATCTGCAACAGGATCATCGTAGACTGTTATAGTTAAAGTTCTTACCGGACCTCCGCAAACCATCGGTACAGAAGTAAACTCCTGGACACTTAGGGTATAAACACCCGGATTCGGAAAATTCAGTACAATAAAATTATCAGCCGGATTGCCTCCCCCGACTTTTGTTGTTCCCGCCGGACCAATGGACCAGTTATAAGTATTCCCGGCATTTAAAGGGACAGAGTAGAATTGTCCGTTTGTTCCCTTGCACATAGCTGTTTTTCCGCCACCTCCAATTGCAGGTGTGGCCGGTATCGGTACGATGGTTATAATAACATTATCAGCCTGGGCTGTACATGAACCTGAAGGAATATTTGTAGTAAGTGTAAGTGTAACAGTTCCTGCTGTGATTTCTGCAGCACTTGGCGTATAAACTGCATTAAGTGTTGTATTATTCGGTACAAATGTTCCTGTACCACCTGACCATGTTGCTGATGTAGCTCCACCTCCTATTACACCTGCCAATGTGGCCGTGGATGTTGAACAGATAATCTGATCCGGACCTGCATTAACCGTAGCTGAAGAACTAATAGTAATTATCATTGCATCGTTAACAGCAGGACAAGGACCAGCGGGATCATTTGTTGTTAATGTAAGTGTTACCGTACCGGCTATCTGTTCAGCTGCACTTGGCGTATAAACAGCATTTAATGTTGTATTATTTGGTGCATATGTACCTATACCACCGGTCCATGTTGCTGAGGTGGCTCCGCCTCCAATTACGCCGGCAAGTATTGCAGTACCTGAGGAACAGATCGCCTGATCAATTCCGGCATTTACTGTCGGAACAGGATTAATAGTAATGATCATAGCATCATTTAATGCACCGCATGGTCCGGCAGGGTCGTCGGTAGTTAAAGTAAGCGTTACAGTTCCTGCAGTTATTTCCGCAGCGCTGGGTGTATAAACTGCATTCAGGGTAGTATTGTTTGGCGCATAAGTACCTGTGCCACCCGACCAGGTGGCTGAAGTTGCACCTCCTCCTATTACTCCGGCAAGTGTCACAGTCGCGGTAGAACAGATTGTCTGATCTATACCGGCATTGACAGTTGCAACAGGATTTATGGTAATTATCATTGCATCATTAACAGCAGGGCAAGGACCGGCAGGATCATTTGTTGTTAGTGTAAGTGTTACTGTTCCTGCCAGTTTTTCTGCAGCGCTTGGAGTATAGACTGCATTAAGTGTTGTATTATTTGGGACGTAAGCGCCTGTACCTCCACTCCAGGTGGCAGATATAGCTCCGCCTCCTATCACACCGGCAAGTGTCGCAGTTCCCGATGAACATATAGTCTGATCAATTCCGGCATTTACTGTAGCTGCTGGATTTATCGTGATAATCATTGCTTCATTAACAGCATTACATGGTCCTGCCGGATCATTTGTTGTTAATGTGAGGGTTACTGTTCCTGCAAGTATTTCTGCCGCAGTAGGAGTATAGACTGCATTTAAAGTAATATTGTTGGGGGCAAATGCACCTGCGCCACCTGACCAGGTTGCACTTACAGCGCTTCCACCTATCGATCCGGCTAAAGTAACTGTAGCGGTTGTTGAACATATTGTCTGATCAACTCCGGCATTTACCGTAGCCGCCGGATTAATTGTAATAACCATAATATCATTTACCGATGGGCATGGACCGGCAGGATCATTTGTAGTCAATGTGAGGGACACAGTTCCTGCAATGATGTCTGCAGCACTGGGGGTATAGACTGCATTAAGTGTAGTATTGTTTGGCGTAAAAGTTCCTGTTCCTCCGGTCCAGGTTGCAGATACTGCTCCACCTCCGATAACCCCCGCGAGGGTAACTGTGCTGGTGGAACAAATATTCTGATCGACACCGGCATTCACAGTTACTGCAGGATTAATGGTAATTATCATTGCATCATTAGCTGCAGGACAAGGACCGGCAGGATCATTTGTTGTTAAAGTAAGAGTTACCGTTCCCGCTGTTATTTCTGACGCACTTGGTGTGTAAACAGCATTTAATGTCGTAGCATTCGGGGCATAAGTTCCGGTACCTCCCGACCATGTGGCAGATGTTGCTCCGCCACCTATAGCTCCGGCAAGGGTAACTGTGCTTGTCGAACATATTGTCTGATCTACACCCGCATTTACTGTAGCTACAGGGTTAATAGTAATAACCATTGCATCACTCACAGCATTACATGGGCCGACAGGATTGTCTGTGGTTAATGTAAGAGTTACTGTTCCTGCTGTCACCTCGGCTGCACTCGGTGTGTAAACCGCGTTTAGTGTGGTAGCATTAGGAGCGTAAGTACCTGTACCGCCCGACCATGTGGCTGATGCTGATCCGCCACCGCGGACACCTGCCAGTGTAACTGTGCTCCCTGCACAGATTGTTTGATCAACTCCTGCATTTACTGTGGCTGCCGGACTGATTGTTATAATCATTGCATCATTTACGGCTGGGCAAGGACCGGCCGGGTCATTTGTGGTTAATGTGAGAGTTACGGTTCCTGCTATAATCTCTGCTGCACTTGCTGTGTATACTGCATTTAGTGTGGTTGCATTGGGGGCATAAGTCCCCGTGCCTCCCGACCATGTGGCTGAAGTTGCACCGCCACCTATAACACCTGCAAGGGTGACTGTACTTGTTGAACATATACTTTGATCAACTCCGGCATTTACTGTGGCTACAGGGTTTATTGTAATAGTCATTGCATCATTTACTGCAATACATGGACCTGCAGGGTCATTAGTAGTTAATGTGAGAGTTACTGTTCCTGTCGTTACTTCAGCGGCACTTGGTGTATAAACAGCATTTAATGTTGTAGCATTCGGGGCATAAGCACCTGTGCCTCCCGACCATGTCGCAGAAGTTGCACCTCCACCCATAACTCCTGCAAGTGTAACTGTGCTGCCTGCACAGATTGTCTGGTCAATACCGGCATTTACTGTGGCTGCCGGATTAATTGCAATTACCATTGCATCACTCGCTGCGTTACATGGTCCGGCAGGATCATCTGTTGTTAATATAAGGGTTACAGTTCCTGCTGTCACTTCAGCTGCACTTGGTGTATAAACAGCATTTAATGTGGTAGCATTTGGAGCATATGTGCCTGTACCTCCCGACCATGTTGCTGATGCTGATCCACCACCACGTACTCCGGCAAGAGCAACAGTACTTCCGGCACAGATTGTCTGGTCAACACCGGCATTTACAGTGGCTGCCGGATTAATCGTTATTACCATTGCATCACTCGCTGCGTTACATGGTCCGGCAGGATCATCTGTTGTTAAGGTAAGTGTTACTGTTCCTGCTGTCACCTCGGCTGCGCTCGGTGTGTAAACTGCATTTAGTGTGGTAGCGTTCGGGGCATAAGTGCCTGTACCACCCGACCATGTGGCGGATGATGATCCGCCGCCACGTACTCCGGCTAGAGTAACAGTGCTTCCGGCACAGATTGTCTGGTCAATACCGGCATTTACTGTGGCTGCAGGATTGATAGTTATTATCATTGCATCATTCACTACATTACAGGGACCGACAGGATTGTCTGTGGTTAATGTAAGAGTTACTGTTCCTGCTGTCACCTCGGCTGCGCTCGGTGTGTAAACTGCATTTAGTGTGGTAGCGTTCGGGACATAAGTTCCTGTGCCACCCGACCATGTGGCGGATGATGATCCGCCGCCGCGGACACCTGCCAGTGTAACAGTACTCCCTGCACAGATTGTCTGGTCAACACCGGCATTCACTGTGGCTGCAGGATTAATGGTTATTATCATTGCATCATTAGCAGCATTACATGGACCGGCAGGATCATTTGTAGTTAATGTTAGAGTTACAGTGCCTGCCGTGATCTCTGCTGCACTTGGCGTGTACACTGCATTTAATGTTGTATTATTCGGAGCATAAGCTCCTATACCTCCAGACCATGCGGCTGAAGTTGCACCTCCGCCAATAACACCTGCAAGAGTAACTGTACTTGTTGAACATACTGTCTGATCAACACCTGCATTTACTGTGGCTATCGGGTTTATTGTAATAACCATTGCATCATTAACTGCATTACATGGGCCGGCAGGATCATTTGTTGTCAGAGTAAGAGTTACAGTTCCAGCGGTGATCTCTGCTGCACTTGGTGTGTACACTGCATTTAAAGTTGTATTATTCGGAGCATAAGCACCTGTGCCGCCTGACCATGTAGCTGAAGTTGAGCCTCCACCTATAACGCCTGCAAGTGTGACCGTGCTTCCTGCACAGATTGTCTGGTCAACTCCGGTATTCACTGTTGCCGCCGGATTAATCGTAATGATCATTGCATCACTCGCTGCGTTACATGGTCCGGCAGGATCATCTGTTGTTAAAGTAAGCGTTACAGTACCGGCTGTCACCTCGGCTGCGCTCGGTGTGTAAACCGCATTTAATGTCGTGTTATTCGGAGCATACGTACCGGTTCCTCCTGTCCATGTGGCTGATGTCGCTCCGCCACCTATAACTCCTGCAAGGGTAACTGTGCTCGTCGAACATATCGTCTGATCGATGCCGGCGTTTACTGTTGCAGCAGTGTTTACAACTATTGGAAAAGCAGCTGAGGGTCCATTATCGCCGCAACCATTTTGAGCTGTAACTGTAACATTTCCATTGGCAGAAGTAGGTGCAAAATTAACCGTATAAGTTCTTTGATTAATAGGGCCAACGGGGGTTACGAGAAGAGATCCATCAAAATTCCACACATAATTAGTGACAGTGGCATCAACAGGTACTGAGTAAACAACCCCTGCTTGTGATTGACAAACCGGAGTAAGGCCTGAAATTGTGGGTTTGGCTGGCGGAGCAGGGTTAATCGTAATGGTAACGCTGCTTACAGCTGCTGGACAAGGACCCGCAGGATCATTTGTTGTTAAAGTGAGTGTTACAGTTCCTGCAGTTCTCTCTGCCAGGGTAGGCGTATAGACTGCATTAATTGTTGTATTATTGGGAGCATAGGCGCCGGCTCCCCCTGACCATGTCAGAGATACTGCACTTCCTCCAATATTGCTCCCTGTAAGATTTACAGTACTGCCTGCACATATTGAGGTCGATACTGCTGTGGCAAAAGCTGTTGCAGCCTGATTTATAGTTATCACCATTGCATCACTAACTGCATTACATGGTCCGGCTGGATCATTTGTAGTCAATGTGAGAGTCACAGTTACAGCAAGAATGTCTGCGGCACTTGGTGTATAGACTGCATTAAGCGTTGTATTGTTTGGAGCAAAAGTCCCGGTACCTCCGGTCCAGGTTGCAGAGGTTGCTCCGCCACCTATAACTCCGGCAAGGGTAACTGTACTTGTTGAACACACTATCTGATCAACACCTGCATTCACAGTTGCTGCCGCGTTAATAGTAATGACCATTGCATCACTCGCTGCATTACATGGTCCGGCAGGATCATCTGTAGTTAATGTAAGAGTTACTGTACCTGCGATCCGTTCCGCAGCGCTGGGTGTATAAACGGCATTTAATGTGGTAGCATTCGGGGCATAAATACCTGTGCCACCTGTCCATGTGGCAGATGATGATCCTCCGCCACGAACACCTGCAAGTGTAACAGTGCTACCTGCGCAGATTGTCTGGTCAACACCAGCATTCACTGTTGCTGCAGGATTAATCGTAATAACCATCGCATCATTTACGGCAGGGCATGGACCGGCCGGGTCATTTGTGGTTAATGTGAGAGTTACGGTTCCTGCTATAATCTCTGCTGCACTTGGTGTATAAACTGCATTTAATGTTGTATTATTCGGAGCATAAGCGCCTGTACCTCCCGACCAGGTGGCTGAAGTTGCACTTCCACCTATAACACCGGCAAGGGTAACTGTGCTTGTTGAACATATCGTCTGATCAACACCTGCATTTACTGTAGCAGCAGGATTTATCGTAATTACCATTGCATCATTAACTGCATTACATGGTCCGGCAGGATTGTCTGTGGTTAAGGTAAGTGTTACTGTGCCTGCTGTCACCTCAACTGCGCTCGGTGTGTAAACTGCATTTAGTGTCGTAGCGTTCGGGGCATAAGTACCTGTGCCTCCCGACCATGTTGCGGATGATGATCCGCCACCTCGTACACCTGCAAGTGTAACAGTACTGCCCGCGCAGATTGTCTGGTCAACACCAGCATTCACTGTTGCTGCAGGATTAATGGTTATGATCATTGCATCATTAACTGCATTACATGGGCCGGCAGGATCATCTGTTGTTAATGTAAGAGTTACGGTTCCTGCTATTATCTCTGCCGCACTTGGCGTGTAAACAGCATTCAATGTCGTATTATTGGGAGCATACGTACCTGTACCTCCCGACCATGTAGCAGAACCTGCTGAACCACCTATTACCCCGGCTAAGGTAACAGTGCTTGTAGAACAGATTGTCTGATCGAGACCGGCGTTAACAGTTGCCGGGTCATTGATGGATACGACAACAGGATCAGATAACGGGCTTGGGCAGCTTGTTGGTGCAACTCCATAAACCTGCAATGTATACGTACCGCTATGAGCCACCTGGTTAAAAGTGTTTGCCAGGTTTGTATTAAAAGCAACTGCATTTTTATACCACTGGCGTGAAGAAACGACAGGGGGAGTATTGGGATTGGCCGTAAGTGTGACAGATGTTGCACCGTCAAAACAAAACGAGAGCGGTCCAGCAACCGTAATCCCCGGTTTATTGGGAATCGGATTGATTGTAAGCGTAACTAATGTTGGAAGACTTTGGCAAAGCAAGCCGGTAAGTGATTTATCAACTACCCAGAAAGGATAACTCCCTACTGCTGTCTGGGCTGGTGTATAGTTTATTCCTGTTCCTACAAGTGTGGTAAGCAGAGCGTCTGAGTACCAGCTTATTGTTCCTACAGGAGGACTTGTTACAGTAAGCGTTCTCCCGCTTCCAAAACAGATTGTCCGGCTTGGCGCTGTAGGAGCTGGCGGAGCGGCTACAACATTTATATCAACAAATGTGTTTACATAATCTGCATTCGCCCAGTTGCATTTATTCCAGTTCTTGAGATAAACCCTGAAATATTGACCTGCAACACATGTTGCAGGAATTGTTATTGCCTGGCTTAAGGAGGTCGGCCCATAAGGAACCGGTGAAAATCTTCCACTGGCCTGCGGAGCATTTCCAAGAGTTGCAATGTTTACAAGACCGGCAATAGTATTGAAAACGACACCGGCAGGATCTCTTCCGTAAAGCCATTCAATATTTCTGGGATCGGTGTTAGGAGCTGCGGTAAAACCACCAGGTACAATAGGATTCTGGCAGTTCCATATGCTGTTATCCCTTATAGTAACTATTGTCTGGGTACCCTCACAAACATTAATGGTTGCTAATCCTGTTGCATTATCAACAAGTCTGAGCTGGCCATCTCCATCTGAAGAAATATCTCTTCCATGCACAACGAAAACAGTTGATCCATTTAAAAATTGTCCACAGGGATTTTGAATAGCCCAGGTACCAGCATAATTGCAATTCGTTATTGGGAGAGTATATAGATGAGATTGAGCAGGTGGAATATCATCATCGGCAGATGATACGTAACTCCATGTTGCCCCATCACCCCAAACAACATTCCATGTTGTACCTTTTAGAATTCCTGTTGGAGTAAAGGGAATGGCAGTTGGGCTATACAATCCCTGATCACTAATATTTACACATTCACCAATATTGCCAAAAAAGGTAGAAATCTTAATGGGAGGGCATGGTAGGGTTGGCATAAAGATTCTAACCGGTGCTGCCTGCAAGGTTCCTACTGCGTCTTCTGCCACAAAATAAAAAGTATAATCATGGCCAGCTATTAAATTAATATTGCCTCCTAATTGATTAAGAGCATTAATTGTAAAGGTTTGATTAATATCAGCAAGAGGAACATTTATTACCCATGTTGATATTCGACCACCTGCTGGACCTGCAATAGCAACATTTTTAATATCAAGGGATGTAGGAGCAGGAACAGAATAATTAAAATCAATAAGTATAACATATACTTTACCAACCTGATTTAGCCCATAAGTAAAATCCTCAGAAAGAACATGAGGAGTTACTGTTGGAGTACCACCAAACCATCCAGGTTGAGAAAATGAACTAATAGTAGTTAGGATTAAAAGAGAAAACAGGGTAAATAGTTTTCTGGCTTTCATCTTTAAAGTATTTTTGAATTCTGGGTTTGTTGACGTTGCCATGTCAGGTTGTTTTGGTTAGATTAAAACAGAATGCCGTTTCTGCTAAAATACAGACTACAAGATAAGAAAAAAGGTTGCACGGGGACAGGGCACCTTGATCAATTTTTAAATGTAGCTTTTGGGCTGGGATTGGCGTTTGGAAGATACCGTGAAAGTAGATAGTAGGAAGTAAGAAGTAGGTAGTAAGAAATAAGTTGCAAAAACCAGTCTTTAGTTACAAAATTTATCGGGAGAATTAATCATTGAGTTCAGCATTTTTGCGACTTCCTGATATCTTTCTAATAGTGAATTATGTAATTGAAGATCAATATATTTACAATCGCTTGACATGTCAACCCAAACTTCTGTTTCAGCTTCTTCAGCAAGAGAATCAAGTAGTTTACTAACAAATGATTTTGGATATTTCCTCTTTACCCAGGCTTCTGCAATATTAGCTGGAACCGATCTTGAAGATCTTTTGATTTGATCCACTAATGAATATTTTTCTTCCTTGGGATATGATTTTGTAATCTCAAAAATCTCCATTGCAAGTTTATATGATTTCTGATAAACAATCAAATCCCTGAATCCCTGATAATTTGACATATTTTTGATTTTATAACTTTTTACTTCCTACTACCTACTTCTTACTTCTTACTACTTACCTCCTAATAAGTGACTCATGATACAGCGATTTAGTTAAACAATAAATATTCCACCAGAAAATTATAAAAAATATATAACAATAAGTCCAATTGTAAAAAAAGGGAAACAATGATTTTCCTTCTGCCTTCAGCCCTCTGCCTTCCTACTTTATCTAAATCTATCTTGATACTCCGGATTCTGTTTCATCATCTTCACACTGTCTGGATAGTTTTCTACAAACCAAACAGCAAAAGCCGTTACATCTATTTTATCCGAAAGCATTTTCTCTCTCCTTTTTTGATAAATGTCCTTAAGGTTATCTGTATTTATAAGCTTTTCAACTGTTTTAAGAAGCAGTTGCGAGTTATTGTTATTTATCCCAATAGTCAAATTGTATTTAGTTTCAAGCTCATTCAGAACAGATATTTTCCCGACAAAACTATTAAACCTGATGGAAGGTGTTCCAAGCATAGCTGCTTCGACAATCATGCTCTGACTGTCTCCTATAAATAAATCTGAAAAAAACATTAAATGATGTATATCTGTAAGATCAATCAATAATTTATAATCCTCTAATTCGGGAGGAAGCTCTTTCTCAGATGTAATGTATACATTTCCTTTTTGTTTAAGCAAAGCGAGCAACTTTTTCACAATTTCTAATGTAAGGCCACTATGTTTTTGTTCAATATCATGCCCTGCAGTAAAACTAACCAAACGAATAAGAAAATATGGCTTTTCATTTGTGAAGTATTTTCTTACAACATTTATATCCGGTTTAAACCAATGTGGATGAAGATATGCAAGCTTCTGATAACCATTATATTTTATTTGTTTTTTCTTAAATTGTCCGACATTGCAAAACTCAGGAGTAATTATATTTGATGCAAAAGGATATGAAAAGTAACAGAATAGTTTATTGATCTCAATATCATCTTCATTAAATACAAGCGTAGGAATTTTCATCAACCAACCAACATGTGAAATAGATATATCCGTTCCAAGCATTATATCGGGTCTAAATGATTCTATAAATCGTTTAAGAGAAAAATCCTGTTTAATCATTTCGACACCAAGCTGTGACAATATAGAAAATTTAGTATTTTTTCTCTTTTTTCTGGAAATAAGTTTAGTAAAACTAATTTCTTCACTGATAAGAATTTTTTCAAGTATATCCTTTCCCTTTATTACATATTTGACCTCATGCCCCTTTTTTTGTAATTCATTTCTGATAAATTTGAAAAGATAATAATGAGCAGGGTGATTTAGCGCAATTAATATCTTCATTGAAAGATATGCTTTAATTCTTCCGGTTGGGGGTAATTTATAAGAACAGCTCTTCTTGGTCCGTGAAATACAAATAAGGAACCTGCTGCTACAGCTGATGCATGGCCATTTTTAACAGCCTCATTCAGATCAGCCAACTTGCCTGCTCCCCCTAATGCAACAACCGGAATAGTTACTGCATCAGAAACAGTTCTAATTAATTCAATATCATATCCCTCCATTGAACCATCCCTGTCAATTGAATTGATAATTAATTCGCCTGCTCCCATTTCTTCCATTATTTTAGAGAAAGTGACCGGATCCAAAGCGGTTGATTTTGAACCCCCATAAATATAAACCTGCTGCTTCCCTAGTATCTTCTTTTTTACATCGATACATATGGTGATCGTTGAAGATCCGAATTCTTCAGCTGCTTTGCGGATAAAGGAAGGATCTTCAACTGCATAGGTGTTTAAGACAACTTTTTCAGCTCCTGCTCTCAACACACTTTTTATATCCTGAATTGTTCTAAGACCACCACCAACAGAAAAAGGCATATTCGCCTCATCTCCAACTTTTAAAACAAAATCAAGAGAGATTACTCTCTTCTCTTTAGTTGCAAGGATATCGAGAAAAACAAGTTCATCGGCTTTGAGATCATTAAAAATCTTAACTGCGTTTATGGGATCTCCAATATATTTATAATCCTTAAATCCGACTGATTTTACTAATCCCAGATTCCTTAGTAAAAGAGCAGGTATAATTCTCGGCCGGAACATTTAGAATTCTATAAAGTTCTTTAATAACAACTCACCTTGTTCATGACTTTTTTCGGGATGGAATTGAACACCTAAAATGTTATCTCTGCATATAGCAGATGTAAACCTGTAGTTATATATTGTAGAAGTAAGCTCGTCCGCAACATTATTACAAACCCAGTGATAACTATGAACAAAATAGAATTGTGATTCCTCATCTATTCCTTTGAAGAATGGGTTTTCTTTGCTTACAGATACATTGTTCCAACCCATCTGAGGTACCTTGTATTTGATTTTGTCTGAAACTCTGAACCTCACTACATTTGCATCAAACCAACCGAAACCTTCAATGTCTCCTTCCTCACTTTTTTTTGCCATTAGTTGCATACCCAGACAAATACCTATAATTGGAACTCGATCAATTAATACCCTTTTATTAAGAGCATCCCAAATGCCACTCTCTTTCAATTTCTTAACTCCATTGCCAAAGTGACCAACTCCAGGTAAAACCAGTCTTCCTGCATTACTAATTTTTACAATATCGCCGGTAATCTCAGCATTGACATTTATCCGTTCAAATTTTTTTTGAACAGACCGAAGATTCCCCATTCCATAATCAACAATTATTATGCCTGCCATTAACTGGCGTATTTAAGATACAATATTTGCGGTACAAGCTTCATCTTAACAGCAATTTTAATAAACCATCTTAATGATCTGATCATCGGAAGATAAGTTGGATAATCGTTATGGGTTTTATTCGGGGATTTCATTATATCATTCCATTCCTTTTCGCTTAGCCCCAATTTGCTTATTGTGTACCTGACCACATCCGGATCAACTTTGTACTGATTTGTCTCGATTATTTTCAGAGCTTCTTCTCTGGAAATCTGACCGGACCTTATCAAAGCAGATAATTCAGTTTTGCGTTTATCAATATTGAATTTTTCAGGTAAATAATATGATTGAAAAAACTTCGTATAAAGATTCTCATGATGATGACCTCCATAATACTGCCAATCAAGAGTTTCTTCCAATTCCTTGTCTACTCCATCTTTATTGTACTGCATGTGTTCCATCAGTCTGATCTCTTTGATCCTTTTTATCCATATATAATATTGGAGCTTAAGGAAAGTCATGTGTGGGAAGCTTTTAAACTTTTTTATTTTGCCGAATCGTTTATGAACTGAATTAACATATAAGGGATCCATATATGTCCAGCTTATGGGAGATGTCCCCTCAGTTCTGAATGAATGACCATTCAGAATATATCTGACACCTTCCTTATTTGCAATGTAATAAAGGACAGAATAAATTGCATAGTCTGTCGGAATATCCGCATCGGGGGTTGCGGCTTTTAAAAATGATACCTGAAGGTCTTTGAATTCTTCCCAGTCAGCTACTATTGTAACCAGATCGACATTAAGCTTTTCACAAGCTTTTTTAATATTTTTTACAGAAATTTCTGAGTTCCAGCCATTATCAAAATGAACTGCAAGAGGCCTTAAACCAAGTCTCTTTGCTGTTAACAAAGTATAGGTACTGTCGCGACCACCACTTACCCCTACAATACAATCGTACTTTTGCCTTTTACCATTTTTTTTTATCTTTTTAATTATCTGCAACAAGGAATCATGTGACTCATTATTAATAGGATGAATGATTTCGAGTTCATCATGGATTTTACAATATTTGCATTCATCCTTTTGATCAAACCAGATATCTGCCACGGTCGAATCCAATATACACCGTGAACAACGAATATACTCAGACATTAATTATTGTGTTATTACGTACTTCCATTTCAAAGAATATCTTTGGCTTAACTTTTAAAAGATTTATTGCCAGAGGCATAACTAATTTTACAAATCTTCTTATTACAGGATAATAAGAAGGATAATCTAAGAAACTTCTGTTTGGCTTATTCCAGATATCATCAAATTCAGCCCGGGACAGACCAAGCTTTTTTATTACATATTCTTTATCCCGATCCATTTCCTGAATTGTATATGGTTCCTTTCTGATTCTTTCCAGCGCCTCATCACGCGTAATTTCACCACTCAGTATTTGAGCTGAGTATGTAATTATGCGTTTGTCGATATTGAATTTCTTTGGCAGCCATTGCGCGATTGCAAATTTTGTAAACAGATTTTCATGATGATGTTCGCCATAGTAC
>Ga0209540_10002155_pt1 | contig 14127 bp, 12 predicted proteins | sample BarGraIncu01121A_FD_184501 | JGI IMG/M metagenome (GOLD analysis project Ga0209540, IMG submission 184501) | Arctic peat soil microbial communities from Barrow, Alaska - Barrow Graham LP Incubations 011-21A (SPAdes) (version 2) | ecosystem: Environmental > Terrestrial > Soil > Wetlands > Peat... | reverse complement strand
CGATATCTCCTGCCTCCTTGTCAGATTTACCGGCAAAGGAAGTGGCGTCTATGATGTTTGTGCCTAAATGGACCTCTGAGGCAGTTTCTTTTGCGATCGCGGTATGATCGCCTGTCACCATCTTGATTTCGACGCCCATTGATTGCGCGGTCTTGATCGTCACTTCTGAATCTTCACGCGGGGGATCATAAAGCCCAATAAGTCCCACATACAACCAGTCATCCTGTGGATTCGTGCGCGCGACCCCGAGCGCACGGTAGCCTCTTTCCGCAAATGCGTCTACGAGCACGTTCACTTGTTGGGCAAGTTCTGAGTTTTGCGAGGTGAGCGCAAGGATCGCTTGTGGCGCTCCTTTTGACACCTTGAAGCGGCTTGAATCCGCCCCTTCAACGGTGGCCTCGGTCTTTTTTGAAACCGGATCAAACGGTGTGAACTCAGTTGCCTTGTATGCGCTGGGGGTCGTATCGAGTGCACCCGCGTCTCCGGCCTTAGCGAGGATCGCCGCATCTATGGGATCCTGATCCTCTGCTCGCGAAGCTAAGCTGCCATAAAGCAAAACGTCACTGGCCGTGAAGCCTTCGAGCGGCCGGACATCTGCGAGCGTAAGCTCATTCTTCGTAATCGTGCCCGTCTTGTCCGAGCACAAAACGTCCACACCCGCCATTTCTTCAATTGCGACAAGCTTGCTTACGATCGCTTCTTTCTTCGCGAGTGCAATCGCTCCGACGGCCATCGTAACGGAGAGTACCGCAGGTAGCGCAACGGGGATCCCTGCGACCGTAAGCACGAGAGCGAACTGGAGGATTGCCAAGAGGCTTTCCTGGCGGACATACGCGACTATTATGATGAGCGTGGCTAACGCGATGGCGATCGCAATGAGGTAATCGCCAATCCTGATGACGGCCTTTTGAAAGTGGCTCCTCGTTTTCGCTTCTTCGACGAGCCGTGCTGTTTTGCCGAAGTAGGTCGCCATTCCCGTAGTGACCACGAGGGCGTCCATCTCTCCTTGGCGGACCACTGAACCGGAATACGCCACATCGGACGCGTGTTTTTCAACGGGAAGCGATTCGCCCGTCAATCCTGACTCATCGAGAAGCAGATAAGCACCGCTCGTAAGCTTGACGTCCGCGGGCACGACGTCTCCCAGCCGCACCCGAATAATGTCGCCCGGCACCAGTTGTCGCGCGGCAAGCTCGGACCAGGAACCATCCCGCAGCACTCGGGCGGTTACCGCAAGTTTCTGTTTCAAGAGCTCAATAGCGTTCGCTGCCTTGTTCTCCTCCCAAAACCCGACGACTGCATTTAGGCACAGGAGGGCTAGGATGATGAAAAAGTCCTCGTAGTGCTGGATGAGCGCAGAAAGAATGATCGCGACCTCAATCATCCACGGAATGGGGCCCCAAAAATAGGTTATAAACTTCAGAAGCGGATTGACCCGCTTTTCGGTGATCTCGTTTGGGCCGTACGAGTCTAGTCTCCGAGAAGCCTCTGTCGCCGACAGGCCGTTTTCGCTTGACAAGAGCCGCTGCAGTAGCTCAGTCACGTTAGCCTTTTGCACTTCGTCTGCACTTATAACGCCTTCTGAGCTGGGTGGCTGCGACAACACGCTCCTCTCACTCTACAACTTATCTCAGGCTGTTTCGTATGATATGAGGCGTCGCTGTTTTTATTAATATTATTCTACGAGATGAGGTCTAAAGCGAGCTTTTTTTGATAAACAGCAAGCAAAAATGTTAAATATTTGTCAGGAGTTGTCTATAAGCCATACGAAGCGTAAGGCGCAGCAGGTGTAACTAATGTGCCCGGATGAACCAAAAGCGCAGAGGGCTGAGGCTATTTCGCGTTTGCGGATCTGTTTTGTCTCTCCATATCCCCCGAGATTTGGTGGCATAGCGACCTATTCGCACGAACTCGTGAAAGGCATCAAGAAGCGCGGGCACACGGTATACGTTATCTGCAATCCTGATCTCGATGCAGGTGGCCACGCAGGTCAGGAAAACGTTTTTGCTGCGATGGATCCGCAGAAAGCGGGTTGGCATAAGGACGTTTTTGACGTCATCAACAAGCTCAACCCAGATGTCGTGCATATTCAGCACGAATACGGTCTTTTCGATGTCGACGGTAAACTCAGCACCGATCTTATTGACCTGCTCGTGCGACTGGACCTGCAAAGGATCCCTACCGCCGTGACGTACCACTCAGTTTACAGCACGCTCGGCGACAAAGAGTGCTTGTTTATGAACCTGAGTTTGCAGCTCATTGATGCCGGGATCGTGCACGAGGAGCTCCAAAAGATCTTTCTGCCCGTGAACGTGGGCTGGGTGCCCCAGAACGTCACTGTGATACCGCACGGGGCTGAAGTGCTGGAGGCGGGGGGCGTGCCTGACGTCATCGAGTCGAAAAAAGCGTACGGTCTTCAGGGTAAGGACGTCGTCATGTGTTTGGGCTGGTGGGAGCAATACAAGCGTTTTGAAGACGTTGTCGCGATATGGCCACAAGTAGTCAGCGAAGTGCCTAGCGCCGCTCTGGTTATCGCAGGAGATGCGCGGCCAGGGTCCCCAGGCGGGGTGCGCTACAAACCTACGTTGTTGCAGGCGGTGGCTGACAGCCCTGCAAGGGACAGCATCGTCGTCATCCAAGGTTCTTTCCAGCCAAAGGAGTATCTAACGGTTGAAAATGCGGCAGATATCGTTTTGTTACCGTATGAGCAAAGCAGTCAGTCGGGGGTGTTAGCTCACGCATTTTCGTTGGGCAAGCCCGCCATCGTTACGGACGTAGGTGGGTTGCGAGCTGAAGTAGAGGCAAGCGGCGGCGGGGTCGTCGTTCCTCGCGGCGACTTGGAGCAGCTCAAGGATTACATTGTGCTTTTGCTCTCAAATAGGCAGATTAGGGAAAGGTACGCGCAACGCGCATCAGCGTACGTCGAAAAGCGCATCGGATGGAAGTACGTAGCGGGGATGCACCAATCGCTGTATCTGTCGATCATCAAGGCCAAGCACGCGGGTTCGAATTTTCCCCATCAATAAAGTGGGCTAGTTCGCAAGAACTTTGATGTATTATAAGCCGGGGAGTGACCTCGAAATAGACTACATAAGCGGGTTTGTTTATGACCGGCGTAAGTATCTCGAGATCGCTCTCTTTTTTCGCTCTATGCTTTGTCTGGCCGGCCGAATCCGGCCGAGCCCACTGGTTTTTGGGGAGGAATTAGAGCCGGGAATGGACATTAAGTCACCATTTCAAGGCCATTGCAGGGTGTACCTACAAAGGGAAAATGTTTGAGTACCCGCCAAGAGACAGGATACGAGAGGCACCTAGGCGGTTTGCATGAATAACACGCGCGTGCACCGCTAATAGCTGCGGTATGAACACCCTTTAAGTGAAGCAGGTAAAAACATGGCCCCCCTCGCGTGCAGAGGTTCCCGATCAGCGGTATGCGCGAGGTCAAATTTAGAAGGAAGAGTACCTCGAGCGGAAGAAGCACAGGCCGCTACTAAACGACATCTCTCTTATCCGTTGTCCCTATCTTGCGAGCTTTAGGAACCGCGAGTTGATCGCAACAATCACCGTGCTCGCCGACATAAGCACCGCACCTGCGGCCGGCGTCAGTATGATGCCAAATGGATAGAGGATGCCGGCCGCGAGCGGTATGGCAAGGGCGTTGTAGCCAGTCGCCCACCCGAGGTTTTGCACCATCTTTCGATACGTGCTGCGAGCCAATCCTATAATAGCGACAGCATCGAGGGGCGTGCTCCGCACGAGGATGACGTCACCCGCTTCTACTGCGACATCTGTGCCTGCCCCGATCGCAATGCCCACGTCAGCCTGTGCGATAGCAGGAGCGTCGTTGATGCCATCACCGACCATGGCGACAACAAGACCGCGGGACTGCACCTCCTTTACTTTCACCACCTTGTCCTGCGGCAGAACCTCGGCAAAGTACTCGTCAAGCCCTACCTCTTCTGCCACCCACTTGGCAACCTGCCGGTTGTCGCCGGTGAGCATCAAGCTGCGTATACCCATCTCCTTGAGCGCAGCGATCGCCTGCTTCGATTCGGGGCGAATGATGTCGGCAAGGGCAATGGCACCGGCTACTACCTCATCGATGACCACGAACACGACCGTTTTGCCCTGAGCCGTTAAGCGCTCGATTCGTTCATCCGTCACCGTGAGACGCTGCTCTTTCAGGTATCCGGGGCTGACCACTCGCACCAAGTGGCCGTTCACCGTGCCTTCGACGCCCTTACCCGGCAGCGCCCTAAAGGATTCAACGTGAAGCGGCACGCTCGCTGCTTGGGAGGCGGCGATTCCCTGAGCGATGGGGTGCTCAGAGCGTCCTTCGAGCGCTGCGGCGTAAGACAAGAGGGTTTGCTCGTCAATGTCACCGGTGAAGCTAATGACGTCCGTCACACCAAAGCGCCCCTCAGTCAGCGTTCCAGTTTTATCGAAGATGATCGCTTGTATATTCCTTGCCTGCTCGAAAGCGGCACGATTTCTGACGAGGAGCCCGTTTTGTGCTCCAAGAGCCGTTGAAATAGCAACGACCAACGGTATCGCGAGCCCTAACGCGTGCGGGCAAGCAATGACCATTACCGTCACCGCCCGCTCGAGGCTAAAGTCGACGCTTGTGTTGATAAGCAGCTGCCACACGAGAAAGGTGATTCCGCCACTAGCAAGGGCAATAATGACGAGTGCCAGCGCCGCACGGTCGGCCAAGTCCTGCGTCCGCGACTTGCTCTCCTGTGCCTGCTTCACGAGGTCGATCACCTGCGAGAGGAACGAATCCTTGCCCGTCTTCTTCACCTGTACCGTGATGGCACCTTCCCCGTTGACAGCGCCTCCAATGACCGTCGCGCCACGCTTTTTGGTCACCGGCGTTGACTCCCCGGTGAGCATCGATTCGTCTACCGAGGTCTCGCCCTCGACGACCTCACCGTCAGCAGGAACCTTTTCGCCTGGCTTCACGAGGACGTTATCCCCAACGACGAGTGAATCCAAGGGAACGTCACGCACGCTTCCGTCGGGAAGCAGCTTGTGAGCGTCAGAGGGCATGAGCTTCGCCAGCTCTTCAAGGGCTTGTGACGCGCCTAGAACCGACCGCATCTCGATCCAATGGCCGAGGAGCATGATATCGATCAAGGTGCTCAGCTCCCAGAAGAGAACCCCTCCACTTAGCCCGAACGTGATCGCCGTGCTGTAGAGGTACGCCGTGGTGATGGCGACTGCGATGAGCGTCATCATGCCAGGGAGCCGCGCCCGCAGCTCGTTGACAATGCCCTTCAGGAAGGGGTAGCCGCCGTAGAAGTACACAAACGATGCTAAAATGAAGAGAACGTATTGATCGCCTGGGAAGCGCAGCGTCCCTTCGAGTCCGGCAAACGATTGAATCGAGGGAGAGAGGATAAGGATAGGAATGGTGACGATGAGTGATATCCAGAACCGTCGCCGAAAATCAGCGATCTGATGGCCCGCGTGGTGTGAGTATGATGACCCTTTCCCGGGTGCAGGACGTGGGTGATCTGCGTGGGCGCCGTGCTCTGCGTGATTATGGCTCTCCGCAGGCATTTCCTCGTGTTCACCATGCCCGCCGTGCACATTTTCATCGTTCATTTTGTCAACCCCTCCAGTGCTTGAGTGTTGTTGGCGCGACGTTACATAGCTTTCCCTTTCTTGGCTCAGGATATAAACGAGCGGCGAACGCCCCACGTCATAACGCTTAATCCAAATAGCAAATCCCGCCATTTTCACCCCTTAGTGAAGGGATATATGAACGAAGGCCGAGCGCACAGGTATCGAATATATTATGCCCAACGCACTGCTGTTTAAACAATCCGTACGGTGGAGAGGTTGTAATGAAAAAATCGTTTTTAGCAGGGACGCCCGCGTTTCTAATGAGGCCGTTGTGGTCACTGCGGGATGCATAATGTCGACCTCACCGAGCCGCCACCAGGACGCAGACGACGACTACGGTGGCGACCGACGTGAGTCTATACCTTGTAACCGCCATGCAGCGTTGTTCCTCGCGTCGAGGCTTACAGCTTGCTTCCGCGGTGCTACGGCAAGCAAGACGAAGAAGATGCGCTTAATTAGGCGCCATCAACTCAAAACGTCAAACAATACCATCAAGCGAACAGTGCCAACTTGACGCATCCTGCCGCTGGAATGTAAGGGCAGCCGCGCATAAACACAACGGTGGGTTATTCAAGTTTTTTGTAGTGCTAAGCAAGTATATGAGCAGCAGCAACATCACCCGCTGACATAACCGCGAGAGAGCCGGCGAAGACCCGCTCTCGCCTGTTTCGTGTTCAGCTACCGTCCATCATGCCCGGGCCAAACGGACCGCTGCCCATATGCTCCTGCATCTCGTTCCGCATGTCGTTTATCGTATCGTTGCTGAGTCCGTAGCCCATATACGGCCCCATACCACCGTAGTTGCCCAGATGTTCGTGCATCTCGTCCCACATGTCCTGCCACATAGTCTGTTGGAAGGGCGCTTGCCCGACCGCACCGCCGGTGATGACCATCATGTAGTAGGGGATGAGCGGTGAGGTGCCATATTCGACGGCCGCCCCCATACGTGCGCTCGCGTTGAAGCCTGACCACGCTGTTGTGTTCTGGAACAATGCGGAATATCCTTGCCCCATATACGTGTTTCTTAATGACAGGAATTGTGCTTGAGCGGCCTGTGTTGCGTTAAAGGCTCGGACACTCACGGCATAGGTGCCATTGCTGTCGCTCACAGTGGCATTGTACACCGCGACCCCCGCCTGCGGGCTCGCCTGCAACAAAAACGGCGTCACGACTGTGAAGTTCCGCTGCTGCATCGTATTTGTGAGGTACTGGGTGACGGCTTGCTCTTCTGCAGCCGATGTTGCAGTGCTGGCACTGGGAGTCGGCGTTGGTGAAGACGTCGTAGGGTTCGTACACCCTGCAGCGAGGACGGCTGCGATCATCACCACCGCCAACGTTCCTGCTAAAAACGATTTTTTCATTGTAAACCCTCGTAAGTTGCTCATAACTATGCTGATAATGTACAGTATGGAGCTTTAATTATTTGGTGCTTTATGCACAGCCAGCCCGTCGTCGAGCGGCGCAACACATCAAGCAGTAGCATTTCCAGGATGGGTGGGTTTGAATGTAATTTAAGTTTGGTCGTGGAAGCTGAATCATAACGATTAGGTGCGGAGCACCGGCCACATTCAGCACTATGCTAACTGCTGAACATTACCCTAAACCTTTTGCTGAAGTTTCGCTGCAAAAACGCGACCTCCTGGAGATTCACCGCAGCAAAATCTCGCTCGACCGCCAAAAAAGGTTACAGCCATCCAACGATACGCCTTCCCTTCACGTTCTCAGGGCTTGTAGGGCTGTCAACGCGTATCTATCTGAAGGTGCGTGATGGGGTGCTTGCGTTTCTTGTCGTTGTCTCTAGGGCGGGTACCATCTTGACGATTAATGAAGTTCAGTTTAGTCAGGTTCCAAGTGGATGTAATGATAACACAAGCGGAAGCCAAGGATAAAGTTGAGAAGGCGAGAAAGTGCTTGAATTGTATCTTTCAGTTTTACGGTGGTAAGGACTATTGAGACTCATTTTTGCTTCGCGTCCTACTTGCAAGATTTTAAGAGGAACCCACTCGGCAACTTTAAGAGCTATTCCGGTTTTTTAAGTGCATGCTAGACTAGGGGTTGTCTGCATGAGCAATCAACAACAATATTTGGCGAGTCCTGAGGATGAGGATGCCGTGAGAGTTGAGATACGAGAGAAGTGCGCTGGTAGATTCCAGAGCCCGAAGATGAACGAGTTTTTTGATGAAAGTGTCGGCCCAGCGTTCGATATGTTTCTCAGGCTATTTAAAGAGATAATCGGGCCTGAGGTAGATTATTTTGAAATTGACCTTGATGGTAAGGGCTTTCATTATCACGAGAGCGAGCTCGGGGTTGACATTTACGGCGCGCGCACCATCGGAGCCCGTGTTACTACAAACGAGTGGCTATTCTATTACTACGTGTACGCCATGACCATTCCCGGGACTCCCTTTGGAACCTACTGCGTGTTCATCAAATCGGACGGGAAGTACCGATTCCTCATGAACCTTGATGCGTGTTCGCAAGACGCGCTGTTTGAGGATATGAAACGATCATTTCTTGAGGCCAAGGCCCAGCAGATTGCAGAAAATTAGTTGTTCTTTTTATGGAAGCGCGTCGATTTTCTCCTGTGCGAAGTGCTAAAGCCTTTTACTCAGAGTGTGCTCTTCGGCGTCCTTAAAGGTCGAGAAATAGGTGATTTTTTGCAAATTGAGCTTGCGCATTGTGTCCTGACGCATTTTTCACTTTGTTGGCAGATGCGCAACGCCTAAGCGCGAGTCAGTAAAACGGTATGGCTCACAGCTAAACAACGCTTAAGTTATCTGACCTTTGTTTCAGAACTTCGAAACTTCCTCACCTATACCTTAAAGGACCTTGTAGGATCATCAAAGCTGCAGGAATCGCTTCTTCGACGGACACGTGAGTATAGTATGGAACCATCCGCTATTATCGCCATTTTGACCTTCCTCATAGCTTACGGCATCTTAGCCACGGAGAAGATTAACAGAACGATCATCGTCGGTGCCGGAAGCCTCGTTCTACTCGTGTTCGGAGTATTAGATCTCGCCGAAGCCATAAATTATGTCAACTGGGAGACGATCGGTCTACTCCTCGGGATGTTCATCATCGTCGTCGTTTTGTCGGATTCCGGCTTCTTTTCATACCTAGCCTTCGTCCTCGCTAAGAAGCTCAATTACAACCCGCAGACCATGTTAATCGTGTTCCCACTCCTAGCGGGTTTATTGGCCTCATTTGTCGACAGCATCACTGTCATGCTTTTCCTGGCAGCACTCACCATCGAGATTGCGAAGATTCTGCGAATTGACCCAGTACCCCTCGTCGTCGCCGAGGTGGTGATCGCCAACACCGGTGGCGCGTCTACGCTAATTGGCGATCCGCCCAACGTCATACTAGGGACGCAGCTCGGCTTTGGATTTAACGAATTTGTTGTGAATAACGGCCCTATTGCCGTTGTTGCTGCGCTCATTTCAGTGGGGGTGCTTTTTCTGATGCAGCGAAAAAACGTGATCCCGTCTGCTGAGATCGACGCCTCTGCGCTCTCTGCGATCCGCCCAGAGCGCACAATCACCAACAAGCGGATGCTTCGCCTCGGTTTGGGCGCCCTTTTTGCGGCAGTCGTCCTCCTCATCACTCACGGATACATTCAACAGGTCTACCATATTCCGATAACAGTTGCCCTCGCCGCATTGATTCCCGCCTTTTTCCTCCTACTCACCGGAGGACGAGAGACTGAGGGCACGCTCAAAAAGGTCGACTATGACGTGCTGCTGTTCTTTATCGGTCTCTTCGTTATCGTCGGAGGGCTTGAAAAAACGGGCATTATATCAATGTTTGCCAGCGGAATGGTGAGCGTCGCAGCTGGCAACAACGTGGTGCTTATGTCCCTGCTCCTTTGGGGGTCGGGCTTTGCTAGCGGCGTAGTCGATAACGTGCCGTTCGCTCTGACCATGAGCTACGTCATTCGGGATATGTCGTTTGTCCCTTCGATTCTTGCGACGTCCTTGATGGTTTGGACGGTGTCTTTAGGCACTGACATCGGGGGCAATCTGACACCCATTGGCGCATCGGCGAATGTCGTAGCTTACAGCTCACTGGAGAAGCATGGGATACGCATGGGGTGGGTCCGATGGATAAAAATTGCAGCTCCGCCAACACTGGTGGCTCTCGTGCTCTGCAACACCCTCCTTTACGTAAAGTACCTACTGGGGTTTTACTAATGGAAAGCTTAGTCGTGGTGGTTAGATGAAAGTCCTCATCTGCGTTGACGGATCACCGGTCACAAATGAGGGCCTAAAGTGCGCAGTAGATGCGCTACGGATCGATATCGAGTACACGCTCTTGTACGTGCTTGAAGAGCACGGCATCTATGACAGCTACAAGAGAATCTTCAGAGAAGATTTAGAACGTATAGAAGAACTCTTTGAAGACGTCGATTCAGAGAAAGAAGCGGCAAAAAAGATCTTTGTTCTGCCCCTGTGCGAGTATATGCGCGAGCACGGCCTTACCGTGCGCGCGATCGTTCGGGAGGGTCCAGCTGGCGAGGAGATATTGGACGAGTTGCGCGATGGTAGATACGATCTCGTGATCCTTGGGGATAGGAAAAGCCCCTCCCCAGCAAGACGTCTCTTAGGCGGGACGCTCACCGAAGTAATGCGTAATGCAGACACGTGTGTTATGATCGTTCGGCCTTCTCGACCGTAACGGAACTAGCACTGCCATGGCTGGCGCCCTCGTGAAGATGGAGATAACTTGCTTGTCTTCAGCGACGGCTTCGTTCGGCGCTTTCACAGGTCAGCGCAGCTTAGCTACAATTTCTAAGCTTACGGTAGGACAATTCAGAGAAGCGTAACAGTCAGACAAATCGTGCATTGAAGTGCAATCTTACCAAGACAAGATCAAAATGCAACCCTACGTGCCGCTTCATCCACAGGTTATTCAAGTAATTCAGCCGCTTGTAAGCGACAGAAATAATGATGAAGCACTCTTTGAATACAACTCGCTTCTGATGTAGTTGAAACGCGAGAAAATCGCACTGATGCAGATCAATAGTCATTTCGTGCTTCGTGATCTGCGCAAGTTTGCGGAGCAATACAGTGACATTATAGGGTGGGATCAGTCCTGCTAACTGACGAATCATTCAGTTTAAAATTGGCTGCACTAACTGATGAAGAAATAGCTAGTTAAAACGCTTTACCGATGATGCCGGCATAACAATAATCGACAAACCACCTAAGAAGCCACCGCAGAAATAAGGCCGGCCAGAGAGATAGATCCACTTCGTTATACATATTCACATAGCCTTGAAATGATACAAAATATATTTTTTTATAAGTCGATAAACACGCAGTAATCCCGTTGTTTTTGGGCCTTTTATTAGTGCCCTTTTTGTGCTAATATTGGTATAATACCCTGGAGTATCGCTTCACCCATACTTTACTGCTTAAGTGCTTCCATTTCAGTTTGAACGCCACCTGGGGCTATAATGTTGGATCGGATGTTCTTATTTTCATATATGAATGCAACATTTTTCGCAAGCCCAAGAACAGCATGTTTTGGCGCTCTCAAAAAGGTTTATCTTAATCTGCCAGGTCTATATCTCGCCAGTACCGCATATACGTGTCGTAGACATCTTCAGGAAGTGGGTGTTTGTAATGTTCCTAGTCTACCCCCGTCATTCCATGAGCTACCACATACTTACGGTTCGTCGCATCCCAGCCGATTATATCGCCAAACTGTTCAGCGAACTTGGGATGCATGAGCGGCGACGGTTCTCTGGTCGGTATGAAACTATTCTTTGGTTCACAAAAGGCGATGACTACACCTTCAACTTGATGCAGTGCGCGTTCCAAACAGATACCCTGGAAAGCGACATTATAAAGGAAAGAACCGTGGGAAGCCTTCGTGCAGATCCCCGACTTCCCTTCTCCGTTTTCCGTGCCCGTATGCCCGCATTCCCCCCAATAAGTATAATTATTAAACACCCGGAAAAGATGAGATGAACGGGATGCCAGGAAGAAGGGAGATCGGCCTTACCGAAGTTGTCTCCATCGGGATCGGAGGGATGGTTGGCGGTGGCATATTTGCCGTGCTCGGACTTGCCGCCCAGCTCGCCGGAGGCGGAACACCCGTTGCCTTCATGATCGCAGGAGTGGTCGCCCTGGTCACGTCCTACTCCTATGCCCGGCTCTCGGTCGCCTACCCGAGCCAGGGAGGGACGGTGAAATTCCTCCTCAAGGGGTATGGCGCCGGCCTCTTATCCGGCACCCTGAACCTCCTCCTCTGGATCAGCTACATCATCATGCTGTCCCTGTACGCGTATGCATTCGGGACCTACGGGGCTACATTCTTCCCCGGACATCTGCAGCTCTTGATGAAGCATGTGCTCACCAGTGCAGCAATAATCGGGATTATGGTGCTGAATATCATGAAGGCAGGGGTTGTCGGGAAAGCGGAAGATATCATTGTGGCGATAAAATTGGCCATACTGCTGGTGTTTGTTGGTGTCGGCCTCTTTTCAGTCCAGGCCGCCTCATTCTCCCCGTCCCTATGGCCCCCGGCCATCACCCTTATCTCCGGAGGTTTCATCATCTTTGTTGCCTACGAAGGATTCGAGCTCATCGCCAATACCGCACAGGATGTGCGGGAGCCGGAACGCATTCTGCCTGTGGCCTACCTTATCACAGTCGGATTTGTCTTGGTGCTCTACATTCTGGTTGCCATCGTGGTTGTCGGCAATCTTCCGGTCGACCAGATCGTGGCTGCCCGCGATTATGCTCTAGCCGAAGCAGCAAAACCTTTCCTCGGCCAGGTTGGGTTCGTCTTGATCGCGGTCGCCGCCCTTCTCTCCACCGCTTCGGCAATCAACGCCACCCTCTATGGTACCGCACGGCTGAGCTACATCATCGCCAAGGAGGGAGAGCTTCCACGGTTCCTCGAGAGAGAAATCTGGGACAGGCATCTCGAAGGCCTCTTCATCACCACGGGCATAACCCTTGTTATGGCCAACGTCCTCGATCTCCGGGATATCTCCACGATGGGATCTGCCGGATTTTTAATCATTTTTGCTGCGGTCAACTGGGCGAATGTGCGGTTATGGAAGGAGACCAGGTCGATTCGTTTTATATCAGCCCTAGGAACCGGGCTCTGCTTGGGTGCAATCGGATTCCTGGTCTATGAAACGATTCTGAAGGCACCGAAGAATCTCCTGGTCCTGGGAATCATGCTCGGCCTTGCGCTCACTCTGGAGCTGCTGTACTACCATATGAAGGGACGCAAAATGGAGATTGTTGACCGGGAAGAGGCACCATGACGATCGGGAAACATTTCGCTGTTCTCTTCGTGCCGGGAATGTTGTGGCATCAAGAGGTCAGCCTGTGCTAGGTTAGCCTTATCGAAGGATTCTGTTGCCTCCAGTTGATTCCAAACATCGACCCCTCTCTTGAGGGTTTCAAGCTGTGATTCATCAGCCATTGGAACTCCGTCGCTCAAAGCTGCAAGAATGTGGGTTTTGTCAGATATATATATGTTAGCTGAAAAAATTCTTCGTTTAATCCTCCTGCACCGTCTCGCGCTCGAGGCTGCACTAGGTTTTTGCACCTCGTGATTTTTGAGCGCCACTTCGCAGAGGCGCCTCACCCTCGAACCCAAAAAACCGCAACAGCGGCGTGCTTTTCTTATAAATCCTCTAAAAACAGATAGCTCGGGGCGATTCGAACGCCTGACCTTAGCGACGTAGGATCGTTGATACAGGCCCTGGGTCAAGCTGATAGATTCCTAGCAAACTTAGTGGTGTCTACGAAGAACCTTCTCAATTCGTAAGTTCAACATCTCGCCAGTGTCGCATGTAAGTGCTGTATACGTCTTCAGGAAGAGGATGCTTGTTGTGTTCCCCCTCCTCGCTGGGTTGCTCGCATCCTTTGTCGATAGCATCACCGTCATGCTTTTTTTAGCCACACTCACTATCGAGATAGCCAAAATTCTGAAGATTGACCCGGTCCCACTCGTCGTCGGCGAGGTCGTCGTCTGCGTTCCTGGTGGCGGCTCGGTGAGGTCGACATTATGCATCCGGCAGTGACCACAACGGCCATCATTAGAAACGCGAGCGTCCCTGCTAAAAACGATTTTTTCATGGTAAACCCTCGTAAGTTGCTCATAACTAGGCTGGTACTGCACAGCCCGCGGCTTAAAATATTGGGTTGTTATGCGCAGCGCTGGAGCAGGTTATGACTTAAAACCACGGGAATAGCGTTTTTACGGAACGGGAGACGTATGCTACGTACGGCTTAGAGGCTTAAGCGCGAGTGAACAAGCAGGTTCCCTTTGTGAAGCGCTTTGCGTACTCATTTGTGCTTGGCCGCTTTGGCTCTGCCTTGCTTTTGCTTACTCCTATTTGAGCTTCGTGCGCGAACAGAGAATCGAAAAACGTTTTAATGAGTTGTTCTCTTATCTGTTTGGCAGATCGCTCTCCTAAATATATAGGGGGCCGTGTTATGTCTTTATACAAAGCGCATATCTGTTGAATAT
>Ga0209540_10002154_pt1 | contig 14128 bp, 9 predicted proteins | sample BarGraIncu01121A_FD_184501 | JGI IMG/M metagenome (GOLD analysis project Ga0209540, IMG submission 184501) | Arctic peat soil microbial communities from Barrow, Alaska - Barrow Graham LP Incubations 011-21A (SPAdes) (version 2) | ecosystem: Environmental > Terrestrial > Soil > Wetlands > Peat... | reverse complement strand
CTGTTGAGCCTGATAGATGCAGTATTAATTTCTGAATATAGCTTTGTTTTTGTTTCATCGGGATAATTTTGAGTTAGAAGGGTGTCTGAAGCACCCATAATAGTAGCAACAGGAATTCTCAGCTCATGAGAAATGGAATTGAAAAGAGTTTTGTATAATTTATCTGACTCATTAAGAATATATGCTTTTTTCGCTGCATTTCTTAAAAATTCCCGTTCGAACTTACCGGAAATTTGTGAAAGAAAGGCGTCCCAAAATTGTTCTTCGCCATGTGTAAACATGTTGGAAAGTTCAACTGCAATAACTCCTATATTATCATTATTGCCTGTCAACGGATAAAAAGTATAGTTAGTGGAAGGCAATGTATCGGTGAATTTACCGGCTTTTACTGAATTCTTATAAACCCAGGCTGCTATACTTAATTCATTCCCGGAAAATTTCAATCCGGTTTCGTGTTTAATCAGACTGTCAAATTGATTTGAATCGTTTTTAAGAAGAATAGCACAATCTAAGTTGAAATACTTTTGAATATATTTAACTGCATTTTTAGACACCTCCTCTATACCGGAAATCATAGACAAATCCCTTGTAAGCTGATATAACGCATGAGTGCGTTCTTCACGAATCCTTGTTTTCATCTCCTGACGTCGTACTCTGGATGTTAGAATTCCATTTAGCAGTGCTATGATAAAAAACATTATAAGCATCATTACATCTGCCGGTTGTGTAATATTAAAAGTAAATTCGGGTGGAATAAAAAGGTAATTCCAAATGGCAGCACTCAATGTTGCTGCAAGTAAAATCGGGCCTACACCATAGAAAAGAGCAAGAATGGATAGCAAAAAAAGTAACACAAATGATACTACCTGATATTCAATTATACCCCTTAATAAATAACAGATAACAGATACCAAAATAACCAAAACAGAGGTTATCAAATATTGGTGAAAGTCAGAAGCAAAGGAAGGTATCGAGAACTTCTCCCTAAAATGGTCCTTGGCCTTTTTATCTGCTCCAAGAACATAAACATCTATATTACCACTGTATCTTATGAGTCTGTTCACGAAGTTGCCAAGCAGGAACATAGATAAAATATTGCGTACTCGGGGTTTTCCTATTATAATATGAGTAACATTCTCTTTGTGAGCAAAATCAACAATTGCCTTAACAACATCACTGTTTGTGATGATTCGGGTTTTAATACCTAACAGTTTTGCCAGATTTAGATTTTTATCCAGTTGTTCTGTTTCATTAGGAGAGAGCTTGTGCAATGTTTCTACATAAAGGGCCTGAATGTTTGCCCCCATTGAGTAAGAAAGATTTTTTGCCCATCGCAGCAGTCTGTTTGATTGTTGATTATAATCAATGGTGACCAAAAGATGCAGTCCTGATTTCCAAGGGCCACTAATTCGTTCTCGTTGCATATAATCATGCAACTGTTTATCAACCCTGTCTGCTACAATTCTTAATGACATTTCACGCATTGCGGTAATGTTTCCCTTACGGAAGAAATGTTCCAACGCTTCTTTTGATCTTTCATGAGAATATACCTTGCCTTCTTTAAGTCTCTGCAATAATTCTTCAGAAGTAATGTCAATCAATTCAACTTCATCGGTATTTTCAAAAATTTCATCCGGTAATGTTTCATGAACGATAATACCGGTTATTTGAGCGATTGTCTCAGATCTGCTTTCAAGGTGCTGGACATTAAGCGTAGTATAAACATTTATGCCATTTTCAAGAATCTCCTGAACATCCTGATAGCGTTTAATGTGTCTGCACCCGGGGACGTTTGTGTGGGCAAGTTCGTCAATCAAAACAATTTGTGGTTTTCTTGCTATAATGGCATCAAGATCCATGTCCTGTACAAAAGTAGACTTATATTCATATGTCTTGCGGGGTATTATTTCAAATCCCTCAACAAGCTTGGCAGTTTCCTCTCGATTGTGAGTCTCAATATATCCGATGATTACATCACTCCCCTTCAATTTCTCGGCCTTTGCTGTCTGGAGCATTGTGTAGGTTTTGCCCACTCCTGCACACATCCCGAAAAATATTTTCAGTTTACCCCGTTTTTTCCGAATCTCTTCATTTTGGAGAGATGCCAATAGTTCATCGGGATCTGGCCGTATATTGTCTACGTGATTCATCGGATTTTATCTGTTTCAAAGTTAAGCAATAATACATTAATTCTCTCTTCTCCAAGACACAAAAACATAGGTGCCTCTGTATGTTGTTTTATCAATTTTTCCAATTGAGCACTTTGTTTACTGCTGAAATTACGAGCGTTGACAATTCTCCTTACCTGCAATTGAGCTGCCATTGGTGAAATATGCGGGTCCAGACCGCTTGCAGAAGAAAAAAGCATTTCCGAAGGAATTTCGGTAAGGCTATCTAATTGATTAAAAGCAATGAATTGATATTTACGTTCTGAAACAAGTTCTTTCAACTTTATATTGGTTAGGCCATAATTTGAACCTCCGGAAGGTAAAGTATTATAGGAAACGGCAGAAGGACGGGAGGAGAAATATTTTGCACTATCAAATTGCTGACCAATAAGCTCGCTTCCAATAGCTTTATTGCCCCAAATTATCATACTTCCATTTGCTTTTGAAGGGAATGCAAGTTGAGCAATTCCTGTTACAAAAAGTGGGTAAACAATCCCGGTCAGAACTGTAAAGAATGCAAATATCCTTAAAGCTGTAAATAGGGTTTTCATTTCTGTAACTATTTTATAATCATGTTATAATTAAGCATTTCATTAAGAATTTTAATTATTTTGTCCATTTCGATTATTTTACCTGTAGTAATCAGGACTAAATCCTTAACATCATTTTTTGCATAAATCTCAATGTTCTTAATTTCCTGGTTTCTTTTATTGATTAAATTCTCAATAAGATTTTTTATCAAATGTTCCATAATGAAATTTTTAAAAATTCAACAGGAGATCTATAAGTTTAATTCCAACAAATGGGGCTATAATACCACCTAATCCAAAAATAGTAAGGTTTCTCATTAATGCTTCATTTGCAGAAACAGGTTTGTAATTTACCCCTTTTAAGGCCAAAGGGACCAAAAGGATGATGATTATTGCATTAAAAATCACCGCACTCATTATGGCACTTTGTGGTGAACCGAGGTGCATTATGTTGAGTGCGGCAAGTGGTCCTATCCCATCTTTACCCGCATAAAGAGACATTGCTATGGCGGGAATTATTGCAAAGTATTTTGCAACGTCGTTGGCTATGCTGAAAGTAGTGAGCGAACCCCGAGTCATTAGCAACTGTTTACCTACCTTAACCACCTCAATAAGTTTGGTGGGATTACTGTCTAAATCAACCATATTCCCTGCTTCTCTGGCAGCTTGTGTCCCAGTGTTCATAGCAATTCCGACATCGGCTTGCGCAAGTGCCGGGGCATCGTTGGTGCCATCGCCAATCATTCCTACCAAATGTCCGTTTGACTGTTCATCACGAATTCTTTGTAGCTTATCCTCTGGTTTTGCCTCTGCCATAAAATCATCTACCCCGGCTTCAGCAGCAATTGCTGCGGCTGTAAGTGCGTTATCGCCAGTTATCATAATTGTCTTAATGCCCATTTTGCGTAATTCTGCAAAACGATTTTTTATTCCACCTTTAACTATATCTTTCAGGTGAATGACTCCTAATACTTTGTTATCTTCTGCTACAACTAAAGGTGTTGCCCCTTCACGCGAAAGATCTGAAACAATATCTAAAATCTTTTGGGGGTAGAAACCATTGTTGTTTTGTACAAATGTGCGGATTGCTTCAGAAGAACCCTTCCGTACACAATGAAATTTACCGTCATCAGCTTTATAATCCACTCCACTCATTCTTGTTTGTGCAGAAAATGGAATAAATTCTGCATCCAGCTGAGCTATTTCACGACCTCTGATTCCAAATTTTTCTTTAGCCAGAATAACAATTGAACGACCCTCCGGGGTCTCGTCTGACAATGAACACAACTGGGCTATGTCTGCAAGTTCTTCAACTGTTATTCCTTCTGCCGGTATAAAATCTGTTGCCATACGATTACCCAGGGTTATTGTTCCTGTTTTATCAAGTAAAAGAACATCTACATCACCTGCTGCCTCAACTGCACGCCCACTGGTAGCAATAACATTACGTTGAATCATCCTGTTCATTCCGCTAATCCCAATCGCGCTGAGCAGTCCTCCTATTGTTGTCGGAATAAGGCAAACCAACAATGCTATTAACACCGTTATCGAGAAATTTTGAGACGCTGGTAATCCTGAGGCAGACAGATTATACCCAAAAAAAGCAGGAAGCGTGACCACTGCCAAAAGAAATATAATTGACAAACCCGAAAGAAGTATTGAAAGTGCTATTTCATTGGGGGTTTTCTGACGTTTTGCTCCCTCCACAAGAGCAATTATTCGATCTACAAAAGTGTTACCCGGTTCAGATGTAATTCGAATAAATATTTGGTCGCTTATTACTTTTGTCCCTCCAGTGACTGCAGAACGATCGCCTCCACTTTCCCGGATAACGGGAGCAGATTCTCCGGTTATTGCAGACTCATCTACACTCGCAATACCATCAATAACCTCACCATCTGACGGTATAATATCTTCTGCTCTGCAAACTACAATATCACCCTTCCTTAGTTCAGATGCATAAACAGAAATCTCTTTATTACCTGCTATTTTGTTTGCTCTTGTTTGAGTACGATTGTTTCGGAGACTTTCTGCCTGAGCCTTTCCTCTACCTTCTGCAATTGCTTCTGAAAAATTGGCAAATAACACGGTTATCCAAAGCCAGAAACATATTTGAAAATTAAACGATGAAAATGACCCCATAAAAATTTCATTTACAACAACCACTGTTGTAAGAACAGAACCAATAGCAACTATAAAAATAACCGGGTTTCTGACTAGCGATACCGGATTCAATTTTATAAAACTATCTTGTATAGCTTTTGTTATCAGCTTTTTATTAAAAATCCCTATATTTTGTTTAGTACTCATTTATCTTAAAATTTAAAAGGATAACCCTTTATTCAATAACAGGTGCTCAACTATGGGTCCCAAAGACAAGGCGGGGAAAAAAGTCAACCCCCCCACAAAAAGGATTACTGCAATTAATAACCCTGCAAATAACCAATTATCTGTAGCAAAAGTACCAGCAGAAACCGGTGTAATTTTCTTTTTTGCCATATTCCCTGCGATTGCAAGTACCGGAATAATAACGCCAAAACGACCGATTAACATACCAAAACCAAGAGTCAGATTATAGAATAACGTATTTGCGTTAAGACCGGCAAATGCGCTGCCGTTGTTCCCTGCAGCAGAGCTATATGCGTAAAGGATTTCTGAAAATCCGTGAGGTCCGGAATTATTAAGACTTGCTAATCCGTATCCACTCGAAGCTGCCCAGGCAGAGAAAAGCAGGATTACAAAACTTGGTGCAAGAATAGCTATGATAGCCATTTTTATCTCCAGGGCCTCTATTTTTTTACCCATATATTCGGGCGTTCTGCCAACCATGAGCCCTGCAATAAAAACAGTAATTATAACATACATTATCATTCCATATATTCCTGCCCCTACTCCTCCATATACAATTTCTCCAAGCATTAGGTTTATCATAGCTATCATTCCGGCCATAGGAGAGAAGCTGTCCAGCATTGCATTGACACTACCATTTGATGCCGCTGTTGTTGATACGGACCAAAGAACACTATTTGTTATACCAAATCGGGTTTCCTTACCCTCCATCAAAGGCAGATTTCCAAAAACAGGATTTGCAGAATATTCTGCATATAATGAGATTCCCAATCCTGCAATCAGCAAAATAAACATTACTGAAAAAATTGTCCATCCTCCTCGTTTTGAACCTGTCATTTTGCCGTAAGTAAATGTTAATGCCGCCGGTATAAGCAATATCGATAACATTTCCAGAAAATTACTGAATGGTGTCGGATTCTCAAAAGGATGTGCGCTGTTAGCACCAAAAAAGCCCCCTCCGTTAGTGCCAAGTTGCTTTATTGCAATTTGGGATGCGGCAGGACCCATAGGTATAACCTGTTGCTCTCCTTGAAGAGTATGAATTGTTTCATACGATTTAAAGTTTTGAACAACTCCTTGACCAACCAATGCAACGGACAATAATATTGACAGGGGTAAAAGTATATAAATGGTCGAGCGTGTAAGATCACACCAGAAATTACCCAGTCTGTCTGTGGTTTTTCTGGAGATGCCTCTAATGAGTGCCAATAAAACTGCAATTCCTGTTGCAGCACTCACAAAGTTTTGTACAGTAAGCCCTATCATTTGTACAAAGTAGCTTAATGTAGTTTCTCCCGAATATCCCTGCCAGTTTGTATTGGTCATAAAACTGACAGCGGTATTAAATGCCAAGTGCCAGGATACATTTGGCAAATGTTCCGGGTTTAAAGGCAGAGTTGCCTGGAAAAGTTGTATAAGAAGAACAAAAACAAATCCAATTAAATTAAATAAAAGCAAATTAATAGCATAAGATTTCCAATTACTCTCTTCTTCCGGATTGATATTTATGAACTTATATGTTAATTTTTCAAGCCACCCGAAAACAGGTAACATTATATGCTTTCTCCCTGAAAACACTTTGCTCATATAGTTGCCAAGTATTGGAGTCAAACCTATTAACAGAGCAAAGAATAAAATAATTTGAATTATATCCTGAGTTGCCATCTTATTAAAATTTTTCGGGTTTAATAAGTGTGTACAGAAGATATCCAAAAATAAACAAAGCTATTACCGCTCCTGTTATATAACTTATTGCTATCATATCGAAATATTTTTACGCTACAAATATGCAGCGGAATTTATAAGTGTTTTATAAGGATTACCCGGGGGGATATAATGATTTTATAAAAATTCACATATATTTACCGAACTTTTTCAGGTAGTATTCGTTTATCTTTTAATGAGAAAATTTTTCTCCATATCATTATCGCTGCTCATCCTTGTATCGGGGATGCATATCTCTTTTGCCACTCATATCTGTGGAGGATACGTTGCCGCTGTGAAATGGTCATTTTCAGATGAGAAAGCCACATGTGGAATGGAGAACCCAAAACAAACATGTCCGGCAAAGAACAGTATTGATCAGGACTGTTGTCACAACTATATTGCAAATTTCTCTGTTGATAGTAACTACAACTCCTCTGACTTTCAAGTTACGGATATTTCAAAAAATCTTTTACAAACATACTATGTGTCTGTAAATATATTGTTTAATCAACTAAGCTCTCCAATTGTCTTTTACACAGATGTAGGTTCCCATCACAATTTACAGACCAGTGCCGTGAGCCTAGTCGAGATCTGCGTTTTCCGCGTCTGAAAATATAGACATTCTTCGTATCCTACAAAAAAGCAAATCTGCTCTTTTGTAAATTTTCGTATATATATCTCTCAAATTAATTTTCAATTAAAATTATTAATGATGAAAACATTAAAATTCTTTATTGCCACAGTATTTGCGGTAATATTGGGAGCAAACTCTTTTGCCCAAACACACGACCATTCTAAAATGGCTGCTTCAAAATCGGAAACTATTAAAGTTTGGGGCGTTTGCGAACTGTGCAAAGACCGAATTGAGAAAGCCGCAAAAATAGAAGGTGTTACCAAAGCCGATTGGAACATCAAAACCAATTTACTCACTTTGGTTTATGACCCGTCAAAAGTGACAAGTGACGCTGTACAGAAAAAAATTGCCGCCGTAGGTCACGATACCCAGAAATTCAAAGCAGACGATAAAGTATACAATAGTTTACCATCTTGCTGCAAGTATGAGAGAAGAAAATAACTAAGTTTTAGCAACATCTAATAAACTTAGATTATGTTTTTTAACAGACTTGTAAAGTATTTCCTCGAAAACCGGTTGGTTACTTTTATCTTCCTTATATCCTTTGTGGTTTTAGGGATAGTGTACACTCCGTTCAACTGGAATACCGGGCCTTTGCCCCGCGATCCGATTCCTGTGGACGCTATTCCCGATATTGGCGATAATCAGCAGATTGTGGCAACCGAATGGATGGGCCGTTCGCCAAAAGACATTCAGGATCAGGTAACTTATCCTTTGACTACTGCTTTGCTGGGTATACCCGGGGTAAAAACGGTGCGGAGTACTTCTATGTTCGGAATGTCTTTCATCTATATAATTTTCAAGGATGATGTAGAATTCTACTGGAGCCGTTCACGAATTCTGGAAAAGCTAAACTCTTTGCCGGCAGGATTCCTGCCGGCAGGGGTTCAGCCCACTTTGGGTCCGGATGCCACAGCTTTGGGGCAGATATATTGGTATACTCTGGAAGGGCGTGACCCCAAAACCGGAAAGCCCAACGGAGGATGGGATCTTCAGGAACTGAGGACTATTCAGGATTTTTATGTGAAGTACGGGTTATCTGCTGCTGAAGGAGTTTCTGAAGTGGCATCAGTGGGAGGGTTTATCAAAGAATATCAGGTAGATATTAATCCCGAAGCACTCAAAGCCTTTAGTGTATCTGTAATGGATGTAATGAATGCCGTGAGTAAAAGCAACCTCGACATCGGAGTAGAAACAATAGAGTTGAACAATGTGGAATACATTATCAGAGGGTTAGGCTATGTAAAGACTCTTGAAGACCTCGAAAACTCTGTTGTTGCTGTAAGAAACAACGTTCCGGTACGTATAAAAGATATTGGCAGAACAACTTTTGGCCCTGCAACGCGTCGTGGAGGTCTGGATAAGGCTGGTTCAGAAGCTGTTGGAGCAGTGGTGGTTGCACGGTATGGGTCAAATCCGATGGAGGTGATAAATAATGTTAAAGCTAAAATCAAGGAGATTGAGCCGGGATTGCCTCAGAAAACACTCCCAGATGGAAGCGTGTCCAAGGTTACTGTTGTACCATTTTACGACCGCGCAGGATTGATAAAGGAGACAATCGGCACACTTGAGTCGGCACTATCACACGAAATTCTCATCAGCATAATTGTAATTATCGTACTGGTCCTTAATCTGAGGGCTTCTGTCATTGTTGCCGGGTTACTCCCTTTAGGCGTTTTAATGACCTTTATCCTTATGCACTTCTTTGGGATTGATGCAAATATTGTTGCACTATCCGGGATTGCCATAGCCATTGGTGTTATGGTGGATATTGGCATTGTTGATGTTGAAAACATACTGCGGCATTTAGAAATGCCGGAAAACAAAGGGATACGAGGCAAGCAATTGATGTCTGTCATATACCAGGCAACTACCGAGGTAAGGGCTGCCGTGGTTACATCAATTGCAACAACAATCGTGAGCTTCCTTCCCGTATTTGCAATGGAAGCAGCCGAAGGGAAAATGTTCCACCCGCTTGCCTTCACAAAAACATTTGCACTTCTGTCGGCATTTATATTAGGAATTGTAGTATTGCCCACTCTGATGCATATATTATTCAACATCCGGATCGACACCAAAAAAATCCGAAAAGCAATGAATTTCGGATTAATTGCCATAGGAATTAACAACTTGTTCGCTTACCGCTGGCCAAAAAAACGCAAGGAGTACTCAAATTATATAAACATTGCCATTGCCGTACTTGTTGCTCTGTATTACCTCTCAATCGAGTGGTTGCCTCTGGGGGCTCATAACAGCACGCTAGTCAATTTCCTGTTTGTTGCAGGTATTGTAACGGTGATACTTGGTGCTCTCATTACAATGGTTCACTTTTACGAAACCATACTTAGATGGGCACTGCGCAATAAATGGAAGTTTTTGTTACTTCCCGGAGTTACTCTTATACTCGGATTTTTGGCGTGGAAGGGCATGGGCAAAGAGTTTATGCCCTCACTCAATGAAGGCTCTTTCCTTCTTATGCCCACCAGTATGCCTCATACAAGCATCGGTAAAAACCTAGAATACATAGAGACCCTTGACAAGCGTCTCTCTGCAATTCCGGAAGTGGATATTGCAGTTGGTAAGTGGGGCAGGGTAAATTCTGCTCTTGATCCTGCTCCTGTTCAAATGTTCGAAAATACCATAAATTACAGGCCGGAATATATTCTGGACGAGAATGGACACCGGATGCAGTTCAAGGTAGATAAAAATGGCAGTTATTTACTGAAAGGCGGGACAAAGTACAATCGTGAAAAAGAGGGATTTATGATTATCCCTGCTGATAGCCTGATACCCGACAAAAACGGAGAATACTTTCGTCAATGGAGATCGCAAATTAAAAATCCGACCGATATCTGGAACGAGATAGTTAAAGTTACCAATATTCCAGGTTTGACTTCTGCTCCCAAATTACAACCGATAGAAACTCGCCTTGTTATGCTTTCCACAGGGATGCGGGCACCAATGGGATTAAAAGTCTACGGACCGGATCTGGAATCTATAGAAAAAGCAGGTATGGTATTCGAACAGGCTTTGAAAGACGTTCCTTCTGTTAAAGCATCTTCCGTATTTTACGACCGTGCTGGGGGTGCACCTTATATTGAGATAAAGCTCAACAGGGAGGCAATGGCACGCTATGGCATGAGTATTAGCAATGTACAGGAAATATTGCAGGTTGCAGTGGGTGGAATGTCGCTGAGTAACTCTGTGGAAGGTCGCGAACGTTTTCCTATACGTGTCCGCTATGCGCGCGAACTGAGGGACAACCCCGAAGACATTAAGCGCATTCTTATCCCATCTATGAACGGTGTTCAAATTCCATTGGGAGAGATTGCAGATATAGGTTATACCCGTGGAGCACAAATGATTCGAAGCGAAGACACTTTTCTTGTAGGTTATGTAATTTTTGACAAAGTGGAAGGTAAGGCAGAGGTAGATGTGGTAGAAGAAGCGGCCAAAATATTGAAGGGAAAAATTGATTCCGGAGAAGTTATGCTACAACCTGGTATAACCTACAAATTTGCCGGTAACTACGAACAACAGATACGGGCTACCCAAAGGCTTGCAATCGTAATTCCGATCAGTCTTATTCTAATATTGCTGTTATTGTTTTTTCAATTTAAAACGATTACTGCATCTTTCATACATTTTTCAGGTGTATTTGTGGCTGTAGCCGGTGGATTTATTATGCTCTGGCTTTACGGACAAGGCTGGTTTCTTAATTTTTCAGTTGCCGGAATGAATATGAGGGACCTGTTCCAGATGCACACTATAAACCTAAGTGTTGCCGTATGGGTTGGATTCATTGCTCTTTTCGGTATTGCTACAAACGATGGGGTTATAATGGGTACTTATATTCATCAGGTCTTTGAGCAGCGGCACCCCTCTACCGTACACGATGTTCGCGAAGCAGTGGTTTCTGCCGGACTAAAACGTGTCCGCCCGGCAATGATGACAACTGCGGTTGCCGTGATTGCTCTTTTACCCGTGCTTACGTCCACAGGAAAAGGGGCAGATATCATGGTTCCTATGGCTATTCCCGCTTTTGGTGGGATGATTATTCAGGTAATGACAATTTTTGTTGTTCCTCTTTTTCAGGCAATGTGGCGTGAAAATGTTGTTGTAAGGAACAATAAAAAATCCATTCAAATAATTAGCAATGAAAACAATAATGAGAATCACAAAATATAAACATTTCCTGCTTACGCTCTTTGCGCTATGCAGTTATGGAGTTGCCAGCAGTCAGCAGCAACCAGATTCGCTTGTGCATTACCTCGGAATGGCAGCAAAAAATAACCCCGCTGTTTTGCAAAAGTGGAACGAGTATCAGGCAGCTTTGCAAAAAGTGCCGCAAGTGGGAAGTCTGCCTGATCCTGAATTAAGTCTGGGAGTTTTTCTTAGTCCGATGGAACTTCAGGGAGGCAATCAGGTTGCCGATATTCAACTGATGCAGATGTTCCCTTGGTTTGGCGTGCTCAAAAATGCCAAGGATGAAATGAGCCTGATGGCAAAAGCCAGGTTCGAGTCATTCCGAGAAACAAAACTTCAGGTATTTTACGATTTGCAGCGTACATGGTTCGAACTGCAAAAAGTTCAGCAGAATGTTCGAATCTCGGAAAAGAACATGGAAATTCTGCGGACACTGGAAAGGCTGTCGCTTATTAAGTTCAAGGCTGCTTCCCCGACAGGCGGTTCCGGCCTGGCAGATCTGTACAGGATTCAAATTGAAATCGGCAAACTTGAAAACGACATCTCATTATTGAAAAGTCAGCAAAATACTATTGCTGCCAGGTTCAACAGCTTTCTCAACCGGCCGCAGGTATCTCCTGTTTCGTTGCCGGAGATACTGGTCCCCGACACTTTAAGAATACCACTAAAAGCAGTGCCAGACAGTATGCTAGCCAACAGCCCAATGTTAAGCATGTTGCGATACGAACAGAAATCGCTGGAATCAAGAAAGAAAATGGTTACAGCCATGGGTTACCCAATGATAGGATTGGGACTGAAATATTCACTGATAAATAAAAGTGAACTGTCCACATCCCCTATGAATGGTAAAGATATGATTATGCCAATGGTGACTGTTACCTTGCCCGTTTACAGGAAGAAATATAAAGCCATGCAAGCAGAAGCCGGACTGATGAAAACTGCCACCGAGCAGAATTATCTGGCTACAGCAAATTCTTTGCAAACTGAGTATTTCGAAGCGATGCAGTTGTATCAGGATTCACAACGACGCATAAAACTATTCGAAGACCAGAGTAAACTGGCTGGAAAATCGCTGGAAATAATGATAAAAAGTTTTTCTGCTTCCGGTTCCAACTTGTCCGATGTTTTGCTTATCCGCCAACAAATGCTCGATTATGAATTCAGCCGGATTGAGGCTGTCGTCGACTTTAATATATCAATCGCCTGGCTGGAAAAGCTTATGGCAAATTCACAAATCCGGTAAATACGTTAAATAAGTTTTTATGAAGAAGTATATTTTAAATAAATATGTCCGTTACTCTCTCTTTGCAATCGGAGGCCTCCTTTTAGGCTGGATATTTTTCCATTCTCCGGACAAAACGGAGACATTGAATAAAACCGAAGATATTCACAACCACTCTGCCCAATCTGGCGAGGAGAAGACTATCTGGACCTGTTCCATGCACCCACAAATCCGCAGGAACGAACCGGGAAAATGTCCAATCTGCGGGATGGATTTAATCCCTCTCGTTCAAAATAATACAACTACCGATTCCGGTGCTGTACATTTTACTAAAGAAGCCGCTGAACTTGCCAATGTTTTAACATCTGTGGTAACACGCGAAAAGCCCATAATGGAAGTACGTCTTTACGGAAAAGTGCAGGCCGACGAACGTTTGCTGCAAAGTCAGACTGCACATATTCCAGGTCGGATAGAAAAGCTCTTTGTCAACTTTACAGGTGAAATGGTTCACAAAGGTCAAACCCTTGCCCTGATTTACTCTCCGGAATTAATTACTTCACAACAGGAGTTACTGGAAGCCGCCAAAACAAAAGATTCTCAGCCCGAGATTTATGAGGCTGCCAAAGAGAGACTCCGCCAGTGGAAACTCACCGAATCGCAAATTGCATCTATAGAAAGTTCGGGTAGTGTACAAAACAACTTTGAAGTGTTTTCAAACTCAACAGGAATTGTTACAGCAAGACGGGTGAACAATGGCGACTATATAACTCAAGGGACTGTATTATACGATATTGCAGATCTTTCAAGGGTATGGATAATGTTTGACGCATATGAAAGCGATCTTGCATTCCTCAATAAAGGGGATAAGATTTCTTTTACAATACAGGCTTTTCCCGGCACAAACTTCTCCAGCAACATACTATTTATTGACCCCGTAATTGACCCTGTAACCCGAGTATCAAAAGTGAGAGTAGAAGTTGGCAACCAATCTGGGAAGCTAAAACCGGAAATGTTTGCAACAGGAATTGTAAAAGCCAACCTTGACGAATATCGCAACGAACTGGTAATTCCAAAGTCTGCCGTTTTGTGGACAGGCAAACGCTCCATTGTTTATGTTAAACAAACCGGCTCAGATGAACCAATATTTAATCTGAGGGAAATCGAACTCGGCCCTATGCTTGGCAACAGTTTTGTTGTATTAGGCGGACTGAGCGAAGGGGAAGAAATTGTTACGCAAGGTGCTTTTAGCATAGATGCTGCTGCCCAGTTGGAAGGCAAGCCCAGTATGATGAATAAAGAAAGCAAATAAAAG
>Ga0209540_10002153_pt1 | contig 14132 bp, 15 predicted proteins | sample BarGraIncu01121A_FD_184501 | JGI IMG/M metagenome (GOLD analysis project Ga0209540, IMG submission 184501) | Arctic peat soil microbial communities from Barrow, Alaska - Barrow Graham LP Incubations 011-21A (SPAdes) (version 2) | ecosystem: Environmental > Terrestrial > Soil > Wetlands > Peat... | reverse complement strand
ATATCGAAACACTTCACGCTGGTTACGGCAATACACTTGGTAACAGCTTGCGACGTGTACTTCTTTCTAGCATCGAAGGCGCGGCAGTCGTTGCCTTTCGCGTTGAAGGTATCAGTCACGAATTTACTACTATCCCTGGCGTCAAAGAAGATGTTATTGATATCATGCTAAATATCAAGAACATTCGCCTTAAATCATTTAGCGATGAGCCTGTTGAACTTCGCCTAGAGAAAAAGGGCGCTGGTCCTGTTACTGCTGGTGACATCAAGACTACAGCCGATGTTGAAGTTATCAACCCAGATCAGATTATTTGTGTTATTGATGATCCTAAAAAATCGATATTGATAGACTTTGTAGTTGAATCTGGACGTGGTTACCAAACGATTGAAATGTCTAGCAAAAAGAGAGTTCACAGCGATATGATTGCTGTTGATGCTATCTTTAGCCCAGTCCTACGCGTACGTTACAAGGTAGAAAATACTCGTGTCGGTCAAGAAACTAACCTCGACAAACTACTACTTAGTATCGAAACTGATGGTTCAATCGCACCACGCGAAGCATTTGAAGAAGCCGCAGCTATTTTGGTTAACCAATATACTGCCTTGGCCGGTTCAACTGTAGTTGAATTTGCTCCAGCACTTGGACAAGATAAAGACACTGAAAAGAATGAGCTAAATACTCCTGTTGAGGAATTAAACCTAACAGCTAGAACTGCCAACGCATTGATTAATAACGAAATCCGAACAGTCCATGACCTTGTCACTTTAAGTGAGCAGGATCTTCGCGAACTAAAAGGCTTTGGATCAAAAGCGCTTGATGAAGTAAATGAAAAATTGGCGGAATTGGAACTTTAATTATGCATCGACACGGATATATTGGACGCAAGTTTGGTCGCAAGCGCGATCAACGACATGCACTACTTAAGGGCTTGGCAACAAGCTTGGTTATTCATGGCAAAATCGAAACGACTTTACCTAAAGCCAAAGAACTAGTGCGTTATATTGAAAAACTCATAACCAAAGCTAAAAAAGGTGGTCTACATCACCGACGTCAAGTTATTGCCGGTCTTAGTACCCAGGAAGCTGCTTTTAGATTGTTTGACGTTATCGCGCCACAACTAACTAAACGAAGTAGCGGGCATGTTAGAGTCGAACGAACTGACGTCAGAGTTGGTGACGGTACACAGATGGCAACGATTGCGTTTGTTGATGAAATTAAAGATGTACCAGTTGAACCTGTTGCAGAGGAGGTGAAAGCGTAATGGTTAATGCTAAAACGTACTCACAAAAACAAAGTGAAGTAAGTCATCGCTGGATTCTTATCGACGCTTCATCAGCTCCACTTGGTCGCGTTGCTACAGCAGTTGCAAAATATTTGATTGGTAAATACAAACCAACTTATACTGCGCATATTGATAATGGTGACTATGTCGTCGTTATTAATGCTAAAAATGTTGTCGTAACTGGCGCCAAAGAAACTGACAAGAAATACTATCGTCACTCAGGATTCCCTGGTGGTATTAGTGAAAAGAATCTTAGTCAGATGCGTGAAAAGTTCCCAGAACGAATTATTGAAGAAGCCGTTAAGGGCATGATCCCACACAACAAGCTTGCTGCTGAACGTCTAAAACGTCTACGCATTTTTGCCGGTGAAGAACATACTCATGGCGCCCAGACACCAGAGAAAGTTGAGGTTATGTAATGGCTGAATTAAAGTATCTTTATGGCCTAGGTCGTCGCAAAAGCGCATCTGCTAGCGCCCGTCTATACAAAGGCAAAGGCAAGATTACTATTAACGGTAAACCTGCCGAGGATTATCTTAACAATAATAAGTCTCATTTGGCTGAAATCACCGATCCACTTGCACTAGTTAGCAAACAAAAGGACTTCGATATCACTATCTTAGCCAAAGGTGGTGGTGTTGCTGGTCAAGTTGATGCTATTAAATTGGCGATTGCCAAGGCAATCACTGTTGGATTTAGCGATTTACGTACAGTTCTTAAAAAAGCTGAGTTTTTAAAGCGTGATTCACGCGAGAAAGAACGTAAAAAATACGGTCTTCGATCTGCTCGCAAACGCGAACAGTTCTCAAAACGCTAGTTCTAGCGTACCTAAACCTAAAACACATCAGAAATGGTGTGTTTTTTGTTGATAACAGATACAGCAACTTGAATAATATTACGCTATGTGCTATAATAATAGTGTAGCATTGCTTCGCTCTTCGACAATCGAAAGGAGATGGCTTTGAAAAAGTACATAGCCGACGCGTTGACATTCTCTAGAGTACCTCTGGGCTTGCTCACCGCATGGGCAATCGTACTGCGGATGTGGCCAATCGCCACGATACTTTTCATCGCTGTTATCCTCACGGATGCGTTCGATGGAATGGCAGCTAGAAGATGGCCCTATCCAGCAGGTATGTCTCATTGGTGGTCACTTGATGGCCATCGGTATGATAACACCATGGATGCCATAATGATAGCTACGGTCATCATCGGTCTGGCAGTTCGTTTACCTATTTGGTGGCTGATTCTAGCCATCATCGTGGTAGGCACTATCGTTTTACTACGAACAATCGCGTATGTGCGCACATTCAATCCGGCTCTTGCTGAGAAGATTGATGTCGCACACGGATGGATGTTCGTATCAATACTGGTTGCGATGCTGGTCAATATGACGGTGCTCACGACCAGTCATTGGCCTTTCTGGATTGGAATCTACGCTGGCGTAGGGGTATTCATGCTCTATATAAAGCGAGATCGGGCGGTTAGCCGCCCAGAAACCCGCTGACAGCGTGCGCTACATGGCGACGAGTGGTTCAACCCATTCGTCGCCACTTTCATATCCGAAGTATTTTTAGCCGTCACTAATGTATAATAGAAAGTAATTATGAGTAAACCAGTAATTTTAACCGGAATTCGCGCTAATAATAACCTAACTATAGGAAATTATTTTGGTGCAATTTTGCCAATCATAGATATGGCGAAAAAGCGCTCTGATGAATATCAAATAAATATGTTTATTCCTGATCTTCACAGTTTTACAACGCCAATTGATCACAACCAATTAAATGAACAGATATTTCATAACGCCAGAGTATTTACAGCCGCTGGGCTTCCGCTAGATAACGACAGCATCTATCTCTACCGCCAGAGCTACATTCCAGCGCACAGCGAATTAACTGTAATTCTTGATTGTTTTACAGGTTTTGGCGAAATGAGTCGAATGATTCAATTTAAAGAGAAGCGAACGACTGTTGGCGAAGATAGAACCAGCGTTGGCCTTTTTAATTATCCAGTATTAATGGCGTCAGATATCTTACTTTATAATGCAAAATACGTTCCAGTTGGTGATGATCAATCTCAGCATCTTGAATTTGCGCGTGATATTGCCAACCGAATGAATAGCAAATTCGACAATATATTTACCGTTCCAGATCCAGTCAAGGCTCAACATGAGTTCTTTGGTAAGGATCAGGGGCTTCGTATAATGGATTTAATTAATCCAACTAAAAAGATGAGTAAAAGTGATGAATCCGACAGGGGAGTTATATTTCTAAGTGACGATCCAACCACTGCAGCTAAAAAAGTTATGGGTGCAACAACTGATGACAAGGCCGAAATTCATCTTGATCGTAAAAATCAACCTGGTATCAGTAACTTGCTAGAAATACTCTCCTTGTTGCAAGGTGTCACCCTGCAAAGTGTAGTTGAAAAATATGAAGGTCAAACCAAATATGGTGACTTCAAGGCAATTGTGGCAGGTGAAGTAGAGAAGTTTCTTACAGATTTCCAAAATAAACTATCAAAAGTTGACGATGATGCTATTTTGGCAAAATTAGCACAGTCTGAACGAGATATGGCTACTGTTGCCAACGCAACACTTCTACGGGCTCAACAGGCCGTCGGTCTGCGACCAAAGGCTTAACTGTGGTAAAAGTATCAAGTCGCGACATACTAGACGTCCTACGCCGTTACGAGATGGCAGGTGATGAAAATGTCCCTCGCCATGTTGAAATGGTCAAGATGTCAAATCCTAACCCAATTAACACCTTAGTCTCGTTTCGTTTTAATAAACAACAATTGTATATATTATTTGATGACACAGCCGACGACGATATTGAATACGTTATGGCTCAGATCCGAACCAAAAAAAGCAACGTAACAGGTGAGTTGGTCAAAAATCCACGTGATAGTGTTACGACATATGCAATGCCGTTTAAAGGCAAAGATGTCTATTTATTTGAGGTTGTATCTGACAAAAAACGCCTAGATAGCGAGCTTGCGCTACGTTACCCCGAGACATCACGAAGTACTTGGCAGAAACATATTAAAGCTGGCCATGTTAGTGTCAACGGCAAAGTCATAACTTCGCCAAAACACGATATTATTGACGTTGATCGAATCTCCATTAATACTCCTGATTTGCCCGATTTTAGCGATAATGAAATCCCAATCATATATATCGATGATAATATTGTCGTCATCAACAAACCAAGTGGTATCTTATCTCATGCCAAAGGTGCATTGAATGATGAATTTACAGCCGCAGAGTTTTTTAGACGTTATACCACTTATAATCTCGAATCTAATCGTCCAGGTATTATTCATCGACTTGATCGCGACACCAGCGGTGTAATGATTGGTGCTAGAAACGCCGAAACCGCCGTTTTGTTACAAAAACAATTTTCAGATAGAAAAGTAAAGAAAACCTATTATGCCATCCTTGCCGGCATACCAAAACTAGCCAAAGCCAACATAGATTTGCCGATAGAGCGCAATCCATCGGCTCCAAGCACTTTTAGAGTCGGCAGTAATGGCAAGTCAGCCACAACAAGGTATGAAGTCGTTGCATCAGATGAAAAATACGCAATGGTCAAACTACAACCTCAAACCGGTCGTACACATCAATTGCGCGTCCACATGAAATACATAAATACGCCAATCTTGGGCGACAAGATATACGGCAAGGCCGCAGACCGTCTTTACCTACATGCATTTAGTTTAGAAATTACTATTCCCAATGGAGATCGCAAATTATTTTTAGCTCCAATCCCGCAGGACTTTATTGATTATTTTCCTAAAATCAAACTATGACAAACGCTACTAAACCGATTATGAATCCAGCTAGTGAAGTGTTATTTGTTGCTATTACGAATAACTTACCACAATCACTTCTAATAACAGGTGAAAGTAGAGTTGGACTCAGCACGATAGCTAGTTACATTGCTCAACTTCGCAACGTCAAGCCGATTATTGTATTACCTGAAAAAGACGAAAAAATAGATATAGATAAAGGCTCAATTGCGGTCGATAGTATGCGGCGTTTATATGATGAGGTTAGAACTAAAACTACTGTTGATCGAATTATTATAATTGACTACGCTGAACGAATGACCCATCAGGCTCAAAATGCGTTTTTGAAACTTCTCGAAGAACCAAACGACGGTGTATATTTCATACTTGTGTCACATTCGCTATCGAAGCTGTTGCCAACAATCATCTCTCGCGCCGAGCGACTTGATATGCAGCCAATTACAGTTGGCCAATCCAATCAGTTACTTGATTTATTAGGTATTGACGATGACAAAAAACGTGCGCAACTACTGTTTATGGCCGAAGGGCTTCCGGCTGAATTAACCAGCCTATCGAAAAATGATGAATACTTTGAAAATAGAAGTGTTATGATGCGAGATGCTCGCGAACTTCTTCAAGGCAATTTATACCAAAAGCTGTTATTAGCACAAAAGTACAAAGACGACCGCGCTTTGGCTCTGCAGTTAATATTGGATGCATCAAAAATACTTAAAAAAACCATCATAACCAACCCGCAACCCGAAACTATTAGTCATATTGATAAGTTATTAAAAACATACCAACGTATTGAGGCGAATGGAAATATTCGTTTATGCTTGGCTCAAATGGTAATTTAGACTTTAAAATCTGCTATAATGGAGTACAGATATGTTAGGACTTTTACTAGTTATGTTACTTGGTGCCTGGGTTATTTACCAGCCTCAGACAGTAAACGAAGTTACTGCCGATCTATCAATTAGGTTATCAGAAAAACTTGATCAACTTTGGACTATTGCCCAAGAGTCAATTGTTACTAATCGGTACCTTCGAGCCGAGAAGGCATTGCTTACTATATTGCGTATTGATGAGCGCAACGCTAGTGCTTATAACAGGTTGGGTATACTATATGCGAAACAAAGATCACTTCCTGATGCTATCGAATGTTTTGAGATTGCCCAATCACTAGAGCCTAGTGCCAGTAGTTTACATAATGTTGGACTTATCTATTATGAAACCAAGAATTACGACAAAGCAGCCCTAGCTTTTGAACAAGCACTGGCTATCGACGGCGAGTTAGCTTCACGTCACATTGCTTATGCTAAGGTCCAGGAAAAGCTTGGTCATGATAAAAAAATGATTGAATCACTCGAAAAAGCTGTTGAATTAGACCCAATTCCACAAACACTAAATATTCTAGCTGATGCCTATGAACGTACAGGTCAAACGGATCTCGCTATTAATCTACGCGAAAAAGCAGCCAAAATGATTATTCCTCAAGGTCAGCCAAGGCGCATACGTCAACCCCGACGTGTTGTAATGTAAACATTGGCGATTTTGAAGCTTTTACACCACATATAGCGCAATTTAATTATCTTTTGATACTAATTATAAGAATCTGAGTAAAAACATCATTCATACGCTTGCATTGTTGACTTTTGTGTTTGATAATATCAGTATTCCAGGCTCGCCAAATGTATATGTCGCTTCGGCGCTTATTAACTTGTTGATTCAGCCATAAGGTCGTCAGATGACCTGTAATGTAACCAACGAAGGGGGCTAGGAATATGACGGACGCAGAAGCGCTCTGCTCGTTCAAGAAGCTGAAGCGAATGGTTGTGATGCTTTTCCGCATCAGTAGCGCTATCAGCCTCGCGAAAGCCGAGTCGGCACAGAACGGCAACGTATTCACGGGCTGGACAGCACGCTTCGATGACATCGGCCACACCGGTCCGATGGAGCGAAGTGTGGGAGTGTTCGACATCTACTGGCGATTCAGTGAAAGTGGTCATTGTGCCGAATACGTCCTAGCCGACGCTGACGGCGACCCGATCATCGTGTTGCCATGCACACACTTCGAAACAGTCGATGTGCTTGGTAGGAGGAAGCGCCGCAGCTACAAGATCGTTGCCGAAGGTGCCACTATCGTCCTGGCGGCCTGAGCCACTGCGTAACCGTCAACCCCGAGAATCTGACTCTCGGGGATTGACCCTTGAATTTATCCATAAATGACATAAAACCATTGCTTTTTACTAATTAATATTAGATAATTATATTATCTTTTCCAAACGCGAGTCACAGGGGGTGTGAAGGCTTAAGGTCTAATGAGCTGTCAGATAGCTCAATCTCAAACGAAGGGAGGGATGTATTATGTCCGGCAAGCTAAAGCGTTTGTTCGTTTTGCCACCCCTGCCGGTAAGAGATGATGAACTTGTAGACTTCCTTCGGGAAGTTGCGCACATCATCAATACCGGGACCAAGGGCATCGTCAGTGCACGTATTGACGGAGTGGGCTCCAACATCGATGTCAGCAACTGCTCAGTCAGGTTAAACGACGAGTCTGCAGAGATGGAGTTGGAATTCGTCGTCTTTGCCGCGAACTGCAGCGATGCGCCACTGTGGAGGGATAATCTTTCATCCATAAAGGCTTCATCGTCTGGAAGTAGGTTCTGGCTCGAGCTCGAGTCCAACAGTCAACCATCCATCGTTCTCTATGAACACAACGACTAGTGCAAACGGTCATGCCCGAGAATCTGACTCTCGGGATAAACCTTGAAATTATTAACCTCTTTCTTGCAATAAACACTAATATTTTGTACACTTATATCTGTACTTTTGCCGCCTTAGCTCAGTTGGCTAGAGCAGCTGTTTTGTAAACAGCAGGTCTTCGGTTCGAGTCCGAAAGGCGGCTCCAAATTACAAGTACGCTGGAATCGTGTAGTGGCAATCACAGGAGACTGTAAATCTCCCGCCTTTCGGCTTCGTAGGTTCGAGTCCTACTTCCAGCACCAAATTAAATAACCACGCCGTAAGGTTGTGGTTATTTAATTTGGTATTTGCTACAATATCTCAAGTGCCGTGATAGCTCAGTTGGTAGAGCGCATCCATGGTAAGGATGAGGTCTCGGGTTCAACTCCCGATCACGGCTCCAAACGTTTACTACAACCGCAATTAACGCGGTTGTTTGTTATAATAAGCATATGGCAACTTATAGTTTCGATATAGTATCCGAATATGACAAAGCAGAAATGAATAATGTATTTGCATTAACACAAAAAGAAATTAGTAATCGTTATGATTTCAAGGGCACACCGGCTGAGATTGACTGGCTAGGTGATAAAACTGGGTTCAAGATTATCGGTGCCAACGAATGGCAAATAGACAGCATTATTGATATTATTCGTAAAAAACTAGCGTCACGCGAACAAAGTAGTAAAACACTAGACCTTAGTAAGACTGTTGTGATTAGTAATCTCAAAGCTACCAAAGAAGTGCCTTTTATCGCTGGGCTAGATCAGGATAAGGCAAAGCAAATTACTAAACTTATTAGAGAAGAATTTCCCAAGATTAAGCCACAGATTCAAGGTGACGCAGTTCGTGTTGTAGGTAATAGTAAAGACGACCTACAAAATGTCATGCATTTGATGCAATCTCATGATTTTGACTTTCCAATAAATTTTAATAACTACAGATGAGCTCTTGTAGTAAGTGATTATTTTTGATATAATCACCTCTAATAGTTTATACAAATTGTAAGGAATCACATGGCAAAAAAGAATACAAAGCGCAAATTAGTTGGTTTAGTGAGTGAATTAAGCGGTCACCGTACATATTATACGACCAAAAATACTCAAAATTCTACTGAAAAAATATCATTAAAAAAATATGATCCTATCGTTCGCACCCATGCACTTTATGTTGAAACCAAGAAAAGCCTTGGACGCAACGAAGTAAAACAGAAAAAACGATAATCAATCTTGGTTGAGAGTAGTCTCAACCTGTGAATCTAAATGGCCTGCTAACCACAGGCCATTTTCTAATATGGTCTCTAATAGGCTAGAGTTAATTTTCAAATTTGTTGAGTACAGATATAATACGTTGTCGTGTTGTTCGGCTGAAAAGGGCCAAAAATGTACTCCAAGCACCTTTGCAACTTCAGCCGTAATTATTCGTTGAATATCGTTAGATTTCGCTGGTCTTCCATATATAGAAAAACGACTAGTAAATTCTTGGTCATATTTTTCAAAAGTCCCTAGATCTAGTTCTTTCATATTCGGAAAAGTAGAAAATAACGCGTCAAACTGTCGCAGGTCATGATTTTTAGCACCTATAAAGAAATGTGGTATTGGTTTTTCAGTATGCAAATCAATTGAAATAATCAACCAATTATATAATTTCGATGAAGCATCGGGTTGCCAAACATAATCACTTCTACTGACAATTGTTACGTTATACCCACCGACAGACCCCAAACTATAGTGATCATCTTGATGTGTCGAAGATACGGTTAATCCTCGTACAACTTTGTGATCATCTGAGTGTTGGTCAACATATCCGAAATATATTAGACCAGACTTTTCTGCGAATTTACCAATAACACGTTTAAGATTCCTATTCTTTAAGCGCAATATTACTTTTTTAAATATTCGATTGAAGTAATTATTTGGAATCATGATTAGACTGGCTTATTATCTTTGGCAATTAAATCAAGTAGAGTCGAAATATACTCGGCGTGTGTCCAAGTAAGTGGGGCAGGTGAAATAATCTCATTAGTTATTGGGTCTAATTGTTCACCCATAACGCCGCTATCCATTGCGTGACTTTTAACCCAATTTAATATATTTAATGCTTTATCAGTACAGCGAGTGTCGATATAGTATTGAGCTAGCCATAAGGATGTAATAAACCAATAATTACCAGTAGTTTCTGGATGGGCACGTCGATATTCGTCATTCTCATATCGAGGTAATCCTATTTTGCCGTCATTTATTCCAAATAATTGTTCGATGGTGTTGATTGATGATAAAATTTCTTCACTATCAGTGGCAAATAGACCAAATATATATACGCCGAAGACACTAGAACAATCAACGACGTCATCATAAATAACTTTTCCGCCTTGTACCCAAACACCTCTGTAAAAAACTTTTCGATTATTATTATATAGGTATTTATGAGCAGCCACTTGTATATCTAGCGCGGCCGAACGCCATTTAACGGCGTTATTAGGGTCATTAGCGGCAGACGCTAGATCAGAAGCAGCAAGTAAGGCGGCGTATGTCACCGAAGTAGTATAAGTACTAATTTGGAAAGTTTGTTCCCATAAATCATAACTTGGTCTAGGCAGCCCAGTTGCTGTATCAACATAGCTCGCCATAAAGTCAGCCATCGGAACTACCATTGATTTGTAGAACTCTTTTAATAAACTCGGTTCAGGATGCATCTGGTAATATTGAGCAAATACAAATAACGGTAAGGCAGTTTCGTCTTCTTGAATTGGCGGAGCGATAATGCCGTCGTGAACATATGAATGCCAACTGCTACCAAGTGCACCGTCGGCACGATATTTATGCATCATATAACCATCAGAGTGAAGACCTCTCTTGGTAAACTCGAAAAAACGATAGACTTCGTCGGTGTAGCCCATACGAATTAATGGCCATAATGCATACGCACCGTCTCGTGGCCAACTATACCCATAGGCGTCACGCGAATAATTTAGCATTGAGGTGTCAGTGCTGGCAATAATTGCACCACGTTTGTCAATTTGTGACTTAAGTATCATCATACTTTGCAAGAATGTCGTACGATATTCTGGTTCGATCTTATCAATAATTGCATATGTTGGTTTCAGCCATTCATGCCACCAGTCGGCAGTCCGCTGCATATGATACATAGCACCTTCGTCTTGAATTTGTTTATGAATATATAAAGCTTCACGCGTTGAAGTTCCAGCCGCAATCCAATAATGAACCCTTTGTGAGCTGTTTGCATCAATATTAACTTTAAATCTGATAGTGGAGTCAACCCTGCCGTGTTCCACATTGTTCATACCAAGCTCACCATCAATAGCGTCGCAATATGTACCTTCTTTTCCTTCGATGCCAAATAATCCAACTGTATACTGGTCAAAAGGCATATTATTGTAATTACCAGATATAATAAAGGCCCTTCGTCCACGATAGTGAAGTATGGCGTCATTATCGGGTAAATACTGTGCAGTGTCGGTATTGCTTCGAGAGTCGCCAATCACAAATGCTTGATGCATGAATAGTCGAACTTCACGATCTTGTCCACGCAAGTTTACAATATGAATATTTCGAATAAATACGCTCATATGAGCATCAACGAAGTCATCGAACTCCAAAATAATACCCATACGATCATTTTTAGCTATAGTATGACCGATTAAAGCACTGTGCGGATATCGGAATTTAAAAGTCCACTCATTTGGTGGGTTTTTGGGATCATCAATCCAACTGAGGTCTCCGTCTATCCAGACGCCGACTTTATGACGAAGATTGCCACCAGCAGAGTGATTCTCAAAACCAACATAGGGGAAATAAAAGTCGTGAACCGTACCAAAACCGTTTAAACCAACATGTAACTCGCCATTACTTAGTACAATAGGTCTAGCCATTAAGGCCTCCTGTTTTATGATAATGATGGAGTCTCCAACGTAAGTCTCGAACTACATTAATATAATACAAAAAGGCATCATAGGGGGACTCATATGGGCTAAAGTAGGCGTGAACATCACCGTCATTAGACCATTTCGTGCACATATAATACACGTGATCAGATGTTTGCAATTTACTCCAATCGTCGATTAGACTTTGGTCATTAGTGCGCATTATATCGTCCTCTAATGAGTAAATATAACGTAAAGCCTCTTGTTGCATACTATTGCCAAGCCACGCAGTTAAATCGCGCTCTGTGTCGGCCCATGTAACAGTTTTCGGCATACTTATCTCGCTAACAGGTTCAAACGCGTCAATCGCCCCAGATACTGTATAGCAAGTGTTGTCAGGGTTTTCCAGCCATTTGTTGATAAACGACTCGTAAAAACTAAATATTCCAGTATCTTCCCACTGATGTTCACCGAATGTTTCGTAGTCCATAAACAGATTAACAATCGACTTATCTGTCGCCGAAGTATTTACCCAGTCATTATATGTGTCTGCCGACAGAGGCCAGTCGGGCCAATTCTTGTCACTAAATCGAAAGGCAATATCATCACTCAAGCGATAGTTTTTCAATAATAACGCGATTTTCTCTGTTCCAGCCGGACGATAAACGAAATTAGGACTGCGCCACTCAAGAATTGGGTCCCAACCTTCGGCAAGTATTCCTTTAAATCCGTGTTTATCGGCCCACTTTGCCATTGAGTCGTTATAGGAAAGTTCTGTATTGCGAAATACTTGCGTTTCAACCCCAAATAACTCTCGAATTTTTGCGCGATGCGCCTCCACCTGACGCTCAAACTCATCCAAACTATAAAAGAAGGCCAGAGAGTGATAATAGGTCTCTGCGACTACCTCAACTCGGCCAGTCGCTACTAGACGCTTAAAACTTTCCAAGACATCTGGCGCCCATTGTTCAGCTTGTTCAATAAATACACCGGTGATACTTAGTGATAACTTAAATTCCGGATGAGTTGCTAGTAATTTTTCCAACACTGCGTTCATCGGTCTATAAGATTTATCGGCTACTTTTTTAAAGATTTGCTCATTATTTTGCCCAGAATTATTAACCGAATCATTAAAGTAGTCGTGATTAATGGCAGTATCAAATACACTGTACTTTCTAACCCTTAATGGCTGATGGGCGTGAAGGTATAGTACTATGCCACGCTTACTCATGAAATACCTACTTTTTGCATAGATTTATAGATACGAATAAATGTTTGGGCTACATCAAACCATGAAATTTTTGAGTATTCTTTTTTGACATCTGCTTTCAATGTATCTTTTAGGGCTTTTGAAGTTGCAATTCCAATCATTTGATCTGCTAAAACGTCTTCATCCCAATAATCATAACGGAATACGCTGTTTAATACTTCGCCAACACCTGATTGACGCGTCAATATAATTGCATTGCCATGATAGGCTGCCTCAAGTGCCGTTAAGCCAAATGGTTCGCTGACCGAACTCATTACGAAAACATCAGATACGCTATATGCATCCCGCCACTGTTTACCACGAACAAATCCCGTAAAGAATACTTTATCGGCAATGCCTAAGTCTGTTGTTAGCTCAATTAATTCATCTCGCAACTCACCATCTCCAACTAATAAAAAGACTAATTTGTCGTATCTGCTACAGGCTTTTGCAGCCGCTCGAAGGAAATTCACTAATCCTTTTTGGATAGTGAAACGAGTTATAGTAGAGATTATTGTATAGCCCTCGTCCTTCAAGGCCTCGAGATACTTATAAGTACTAAGGTCGTATTGATAACCATCATCGAAACTAGTCACATCAATGGCATTATGAACAACTTCAATTTTATCAGCAGGTATACCGTATTTTTCAATGATAATATTTTTTGTGATGTTGCTGACGGCAATAATCCTATCAGCCATAATTAAACCTTGGTATTCAACCTCATGCACAAGTTGATTTCCACTTTCATTACCCGATCGATCAAATTCCGTAGCGTGAACGTGTACAATCAAGGGTGCGCCTGTCATTTCTTTGGCTCGAATTCCGGCTTCCATAGTAAGCCAATCATGCGCATGAATAATATCAGGCTTTAAAGATAAAGCAATTGATTCAACATATTCCACATAACGCTTTTGAACTCCACGCATGTCCTTTAAGTCGTTAATGTCAGCTTTTGAAAAAGTTTTATCAATAACCGTACTGCTGTCGTAGGCGCCAAGACCATATCTATCAAGAGGCGTTAAGTCTGTTGCGCTATGAATTTCCATAAAATCAATCTCAGGATGTTCAGCGCGATAGGGAATAACAAAGTCAACTTTTGCTCCTGTTAGAGCAAGTGCTTTTGATATGTGGTAACAAGCAACGCCTAGTCCACCACTGTTGTGAGGAGGAAGTTCCCA
>Ga0209540_10002150_pt1 | contig 14151 bp, 11 predicted proteins | sample BarGraIncu01121A_FD_184501 | JGI IMG/M metagenome (GOLD analysis project Ga0209540, IMG submission 184501) | Arctic peat soil microbial communities from Barrow, Alaska - Barrow Graham LP Incubations 011-21A (SPAdes) (version 2) | ecosystem: Environmental > Terrestrial > Soil > Wetlands > Peat... | reverse complement strand
TTATAATTTGGCGTTGTTGCAAGAAGTGTCGGTAACCCGGGATTTCCCGGTACCGGGTGACTCAGCATGGCATTATAGCCATTGGCTCTTAATGTGGCCACTGTTTTTATGGCCAGAGCATTGTTCAGATCGACTTCTCGAATACCGTTGCTGCTGTTCACTGCCCCGGGATCGACTCCATCCATATGCCCTGGATTAATGACTATCATTGGTCCTGATGCATCAACTAAAAAACCATTCCACGAGAAAAGAATCAGAATCGAAAGGAGGAAAAATGCCCCCACAAGCAACCAATTTTTTCTACTTTTTAACTTTTCCAAATACTATTCTCCCTTCGTCAGTCTCTAGTCTTACCTAGATTATTTGCCCATTTCTACTTGTCACAATATTATCATAAATATGCCATTAACGTCAATAATTTTGTGACATTTTATTCGTAATTTCAATAAAAAAATGCTGAATGAAACAAAGCTTCATTTCCAGTCCAATTACAGATTTTATTAAGCTCCCAATCCGTAAAAAAAAAGCCCTGGAGTTGAGTCTGATTTGACTCTACCCCCAGGGCTTTAACTTTCTTCATCTGTATATATCCAGGATGTTACCTATCGAGAAACCAGCTAGTTTGCCGGTGTTGTTAAGGGTACTGTTACGACACAAGTCCCTGAAAAGCTGCCATCAATGGTTGTAGCCGTAATGGCGGCTGTTCCCGGACTCAATCCTGTGACGATACCGGCGCTGTCGACGGTTGCCACAGCTTCTGTGTCGGATGACCAGGTGACAGCACTATCATTTGCATCAGCAGGTAATACACTTGCTAAAAGTGTTTCGTTTTCTCCTGCTACGATACTGGTGACTGCTTTATTCAAGCTGACGCTTGCCGCTGCAACAGGGTTTGCTGTAACCTGACTGTCGGATGCCCCGGTATCAGAATTTTCAACTAACATCGCTTCACTGATGTTAACCGTTGTCCCACCAAGCATTGTCAAGGTATTGCTCATATCCGTACTGTAACAATGGACATTGTAGTTCCCTGTATCATAATGATGATCCTTAATATCAATGATCACACTGTAACTGCCGTCATCTTGTGCAGTAGCGGTGTACCATTTCAGGTCGTCCTGACCGTTGATTTCACTCCAAACAGGGACTTGTATCTGGCTAATCCCATTCGGAGCGGTGATACCCGTAACCGTTGCTGTGATCTGATTGCCTGATACGCTGGCTTTCACACTACTGGCAGCCATTACCAACTCATCTTTTCCGAAAAATGTGTTGACACTGGTCAGAATCTGATCCGCCATCTTTTGTTGGTTATTCCCATCTGCCATTTGCTGGGATTCCTGATTATTAGAAACATAACCTGCTTCAATTAACACAGAGGGCATACTAGTCCGACGAATAATCCCATCATCTCTTTCAACAACTTTATCTCTGCAGGGAACATAGCCTAAACTTCTAAAATTCTCATTTAAACTATTGGCCAGCTCTTTTGAACGAAGGGCAATGTCCGAGGGCGAACTATCGATTGTTGCCGTATCACCATTTTGCCATAAACCGGGTGCTTCGTAAAGTCCAATGGTATCAATCGTCGGATGATAACTGCTCCAATAAAGCTCATATCCACTGGCATCCTCTCCGGAATTATGATGAATGCTTAATAATAAATCGGCTCCCTTTGCATTCGCCGCATCACAGATCGATTGCGTATACACGCTATAATCCGGAGTTGTCTGAAGAAGGGTCGGCAATCCCGGATTTCCCGGTACCGGATGACTCAGCATGGCGTTGTAACCACCGGCTCTTAATGCAGCCACCGTTTTTATTGCCACTGCATTATTCAGATCAACTTCTTGAATACCGTTGCTGCTGTTCACAGCCCCAGGATCCACACCATCCATATGTCCCGGATTAATGACAATCATTGTTCCCGATGCCTCAACTAAAAAACTTCTCCATGAGAAGAGAATTAGAAACGCAAGAACCAGGAAAGTCCCCACAATCAACCAATATTTTACATTTTTTATTTTTTCCAAATATGATTCTCCCATCACTAACCTCAAGTATCACCAAGATTAATTATCTATTATTGCTTGTTACAACTTTACCATAGCTGTATGGTTTTCGTCAATTTTTTTGTGACATTTTGTTTACAATCAAAAAAGAAAAAGCCTCATAAAGAGGCTTTTTTGTTCATTATTCTATTATTGATTAACCCTTATCCTAATTTCTTCATTCCCAACAATTCATCGTCTTTTCCTTTTCCATTGATAAACCCGACAATGTCAACGCAGATTGCATAGTTGCCGTCAACCCGGGTTAGATTCTTATTGTAAAAAGGATCATTTTTGATATATTTTAACCAATGATCTTTCATATATTTAATTTCACTGTTGAAACGCTTATATTTTGAGTAGGTATCCTCGGCTCCACGAGATTTGGATTCAAAATGGTAGAGCTCCACATTATGAAGCCAAATATTGAATTTACCCTTTTCATACAATTTTAAACAAAAATCCACATCGTTAAATGCAATGGTCAACTTTTCTTCAAAACCATTCACTAGATCAAAATCAGCTCGTTTAACCATCATGCAGGCGGCGGTAACAGATGTATAGTCATTGTTAATGACTAATTTTCCAAAGTAACCATAATCGCCTCTTGGATAACCGAGATGTCCATGACCGGCAACCCCGCCCATGCCCAATAGCACGCCAGCATGCTGAATGGTATTATCGGGATATAATAATTTTGCACCGACTGCACCGATATGTTCCTGCTGTGCGAAACTTACCATTCGTTTCATCCAGCCTTTTGTAATCACCGTCACATCATTGTTTAAAAACAGCAGATACTCTCCCCTGGATTCTTTAACTGCCAAGTTATTAATTTTTGAAAAATTAAATGGAATATCCATTCGAATCACTTTAAACTGGTCTTTGTATTTTTTTGTATAATACTCAAAGAGCTTAAAGGTCTCTTCTTTCTCGCTGCCGTTGTCGGCTACAATAATTTCGAATTTTTTATAAACGGTTTTTTCGAAAATGGAATCAATACAGGCTTTTAAATCCGCCGGGTTATCCCGCGTTGGAATGATAACCGATACTAAACCATCATTGAATATTTCATACTCAATGTCGTAAACTCCTGGAAAAGCCCCATGGGTAACGGTTCCTTTAATGCCCCTGCGTTTAAGAGCATCTTCCAGAGATCTCAAGCCTGCTTCAAAAGCGTAGCCTTTGGATTCGGGATTGACCGCTGTTGAATTGCTGATCATTCGCCAGTGATACAAAATTCGTTGGATATGATATATTTTGTCCGTCTTTTCAGTGAAGCGCAGCACCAAATCGTAATCCTGGGCGCCTTCGTAGCCTTTTCTGAATCCGCCGATTTCTTCCAGAATATTTCTTCGATAGACTCCAAAATGACAAACATAGTTTGTTGCCAGTAAAATATCCGGAGCCCAATCCGTTTTAAAAAACGGCTGACTTCGTATATTATCTTCACTTAACTTATCTTCATCACTATAGATCAAATCTGCTTCGGGATGCTCATTGATTAGTTTAACCACTTCGAATAAAGCAAAATCCGCTAAGGTATCATCGTTATCCAAAAGCCCCGCAAATTCCCCGGTTGCTAATTCCAAGGCTGAATTTGATGCTTCGGAAATATGCCCGTTTTCTGACCGGTAAACCACTTTGATTCGGGGATCCTGATTCTTATATAATTCCAACAACGGTTTGATATGTGCATCGCTGGAGTTATCATCTGCAATACATAATTCCCAATTTGTATAGTATTGGTTCAACACCGAATCAATACAGGCTCTAAGCCATTGTTCTTCCACATTATAGACTGGCATAATAATCGAAATCTTAGGGTTAAAAGCAAAGTTATTAATCTCGTCCAGCATAGTTTTTTTATCATAATCTTCATGAACATCAATCCAAAAATCATAATTTTCCTGATTTTTATATTTAAGTTCAAACTTAATCTTTCTGATGGTATTTTTTAATCCGTTACGACCCAGATATCCCATGGTTCTGTTACTGATTCGAATCACTCTTACAGCATTAAAGAGATTTGGCTTCTTTAAATAATCATAATTTTTTTTCAAATTGATTTTAACGACAGTCGTATTATTTTCATCTTTCAAGCTAAGTCGCAGCTTTTTTCCGTAGGTTTTCGAATCAAACTCTATAATAAATCCAACCTTTGCCTCATCCGGGAGAACATACTTGTTATTCACATCAATTCTAAAATCACGTTTAAAACTAATCCCATCCGCTTCCTGGCCTAATATAAACAGATCCACAGGTTCTTTTGTTTTGGTATTAAAGGCCCATCCCTGAACACTGGCACATTGATTCTCTTCATCTTTCACTATTTTATCAATAAAATACTTTATTTCTTCCTGATCAAACGCTGATTTTTTTTCCATTCTACTAACCTTTCCATTCATACTATTCGATTTCCCATGTGTGATCGATGTACACTAATCCTTCTGTAAAATAACTAGCCACCACCTCGATAACAAAGGCTTTTGTTTTATAGTCAAGATTGACAATGCTTTTGTTGGCAAAAAGACCAATATCAACTTCATACTTGCCACCTAATAACGGTAACTTTGGTACCACATAACGCACATGGTGAATCCCCTTTGAATTTGGTATTTGAATCCCATCCAAATAGGTGTTCGGTCCAAAAACATATTGTCGGTCAATGGTGTAAAAGGCTACCCCAACTAAAGGATCTGCTAAAGTGTCATCAAATAATTCATATTCAATATCAACCGCAAAAGAGTCAAAGGTATTGATTTTTTCACTGCTGCATGTCACTGTTTGAATTTTACCAAGGTGCATTTCTACCCCGGTACTCTTAATTAATGGGTCCTTATCATCCATGGCTTTTTGCTCCATCGATTCTCTGAGCATTTCGCTTTCATACATATCAATGACATGGGTTACCTCACCAAACATGCGCATTTCCCCATGATCAATCCAAACACCTTTGGTGCAAAAACGTTTGATCTGTTCTAATGTATGGGAAACAAATAAAACTGTTTTCCCCGAGGCTTTAAATTCCTCCATTTTATTGATACATTTAATTTGAAACTTTGCATCCCCAACGGCTAAAACTTCATCAACAATCAGAATTTCCGGATCGACATTAATGGCTGTTGCAAAAGCTAACCTGGCAAACATCCCACTTGAATAGGTTTTAACCGGTTGATCAATATATTCCCCGATTTGAGCAAAATTAACAATGTCATCCAATCTGAGATCCATTTCTTCTTTACTGTAGCCCATAATCAATCCATTGGCATAGATATTTTCGATTCCGGTATATTCAGGATTAAATCCCATTCCCAACTCTAAAAGCGCTGATACTTTCCCATCAACAATAACTTTGCCTTCGGTTTGGGTAAGAACCCCTGAAATAATTTTTAACAGGGTTGATTTTCCTGATCCATTTTTACCAACAATCCCAATGGAATCGCCCTTGAGAATTTCTAAATTAATATTATTCAGGGCATAAAATTTATGATGGTATTCCTTTTTTCTGAAAAAACTCATTGATTCTTTTAAACGATCCATAGGGCGTTTATATAATCGATAAATTTTTGTTACGTCTTCAATTTTTACTGCAATATCTGACATTTTTTCCTCCAACGAACTTTAATCAGCATTTCTCTATAAAACATCAGCAAAATGCGGTCTTAATCTGCTATAAATGGCGATACCGATAAGGAGCAACACAAACGTAAAACCCCAAAAATAGGCTGTCATCACAGGATGTTGCCAAAACCAACCCCGTGCGAAAAAGGATTCTCGATATCCCTGAACAATGTAGTAAAGCGGATTTAATTTTAAAATCCAAAGATACTGGGGAGGGAAAATTTGGACATCCCAAAGTATTGGGGTTCCCCAAAAAAGAACCTGCATCACTACATTTATAAACTGCAATATATCTGTAAAAAACGGCTGCAATGAAGCCGTTATCCAAGTCAATCCGGTTAAAAACACCATTAAACAGAATAGATAATAAATAATCTGCAAAAAATATGGGGTCATTGGATACCCATAAAGCATAACCATCACTACTGCGAAAGCAATGAAGAAAATATGCGTATACAATGAAGATATTATTTTCACGAATGGCAGAATCTTAATATTAAAGGTCACCTTTTTAACCAGGTAATTATATTCACGAAAACAATTTGTCCCATTAACAAGCGATTCTGAAAAGAAAAACCATACAATGATTCCTGTTATCAGAAACAAAATAAACGGTATATTGCCAGCTGGAGCCGACTTCAAACCAACATCAAAAACAAACCAGTACACTAAAATTGTGATAGTTGGCTGAATAAATGCCCACATGATTCCTAAAAGCGAACCTGCATATCGGGATTTAAAGTCGTTTCTTGAAAATTTATCAATAAGCTTTCGATTGCCGTATAAATCTCTTATATATTCCAATAATTCTTTAAATAAATACAAACTTAACACCTCATTTCTAATCTGAATCTCGGGAAACTTACTATGCGAGTTTCTCGTTGATTCGCGACAGTATCCAAATACAAGAAAGCTTGTGATTGGCTCATTGCCTACGCGTAAATGAAAAAGCACAATAAATGTGCTTTTTCACTTCTGAATTATTTTACTTTTTTGAATACATATTCTCATAGTACTTCTGATATCCACCGGATTTCACCTGACCCAACCATTCCTGATTATTCAGGTACCATTCGATGGTTTCAACAATACCCTCTTCAAAGGTGTATGAAGGTTCCCATCCAAGTTCTGTGGTAATCTTGGTATTATCTATGGCGTATCGACGATCATGTCCCAGGCGATCTTCCACATAGGTGATTAAATCAGTACTGATCTCTGAGCCGTCGTTATCAATGGCATAGTCACCTTCACGAAGTTTTTCTGAAACGCTTTTGATAATGAGATTCACAATTTCAATATTGGCTTTTTCATTATTTCCACCAATATTATAAACCTCACCGCAAACCCCTTTGTGGAGTACGGTGTCAATGCCGCTGCAATGATCCTCGACATGAAGCCAATCTCTTATTTGCATGCCATCCCCATAAACCGGTAAGCTCTTTAATTCCACAACATTTGAAATCATGAGAGGAATAAGTTTTTCGGGAAAATGATAGGGGCCATAATTGTTTGAACAACGACTAATGGTCACTGGCAACTTAAATGTTTCACCGTATGACCTTACAATGAGATCTGCACTGGCCTTTGAAGCAGAGTAAGGGCTGTTAGGAGCCATGGGAGTGCTTTCAGTAAACATCCCTGTTTTTCCCAGAGCACCATAAACTTCATCGGTTGATACCTGATGAAATCGGACGCCATCACGATAAGTAGGATAGCCATTGGCATCCTTTCCTGTTTTCCAGTGGTTTTTGGCTGCATCCAGCAAAACCTGGGTTCCCATTATATTGGTTTGTATGAAAATCTCAGGATTTTCAATACTTCGGTCCACATGGGATTCCGCAGCAAAGTTAACCACTGTATCAAAATCATAGGACTCAAAAAGTTTTTGGACAAAGGGTCGATCTGCAATGTCGCCTTTTGCAAAAATATAATTGGGATTATCTTCTATATCTGTTAGATTTTCAAGATTTCCGGCATAGGTCAGGGCATCTAAATTGATGATCTTATAATCCGGATGCTGAGCCAGCATGTATTTTATAAAGTTGGAACCAATAAATCCGGCACCGCCTGTGACTAATAGTGTTTTCATAATAACTCCATTCTCTCTTTATTCAAATCTCAGGGTGTCTCGAATCTCACTTAAAAAAGGCAGCTTTGTGTCCTTTTCTGAAAGCAGGGGTTCACCAATGCCTTCCAGTGGCCATTCAACACCAATTTCCGGATCATTCCACCGGATACCCCCATCGTATTCCGGGGCATAAAGGTTGGTGCATTTATAATTAAATACCGCTTCCTCAGATAAAACCAAAAATCCGTGGGCAAAGCCTTCAGGCACATAGAACATGGTCTTATTTTCTTCAGTTAAAATTGCTCCTGCCCATTGGCCGTAGGTTGGAGAGCCAAGCCTCAGGTCAACGCCAACGTCAAAAACCTCACCCCGGGCAACTCGAACCAGCTTTCCCTGGGAAAATTTTCGCTGAAAGTGAAGGCCCCGAAGAACCCCTTTGCTTGATTTTGATTCGTTATCCTGGACAAATTTCATGGTCAGTCCTGCCTCATGAAATTCCTCTTCATTATAAGTTTCCATAAAATAGCCCCGTTCATCCCCAAATACTGAGGGATTTATGATCACAAGACCATCTATTTTTGTTTTAATTACATTTATTTTAGCCATGTTATCTCCTATTTTTCTTTAGAGCACTGGATAAGGTATTGTCCGTAAGCTGTTTTCTTAAGTGGTTGTGCCAGTTTTATGAGTTGCTCTCTGTCAATAAAACCTCTAAGATAAGCAATTTCCTCAATACAGGCCACATAAAGACCCTGACGTTTTTGAATGGTTTCCACAAAGTTAGAAGCTTCAATCATACTGTCATGGGTTCCGGTATCCAGCCATGCCATGCCCCGACCGAAAAGTTCAACCTTCAGGTTTCCCTGTTTCAGGTAGGCCTCGTTAACGGTGGTGATTTCCAGTTCTCCTCGCGCTGATGGTTTAATGCTTTTTGCTATTTCAATCACATCATTATCGTAAAAATATAATCCCGGCACTGCAAAATTGGATTTTGGATCAAGGGGCTTTTCTTCAATGGAAAGAACCGTTCCATCATTTGCAAACTCAACCACACCGTAGCGCTGGGGATCTGTTACAGGATAGCCGAAAATAACAGCACCGTCTTGTAATTCAGCTGCTTTGCGAATGGATCCGGTAAACCCGTGGCCATAGAAAATATTATCTCCCAAAACAAGGGCAACTTTATCATCCCCAATAAATTCTTCTCCTATAATAAAGGCTTCTGCCAACCCGTTAGGAGCATCCTGTACTTTATAGGCAAAATTTAATCCCAATTCTTCTCCCGTCCCAAAAAGACGTTCAAACATGGGAAGATCTTGAGGGGTTGAAATAATTAAAATATCCTGAATCCCTGCTAACATTAAGGTTGCCAGCGGGTAATATATCATTGGTTTATCATAAATAGGTAACAATTGTTTTGATACCACTCGTGTAATCGGGTAAAGTCGTGTGCCGGAACCTCCGGCTAAAATAATACCTTTCATAGCTTCCTCTTTCCTTATTCTTTTATAATTTTTCTAAATACTCTGCCAGAGAATCCTGCCAGGGTCTGAAATGATTCATATTCAATGCGTTTAAAGCTTTATTTTCAAGAACCGAATATTTTGGTCGTGGCGCAGGGCGTACAAATTGCTCTGAGGTCACTGGCTCCACCGGGATTTCAATCCCAGACAATTTAAAGATTTCCACTGCAAAATCATACCAGCTGCACTGGCCTTCACAGGTGCCGTGGTAGAGCCCATAGTGATCGGTCTGGATTAAATCAATAATCGCTGCTGCTAAATCAACCGTACTCGTCGGAGATCCTACCTGATCGTCAACCACCGTGAGTTTGGGATGTTTCCCTGCCAATTCCAGCATGGTTTTTACGAAATTTGCGCCGTCTCCGTAAAGCCAGGCGGTTCTTACTATAAAATATTTTGGTGCAATCTCAGAAACGGCTTTTTCACTGGCAGCTTTACTTTCACCATAAACCGTTTGGGGATCGACTGGATCCGTTTCAACATAGGGTCGTAAAACACCGTTTTCCAGAATCCCTGCCCCGTCAAAAACATAATCCGTGGAAACCTGGACTAACACAATGTCCTTATCTCGGGCGATTTCCGCCAAATTTTGAGGGCCTGTGGCATTAATGGCCATGGCCAGATCTCTTTGGGTTTCGCACCCATCCACGTTCGTCAAAGCACCACAGTTAATGATAATCGTTGGTTTTTCTTTTTCAATAATTTTCGATATTTTTTCTTTATCAGTCACATCAAATTCAGGTATGTCATAACCGACTGTGGTTATCTTTTTTTCTTTAAGCTGCTGAGTCAGTTCTCTGCCCAGTTGCCCATTACTTCCTGTTAATAAAACCTTCATATTTCACCTTTTTCCATTCGACCTTACTTTTTCTAGTCATAAAAATTCATTGTTATTATACTTCAAATCCAATTAAAAGTCTATTTTTTTCTCGGTTCTGAAGATTTTCTGTGTTATTTTAAGTATTATTATGATATTATGTTTCAATACGATTTTAACCCTTAATTTGAAAGGAATATTCATGAAGAAAAAAATAATTTTAGTAATCCTCTTTCTGCTGGTCTCGGTAGTTGGCACAGGATTAGTTTATGGGTTCAACACCATTGGACACCTTAGCGAAATCGCAGGCGTCCCTAAGCTGGATCCAACCAATTTAAAAGTAAATAATGATTTAGATATTGATACCGTTAATATTGCGGTTTTTGGTATCGACGGCAGAAGTGATATTGATGGCGATCGAGCAGATACCATTATGATTGTGTCCATGGATTTTAGAAATGGCACCGTAAAAGTGACCTCAGTCATGCGGGACTTATTGGTTCGAATTCCTGCAAACAAGGATACCAAGGAAAGCTTTGATAAAATCAACGCTTCATATGCCATTGGGGGTCCTGAACTTACGGTTAAAACCTTAAATACAAACTTTGATCTCAATATTAAAGACTATGTGGTTGTTAATTTTGATGCCATGGTGGATACGGTAGACACCCTGGGCGGTGTTGAAGTTAATGTTAAAAATCAGGATGTTCTTGACTGGACCAATAAATACATTGATGATGTTAATGACAAAGTCGGACGAGGCGATCCGCACCTTGTAGCCATTGGCCCCCAAACCCTTACCGGTGTACAGGCTCTGGCTTATTCAAGAAACCGCTTCAGCGATAATGATTATGAACGTACCCAGCGTCAACGTGAAGTTGTTGGACAAATTATCCAAAAGGGCTTTAAGATTGATATCCTTTCCGGAGTGAACCTGTTAGGAAAAGTTTATCCTTATGTTAAAACAACCCTTTCCATTCAAGAGATGACCACCTATGCCAAGGCTTTTTTAGCTTCTTCCAACAAGCAATTTCTGGAGTTTCGCGTACCTGATGACAAATTTGTCAGTGATGTCATGCTTAACAATATTTCCTATGTGGTACCAAACAGCCTAGCCGATAATGTGATTGCACTCCATGCTTTTATTTATGGACCTGCCCAAACAACTGCTACTGACGTAACTACTTCCAGTGCCAAAACTACTACCACTGATGGCACTGCACCAACTACAAACAGCACAACTACAAACAGCACAACTACCAGTAGCTATACCCCTTATGTGCCAACAGCCGGGCTTCTGACAATCAGTGATGCCATTGCTAATTATGCAGGTACTTACTAAAGGCGGTAATGCCACTTATTCCGAAGATACATATTCAAAACCCACCACTGATTCCTATACCGATACGACTGATTCCTACTCCTCTGACCCCTACACCAGTGATCCTTACACTGATACTACCAATACCACTACTAATCCTACTACCACCACTAGATACTACAACAACTCCATAAAGATTTTTTATGAAAAGCCAAAAGGCGTGCCCCCACATTGGGATCACGCCTTTTTTTAATTTCCAACCAACCCTACTTAACCCTCAATATGATCACTGACCATTTTCTTTAAAACCGCATTCTTTTCAGCCGCTTCTTTGGCCGTTTTTCCAGTAACAGAAAAATAGATTTTCAACTTTGGCTCTGTTCCCGATGGACGAAGTGCAAACCAGGAATGATCGTCAAAAACAAATTTCAATACATTTGATTTGGGAAGATCAATGGCTTTTTTCTCGCCGGTTAGCAAATCGCAACTTGCCCTGGATTGATAGTCATTAAACGCAATCAGCTTTGCATTGGCAAAGCCCGGAAAGCTGGCAACCCTGAATTTCTCCATAATTTCAATGATTTTTGCCTTACCCTTAATTCCTTCAAGGGTCAGAGCCACTACATCTTCAATAAAATACCCATGTTTTTCATAAAGAGCAATGAGGGCTTCATGGAGAGTAAGACCCTGTTTTTTATAGTAATCGGTCATTTCACAAACCAATGCCGCTGCCACTACAGCATCCTTATCTCTTGCGTAATTTCCAGCCAGATAACCATAGCTTTCTTCATAACCAAAAGCAAAGGTGTACTCTTTTGATTTTTCAAAACGGGTCATTGACTCACCAATGTATTTAAAGCCGGTGAGTACATCCACAACCGCTGCCCCATAACTTTTAGCCACCAGTCCACCCAGTTCACTGGTAACAATGGTCTTAATAATGATCTTGTTTTCCGGTAAGTCTGTTCGAGTTTTTAAATAATAGTCCACCAATAGGGCTCCGGTTTGATTTCCAGTGAAAACCACAAATTCCCCCTGTTGGTTTCTTCCAACGACCCCGACACGGTCTCCATCCGGATCGGAACCGATGATCACATCAGCATCCTTTTCCTTTGCCAAAGCCATAGCCAATTTAAATACCGAAGGATCTTCCGGATTGGGATAAGGTGCTGTGCTAAAATCGCCGTCAGGGAACTCTTGTTCTTTAACCACAAAGACATCTTTATAGCCCAGGTCAGAAAGCACCCGGCGGACAGGCTTATTTCCTGCTCCGTTAAGCGGGGTATATACCACCTTTAATTGATTATCGGGGTTTGGCTTACAAACGGATTCAACCGCTTTTGAAAAAGCGGCATCCATTTTTTCTCCCAGCATTTCAATGATCTGCTGAGATAAGCCATCCTTTAGTGTCATGGTTGGAATATCAAAGCTGTCCTTGATCGTTGCAATTTCAGCAATAAGAGCATCCGCTGATTCAGTGACCATCTGACCTCCATCGGGACCATAAACTTTATAGCCGTTATATTCCTTAGGATTATGGGATGCCGTAATGACAATACCACCGGCAGCCTTAAGGTGTCGTACGGCAAAGGAAAGCTCTGGAGTTGGGCGAAGCTCTTCAAAAAGATAAGCGACAACCCCCATTTTTCCAAAAACCCCTGCAGCAGCCTCTGCAAATTCTCTTGACAAATGCCGTGAATCATAGGCAATGACCACACCCTTTTCCCAATTTTGAATATTCTTTTTCAGGAGATATTGTCCAAATCCCCTGGTCACTTTTGCCACGGTGTAAATATTCATCCGGTTAGTACCAGCCCCCATTTTACCACGCATGCCTCCGGTGCCAAATTCAAGGTCAGTATAAAAGCGATCTTCGATTTCTTTCTCATCGGTCAGAGCTTCCAACTCCTGGCGAAGTTTTGGGTCTAAGTCCGTTTGATTAAGCCATAGCTCAACTGTTTCTTTGTAATCCATTACGTTTCCTTCCAAATCCTATTTGTTTTTCATCAATGTTTCAAGATACTCTCTGAAATGGATTCCAAGCTCTTCATTTTTTAAGCCAAACTCTACCGTGGCCTGTAAAAAACCAAGCTTGTCCCCAACGTCATATCGCTCGCCAATAAAATCATAGGCAAACATTTTTTCCATGGTTGCCAGGGTTTTTAATCCATCGGTGAGCTGTATTTCTCCTCCGGCACCCTTGCCGGTGTGCTCCAGGATGTCAAAAATTGCCGGGGTAATGATATAACGTCCTAATATTGCCATGGTGGATGGGGCTTCCCCAATTGCTGGTTTTTCCACAAGATCATTGACCTGGAAAACCCGATCATCGACCTTTGTTCCGGAAACAATGCCATATTTATTCACCTGGTCTTTGGGTACCTGCTGAATACCAATGACTGATGATTGGTATTTTTCAAAAACGTCAATCATTTGCTTCAGTGCCGGTTTTCCATCGTTATACACAATGTCGTCTCCCAACACCACTGCGAAAGGCTCATTGCCAACAAACTCTTTGGCACAAAGCACTGCGTGGCCCAGGCCTTTGGCTTCTTTTTGCCGTACCGAGAAGATTCTGGCCATATCGGTAATGGCCTGTACTTCCTCTAATGCATCAGTTTTTCCACTGGCTCTTAACAGGGCTTCCAGCTCCGGTACTTTATCAAAGTGGTTAATAATCATTTCTTTGTTTCGCCCGTTGATAATCAGGATTTCTTCAATCCCGGAAGCCACGATTTCTTCAATAA
>Ga0209540_10002149_pt1 | contig 14168 bp, 9 predicted proteins | sample BarGraIncu01121A_FD_184501 | JGI IMG/M metagenome (GOLD analysis project Ga0209540, IMG submission 184501) | Arctic peat soil microbial communities from Barrow, Alaska - Barrow Graham LP Incubations 011-21A (SPAdes) (version 2) | ecosystem: Environmental > Terrestrial > Soil > Wetlands > Peat... | reverse complement strand
CTTTTATTTTAAGATTATATGCCTGATCAAAATTGGGCATTCCTCCTCCAACTAACACGTTTTCATTCAGCTTAGTAAAAGTTCCGGCAACTTTTCTATATAGTTGAACCTTCCCTTCACTATAATTCAATCGATACATGTAGAAATTGTCAGCATCTACATAACGTACTAAAAGACCTGTTGCAGAACCTCCGAAGCCATCATGCATGATGATGTCCGCACTCGCAACTCCATCGGTCATCGTAACATTTTTGGCAGAGATTAAATTTTCTCCAAAACCTCCTCCTCTGTCAAAAGAGAAGACATGCCCTGCTGCAGTAGCAGTAATTGCCCAAGATCCACCTTGTACAACTTTTACAATTGTCCACATATTGGCGTCAGTAGCACCATTTTCAAAGTTGCAAGAAAAATCCGTTGCAAAAACCACTGATTGAGAAAAAGCAATAATCATTAATGAAATGATTGTAAATGTAATTTTTTTCATGACTGAATAATTTAATTGTGATACTTAATAGATAATGATTTTTTTTGTTATTGTTTTATTATTGTTTGTCTGTAAAACAGCTATATATATTCCTTTATTCCAACCAACTGTACTAACTTTAGCAGGTGTATCTTGAATATTTTTTTTGACTTTTACTCTACCCATAAGATCAATTACGGTCATCTCATTACAGTCATTTTCGGAAGAGACCAATAGAGTTTGTGAAGAATGATCGAAAAATAAGTTTATAAAAGGGTCGATGATTGTCTTGTTTGAACTAATATAACCGGGAAGAATTGTCAACTTTAAATTAAAAAGTTTAGATTTACCATCGCTCAAACGAGAATTTACATTGAAAGTTGCAGTTAGAAATACGTCACTTTTTTTAGAAGTAAATTGAGGAATAATGTTATTTCCCGAATTCTGATTCAAACCAATAACGTAGCTATCAGTAGTATTCCATGTTATTGTAGCGTTACCATCTGCAACACCATTAATATATGTTAATAGTTCAATTGGACCAATTAAAGACAATGTATCTACCAATATCTCCGAAGTCGCTTTATTACTGCTTTTGCTCCCGATTTGCCAGAATGAATTCAACTGAGGCAATGCCATTCCAGGATGCATATACCATGTGTTTTCAAAATTCCAATCTAATGACTCGTAAAAAGAAAGCATTGCCTGTTCCGACGCAGACAGATCTGCAGCTTTTTCGTTATTTCCAGAAGGAGGATTGGTAATTTGATTTCCAATTACAACCATACTAGCCGCGGCATAATTGTTTTGCAATTCTGATTTATTATACCCGGCCAATCTATTGGTATAATTTGTTCCTGCTAGTCCAGAAAGTAAAGACAAGCTGTTCTGCAAGATATTATCATATACATCACCGCTTGCATAATTCCGCCCAATCAATCCTCCTTTAAAATGGTTTGAACCTGAAATTACCCCTTTAGAGTAAGTATTTTTTATGATTATTTTTCCTCCATTTTCCGTATGGTTATCACCAATTAACCCTCCAGTAAAGTACCCAGTTGAATTTATCGAAATGTCGGCATAACAATTTTCAATTTCTACAATATTAGCATCTCCAGAAGCGATATTATAGGAGATTAATCCAGCCGTCCTAACTCCACTACTATTCAAAACACCTTCAACCCTGCAATTTATGAATTTACTGTTCGAGGCATAAGCGCACAATAATGCAACCCTTGATTTACCTCTTACATTTCCCATTACATTCAGATTTTCTATCAAAGCATCGTGCAAATAGCCAAATAGCGCGGCATTATCGCTCGATTTCAGAATATAGAGTCCGTTAATTGTGAATCCGTTTCCATGAACGTTTCCATAGAAAGGATTCTCATACGTACCGATAGGCATCCATCCTCCATTCTCTTGACCAAATTTTGCCGAGAGGTCAATGTCATTCATTAAAATGAAATGCTTATCACTATGTCCTACACCCAGATAATTATGAAGTTTGTCCAAATCGGTAGCCGTTCTGAGAACAAAAGGTTCTGCTATTGTACCTTTGCCCTCCGAATAATACTCGTCTGCCCGCGTATTACTAAATGCTGCAACAACAAAACAGAAAGCCATTATCAGTTTCCAACAATTAGTCTTCATTTTTATCTGTATGAGATTTTTGAGATTTCGTGAACGGATCAAATCAGATTTCATCCGTTCACGTTTTTATTTAGATAATTAATAATTAGGATTTTGCGTTATAATACCTTGACTAATCATTACTTCTTTTGCCGGGATTGGGAACAAATACTGTCTTTCTTTATCAAATTTTCTATCAATTAATTTTTTAACATAGCCTTTATTTAGTAATCCGGAAAAATCAGCAATGCCATCTTCATCCACAGTAGGAGTCTCGGGGAAAAACCATAATCCCTGATTTGCCAGTAGTTTCATTGGTGTTGGATCCAGCAAACCATACACAGGGAGATTCAACGTTTTCTCTGCAAGTCTCCATCGAATAAGATCGTAATAACGAAGTCCTTCCCGGGCAAATTCCATTCGTCTTTCAATATGCAATATTTTTCTGAGTTCCGATTGATTCTGTGTTGTGATAGCAGGATATGAACTTATGTTTGACTTATTCACACTATATGCTCTTGCCCTGACATCGTTCATAGCATCTAAAACCGACTGGTCTATCTCATTCAATTCTATTTTAGCTTCGGCGTACATTAAAAGCACATCGGCATATCTAATATATATTTTATCCGGATCGGTTTTTTTCCCGTTATCCAACCAAGTTTTATCAACTCCTTTTTTCCAAATAAGTGCATTCCATGAGGCATACTGATTATTTGTCCTTGTGTCGTTATTTGTTACCATCAAATTTGTGGTGGTATTCAAAACCTTAAGTGCATTCGGATTTGGATCATAAATAAATCCTAAATGTTCGCTTCCAAACTGGACTATGGTATAAGAACAACGGGGATCTCTGTTTTTAAATGGTTCACGCGGATTAAACAAAGGAGACTCGTCTATTGGCAGTCCGTCAGTACACAAGAATGAACAAAACAATTCCCAAGTCGGATCTTCAACCCCATATCCTCCCGCATTTCTGGATATTACATTAACAATGTCATTACCGTTAATTGAAAGATTATATACAAGTGAACGCGGAACTATAAATATACTTTCATCTGCATTTCGGGTTGTTACTAAAAATAAATTACCAAAATTATTGTGAAGTTTGTATACACCTAACTGCATACAGTCCCACGCAGCATTCTTTACGGTATTCCAGTCGCTCATATGCAAGGCTACACGCGCTTTAAAAGCATAAGCTGCGCCCTTTGTCGCCCTATTTAATTCGCTCGATGCATAACTCTTAGGTAAATGAAGGATTGCGTAATCAAAATCATCATAAATTTTTTGCAAAATGATATTTTTATCAGTTCTGCCCATTCCGTCAGTTTCTTCTAAAGAAATAGGGTTTTCATAATAAACTACATCACCAAAATAAAAAATAAGTCTGGAATACATACAGGCTCTCATAAAGTGGGCTTCGGCTATATATTTTGCTTCAACCTCTTTACTCAAGTTTGCTCGTCCAATGGTAGCAATAAGAAAATTAGCGCGCGAAATTGCTTTATATGAAAGCTGCCATATTGAGTTGCTCTGGGTAGATTCACTCGTCATCGTACCTCCGTTAATTTCCGTTAACTGCGCTCTATACATCAGGTCATCAGTCCAATAATCGGAAGCTGTTATCCAAAAATCGCTTTTATACAAATCATTCAACGACATAACCACCTCTTCTTCGGTACTATTCCAATTTTCAGTAGAACCTTCCGATAAAGGACTTATATCCAAATCAACGCATGATATAACTAAAAAAAGACAACATGCAGTAAGTATATAATTAAAGTATTTCATAATATATTAATTTTAGAATTTAACAGATATACCAGCTATAAAAGAAGATGTAATTGGATAAGACGAAGAGCCGTTTTCAGGGTCCCACCCTTTTGGGAATTTATTGACAGAGAAACAATCACTAATGCTTCCAAAAATTCTTAGATTTTGTACCTGTATTTTCTGTAGTATCTGTTTGGGAAGTGAATATCCCAAGGAAATATTTTTTATTCTAAAATAAGAACCATCAAACAACCAAAAATCAGACATTACATAGTTATTGCTTTGATTGGCAAGTGATAACCGCGGATATTTAGCTGAAAGGTTTTGTTCTTCCGTGTTGTAATAACTCCAGTAATTGCCATCGATAATAGCAGGAATATTTCCCCAATTATCTACAAGCGGCTTTACCATATTGGGAGTCAATCTGGCTAATTGTTTTCCAACTCCTTGAAAAACTAATCCGAAGTCAATTCCCTTATATTCAAAGTTAATTGTTCCTCCACCCTGAAAGCGTGGCAATGAGCCCCCCAATAATACCCGATCGTATTCAGGTGATATTTTTCCATCCGGCACGCCATCAGGACCACTTATATCTTTATACCAAATATCTCCTACTTTAACAGAATTGCTGGTTTTTGCGGAATTATCCAATTGTTCCTTTGTTTGATAGATACCTAAAGCATTGTAGCCATACCATTCGTTAAATTCACTTCCTTGTTTTTTTATTTGATCACCCAAAAATTCGGTTCCTCCTAAATAACCCATTTTAGAACGAGCATCAGATAAGTTTGCTGTAATTGAGTAATTAAGTTGACCAACCTTATCGTGCCATCCTAAATCAAACTCCCAACCTTCTGTCCACATTTTTCCTGTGTTTTGATCCGGATTCTCAAATCCGACAAACATCGGGATTTGTATCGCTAACAACATGTCTTTTGTATTTTTTTTATAATAGTCGCCAGTGAATCTCAGACGATTATTTAAAAAATTTGCATCTAAACCAACGTCAAAAGTTTCGGTTGTTTCCCACGATATGTTTTGTATCGCATACTTTTGCTGAGCTGCTGTTTGTTGCGAAACAACGTTATTTCCTTGATAGAACAAAGCTTGACTAAATTGAATCGTTGCCTGATAAGGATAATTTCCTATCCGTTCATTTCCAAGACTACCGTAAGATGCCCGCAATTTGAGAAACGATATTGGAGTAACATCTTTCATAAAAGATTCTTCAGATAATACCCAACCCAAAGATGCTGAAGGAAAAGCTCCCCAACGATAATCGGTGTAGAAACGAGAAGAGCCATCGTAACGAATGTTTGCTTGAAACAAATACCTTTTTTTATAATTGTACATAATTCGTCCAAAAAATGATTGGTATGCATTTTCCCAAGCTGAACCGGCATTATCTCTGTAAGTTGCAGGTCCTTGATTTAAATACGGGAAAGATGTAAGTAGGTATTGCTCACGTGAAGCTGTCAGATTTTCATTAAATGCGTAATATTCCTCAAACCCTGCCAAAATATCAAAAGAATGATCTTTTATCGATTTGGTATAATTTGCTAAGAACTGTAAAGTAGTCCTGTAATTATCATTCCTTTCTTCATATAAATTGGTTGTGGTAGCACCGGATAAATATCCACCCAGCACACTTTCATCTTCTGCCGTATACCATGGGACAGCTTTTTGAAATGTTTTTATTTTAGTAAAGTTATATGACGGAGAAAAGTTCGCTGTCAGTTTCAATCCGTCAAATGGTTTGACATCCAATCCAATTTGACCTGCAAACTGAGTGTACCAGTTTGTGCTTGTTCCACCGTATTTTACTATACCATAAGCATTAGCACCATCCTTACCATTAGCCAATCTCCCATCCGACCAAACTCCGGCATAAATCGGTGAAGCCATTCTGGAAAAATACATCGGATCTGTCGTTGGGCTATTGCTCGTAGTACGCTTAAAATTAACGTCAACTCGAGCTGAAATATATTTATTTATTGTCAAATCGTTATTTACACGTGAAGTGAAACGTTGAAAACTTTTTTGATCATATAATCCTTCAATATTATCATAAACAATAGATGCTGACGTTTTAATTTTTTGACTCCCTGCTGTTATCCTTAACATATGACTTTGCCTAGGAGCGTACGATTTCATTATAAGCTTAGTCCAATCGGTTATAGGATAACTATTCGGATCTTCCCTGTTCAGATTAAAATAATTATCTACAATATCGTTAGGATAAGTCGGATACTTATTAGTTCCGTTTCCAGCATCGTTCCAACCCAATTCATTCGACATTTGCATATAACGTTGCGCATTTACATAATCAGGAAGCTTTGTTGGTTTTTCTATTCCTGTTTCAAAATTATATTCAACATTAAATTGATCTGTTTTTGCACGTTTTGTTGTAATCAATATTACCCCTGCAGCCGCTCTGGAACCGTAGATAGATGCTGAAGCAGCATCTTTTAATACTGTTATGTTTTCAACATCATTAGGATTAATATCATCTATATTATCAACAGAAATCCCATCAACTATTATTAAAGGACTGGAATCTCCAATGGTTGTGATTCCCCTAATTTTGATGTTTGTTGAGGCATCTGGAGAACCACTCGTCCTTGTTACTGAAACACCTGACATTGCTCCCTGAAGAGCCTGAGAAATCTGAGTTGTTTTTCTTTCAGTAATTGCATCTCCATTAACTGATGATAAGGATCCGGTAAGATCTTTTTTCTTCACACTTCCGTATCCGATAACTACTAATTCATCTAATGCTATAGATTCTTCTGCTAACTCAATTTTAATTAACCTCTGCTTACCTATTTCAATCTCCTGGCTTTTATAACCGATATATGAAACTACTAATACACTTCGTTCGGATTGTTCTGAAGGTATATTAATCGTAAATTTTCCATTAACATCAGTTATAGTCCCAATAGTTTTCCCTTTTACAGTTACTGAAACCCCAATAAGAGGATCTCCTGTAGCATCTATAACTATGCCTGACGTTGTCGTCGTACTTTGAGCTTGCATCTTTAGAGGAATAAAAACTGTTAATCCAAAGATTAAGACTAAATAGTAGTACCAATGACTAGTAAATTGTTTTTGTTTCTTTTTTTTCATAATAATAAAAATTGAAGTGAGTTAGCTTTAAAGGATATACATATTAATTTTCAAAAAAAACTATTGAATAATTAGTCCAAACAAAGCTGCGGGAACTAATTCTGAAGGATGCTTTAAGCTTAAAACCAATGTTTCTGTTTTAATAGGATTTGTAAAAATAATGTTATTTACTGTTTGATGATTGCAGTTTGTATTGTAAACCAAATTTCCTTTATCATCTTTTATTTGATATTCTTTCACACAGAAAGGCATGGCAGAATCGAAGTGACCCATTTGTACACTTTCCATGGCATGATCAGCATCTGTATCAAAGAAAAGTCGCAAATTGCGAATTATCTGAGGTTCATCCCATTTCAAAGTTAAGGTTGGATTTGCATCACATAAATTGGCTACCCAAGCATTACTTTGCACAACCGGGCGGAAAAATTCATTCCGTAAATTTTCTGCCCCGAAAGCCTCTAAAGCAGGCGTAAAAGTCATTGCCAGATTCCTGCCTTTTGGACGACGAATTGGGCACCATAACTCGAAGGTATGAACGCCAATATTTTCGGGAGGACGCTGAGTGCCATAATTCGACACAGCTGGATTTTGAAAGTTGTAAACAGACATCAAACCAGTAATTAAATGATTAGTTTCGCCTAGTTCTACCGCACTATTTTTCATGAAACAGATAAAATAGTAACCTTTCTCAATGCCAATTTCATCAAATTCAATCTCCAAAGTTTGTTCTCCTTCAGAAAGTGAATATGTTTTTTGAAACATAACCACGTCTGGAGTAAAGCTGTAGGACTTCATGCATGTACGGATTTGTACTTCTATAATGGTAGCTTCGCTGCATCTGACCGGCAATTTTATTTGTGGAATTTTTCCGTTGAGAGGAAGTAACATAGCTACCGGATACTCTAATTTAAAATATTCACCATTTGGAGTCAAGGTTTTCAGTGCAAGCTCACTGGAAACTTTCATTTGGGCAGTGGCAAACTTACCACTATATTCATTGAGTTTTAGTTGCGGTATATATTGTCCAGTTGCAATCAAAGCTCTTTGAAGTTCTTTGATAGTAGACTTGTCTTGATAATAAGCCGGCATTTTAACATTCTTTACACAAAGAGATGCTGCCATACCAATGGCTTGACCACCGTGTGCCGATGTACACATTACTCGCGATGAACCAAATGCAACGTGTGATGCACTGATTATACGTCCACCAATGAATAGATTATCAATATCATAACTCACGTATGAACGATAAGGAATTGGGTAGATGCCCTTTGAATGCCACTGATTACAACCATTTCGGGCACTATAAACACCATCAGCAGGGTGAAGGTCGATAGCCCAACCTCCATAAGCTACTGAATCGTAATGATTTCGTTGTTCAATAATATCTTGTTGGTTCAACATGTAGTGACCCTTGAATCGGCGACTTTCACGTTTACCAGGGATAACTCCCACCCATTCCAAAGTATAATTTCTAGCTTCGGGATATTTGCCTGAATTCTTAATATAATCCCAAATACCATACACAACTTTCCATAATTCAAATTTAATCGATTCAGTATCATGAACTGTATCGATACGTCCTCCATATTCCAGCCACCAATATTTACATCCATGATGATCTGTACTAAAATATTCTGGTTTCATTATTTTCGGAATTACTTCTTCTACATTTTTTAATGCAAAATAAGGTGCCACGTAGCATATCGGTTTACCAGTATCTTTCATATAAAAGAATATACTATGACCAAGCAATTCTCCATATTCATCTTTTTCGGGGGCAAATAATTCCAGGTGTTCTTCTTTATCCTCAGCTCCAATACGATAGGATGCTCCGGCTAAATAAGAGACAATACCATCACCCGAACAGTCTGCAAAAAGCTTACTATCAAAAATATATTCTGTCTGATTCTGTGGATTGAAGGCAAATACCTTCGAAACTACGCGATCTGAAGATTTTTCAATTTTATATACAACCGTATTGAGGTATAGTGTAATGTTTTTCTCAGCCAAAACTTTATCTACTAGCACCATATCAAACAATACCGGATTACCTTCCTTGTTTCGAAAGGTATTTTCTACCAATATCTCATCAATCAAACCACCTTCCCGGGACCAACGGTTGTTATTTCCCATGTGCGATGTAGCACCCAATACCCACAGTCGCACTTCGCTGGATGCATTACCACCCAACACTGGACGGTCTTGAATCAACGCCACTTTTATGCCTTGTCTTGCTGCGGTGATAGCACAACAAACTCCGGCCATTCCTCCACCTACAACCACCAGGTCGTAGGTTAACTCTTTTCGCTGTAACGAACGTTTTTCAATTGAAAATATCTCGTTTATCATAACTTTGTATCTTATTGAATTTCCTCCAAACCCTGAGAAGGTCTAAAATCAAATTATTTGAATTTTTAATAATTATTATCTACCTATCAATATATGTCTGCCTATCTTATAGTTAGGCAGACATTCTTAATCCTTTAACCTTTGTTTCATCTTATAACTTCCATAGAGAATAAATGCACCTAATGCCATCACCACAGTACCAACACTTATAATCAATGTATTTCCATTACTTGCCTGTGCACCTAAAATAGCTATCATAACACCAATACATGTTACGCCAATTCCCATAACCTTAATACCATAAGCATTTGCATCTCTTTTGGGTGCTTCATTTGGTTTAACAACTTCAATTATAGGTTCAAGTGCTTTTTTTGCCTTTTCTTCCTGTAGTATCAAGTAGTTTTCATAGTCTTTATTTGGGGATGGATTTAATCTCAATCCTATTTCAGTGATAACCAACAACAAAAATGGAACACTAACACCGAGTATCATTTCATGTGCACGATTTAAATGAAAATCGGTAAAGATCAATGGTAATATAAACTTAAAAATAGCATTAACCAGCAAACTAATTAGAGTGACAGATAATACAGAACGACCGGTTTGTTTCCTGGAGAATAAAGACCAGATAACAGGCAAATAAAGTGGAACACCTGTTAAAGCTGCAATGCTAATAACCACATTGACTATACCTCCCATTCTTGTAATTGATAGCGCAATTAGAATGGCAATACCTCCGAAAATGATGGTTGAAAGTCGTGCAACTTTCATCTGTTTGGCATCGGTGCTATGGGGTTTTAATCTTTTGTAAATATCATTGGTTATAACACCGGCTGAGATATTCAGTAAGCCATTCAACGCACTGGCCGTGGCAAATATCAAACCGCCCAACATTAAGCCTAACAAGCCCACCGGAAGAGCTTCTTTACACATTAATAAATAGGCACCTTCATCTTGCATTCCGTTCAAAGTAGGGTTATAAATACGATAAATCATAGGAGGAAGCATCCACAATAACGGACTAACTAAATACAGTATTCCAAACATCCATCCTACTTTTTTAGCGTCCTTGGATGTTCTCACACTTGTATAACGTTGTACATACGACCAACTACCACCCAAAAAGAATAAATTGTAAATGCAAAATGGTATAATGAATTCCCAGGTATAATCCCCGTTGAAAATATTGAAAAATCCTTCTGGTGCTTTTTGAATAAAGTTATGTACACCACCTATTTTATCGAAAGCCAATGGAACAACAATGATAATTGCTGCCGTGAGTATCACAAATTGTAACATATCTGTGACAATTACTGCCCAGAGACCACCCACCGAAACATATAATATGCTGAATAAACCTAGAAGTATAATACACATCGATAAATCTAAACCGGTTGATACTTGAACAATTTTTGCAACCGGATAAAGAAATGCCCCGGAAGAGAACATGGAGATTAAGAGAAAAAGGTAAGTATACGTTTTTTGCGTATTTTTACCCAAGCGAGAAATAATATATTCGGCTGCTGTAAGTGCACCGGTCTTACGCCAGCGTGGTGCGATAAAAAAGCCAACCAACAACCCTGCTATACACATTGTCAATTGAATAGTGATAGCAACCCAACCATACGTATAAGCTATCGAGCCCCAGACTACAAACGTACCGGCGGAATGGAAACCCATGTACAATGATAATCCACTTATCCACCAGGGAATTGCTCCATCAGCCGCGAAAAAACTCTTCATGGTTTTTCCTGTTTTCGAAAAGGCTGCACCGGTAAACAAAATACCTACTGTAAAAACTAAAATTGTAACGTAATCAAAAATTGCCATTTTTATATTGAGTTTTATTTTTTCACTATGCAAATATAAAGCTTACAAATATAAAATCTCATGATGCTTTGGAAAAACTTGGTTGTAAACGTTTACAATAGGCGATAAATCGTCGTAAACGATTACATAAGTTCCTATCATGCAATTTTTACAATTGATTAAAGTAAAAAACCCTTTAAAATGGATATCAAAGCATTCAATTAAAGAAATGAAATCACGCTTATTTATCTACTTATTGACAAATAAGTTTGCAGCCTTTTATTCTCTTGCAATTCAGATTTTTAAAAAAGTGAAACCCACTTTTTTATTGATATTTATCATTAATTGTTTATTTCAATAAAATGTTTTATTTACTTTTGACATAAATTCTTTTTACTATGAAAAAATATGCTACACTTAAAGACATTGCAATTGCATTGAAGATCTCTACTGCAACCGTTTCGCGTGCTCTGGCAGATCGTTGGGATGTGAATTCTAAAACGAAGATATTGGTTTGCGAAGAGGCTAAACGTCAGAATTATAAACCTAATCCAATAGCATTGCGATTGCAAAACAAACGTTCCAAAACTATTGGATTGGTTGTGCCAGAATTCAAAAGCTCTTTTTTCCCGTTGGTTATAGCTGGTATTCAAAAAGTAATTGATGAATCAGGATTTCAATTACTTATCACAGAATCACAGGAAACGATGAAAGTTGAAGAACGGAATCTGAAACTTTTGGAGAGCAATATGGTGGAAGGTATTTTGATCTCAATCACAAGGGAAGGTGAAAATTCGGATTTATACCAGGAAATGATTGACAGCGGAATTCCAATCGTTTTTTTCAACAGAGTCTGCTCAAAGGTGATTGCTCCCAAAGTAATTATCGATGATTACAAAATGGCCTTTTTTGCAACTGAACACCTTATTTACAATGGGTTTAAGAAAATATATCATTTTTCAGGACCGGAAAATCTTTCAGTCTCCAAAGAACGAAAAAGAGGTTTCTTGGATGCAATGAATAAGCATCATTTCTCGATCAATGAAAATTCAGTAACGAAAGCAGGTGTTTTTAGTGATAAGGGTTACTTAGCCATGCAATCACTTATTGAAAAGAATGATCTTCCTGAAGCAATTTTTTGCTTTAATGACCCCACAGCTTTCGGAGCTTTGAAAGCTATAAAAGAAGCAGGTCTCAAATGCCCTGATGATATCGCTTTAGTCGGATTCTCTGAAACAGAGCTTGCTCAATTAGTAGAACCAACACTTACAAGCGTTGAACAACCCACTTTCGAAATGGGTGAAACTGCCGTACGTTTATTGTTAGAACAAATAAACCAAACTCCACCACCAGAACCTGAAATTGTTTGTCTTCTTGCTAAGCTTAACATCAGAAAATCATCCATTAACGTTCAAAGGGCTTGAATACCTTTATTGCACAACTTTTTAAACTCAACCATTTATTAGTCTTTTCAGGAATTATTTAGATTTAAGTATTTAATCATCTACATGATGTGCGTTTGATTAGTGCATTTCCGTATATACATAAACAAACATATTTGAATGCGCTTTAATAACAACAAAAGTAGTATTTTTATTTATTTAGTTGTTGTATTTATCAAAAATTCATCAAGTCCTTCGTTCTTAGATGAATTTTGAGTTTTGGTTTTCATGTATCGATAGAATAAAATTGCAAATTACATCACTCCCAAAATTTTCCCTGCTCCCGCACCTCTCACCGGAGTCGGATTCCCAAACGCATCCAGCGTACCAAACTCAATGGCAATGGAGAGAACAAGCGTATCTTCGTCGGTGAAAATAGCGGACGGTTCATGGATGTTTAACAATAATTGCTGTTCGGGCACGGAAGCCTGCGTGGAATACCAAGCCGTTGAAACGGTTTTAAAACCCTGTCCGAGGGTAGAATGAACGGGTTCATACCCTGATTTTTGGGCGTTTAGTTGCAGGTCGGTGGCTACTCCCAGCGAAATGCTGATACGAAACAAGGCATAATTTCCCTGCATATACAGCCCAAAACTACACGCAAAGGCTGGTATATCCACCGTGGCTTGTTGTGTATCACGGTCTATGGAACTTTGCAAAGCTATCCTCAATAAGGTATCGAAACGGTTGTTATTATTGAAATTGAATCCGGTAAGCATAGCACGGAACCTTGATAAACGGATACTTCTTTCCCCCACAGGATTCTCCATATCGGCTTTCTGAATGTTTTTGGCTAAAGAACACAAAACAGACGAAAGATTAAAATCGGCCACATGCGCCAGGTCAAAGAATGTCAGCCGAATCTGTTTACTCATCTTGGAGCAGCCTCCAAATTCTTTGTTGTTTTTCCGTAAATTCTCAAACTCGGGATTTCGCTTTATTTTTTCCCTGGAAGCACCACCTTTGGTGCGTACAAATATCTGATCACTGCCCTTGCGGGTGTAAAATGAAAGATTTCCTATACTTCCGGTAATCTGGTCTAATTGTTTTACACGTGCCATGATTTATTAGTTTATAGTTTATAGTAAGTAGTTTTTGAAGTTTGTAGTTTGAAAAGTTTGTTGTCTTTTGTCTTTTGTTTGACTCTCCCGCAAGCGGGATGTCCGCTTCGCTACCATTGACTCTATTGTGCTACAAAAGTATATATTTTGTATTTAGTACGCAAATAATACAGATATAATATGCAATATTAATGCATATTATATCTAAATTATATGCAGGTTATATGCTTATTTTATATGTTTCATCTTATATTGATTTCACAGCTGATATCAAACAAGAATAATCAGTAGCTAAAGTTTACAAATAAAAAAATAATGGATAAATAGAATGAGTTTAAAATGTGTATAGAAGCATTTTTAGATGTGTGTGTATTATCCGAGTGGTGTACATAAAATATAGTTGCAGTATGATTTATCAGCTGAGATTTTTCTCTTGAACAGATCAACTGCTGATAACTGCTTTAGAGGTTGTCTGGAGTCAGACAATCCAATAAAATGGGGACTTCA
>Ga0209540_10002148_pt1 | contig 14172 bp, 11 predicted proteins | sample BarGraIncu01121A_FD_184501 | JGI IMG/M metagenome (GOLD analysis project Ga0209540, IMG submission 184501) | Arctic peat soil microbial communities from Barrow, Alaska - Barrow Graham LP Incubations 011-21A (SPAdes) (version 2) | ecosystem: Environmental > Terrestrial > Soil > Wetlands > Peat... | reverse complement strand
CCCCAGTGGCAACCCCACAAATGTATGTTCGCTCAATACAGGAAGCGGTAAATTTACATTGACAGCCACTGCCGGCTCCAGTTATCAATGGAAACTAGGAGGAAGTCCCATCTGGGGAGCTACCGCTCAAACCTATAATCCTATCCAGACCCAGATCCAGCCGGCAATCTATACCGTACTCGTTGGGACAAGTTACGGAGAAATCGAATCATCGGCACTGCCTGTTACCATAGTCCCTGCCACTACTCTTACTGCAAGCATCAGCGGTTCAGATAATGTTTGTTCCGGAACAACAGCCACCTATACCGCCTCCGTACCCGGTGCACTCACTTCGAGCGTCAATTACCAGTGGTATCTCAATGACAATGCGGTAGGAACCAATAGCTCCACCTATAGCTCATCGAGTATCGCTCAGGGTGACAGGATAAAGTGTACCGTAAGCCTTAACGGCAATGTGTGTGCTACGCCATCATCGGTAACCTCCAATGTGATGACCATCACCGTAAATAGTATTCCGGCTGCTCCTACCGGGGGCGGGGGAACTTCCAACTGCGGAACACAATCACTAACCTTAACCGCGACAACTCCATACGTAGCAGGTGTAACCCTGCACTGGTATACATCCCCAACCGGCTCTAATGAAGACAACAGCTACACGGTAGCGATAACCTCGCCGATTTATATAACGACGATGACCAAATCGTTTTCGGCAACCACCACGTACTATGTGGCAGCATCCAATGCTTGTGGTACCAGTGCTCGTACTCCCATTACAGCCACCGTTAATTCGGCACCGGCAGTAGGTATAGCCTCCAGTGGCAACCCCACAAATGTATGTTCGCTCAATACAGGAAGCGGTAAATTTACATTGACAGCCACTGCCGGCTCCAGTTATCAATGGAAACTAGGAGGAAGTCCCATCTCGGGAGCTACCGCTCAAACCTATAATCCTATCCAGACCCAGACCCAGCCGGCAATCTATACCGTACTCGTTGGGACAAGTTGCGGAGAAATCGAATCATCGCCTATACCTGTTACCATAGTCCCTGCCACCACGCTTACGGCCAGTATTAGCGGTCCTGATTCCAGTATTTGGGGCACTTCGGTGACTTATACCGCCAGCGTTCCCTCTGCCTTAATCTCACAGGTGAACTATCAGTGGTATGTTAATAGCAATATGGTAGGAACCAATAGTTCCACCTACAGTTCATCCGGATTTAATCGTGGAGATAAAATAAAATGTATTGTAAGTTCCGGATTATGTCTGTCTCCAAGCAGCGTTGTTTCCAACGAAAAAACATTGATCGTGAATAAACCTCCAATAGTTCATGTCGGTGCAAATCAGACCATTTATTTACCAACGCAGGAAGTTGATTTATCGGGCAGTGCTTCCGATGCAGATGGAAGCATTCAGTCTTACTCCTGGAGTCAGGTGTCCGGTCCCACCGCGACCTTAATAAATACTACCTCACCCGTTATGACAGTTAAAGACCTTATCGAAGGAACCTATGTATTTAAACTTACGGTGGTTGATAACGAAAACATGTCGGCTTCCAATAATGTTACCCTGACGGTAGCTGCTCCCACTTCAACATTCGATTATAACTTTATAAGAACCACTACACTTTTGATTCCCGGGCAAGAAAAACTTTCGGAGTTAACAACTCTATCGGAGCAAAGTAAGAATGTTACCATTCAATATTTCGACGGGCTGGGGCGTCCCTCGCAAACCGTGCAACGCGCCATTACTCCATTGGGAGCCGATTTGGTAACAGGAATTATGTACGACTCTTTCGGGCGCGATTCGCTTCGATGGTTGCCGGCAGTAGCTACGGGCAATAATGGGGCATATTATCCGGGATTTGCAACTCAGGCGCAAACCAGTAATGGAGATGCTAAGCCTTATAGCCGCACCGAGTATGAGCCCTCGCCACTCAACCGGGTTACCGGACAGTATGGAGCAGGAGCCGATTGGTATAGTGCCGGTAAAAAACAATCCATTGAATACCTGACCAACGATGCCAACATAGCCTGTTACTATGTAAACAGTGATAAGCATCTGGCTAAAGATGCGAATTATGCTGCGGGCAGTTTGTATGTAACCAAGGCAACGGACGAGGACGGCAAGGTGGGTTACGAGTTTAAGGATAAGCAGGGCAAGGTGATACTGAAACGCCAAATGCTGAACGGCGATAATGTGGACACGTATTACGTGTATAACGACCTGAACCAACTATGCTACGTACTGCCCCCAAAAGCTGTGGACGAACTGACATCCGACTTGGGTGATGGAAATGCCATTATCAAGCAGTACTGCTACCTGTATCAATACGACCCGAGGGGGAATTGCATCTACAAACGTCTGCCGGGCTGCGAGCCTATCCTTATGGTGTATGACCGCGCTGACTGTCTGATATTGAGCCAGGATGGCAACCAGCTGGCAAAATCGCCGGTACAGTGGACGGTAACCAAGTACGACCAGTTTGGGAGGGTTATATTTACCGGACTGGCAAGTAGTATAACAGCAAGCCAAACAGATTTGATAAGCACTTACCAAAACGACCTGATAGTAGAAACATTCAGCAACGGAGCTTATACCAACAATAAGTTCTCGGATGCCACCCCGTTGACAATAAACTACTACGACACCTATAGCTTTATATCCAATAGTGCGCTTAACTACGACAACAGTCTGGAACAAAGCGGCTATACACCCCAATACACCCCAGCCAAAGGCTTATTGACCGGCACACAGGTGTATCATCTGGATAACACGAGTTTATACGAAACTACAGCCATGTATTACGACAAGTATAGACAGGTGGTACAAACACGGGCTACCAATCACCTGAGCGGATACGACTTAGTGTACAATCGGCTGGACTTTACAGGTAAACCTACCCGTACCTACAAAACCCACGGCATAAACGGAACTACGCCTAGCATCACCGAGCTATACAGTTATACCTACGACAAAGCCCAACGGCTTAAAGCCACCACGTACAGCCTGAATGGAGGAGCAGCTGTAATGCTGGCATCAAATACCTATGACGAATTGGGAAGGCTATATTCTAAAAACTTAGGAGGAGTAGATGCTACCACTTATACTTACAATATTCGTAATTGGACAATCGGTATTAGTGGTAGTAGGTTTACCGAAAATCTTTACTACAACGCTAACACTGTCGGTTTGCCTAACTTTACACCTGTTTATAATGGAAATATAGCCGGAATGCAATGGAGCGTTGTAAACGAAAGCGGTAACCGAGCCTATAGTTTCATATACGATGGGCTAAACCGGCTAACTGATGCAAACTATACCGGATTTAATGGCGGGGTGATAGATGGTACACAAAACAGGTATAATGAACATTTTGGATTTGACAAAATGGGAAATATTACTAACTTTGTGCGCTACGGATTACGATCAAATAATTCACCTATGGTTTACGACAAGATTGATGATTTAGTGTTGGAGCATACCGGCAATCAGTTGATGAAGATAACCGACTCCGGTATCAGTGGAGTTTTCTATGGTGATGAAGAATTTGTAAAAAACACAACCAACAGTGGAAACAGTTGTGCGTATGACGCGAATGGAAATCGACTTTACGACAGTGACAGCAACATTTGGGGAATAAATTATAATATGTTCAATCTACCCGATGCCATGCAGTTCTATCAGGGTCATCAGACCAATTACACCTACTCAGCAACCGGTACTAAATTGAAAGTAGTAGACAAAACAGCTCCAGAGGGAGTTATATTACCTGTAACAAGTCTGAATACGGTTTTGTCGAACCCTTCGGTATCAACAATTACCACTACCGATTATGTAGGGAACGTGATATATGAAAATGGAACGCTGAAACGAATTCTTACTCCAGTAGGTTACTGGCAGGATGGCATATACTACTACTTTCTGAAAGATCATTTAGGCAGTAACCGGGTAGTAATGACTGGAAGTGGTGGTATAGCAGAAACAAGCAGTTACTACCCCAGCGGCATGCGCTTTGGCGAAAGTGCAGCGAAACTAAATAATAGCATACAGCCATACCGCCATACCGGGTTGGAAATGCAAGAAATGCATGGCTTGAACTGGGTAGATAATCTGGCACGATTCCGCACGGTAAGTGATGGGAGTGGGTTTACGGGTGTAGATCCGCTAGCGGAAAGACATCCTGAAATATCACCGTATGCGTATTGTGCTGGAAATCCGGTAAATCTTATTGATCCTGACGGAAAAGATTGGGTTTACAGAGTTGTTGATGGAAATACTGAGGTATATTATGATAGAGATGTTAAATCTCAAGACGATGTTATCAATAAATACGGAAAAGACGCTGGAGTAACTCATATGTCAGATGGTTCTACATTAACTACCTATGACAAAGATGGTAATGAAACCTCCAAATATACTTTCACAAATGATAATAAGGAAAACAAATATGGAACTGTAGCCGATGCAAATGGGGACAAACTGGATAATACCCAAATAAAATATGGTAGTAATTTCGCTATTTTTGGAACAAGTGATAATAGTACTAATGGCGAAACTCTACATAAAAATATGTTTGGTTCAAGTTATATTGGACCAGACAATCCAAAAGATTACAATGGAAAAGATTCATATCAATACAAACCAACTTGGAGTCCTACTGAAATGGCAGCATACACGCACGATTTGGAATATGACGCTTTAGGTGCAAAAGGAATAGGTGGTGCGTTAAGTCCAAGTACTAAATGTGCTGATATGCAATTAATATATAATTGCCAACAAGTTCTAAAAAATCCCAATAGTAGTCCTAATGAAAAAAGTAGAGCAAAAAAAATTATTGCAGGTTTTTCTACCATAAACTTTTTCAAACCATGAGCACTGTCAATAAAATGAAGATTACCAGTTTAATAATTAGTTTTTTATGGATAGGTTTAGGAACGGTTATCCAAATTTCGGCTTATCCTGCATATAATTATTTAGGATTTGACTACAGCTCTGTTCTCTATAATTTATTGTACCGGATAACTTTTCCAAGTAATATTTTGTTATTTGGGCTATTGTATGCTGACACATTGAAGAATATTTACATCTTTGTGATACTTTTACAGTCCGTTAAAGTGTTGATATATTGGTGGATTATTTATAAAATATGCCTGTATATAAAAAAAACAAGAAATAAGACGAGTGAAAGAGAAGTGTAGGGGAAAAACTCAACATTCGCCAATAAATACAGATATAGCTGTGTAGTTTCTCTACCAATTACAAGTACAGCATATTATATACATAAACAAAGCCCTGCAATTTATGATTGCAGGGCTTTGTGTTGTTTTTAATGTATGGAAAATAGAATGTGTTTATTTGGCAGGTTGCAAATTTTGTTCAAAGAAAGTCTGAAATTTATTCTTGGTTAGCATACCGTCAATAATCCGATATACAGCGTGTTGATCTTCTTTGTCTAATTGCGAGATTAGTCTTACTTTTTCCGAAACCGTTTTATCTTCGATAACCACTTCTTTTAGTGTAACCTCTTCCGGATTAATAAGCTCATCTACGGTAATGCTGAACAATTTTGCCAGTTTCTGCAGCTCGCCAACAGACGGCTCACGCATACCGTTTTCCATTTTGTTGTAATTGGAATACCCAATCCCCAACTCGGAGGCAACTTGCTTCTGAATCATCCCTTGTTGCTCCCTTAATTTTTTAATGTTTGCTGCAATATCCATAGTTCTGCATGTTGTTGAATAGGTTACAAAGATAGCGATAAAATGGATTTATGCAGATAAATATCGAAAATGAATATTTTAAATGTTCGATAATAGAAATTTATGTTTACTTTTGCAGTGGAATAAATCGCATAAAATATTTATTATGGAAATAACAGAGATAAAACAGCTTCTAAGCCTGTCGGAAGTTATCCGGCATTATGGTTTCAAAGCCGACAAGCAAAACCGTTTGCACTGCCCGTTTCACGAGGATAAAACGCCCAGCATGCAGCTTTACTATAAAACGCAAACGGCTTATTGTTTTAGCTCCAACTGCCGCACACACGGAAAAAGTATGGATGTGATTGATTTTATCATGTATAAGGAGAATTGCAGCAAGCATGAAGCCATAGAGAAAGCGAATACTTTAGTGGGTAATGGAAAGTCGACCGTTGACAATGCTGGCAACAAATCGGTATCCATTGAAAAAACACCAAGCGTTGCCAAAAGTCAGTTTTTAGAAAATCTGTTCCAATACTTTTGCAATGCCATACACAACTCAAAACCTGCGAAGGACTATTTACAAAGCCGCTGTTTAGATTATCAGGAAACGCAGGTTGGTTATAACTCCGGTCAATTCCACCACGGTGCACGCAAGGACGAAACCCTGATCGCTCAATGCCTGGAATACGGTTTACTGTTGGATAAAGGCACTAAAAGCAAAACAGGTGACAAAGCATATAATGCGTTTGGCAAATGGTGCATTTGCTTTGCCTTGCGTAACGTGGAGAACCAAATTAGCGGCTTGTATTTTAGAAGCACCCTGAACGACAAAGAGCAACGCCATTTTTACCTCAAAGACCGAAGCGGATTATATCCCGGTTATCCCGCCCCAAACACTACCAAGCTGATATTAACCGAAAGCATTATTGATGCAGCGACTTTGTTACAAGTGTCTGAAATTAAAGAGCAATACAGTGTTTTAGCTTTGTTTGGCACAAATGGACTGACCGAAGAACACCAACAAGCCATTAGAGAACTCAGGGAATTAAAGGAAGTGATCTTCTTTTTGAATGGCGACCAGCCAGGCGAAAAAGCGGTGGCAAAATATGCCCCCATGCTCAAAAGCGAATATCCAGCCCTAACGATAAGCAGCGTACAAGTTCCCGAAAACGAAGATGTGAATAGCCTTTTGCAAGGCCATACACCCGAAGTACTCACCCACCTGATAAACACCCGCAAAGAATGTGAATTTACCGAAGAACCAACCTTTTCTTTTTCAATTGAAACAACAACTGAAGAACCAATTGAAAATAAAAAATCGGAAATACAAGCCAATGAATTTTCTTTTTCAACTGAAAAACCAATTGAAAAGAAAAAAACAAAACCACAAAACGTTCCAACCACCGCAGAAGCCAAGAGCCTTCCGCCAGTTGGCTCAGAGGCTTTAAATACCGCTAATCCTTATAACCTGCATTACCGTGGACAGAACACGGATTATTACGTGAAAGGCGGAATATCGGGTTCGCTGGACTCGATGAAGATCAGCCTTCAGGTAATAAACAAGGAGACCGGGGAAGATTACCGGGGCAAACTCGACCTGTACGAGTACCGCCAGATAAACACCCATATCAAAGCTGTAACCGGCAAATTAAGCATCGCCGCCGAAGAACTGGAGAAAGAACTGTCCGGACTTTGCAAGCAGTTGGAAGCCTACCGACAAGAGAACCTTCAAAATAAAGCCGCCAGTACAAAAACCGTTGTCCGCATCCCTGAAGCCACGGTAAACAAGTATTTGGATTTTTTACGAGGCAGCGATTTAATCAACCAGATCAACTACCACATCGGACAATCGGGCGTAACGGGTGAAACCATCAACCGCCTGTTTCTGTTTGTGATTGCCAGCAGTTACAAGATGCCCGACACTTTGCACGCCCTGATACAAGGCAGCTCCGGGAGTGGCAAAACACGGTTGTTGAAAATTATCACCGAGCTGATGCCAACCGAAGACACCATCCGTTTCACCCGTGTAACCGACAGTAGTTTTTATAATTATCCTGAAAATTATCTTGTGAATAAACTGCTCGGTTTTGAAGATATTGACGGACTGAAAGAAGAAGCCTTGTATGCCGTTCGTGAACTTATCAGCAACGAAATACTTACCAGTAGCACCAGCAGTAAAACCGAAGACGGGCAAATAGTAGCCCAACAGCGCATTGTCCGCGGACCGATTGCCAGCATCAGTTGCACCACCAAAGGGCATATTTACGAAGACAACATGAGCCGTGTGTTTTTGTTATCGGTGGATGAGAGTCCGGCGCAGACCCATCGCATTATCGGTTACCAGCAGCAAAAAGCCAGTGGACGAATAGAAAGCAGAACCGAACAACAACACCGGGAATTTTTACAGAACTGTGTGCGGATGCTAAAACCGTATCAGGTAATCAATCCTTACGCCAACGACCTCCATTTACCTGTGGAAGCCCATAAGATAAGGCGGTTGAACGACTTGTATCTAAGCTTTGTAAAACAGATCACTTTGATTAACCAGTACCAGCGGCAGCAAGATAAACAAGGACGGCTCATCACCCAAAAAGAAGATTTACAAACCGCCTGTGATATTATGTTCGAGAGTATCGTGCTCAAAGTGGATGAGTTGGATGGCAGCCTCAGGCAGTTCTACGAACAACTGAAACAGTACCTGAAGAAACACACCGATCAGGAAAATTTTATCCTGCGTGACATACGGCAAACCCTGCGGATCAGCAAAACCCAACTGCACCGATATATCAATGAACTGCTGGAACTGGAATACATCCAACAGACGGCAGGCAATGCCGCTCGTGGTTACAAGTACAAAATCACCTATTGGGATAATGTGGAAGCCCTGAGAGCCAACATCCGCCAAAAGCTTCAGGGACAAATCGAAGAGTTAGGAAAAAAGAATTAGTGTTCCAAACACTTGGAACACTGAATGGGACACTAAAATAGAGTGTAAACAACTAATTATCAATCATAAATTGTCAATTAAATGTCCAGTGTTCCGTGTTCCAAGGAAAAGGATAATAATGTAAAACAACAGCAAACGTCATACACCAACATGATACACCAACATGATACGCCGACCGATAAAACTTACCAATGAAACCTACAAAACCCTGCTGGAAGATTACGCCTCTCACGTGTCACATCTGGGATATAACAAGGGTAGCCAACGGATGATGTACTTTAACCTGCTGGACTTTTTGGAATGGCTTGAAAAGGAGGAACTGGACGAAATAGACCGGATAAAACCCCATCATATCAAAACCTACTACGAATACCTGAAAATCCGTCCTCACAGCCGTAAAACAGGCGTTATCAGTCTGAAAACCGTACACCATCACCTTTGCAACCTCAGGCTGTTTTTTGCCTTGTTGCAGCAAACGGATGTGCTGCCTGTCAATCCTATGAGTGTGCTCAAGTTTAGTTATCCAAGAGAAACACCCGAACCCCGGAGCATCCTGACCATAGCGGAAGTACACGAACTTTACCGCTCGACACAAACCCTTCAGGAGAGGGCGATTCTCTCGCTGGGTTACGGCTGTGGACTGCGAAGTCTGGAACTGATGGGCATTAATGTGGAAGATCTGCGGCTAAACGAAAACTATATCATCGTCCAGCATGGCAAAGGCAACAAACGGCGGCTGGTTCCCATCAATGCCCGTGTAAAAAACGACCTGCAACAATACATTACCCACGAAAGAATACTTTATCTGAAGGACGAAACACAAGCTTTGCTGCTGAATACCTCCGGCAAGCGAATGCGAAAATACACTTTTAATAAGATACTCAAAGAGATCAGTGCAAGAACAGGCAACACGGTCATTATCCGTAAAAACATCTGTACCCACAACCTGCGGCACTCCATCGCCACCCACTTGCTGGCTCAGGGCGTACCGGTGGAGCAAGTCCGACTGTTTTTAGGACACAGTCAGTTGGAAACCACCGAAATCTACACCCGCATCAATGCACAACAATTAAAAAAACTGATACAATGAACCCGGATGAAATCAAACAACTCGAATCCTATATCAACCAGACCCACAGTCCAAGGGCTTTGTATGGTTATATGCGGGTTATCAGGCAATACATCAACTATCAGGGCGATGAAGTGGCTAAACGAGCGAATTACATGCAAATAACGGATTATATCGGTATGTTACGTGGTCAGGGAATGCACCCAAAAACACTGCGCAACCATTTGTATACCCTTAAAATGTATTACCAGTGGCTGGCTGATAGCGGACAGCGGGACGATCATCCATGCCGGGATTTATACCTGAAAGACAAGATAAACAGGGCTATCCCGGTGGAAACTCTTTTTACCAAACAAGAGCTGGAAAGCATTTTAAACAGTTATACAGGGAAACTGCCTTTAACCCGGAACAGGGATAAAATCATCCTGAGTTTATTGGTTCATCAAGCCATCACGGTTTTTGAAATAATCCATCTGAAAACAACAGATATAGACCTTGTAAAAGGGACGATAAATGTAAACGGAAGCGTAAAGACAAAACCCCGTGTGTTACCTTTAAAACCGGAACAAATCATGCTGCTGAACGATTATATGGAACATGCACGGCCATTGTTTTTTATGCACAACAAGAAACCCAAACAACACGACAAAGAAGCCCTGATCTTATCCCGAAGGGGAAGCCGGATGGCACCGCTTACTATCTCGGGAATTTTTAGCCAGCCCTTATCCAACGGACAAAAGATTACCGCCCAGAAAGTACGTCAGAGTGCGATTGCTCACTTGGTAAAAACCGGCAATGATCTTCGGGTTGTACAAGCTTTTACCGGACATAAACGGGTAGGAAGTGTGGAAGAATACCGGCAAACAGGATTAGAAGAACTCAAAACAGCCATAAATCGTTTCCATCCATTGCAATAAAAATGGTCAAAGGCAAGTGAATTGTTGTTTTTTTATATCTAATTTTGTGATCAACATGAATAACCCATAAAATAAAAATTATGAAAGCTTTAGCTAATGATCTCACCCCTTTTATGGCAACGCATCCGGGAGAGGTATTAAGAGACGAAATCGAGTTTAGAAACCTATCTCAGCGGAAACTGGCTAAACAACTGGGCGTGTCTCATTCTGTACTGAATGAAATTTTAAACTCCAGACAGCCCGTTGACAACGAATTTGCATTGCTTATTGAAGCGACTTTGGGTATTGAAGCATCTTTGTTGATCAATCTGCAAAACCGGTACGATTTGAATAACCCGAACTAAGTATTATTCTTTTACTATTTTTCAGAGCAAACAGACTCGATCCAAACCGGGTAATAACTTTTTGGGGCCGTCCCATCGAGCCCGAAAAAAAGTTATTCTCGGTTTAGGTCGCAATTTTATAAACCTCTTTGGGTGTTTTATAAGTTGTTGGTGTTGTTTTTCAATTCATCTTTAAGTCTGGTTATCCAAGCATCAAAAACAGTTCTCTCTATTTCGTAAATCGAAGAATTAAATGTAGCCGGCTTTTTTCTATCTTCGATTGTTTCGACGATTTCAAGTAATCTATCAGTATTTACAGATTCGTTCAGATTCTCAGATGTTGTTCTTGCTTTTAGAAGTTCTATTTCTATCAAATGTGATTTGTTTTTTTCTTCACTGGCAGAATATAATTCTTTTAGCTTTTTATGCTCTTCTATTAAAGCTTCAACTTCTTTTACATGAATATAATTTTCATCATCATCTTTACTTGTTTCTGTTTCATTGTTGTTTTTTATACCCGAAGATATTGATTTTAATAATTGGAAAATTGAATCAAGGGTTATATTTTGTTTCTTCTCAACACCTCTCATAACTTCAATTACTCTGCTGCTTTGTTCTTTCATGACCGCATTTGGCGATGTGATTCGTGAACTCGGAGTAATGCCTGTTTGTTCAAAATAACTCAGCATCTCTTCTAATATAGTGTTGTAACTTCTTCTACCTTTTAATGCGTCTAATCTATTCTTAGTGCTTTCGTGAGTCTTTATAATCTTATCCATAATTACTAAAGTATACTTATTATATTATTAAATATCAATTTGTTATATTACTTTAGTATACTTAAAGTATACTTTTATTGTAATAACGGAAGTATAAGTTGTTTATTTTGAGCAAGATATATTTTAACCATTGGGCTCTGCCCAATGCCTGCTTGCTCATTACATTCCTCGCAGTATTTTTATAAAATATCTCTCTTTCTTCAAAAGCAAAACAAACGAGATATAGCTTGTGTATATCATTTTTTTTCAATGTTATCAAGAATACGTTGAAGTATTTGTTTGTATTCTTCCATTTGCAAATAAGCATCTGCTAGTATTAAATCATCTGAACGCATATTCAATTGATTAGCGATTTGATTAATATTATTACCAACGTATTTAATTTGACGTATCATTTCTTTATCAGTTTTGATAATAATTCTTTTGCCTAACAACATCTTTCGAGCATAAACTGACATATTAAAACCTAATTCTGTTGATCTACTTCTTATTTCTTCCTTTTCTAGTTTGGATACTTTTATCAAAAATTTCTCTATTTTCTTATTTTCTTTCATGTTTCCTTTTGTTTTTCTTTAAGTGCGACCGAAGGGAGAACTGTGTCCCTAAGCTCGGCTTAGAAAAGGTAAAGGTATATACCTTTACATACCTTGCAATCCCAAAACAAAGTTAGTGAAACTTGGGGGTTGAATTGCAAATTATTTTTACTTTTCGTTCGGAAAAAACAGGTTAAACATTAGTACAATTCTACATTATTATATTTTTATATTTCTACAATATTACATTATTATAATAGTGTAATATTATAATAATCAATATATTTATTTATATATTAATATATAAATATATTATTGAATTAATGAATTATTGAATTAATATATTCCTGTAATTTTACACAAATAATCTTCGGAAATGGGCACAAAGTTTTTTCCCGAAAGTCTATCCTTGTTTGACATTTTTTTTCTTTCAACTGAAAAGGTCGCACAGCGAAATGAAATGAACCATCAATCACAAACTAAAAAAGGATTGTTTAAAACCCTGCAGGGCTTTTTCTGCAATTGAAAAAGAAAAAAACGGATGCTCGATAGCGACGATACCGGAAATTAGATTAATTTTGCAATGAGTTAAAGAACTGTATAAGACGTGAAAGGGTAAGTTCTGAAAGGTTGAACAGGGAGCACGGGAAAACGAGTCCAAAAGCGTGCAGAGGTTTACAAGTGTGGATCCGCACGCAGAAAAATATTATTCGATATCACCGTATGCGTATTGCTTAGGTAACCCAATAAGGCTTATTGATATAGACGGAAGAGATCCTGGAGATTTCTTTAGAACAAAAGATAACGCTGCTAAAGATTGGGGTAAATATTATAATGGGAAGTCAATTGCAGAAGGAAAAGAATATGCTTCGACAATATACCCTATTACCAAAGCGGGCAAATCAGGTTATACATATACTAAGGCTGCACCTGGCACAAATGCAGGAGCAACTGAGAGTCTTCCATCAAATGGAGAACAGCCCGAAGCTATCATACATTCACATGGCAAATATGAAAGCAAATATGGAGAAGGTAATGATCTTTTTTCCACTAAAGATTTAAATCATTCTGATGATAAAAAGATGGATGGCTATTTAGCATCTCCAGATGGTTCTTTGCAAAAATATGATGTAAAGAAAAGAGAAATATCAGATATTAAGGTGCAATTGCCAAGTGATTCAAAAGACCCAAATAGTCCAAATTATGCTCTACCTTTACCTATACCCATTCCAACAATGGTACCTATCCCAGCACCAGCACCAACACCAACACCAACTCCTATAGCTCCGAAGAAGCCATGGGTTCTTATTTAATTATCAAAATAGAAAAATATTTTATGAAAACTTTAATGGATAATGTAATGAAAAAGAAATTATTAATTGTTATATGCATTATAACAACAACAGCTATTCTTGGGACTTCAATTAAAAAGCCACATGATTACAGAAAAGAACAAATGGGATATATTCCAAAGGATGGTTTTGTTCCTAATGAAGCTACTGCAATTAAAATTGCAATAGCTGTATGGACTCCTATTTATGGGGTTGAAATCTCAAAAAATAAACCATACAAAGCTAAATTAAAAAATGGAGTTTGGCTTGTTGAAGGGTCTCTTCCTGCCAACTTTACTTTAGGAGGTGTTCCATATATTGAGATTCAGAAAACAGATGGAAAGATATTAAAGGTAATTCATGGTAAATAGAATGTAGATTAAATAAAACAGAAACGCCCTGCAATCGCAGGGTGTTTTGTGTTTATAGCATAGCTACATTTTTATTGAAGAAATCTTTAAACTTCTTCTTGGTCAGCATGGTTTCAATCAGACCGAATATAATGGATTTATCCTTTTCGTCCAGCTCGGCGATAAGGCGCACTTGCTCAGACGTTGTTTTATCTTCAAT
>Ga0209540_10002147_pt1 | contig 14184 bp, 8 predicted proteins | sample BarGraIncu01121A_FD_184501 | JGI IMG/M metagenome (GOLD analysis project Ga0209540, IMG submission 184501) | Arctic peat soil microbial communities from Barrow, Alaska - Barrow Graham LP Incubations 011-21A (SPAdes) (version 2) | ecosystem: Environmental > Terrestrial > Soil > Wetlands > Peat... | reverse complement strand
ATTTCTTTGACCAGCCGGTCTTGCAGCACCCCGTTCATCCGTTCCACCCGCCCTTTGGCTTGCGGGCTGTTCGCCAGCTTTAACTCCACACCCAACTGCTCCATCGCCCGCCCAAACTGCGTCTGGGGCTGCTGCCCAGCCAGTTGCTCGGCGATGCTCGCCACCCCTTCGCAGCGATAGATACTGTCCCGGTCCACATACAGGCTGCGCGGCAGGCCGTGCTGGCGCGCCCAACTCTCCAGCACATCGTAGCTGGCCCGCGTGGTTTCCTCCTCGAAGAACCGCGCCCGCATCCGGTTGGTCGCGTCGTCCACCATCACCATCAAGACGCACGGCGTGCGCCGCCCCTCGAACCAGTCGTGGTGCGACCCGTCCAGTTGCACCATCGCCCCAAAGCACGGCTTGCGTTCCCGCCATTGCCGGTGCTTTTGCCGCCGCCGGCGCACCGTCCACTGTCCTTCGGCCAGCCGCCACCGCCGCAACGTCTCGTGATCCACCGCCAGTCCCTCCTTGGCCAGATGCTCCGCCATCAATGTCGGGCCGAAGTCCGCGTAGCGCTCCTCTTGATAACGCGCCAGCACCTGCGCCCGCAGCGCGGGCGGCTTGCGCCGCCCACTGGGCCGGCCCCGCAGCCGATGCACCAGCCCCACGTCCCCTTCGGCCTGATACCGCCGCCAGATGCGCTTGCTCTGGCGGTAGCTCACCGCCATCAACTCGCCCGCCTGCACCAGCGTCAGTTCCTGCTCCGTGACGCCCGCCATGATCGTCAACCGATCCCGTTCCTTCCGACTCATTGTTATTGTCTCCATGTTGTGGCCGGGTTGCTACCGCAACCCCGCCTCAAAGAGGACATTTCTATCGAGTTATCATGGGGACGTTCTCATGGAGTTCCGACACAGCGGCGTTTGGCGGGTTGAACGTCGCGGCGTATGGTGTTAGACTCCCGCGCAAGTGAATCTTCGATTTCTCATTCAAACCAGATTTCTGGCGCTCGCACTTCCGGTTGCGTCGTACAGCCACAATTCCAATTCCAATTCCGTTTCCGGCACGGTTGAAACCGACGAAGTCCGCGTCGCTTCGCGTTATGGCGGGGCGCCCGGTTAAATTCGCGCGGATGAGTTCGCGACGGGTCATTGTGGTCGGCGGCGGCGCGGCGGGGTTTTTTGCCGCCATCACCTGCGCCGAGGCCGCTCCCGATGCCGAAGTCGTGCTGTTGGAACGTGGCCCGCAGTTCCTCTCCAAAGTCCGCATTTCCGGCGGCGGTCGCTGCAATCTCACCCATGCCTGCTTCGATGCGCATGAATTGACCGCCCGCTATCCGCGCGGCGGGCGGGCGTTGCTGGCGCCCTTCAAAAACTTTCAAGCGAGCGACACGGTGGCGTGGTTTGAATCGCGCGGCGTAAAGCTGAAAACCGAGGCCGATGGCCGCATGTTTCCCGTCAGCGATTCGTCGCAAACCATCATGGATTGCCTGATGAATTCCGCGCGCGCGGCGGGAGTGAAATTACGGCTGAATTGCGGCGTCGAACGCATCTCACGAAACGTGCAGGGCGGATTTGAAGTGACAATCGCAAACAAGACATCATCTCCCGCTCCTCCACTGGAGGAGAGGGGCGGGGTGAGGAGGCCGATTCAAATCAATGAACGAACCCCTCGCCCCGGCCCTCTCCCCGCCGTGCGGGGCGAGAGAGAAATAATGGCGGACGAAAAAATCACCTTCGACCGTCTGTTGCTGGCCACGGGCGGCTGCCGCGCGGCGGTGGCAGGGCAACTGGCGGTGTCGCTCGGGCACACGCTGGAAGCGCCCGTGCCGTCGCTGTTCACGTTTCACATTGCGACGCCGTGGCTGCGGTCGCTGGCGGGCATTTCCGTCGGGTTGGTCGAGGTGTCCGTGCCAGCGGCAAAACTACGCGAACGCGGCGCGTTGCTGGTGACGCACTGGGGCTTGAGCGGGCCGGTGATTCTGCGGTTGTCGGCGTGGGGCGCGCGGGCGTTGCACGGATTCAATTACCAGTTTCCGCTGCAAGTCAACTGGCTGCCGCATCTCCACGCGGAGGCGATTGCCGCCGAACTTAAATCGCGCCAGGCAGCGCAACCCGCGCGTCTCGTCGTCAACGTGCCGGTGACGCCGTTGCCGTCGCGCTTGTGGGAGCAACTCGTCCTGGCCGCCGGCATTGCGCGCGACATGCGTTGGGCCGCGCTTTCGCGTGCCGCGCAACACCGGCTCGTCCAGCAATTGATCCGCACGGAACTCCCGGTGACGGGCAAAAGCCTGAACCAGGACGAGTTTGTGACCTGCGGCGGGGTGCGGCTGGCCGAGGTGAATTTCAAGACGATGGAGAGCAGGGTCTGTCCGGGACTGTTTTTCGCCGGCGAACTGCTGGACATAGACGGCGTGACCGGCGGCTTCAATTTCCAGGCCGCGTGGACGACCGGCTGGCTGGCCGGGCAGGCAATGGCGGTGAAGTGAACCGATGGTTTGATCGGTTCACAAAACTCTTCCTGGCAAGTCCTCACTATTGAAACAAAATGAAAACGTCCGGCGGAAATGTGCAAATAGTGAGGATCGACACTTGCCCGCATCTTGCGCCTCCTCAAGGCGCGTGATGAGGCGCGGCGAGCACCAGAGCGTCGGGCACGGTGCAGAAGCATCATCCCGCCGGCGCCTCAACCACGCGAGGGATGTCTTCACTATCCTGGCAGCCGAGCGACTATTCGACATCCGGGGCTGTCTGCTGGAGACGTTTCAGGTCCTGAAGTTCCGCTGGGTCATTGACATAACCGCCATTGAACCAGGAGACTGGCGCCGGTCCTTTCCACTTCCAGTATTCCGCATGGTTGTCGGCAAAAACCAGCACTAGGCCGTTCTGATGCCGTCGAGCCGGGGTGTCCAGCCATTCGTCCACTTTGGAGGCATACAGAAAACCGCCATTGTTGATTCCGTTCTCATCCTCATCAAGAAACGTGAGGGACTTCGATGGATGTCGTATCTCGCTGAATTTCATCAGCGGATAGACCATAAAGTTGCTCACGCAGTCGTCTCCCGCCATGTAGATGCTCAACGACACGCTGCGCAACCTGGGTGTGCTGGTGCCAACCAGGCAGCTATGATCGGCCGGGCAATGGTAGATTTTGATGGACTGCGCGTAGGGAAAGAGTGTACCCCGCGTGATGGTTGCCGGGTCCGCATCCCACCTAGCACTGCCGGTGACCCAGGAGCCCGGCGGGCTGCGGTGGATGCCGTTGACAACGCTGTCTAGGTTGAGCGGCAGCCGGTCGCCCGCTTCGGACGCATAGAGGGTCCAGGCCAGGCCGAGCTGTCGTTGATTGTTGAGGCAACTGGTCATGAGGGCGCGCTCCTTTCCCGCCGACAATGCGGGGAGGAGCAGAGAAGCCAGGATGACTATGATCGCGATGACTACCAGGAGTTCGACCAGGGTAAAACCGGGATTTGAACTCACCCCGGTAACACGCGAAGACATCAGTGAACGGGTCTGCAAGCGTAACGTCCTCGCGCCAGAGTTGATGGAAAGGAATCTCATATCGTTCCCGGGCTTTGGATGCGTGATGGGGAAACAGGCCGGCTTTTCACCGCCCACAAAAAAAGGGTTCCGGCACCCGCTGTTAGTGCGAGGATCCACAGCACAGAGATGGATTGACTCGGTCCCGGGAGGCCGGCCATTCCGGCCACGTAGGTTTGGTAAGTGATGTCCTGGCGAGTCAATACTCCCAGGGTGGATTCGTTCGCGGGGGCAATGAAGTCAGGGGTGCGAAGGTCGGAGATCCACAGTTTTCTGGAGCCATCCATATACTCAAATACTTCGAATCGGGCATTCTTGTGCTGAGCGACGATGGCCGGGACCTGGTAGCCGGGGATGGTGCGAACCTTCCAGTCCGTAGTTACCCCCCGGAAAACGGCCAGGGCGACCATTCCGCACGCGGCCAATGCGGCAAAGGCTTTATCCACACGACGTTCGTTTCTGAGGTCGGTGATGGAATGCGGTCCGAATTCGCGGTTATGGCTTCCACGCAACAACGTAACCGCCCCAGCCATGAGGATGAAACAGCAGAATGGATTCAGCAGCCGCTCGGCCAACCACCCTGCGTGCGTCATGTTGAAACGGGGAGAATCCCGGTTTTCAATCTTCGTCTCGTAGCTGACGCCTTTCTCGGCCAGCAAGGCCATCGTGCTGTCCTCCGCCGGCGCGACGAACGGGTTCATCTTCCCGTTCTCCAGCAGATCGCCAGAGAGCGTGCGGGCTCCGCTGGCATTTTGGAACAGCCTGAAGCGAAACTTCCGCACCTGCGAATTGGCGATGAGGCTTTGCACTTCACTGGTGGACACGGAGCGAGTTTTGGGAAAGTGCATGGGGGATCTGAGACTGGAGATCCAGCAGAAAAATCCCAAGTAAACGAGAGCCACTGTCATCGCCAGCGCCGCCCAAATAGTAACGGATTTTGGCGATTGGCAGGAGATGCGCCCGCCGAAAGCCCCTTCAGGAACGGTTCGCTGCCTGCGTCGCCAAATCCAGATGACAAGGGACAGCGGCACCACTCCAAATATGAAGATCGGCAGACAGACGTTCACCAAAAAACCCGCCATGGCGTAGTAGCCTTTGGCGCCGGATAGGCGGGTTTTGGCGAGTAAGAGCAACACTAGCGGAGGGACGCAAAGAAAGAGGAACATGCTGATTCCCATGATGCGCCAAAAAGTGGTTACGGATCGGCGCGCCCGCTCACTGTTCTGACGGTCGCCTCCCATCTTGTACCCGATGTATCCGCCCAAGGGCAAAGCCGCGGCAACCCAGCAAACCATGCCCATTACAAAATTGGCAATGGCTTGCAGAAACCCGACGGAGCTCGTTGTCTTGGCGGCCACGCTGCCGTGCTTCGCCAACGCCGTGCCGACCGTCGCCGCCTTGGCGGTGGTGGCCAGCAGCGGCAGGGCGGCAATCACGCCGAGCGTGAAGGCCTTGCCCGGCTTGGTTTGGTTCAGCGCGCCGGCAACAAAGGCGAGGAATTGCTCCTGCAACAGTTTCCGCCCGCGCGATAGTCGTTGCTTCACAGCATCCTCACTGAGACCTAAATCCTGCGCGACGGCCTCGATGGATTGGTGTTCGCGATAAAACAAGACCAGCGGTTCGCGATAGATTTCCGGGATGCGTTCAAGCGAACGCCAGAGAATCGCCTTTTCCTCCTCACTGATGACCTGGTCCGACGGCAGCGGTTCCGGTGAGACCCATTCGTCCACCGCCTCCAGCGATTCGGCGGCATGATCCGGCTCACGTCCCTGGCGCCGGAACTCCTTGCTGATGAGAAAACGGGTGATGCTGCACAACCAGGGCCGCAACTTGGCCGGCTCACGCAGTTCCGCCAGTTTTTTCCAGGCGGACACGAAGGTCTCCTGGGCGAGGTCTTCGCTCTGGCTCACGTTGCCGGTGGCGCAATACGCCAGCGAGGAAATCAGGGTTTGATACCGTTCAACAATCCGGCGGAAGGCATCCCGGTTTCCGTCCAGGCTTTCGGCCACCAACTCGGCATCGTTGAATTCCGCTGTGTGCATTGCTTCAGTTTTCATCATATCACCCTGTAAGCACCCGAAAAGGGCAATAGGTGACAAAGAATCGCATCAAAAGTGATGCCGTCAGATGACGGCGAAATGAACCGATGATTCCATCGGGTGCAAATCAGCTTTTGAAAGCGGCGTCACATGGCGGCGAAGCAATGACCAGGAGCACAGACGACACCGGCTGCCGTCGCGGCCTGAACATTTGATGGTTCGGTGTCCGGTAAAATGTTAGAGGCTGGATCCCACAGGTGCTGGAAACCGGCGCTCCTTTTTCCACGCCCACCTTGGAACGAAGGCCGCACCTGCTGCCAGAACGGAGATGCACAACAGCGACACCCATGGGCAATCAATTCCAGACTAGCCGATCCTTGGAGGACGGGTTCGCGCATCGCGCCGACTTAATTGGCGGGAATGATTTCAGCCGAGCGCAGCGTCACCGGGCCGAGCAACCCCGACTCCAGCAATGGCGAATCTTTCGTCCAGTGATGCCACGTTATGAAGGTCAGTCGTCCGGTGGGGCTGGGCTTGCCGTCGAGCAGCCACTGCGGCCAGGCCTTGAGCTGCTTGCCGTCCCACTCGCAATCCGGCGGCAATTGCTCATCGCCAATCAGCCGGTTCGGCCAGAGGTTGGTGACCTTGACGACCAGTTTGTTCACGCCCGGTTTCGCGCCAGCAGTGGCGGTCACGCGAAACGGCGGTTTCCAGAGCACGCCGAGGTTTTGCCCATTCAGGGAGACTTCAGCAAAATTTTTCACCGTGCCGAGGTCAAGCCAGAGTTCTCGCCCGGCGCTCAATCGCTCGGCGGAAATCTCGATGTCCTTTTCATAAGTGGCCGTGCCGGAAAAATAACGCACGCCGTCGTTCGTGTGGTCGGTCCAGGAAATTAATTTTCCCAGCGTGACAGTCGGCGGCGCGCCCCAGTTTGGTGGAAAACTCAAATTCCATGAGCCGGTCACTTCCTGCGGAGCCGGCAGGTTCGCTGCGTCCGCGTGCAAAACTTTTCCGCTGACCGTGCGCAACTCGACGCGGCCATTGCCCCACGCCTTCACGACCGGCGAACCGCCAGCGGCAAGGCTTGTTTCCCATTGCGGTGACTGGCCGACGGTCGTCGTCGCCGGCAGCGTGAGCGTTTCGTTTTCGTGCGCGATCACATGGCCGGGCTTGCCGTCGAGCGCGTAGTCCACGCGCAATTCCTTTTCGTGATTGACCGCAGGGTCGCGACCCGAGGTGTCGTTGTTCGCCGCGATGACCAGTTGACCATCGCGCACCAGTTCGGAAAGTTTCGCGGTGACATCCATTTCGCCTGCGCCGTCGGTGGCGGTGTAAATCGCGTGCTGAATTTCCAGCTTCGGCACGCCGGCCAATTCGGTGGCAAAGCTGCCGCTGCCGGCGACGACGTGATCCGCACCGTTCGCCGCGTGACGGAAGATAACGAACACCGAACCGGCGGGTTCAAAGTCCAGCCGCACGGTTGTGCGTCCGGCTTGTGCGCTCCAGACCGGCGCGGGTTCAATCATACCGGTGTCGGGATGCCACAATTCCGGAATCTTGTCGCTGACGCGGAACGTGCATTCGGCGGAATCAAATTGCCGCCGCTGGTTGGAGACGAAATAAATGTCCGCCTCACCAGCGACGCGATGGACGTAAGCCAGCCGCGTGGTGGCGGACGCGCCTTGGAATTCAAAATCTGGTTTCAGATTTTGCGACGCGAAAACGTCGGCCAGAGATTTGCCCCAGACAATGCGGCCTTTGCCGACGGAATTTTCCAGGACGCTGGTGCCGTCGCATTTGCCCCAAAGTTCGTCGGCGAATTTTTTCACCTGCGCGTCGCATTTCGGAAAACCGGCGAGGCTCGGCGAATGTTGCGGACGCGGGCCGACGACGGTTGCGCCGGCATGCACCAGGTCACGGATGCGCAGCAATGTCTGCGGCGTCATGTCCGAATCATTTGGCGGCAGAATCAACGCAGCGTAGTTCGCGCCGCTGGTCAGGCTGAGGCGACCGTTTTTCACCGTCACGCCGTGCAGCAGCACGTCGGCGTTGATGGCGTCGTAGTCGTAACCGGCGGGCAGCGCGGGATTTCCCACACGCATTTCCACCGGTGCGCTTTCGCCGGTGAAATAAGCAGCGTCCGCCACAGCCCGGCCTTGTTGCAGGAGAAACTGGCAGTGCGTGATGTAATCAATCCAGGATTTTCCCTGCTCCCACCACGTCTCCGTGCGCTCAAAGTGAAAACCCCATTGGCCCATCGTCATGCCCGGCCAGCGATTCGTCCATGGCTGCATCGCGTAACGGTGGAAAACGTAGCGGTTCAATCCCTGACAATACATCAGGTCGCCAAGTGTCTTGAGCGAATAAGGATCGTTTTGCCAGCGTCCGTGCTCGGGACTCGCGGTGAACGACTCCGCGCCAACGATGGTTTTGCCGTAAATGTGTGCGATGGACGCGGCGAGTTTAACGGAAGGATGCCCCTGGCTGCCGCTCCAAAATTCGCCCATCACCACATCGGCCGGCGCGCCGCATTGCAGCGATTCAAATGGCCCGGTGTAAGGCTCGACCGCATTCAGCAAACCGTGCTGGCGGCAAAGTTCGGCGAAATGGCCGTAATAATTTTCGGCGAATAAATCAGCAATGGTGCGGCGCAGGTCCCAAAGAAATCGCTCGGACGCTGCGGAGTTGTCCACGACGCGACCGGTGAACGCGGGCAGAAATTTCAGCGGATCATAGCCGCGCCGCTTTTGGAATTCGGCGCGGAAATTTTCCGACCAGTTCTGGCCGCCGACTTCGTAACTGTCAATGAGCGAGCTGTTGAGCGTTTTGCCGGCGAGCGGGCCGATGTCGTCGAGAACTTTCTGCATGAAGCCGGCCCAATGTGCGTCGAGCGCGGCCTGGCTGAACTTGTCACACTCCAAGCCCTCGCCTTCCTTGGGCGCGGGATGATTGTTCCTGCCGGTCGGCGTGTAGCCGAGGCGCAGAACGACCCATTCACCGGCGGGAGCTCGCCAGTTCAATCGTCCGTTGGCGGTCAGCTTGGAAGTGAGGTCAACGATGTTCCGGCGTTGAACAGTTCCGTCTGCCGCATCTTCAGCTTCGCGCGATGACAGCACTTCTGCGCCGTTGAAGCCGGCTTTCGCGTCAATGTTTTCAATGGTCAAACGCGGCGCGAGTTCGATTTCAGCGAGCGGAATATCCGTGGCCTTGGCCCCAGCTTTGGTGAATTGCACGCGCCAAAAACGCGCGGCGACCGGTTGCGCGCCGAGTGAAACCGTGCGCGTGGACGAACCGCGACGGCCCAACACAAACGACCGCAAGGTGCGGAACGTCTTGCCGTCATCGGAAACCAAAATCTCGCCGCTGCATTCGGGAAGGCCCGGTCCGCCGCCGATCTTTACTGTGCGCGCCGAAAACGGATTATGAAATTCCAGTTGGGCAAATTGCGGTTTGCCGCGTTTGGGAATTGGCAAGCGAATGAAAGTTTTGGAGTCGCCGTCCGTAAGTTTGTCACCCGGCTGCTCATCGCCGCTGGCGGAAGCGACCGGCGAAAAATCCTTCATGCGCACGCCTTCGTCGGCGGGCGCGGGAAAAGCGAGCACCGCGATGTCGCGGTAAAAATCAAGTGTCGTTGGCGGCTGCGGCAGCGCGGCATTGAAATTCGTCGGACCGGCCACGCGCACTTCGCTGGTCACGACGCGTTGCATCGCGTGCTCGGGCGTGTTCCACGGTCCGCCGCTACTCGACCAACCGGCGCAGTTTTCCACGCAGAGTTTGAGGCCCAGCCGGTTTGCCTCCTGCACGGCGAATTTGAAATCGTCCCGCCATTCCGGACTCATGAACGTCACCGGGCCACGCGGGATGCCGCAGTCCACGTTCACAATCGTCGCGCCGCCGAGGCCGATTTGCTTCATCGCTTCGAGGTCGGCGGTGATGCCTTCCTTGGTGATGTTGCCATTCATCCAATGCCACCAAGTTTGCGGCTTGGCAGAATCCGGCGGGTTGAGGAATCCGGTTTCCAATGAATCGGTTGACGCGGCAGAAGCGGTGAGAATCAGGCATAGCCAGGCTGAACCGAGAAGAAGACGTGGCAATTTCACAATATCGGTTTGAAAATATTTGAGGTGGCCGCGCATTCTGTCGGTTGAGCCGTTCAACTGACAAGCGCAAAGACGGAGGCCATTCGCGACGAAGAACCCGCTTCATTTCTTGCTCTATGAAACCGGAGATGCGGCAAAAACTCGCGCGCGAGCCATTTGAAGAAAAGATTCGCAAGGTCGGACAACTTGTCCGGCTGGCGAAAACCTTTCCCCGTCGCGACGCCAAACCTGCCCCGGCTCATCCTGCCGCCAAATGAAAACTGCCGAAGACTCCGTCCCGCACTGCGGGACCGCCGAACCGGGCATCGCTGAAGAAGAAGCCCTCAAGTGCGGCATGGAACAAGCCACAGGAGGGCTACGAACACATACAGGCCGTTCGCAATCCACGGACTCACGAACGCGAGCGGAATGGCGATGAAATACGAACCGGTACGGGTGCTGGCGGCGCGGTGGTTGGGTCAAAAAGATAGTTGCCGATAGTTGTGGCTATTGCGACCGAACTTGGCCATGCTGCGTGGGTCTGTTAGATAGCTTGTCCCTTTCAAGGCATGGTGAATCTTCAAGTGAACTTGGTTCAGTGATGATTTTAAACCCGGCGTTCGGGAACAGTCTGTGGAAAGTACCGGTTTGTCGGACAGTAAAACATCACATGAGCGATAAATTATTTGTCGGGAATCTTTCCTTTGACATCACTGAAAAAGACCTGCAGGACGCGTTTGCCGCGCACGGCACGGTCACGGAAACCAACCTGATGATGGACCGGACCACCGGCCGTCCCCGTGGTTTTGGTTTCGTCACCATGAGCTCCCCCGAGGAGGCGCAGAAGGCCATTGCGGCGCTCAACGGTTCGCAACTGGGCGGTCGCGCCCTCACGGTCAACGTGGCCAAGCCGCGCGAAGAGCGTCCGGCCGGCGGCGGCGGTCGTCGTGAATACGGCGGCGGCGGCGGTGGCGGCGGTCGTGGTCGCTACTAATCAACCGCAGGATTTTCACGGCGGGGTTCGGGTGAGCCGGACCCCGTCTTTTTTTTGATTTCGTTCCCATTGCCGATTTGTCAGCCATGAAAGAACAACACATTGAAGTGGAAGGTTGTGTCACCACCGTGCTGCCCGGCACGATGTTCCGGGTTGAACTGGCCAACAAACACCTCGTGCTCGCCACGATTTGCGGCAAGATGCGCAAACGCTGGGTGCGCCTGACCGTCGGCGACCGCGTGAAGATGGAGATGTCGCCCTACGATTTGGACAAGGCGCGCATCACCTGGCGGCTGAAGTAGAACTTTTTCGCGTAACCTTCGTCTGCAACCGCCCACGTCAGGGCGTGTTAAATCCCGTCCCAATCCCACACTTTTCACACCATGCCCTTTCGCAACCTTGGCCTTGACGCCAAAATTTTGCACGCCGTGCAGGACGCCGGCTACACCGAGCCCACCCCGATCCAAACCGCCGCCATCCCGCCGCTCCTCGCCGGGCACGACCTCATCGGCATCGCGCAGACCGGCACGGGAAAAACGGCGGCGTTTACCCTGCCCATTCTCACCCGGCTCGCGGCACCGCCCGCTCCGGGACAGCGCCGCGGCACACGGGTGCTGGTGATCGCGCCGACGCGGGAACTCGTCCTGCAGATCGAGGAAAACGTGCGGGCTTACGCGAAGCATCTTCCGCTGAGCGTCGCCACGGTCTTCGGCGGCGTGGGCGAACAGCCGCAAATCCGCGCGCTGCGGGCCGCGACGGACATCGTCATCGCCTGCCCGGGACGGCTGCTGGACCTGATGGGCCGGCGGTGCGCCGATTTTTCGGGATTGCAATTCCTCGTGCTCGACGAAGCCGACCGGATGCTCGACATGGGTTTTCTGCCGGACATCCGGCGCATTGTGCAACAATTGCCGAAGCAGCGGCAGACGCTGATGTTCTCCGCCACACTCTCACGCGAGATTGAAGGCCTCACGCATGAATTTCAGCGCGCCCCCAAGCTGATACAAATCGGCCGCCGCTCGAACCCCGCCGAGACGGTCACGCAACTCATCTATGAAGTGCCCAAACATTTGAAGCCGGCGTTGCTGCTGCATCTGCTGCGCGATCCGCAGATGGACATGGTGCTCGTCTTCTCGCGCATGAAGCACAGCGCCGATCGCATCGCCCGCAACCTCGAAGGCAAGGGGATCAAGACGGCGGCGCTGCATTCGAACCGCTCGCAGAACCAGCGGCTGAAGGCGCTGAAAGATTTCAAATCCGGCGCGGTGCGCGTGCTGGTGGCGACGGATATCGCGGCGCGCGGCATTGACGTGGACGGCATTTCGCATGTGGTGAATTACGATTTCCCAATGCACTCGGAGGATTATGTCCATCGCATTGGACGCACCGGCCGGGCGCACGCGGTGGGCGATGCCATCAGCTTTGTGACGCCGGAGGACCGGGACGAATTGCGCGCGCTGGAGCGGTTTATCGGCCGCGGCATTGTCCGCAAGCGGGCGGAGGGTTTCAACTACTCGGCCGCGGCGCCGCCGGGACCGCCGGCCGAAGTCGAACGTCGTTTCCCGCAGGGACAGCATCAGGGCCGGTCGCATCCGCCCGCCCATCCGTCTTCGTCCCATCGTCCGGGGAAGCCGGGACATCATCAGCGGTCAGGCCCGCCTCGCCGCTGGCGGCGATAGACACCGCGCGGGCGCATTGACCTATTTTCGTGGGTGTCTACTCCTCGGTGGTTGCCACAATCCCATCGCCGGTCCATCAATTTTTGGCCGGATATTGCCAGACCCAGTCGCCATTGGGTTTTGAAAGGTAATATGGTCTGCCTTCATCAGGCACGCCACCATCGTCTTTGCCATTCCAACCGACGGAATACTGCAAAAACTTTCCGTCCTCCGTCCGGCGATAATGCAGTGGCTGGCCATTGATGACATCGTGCGGAATCTTTTCGATGAATTGCGGCACGACAACGTCCAGTTGTTTCGGGTAACTGCCTTGCGCCCGCCGGTAACGCTCCAGCGCGCAGGCGATTCTCGCCATGTCCACCGCAGCTTGGGTGCGGGCGCAATTCATAGCATCACTAACCAGAGGCGGAACCATAAAAGAAACCAAAATATCGTCTGGAATATAATGCCGGCGATATGCCAGCGCTTGAGCACGCCCAAAACGTTTGCCGATTTCCGGTGAAAGGATTCGCCGGTCCAATTCAGTACTGGTCGGTAGGGCGGCTTCATACACACGAGCAACCGCCCGCGCATTCAGATAAAACCAACCGCTTGGCGACAGGCGATAGATGATCGTTGGCAGCCAAATGGTATCGCCGCACATGCAGGTGATGGAGTTGGCCATGCGCTCCGTCCGCAGATATTCGATGGATTTCAAGGTCCATGCCAGTTCCGCCCGCATGGCAAACTCATAATCCTTCAGCGCATCAAACCCGGCCAGTTCCTGCTCCAAGGCGATCAATTGGTTATCCGACCATTGTTGCCGCGCCAAGCCTTCCCAGAGTGGCTGGAGGGCGGAATCGGTTATGAACATCCGCACCTGCAAAGGCCAACGCGTTGGTTCGTTGCGGATGGAACCGGCGAGATATAACATCAGCCGCACATCTGACAGCGCTTTGTTTGGCTGCCCGTTTTCTAATTCCGCGACTGCGCGCATCCGCAAAACCGTGGCATAGGATTTCAATGATTCCACGTGCGGACCAAAAATGATTTGTGACGGATTATTGGTTGTGTAGTTCAAGGGAAACCGCGAGGACGGCATCCGGCTGGCCTGTCGCAATTCTTCAATCACAGAATCATATTTACTCAAGGCTAGCAGAACGTCGGCAGCGCGTGATTGCGGTTGTGTGGAGACGGGGAATTCGTTTGTGCCAAGCGCGTAAACAATTGTTTCAAAGGCACCGTTGGTGTCTTTCGTTCTGAGCACGACGGTTTCCGGCAACAGAGGAGCTCCCGGCAACATTTGGTTGGTCAAAAACAACGTTCGATAATAAGTCTGCCAGGCGCTAAGGGAAGTAAGCATGCCTTTTTGCCAATTCCCGAATTGCATGTTGGTGCCCCTTGAAAGCCATCTGCGATATAAATCCATGTTCAACCGGTTCACGACGTTCGTGTTCGGCGGATTGATACAATGACCGTTGTGATCCAAGAACCGGCTGTAACAACTGGAGACGACCGGCATGAGCGCGAAGTTCTGTTCAACGGGAACCGGCGGCGGAATGAAGTAATCGAAATCCAGATGTTCACCTTTGGCTTCCAGTTCATGGCGATAGCCATCCCATGCACGCTTACCTCGCCAGTTTTCCTCGACATACAAAATCGCCGCGAGACAGAGCAGAACCGCCAGCGCCTTGAGTGCGCGTTTGACCATGCGCCAACTGAACAGCCAAAAAAACAGACACTTGATTTGTACGCGGGTCAGAAAGGAATGGCCCTTAGTTAAGGTCTCGATAATTGCGTGGCCGGCCTTTCCAGTAGCGGCTGCGGTGGGAGATTTCGATGAAGCGACGGCGCGGTTGGTTGAGCAAAGGATAAGCTTTTGGCCGGCGTTTG
>Ga0209540_10002146_pt1 | contig 14184 bp, 17 predicted proteins | sample BarGraIncu01121A_FD_184501 | JGI IMG/M metagenome (GOLD analysis project Ga0209540, IMG submission 184501) | Arctic peat soil microbial communities from Barrow, Alaska - Barrow Graham LP Incubations 011-21A (SPAdes) (version 2) | ecosystem: Environmental > Terrestrial > Soil > Wetlands > Peat... | reverse complement strand
GGTTACGATTAGAAATACAACTTCCCGGTTATTCTGTATGGCTTCGTGCCTGGGAGGTTCAGGTTGGAAGAATCAAACTCTATCTGCTAGACAGCAATGATGCTGCAAACTTTCCCATTCATCGTGGTATAACAAGTGAACTATACGGTGGCGGTTCTGAACTCCGGCTTAAACAGGAAATGGTGCTCGGAATCGGAGGGTGGCGATTACTTCAGACTCTGGGTATTCAACCACAGGTTTGTCATCTCAATGAAGGACATGCGGCATTTGCTATTTTGGAGCGTGCCTATAGCTTTATGACTGAAACTGGACAAGCTTTCGATGTGGCACTGGCAGCAACACGGTCGGGGAACCTGTTCACTACACATACAGCTGTAGCTGCCGGCTTCGATTGTTTTCCCTCTTATCTTATCGAACAATATCTGGGTGAATATGCCAAACAAAAACTGGGCATTAGCACACAACAATTGTTAGCTTTAGGTCGTAACAATGCTTTCAATGAATCGGAAGACTTTAATATGGCTTATCTGGCAATTCACGGAAGTGGTGCCGTAAATGGAGTAAGTCGTCTCCACGGTGAAGTAAGCCGTCAGATATTTGATCCACTCTTTCCCAACTGGCCAACAGATGAAGTTCCTGTAGGATATATTACTAATGGTGTGCATATGCCAACTTGGGATTCCAAAGAATCGGATGAGGTGTGGACAGAGTTTTGCGGCAAAGACCGATGGTTAGGAATGAATAAAACACTGGAACAGGATATTCGACGGGTTTCAGATGAAAGGCTCTGGGAAATGCGTATCAATGCAAACATAACACTTATCAAATTTGCGGGCGAACATCTATCCAGGCAATTACTCGGATCGGGGCATACACCCGAAATATGTGAATTGTCAAAGAAGTTATTTGATCCCAATATTCTAACACTGGGGTTTGCAAAACGTTTTGCACCTTACAAACGACCTAATTTATTACTTCACGATCCGGCACGATTACTACGCATATTGACAAATCCGGAATTTCCGGTTCAATTGATCATTGCCGGTAAAGCACATCCGGCCGATGTGGAAGGTCAGCATCTGATCAAAGAATGGATTCAATTTATAAAACAAAATAATTTTCAGCCCCGTGTTATTTTTCTGAGCGATTATGATATGCAGATTTCGGAAAATATGGTTCAGGGAGTGGATGTTTGGATAAATACGCCACGCCGTCCCTGGGAAGCCAGTGGAACCAGTGGTATGAAAGTGTTGGTAAATGGAGGATTAAATCTATCGGAACTGGACGGATGGTGGGCTGAAGCCTATACACCCGAAATAGGTTGGGCAATGGGTGATGGTAATGAACATGTGGACGATACCAATTGGGATGAAAAAGAAGCCGAACAACTGTACAGTTTGCTGGAACAGAAAGTAGTGCCGGAATACTATAACAGAAATGAAAAAGGTATCCCGACGGCATGGATATCGCGCATACGCGAAAGTATGGCGCAACTAACACCCCAGTTCTCAGCCGACAGATCGGTACGGGAATATACCGAACAACATTATGTGCCGGCTGCCAAAGCATACTTGGAACGTTCTGCCAATAATGGAGAAAAAGGAAAGCAAATAATTGATACAATACGGACTCTTGAGCAAAAATGGAATTCACTGCATTTCGGAGAAATCAGGGTGAAAACGATTAATGATCAGCATATGTTCGAGGTTCAAATTTATTTCAATGACATAGATCCGGCCATGGTGCAAATTGAGCTATTCTCAAATGGAATAAATGGTGCAGCTCCGGTTACACAGATAATGAAACAAGGGGAAAAACTGGATGGAGAATATAGTGGGTATCAATATAATATTTCTGTACTTGCCACCCGTTCGGCATCCGACTTTACTGCAAGAGCAATTCCAACGATTCCAATGGTTTCGGTTCCACTTGAGATTTCCTGTGTTTTGTGGGAACATTGATTCAACTATAATCGTATTTAGTCATAAGATGACTTTAAGTCATCTTATGACTAAATCAACAAACACACTTTAAAATATAAATAATAATGGACTCATTAAAACCTAAAATTGCAATCGTCGGTGCCGGTAATGTGGGCAGTACGTTTGCGTTCTCACTCATGATTAGTGGTTTAGCCAGAGAGATTGTTTTAATTGATAAGAATGAATCGCTGGCTATTGGCGAATGCATGGACTTAAATCATGGGTTGAGTTTTGCTCCTCCTACCAAAATTTATGCAGCAGGATTCGAAGGCTGCGAAGATGCCGACATTGTGGTGATTACAGCCGGTGCCAATCAGAAACCGGATGAAACGCGAACAGATTTAGTAAATAAAAATGTGGCCATATTCAAAGATATAGTGCCTGCTGTTGCAAAATATGCAAAGGATGCCATTTTATTGGTGGTGACTAATCCGGTGGATATACTGACCTATGTGACATTGAAATTATCCGGTTTCCCATCAAACAGAGTGATAGGTTCCGGAACGGTACTGGACACCGCCAGACTGAAATACATGATTAGCGATTATGCTAAAGTAGATCCCGGTAATATACATGCTTATATCATCGGTGAGCATGGTGATACGGAACTTCCGGTATGGAGCAATGCAACCATTGGCGGGATGGATATTGAAACTTATTGTTCGGAATATGCACAACAAGGCAACGCTAAAAATGAGTTGAAAGAGATATTTCTGAAAGTAAAGAATTCGGCTTACGAGATTATTAAACGAAAAGGTGCTACCAACTATTCCATTGCCTTATCATTGGTAAAAATAACCCGTTCCATTTTGCGGGATGAAAATTCCATTCTTCCTGTTTCTACTTTAATCACCGATTATTATGGTATAAGTGATGTCTGCATCAGTATTCCATCTATTGTCAATATTCATGGGGTAGAACAGTATGTGAGAATTGATCTATCGGATGAGGAACAGGAATTGTTTAAACATTCGGCAAATACGCTGAAAGGATTTATTAGAGGGATTGAGTTAGATTGAAGATAAAAGACGAAAGAGCCAAGATTATAACCAACATTATCATCATGCAACAAATAAATTCTCAAACAAAAATAGTAGCCACCTTAGGTCCGGCATCCTCCACCAAAGAAATTATTCGTAGAATGATAATTGAAGGCGTTGATGTTTTTCGATTGAATTTTTCGCATTCCACACAATCGGAGCATTTAAAACTTATTCATATCATTCAGGACTTGAATCTGGAATTTGATACTCACGTTTCCATTCTTGCCGACTTGCAGGGTCCGAAGCTACGGGTAGGTAAAATTGAAAATAACCTGATTAATTTAGACGAGGGTGATGTGGTGACTTTTGTCACTGAGAAATGCATGGGCATAAAAAATCATATCTATATGAGTTATCAGGAGTTTCCTCAGGATGTGAACGTTGGCGAAGCAATCCTCATTGACGATGGGAAAATTAAACTGGAAGTCACCGAAACTAATAAAATAGATGTGGTAAAAGCGAAAGTGATATATGGCGGACCATTATCTTCGAACAAAGGAGTGAATCTTCCGGATACGAAAGTGTCATTACCAAGCCTTTCTGAAGAAGATATTTCGAATGCTGTTTTTGCGATGAAGCATGATGTTGACTGGCTCGGATTATCATTTGTGCGAAAAGCTTCCGACGTTCTGGATCTAAAAAAGATTATCAAAGATCAAAAAGCCCTGGCAGGAATAATAGCCAAAATTGAAAAGCCGGAAGCTCTGTTGGAAATAGACCGTATTATCGAATTAGCCGATGGAATTATGATTGCACGTGGCGATATGGGTGTTGAGATTCCATTCGACGAAGTGCCACTGATTCAAAAATCAATTGTCGGAAAATGCATCATGCAGTCGAAGCCGGTGATCATTGCTACACAGATGATGGAAAGCATGATTACAAACTTCAGACCTACCCGCGCCGAAGCCAACGACGTGGCTAATGCTGTGCTCGATGGAGCCGATGCTTTGATGCTCAGTGGCGAGACATCGGTAGGTAACTATCCAGTGGAAACCATCAACAGTATGCAGCGGATAATTAATTATACCGAAAAGAATACGAACCGTATAAATAAGGTTGAAGAACTACATATTCCGGTTGAGAGTTCTCCTACTTTTCTGGCTGATTCCATTTGTTATAACGCTTCAAAGTTAGCAGAACAAGTCAAGGCGAAAGCAATTATCCTGTTCACCCATTCAGGATATACGGCCATCAAAATATCCAGCTACCGACCCAAGGCCAATATCTACGCATTTACCAGTAATAAAAAATTATTACAACAATTATCTTTAGTATGGGGCATAAACCCCTATCATCTGAATACCTACAACCAATTAAATACATCTGTTCTAAAATCAGTTGAAATTCTTAAAGCTGAAAAACAGTTGGAAGAAGGTGATTGTGTAGTTTTTGTTGGTAGCACCCCTCTAAGCGAGCATGGAAGCACAAATATGCTGAAAGTGAGTTTTGTTTAGATGCCCGTTCTATCTTCTGAATAATTCTATCCTTACTACTTCGCGCATAAAGGGATGTGTGAATCATACAACTTTCTTCAAAAATTCTGTAACACATAGCAAGCTTAAAAAATAGAACTTTGTTTCCTGTTAGTAAGAGTTCTTTTGAAGAACAACGTACATTATTTTCTCCGGATAAACCGGACATCATTCGATAATAAAATACTTTACGATTATGAAAACAAATAAAATAGAAAAGGTGCTGATTGCAATGGATTATGATGAAACGTCCATTAAAGTGGCTGAAGTAGGGTTCTCGATGGCACAGACCATGAATGCCGAAACGATATTGCTGCACGTTATTTCCGAGCAACCGGTTTATTATTCAGCATACACTTATATGCGCGAATTGCAGGTAGATGTTATGGGTGATTTAAAAGTAGCGACTCAGCATTTTCTCAACAAAGCGAAAGCAAAGTTGGGAAGTGAATCCATCAAAACGGTATTGAAAGAAGGCGAAGTTGCCGACATGATATTAAAAACCGCCAAAGAAATGAATGTGGACCTGATTGTTATGGGGTCTCACAGTCGTAAATGGTTGGAAAATATTATTTTGGGAAGTGAAGCGCAAGATGTGTTGAAAGACACTACCATCCCGCTGTACATTGTTCCTACCCGAAAACATATAGAATAATCGTTCTAAAAAACACAACTCAAAATGGATGTACAAAAACTGATTGACACCGCCAGAGCGATGGTTGCCGATAACAAAGGTCTGTTGGCAATGGATGAAAGTTATCCAACCTGCAACAAACGATTTGCAAAACTGGGGATTCCCGAAACTGCTGAGTCGCGATGCGATTATCGTGAAATGATAGTGACCACCGAAGGGCTCAACGAGAGCATCAGTGGAGCCATTCTTTTCGACGAAACCATTCGTCAGCATCTGAAAGATGGAACTTCATTTATTAAAACACTTACCAACAAAGGAATTATTCCCGGGATAAAAGTAGATGCCGGTACAGTCGATATGGCAGGACATCCGGGCGAGAAGATTACCGAAGGACTCGATAACCTACGCGACCGATTAGATGAGTATGCAAAAATGGGACTTCGCTTTGCCAAGTGGCGGGCAGTGATTACCATTGGCAAAGGCATTCCAACATGGGCATGTATCAAAGCAAATGCACAAGCATTGGCTCGATATGCAGCTTTGTGTCAGGAAGTCGGACTAGTTCCGATTGTGGAGCCCGAAGTACTGATGGATGGCGATCATTCGTTGGAACGCTGTTTCCGGGTTACCGAACAAGTATTGCATGTTGTTTTCGAACAACTGTATACACAAGGAGTACTGCTGGAAGGCATGATTTTAAAACCGAATATGATTGTGCCGGGCTTGGATTGCCTACAACAAAAATCGGTGGAGGAAGTAGCAGATGCAACCGTAAAATGCCTGATGCGGGTAGTTCCTGCAGCTGTTCCCGGAATAGCCTTTTTATCGGGTGGACAAACTTCAGAGTTAGCCTCTGCCCGGTTGAATGCTATGAATGCACGGTACAAGTCTAAATTGCCATGGGAATTATCATTCTCGTTTGGTCGTGCCATTCAGCAACCTGCCTTAGGAATATGGCATGGTGAGGAAGCAAATATTGAGGAAGCCCAGGAGGCATTGTATCATCGCGCTTCATGCAACTTGTCAGCACGCCGTGGCGAATATAGTGCGGAAATGGAAAAAGAATAAAATGATTATCCGCAAAGTGTCCTAATAAATAGAAAAATTCTATTTGGGTAGGGTTTCGCGATTTCCGAATCGCGTGAATTGGTATTTGACCGCGATTTGGAAATCGCGAAACCCACCTCTACTTATTTTAATCAATAATATAAATACCTTAGGATAATCATATAAAATAATTACTAGTTTCATATGATTGATACATTAATACAAAAAATACAGCACTAATTAATTACCACTACTTAAGTAAGTGGAAGTAAATAATGTCGTATAATTTCTGCCTTGCACTCTGCAAAGTCCCTCTCCTTGGGAGAGGGATTTAGGGAGAGGTCGAAATTAGAAATGTGACATTATATCTTTCCTACTACTTATATAACCAAATCAGAAGATGAAAAGAGAAAAATTAGAAAAACTGGCAACAGAGAAAAATTGTCCTTGTGTTACTATTTCGATGAATACAAACAAGAATTACCCGGACAATCAGAAAGATATTATTGTACTTAAAACCCTTTTGAACGAAGCAAAAGAACGGGTGATAAAAGAGTTTGGTCAACATCCGGTAATTGAATTAATCGGAAAAATCAATCACGTTGAATCGCAGATTGATGTCAACTACAACTTAGAGAGTTTACACATTTTTCTGTCGAATTCTACGGATGAAATTGTACGTTCCGCATGGCCTACCGTTGACGCAGTGCATGTGTCGGAGAGTTTTGCAGTGAAGCCTTTAGTAAAGATGTTTAACCGTACTGAAGAATATATGATGTTGATGCTTACTCAATCCAATGTTCGCTTACTGATGGCAGTGAATGATGCAGTAGTGGGCGAGATAAACAATGATGATTTTCCATTTACGAATGATGTGAGTGAATTGGCCGATACCGAAACCGTAAGCGATGCGAAACAAACAGAGAGTCAAACCCGCGAGTTTTTCAATAAGATAGACAAAGCGGTGGTAAGGGTGAATAATAAAACGGAGATGAAATGTGTGGTAATTTCTACCAGCGACAATTACAATCGTTTTTTGAAAATGGCCGATAAACCTTCTATTTATCTTGGGTGGACAAATCTGTCGCAGGATAACAAAGGAAATACGTCGGTAGCCAAAGATGCCTGGAAAATAGTAAGCGCTCAACAAGCACTTGGTAGGGCGGAAGCTATTAAAGAAATGCAGGAAGCTGTTGGGAAAGGACTTGTCATTACCGAATTATCGGAGATTTACCGTGCCGCCAAAGACGGCAGAGGAGATCTACTGATAGTAAATGACAATTTTCATCAAGCCGTGAAGGTTACTGATGAATTCTCATTGGATTTGGAGACTGATGTTACCTTGCCCGGTGTGATTGATGATATCACCAGCGACATTGCCTGGGAAGTAATTTCCAAAAAAGGGCGTGCGATGTTTACAACTCAGGAAGAGCTGAAAACACTGGGAGATATTGTATTGAAGGTGCGTTACTAGAAATTGATTCATCATCAAACTTTACAACTATGAAAAAAGAGAAAGTAGAAAAAATCCTGATAGCATTGGATTTCCATCCGGGCTCAGAAAAAGTGGCAGAAGTTGGATTCGCCATGGCTAAATCGTTAGGAGCTGAAGTAGTACTCTTGCACGTAAAAGTTCAGGTAGTAAACTATTCATTGATTTATAAAACAATGGGATCGCTGAAATTGGAAACCGTGGAGCAGTTGGGACTGGCAGCAGAGAACTTTCTAAAAAACTCAAAACATAAACTTGGTGAGCATCTAATTAAGACGCTGGTGAAAGAGGGTGATTTTGCAGTTTCCATATTAGACGCTGCAAAAGAAATGGCTATTGACCTCATTGTAATGGGTTCGAACAGTACACGTTGGTTGGAAGAGGTAATATTGGGAAGGGTTACCAACAAGGTGTTGCAACAATCAAAAATACCACTTCTTATTGTGCCTACCCGAAAGACTGATCGCAACAATACATTCATTTCGTTAGCTGGTAACGCGAAGGGAATAAGCACAATATGATTGCATAGGTATTTTGCAAATCGGATGATTTCAAATGCACTACTAAAAACACATAGTTATGAAAACACCAAAAATAAATAAAGTATTGATTGCACTGGATTATGATCCAACGGCAAAAAAAGTAGCCGAAGTGGGGTTCACATTTGCAAACGCTATGAATGCTGAAATAGTTCTTATCCACGTAGTCGTTGATTTGGTTGCTTATTCGTTGACCTATCTCAATTTAGGTCCCATGCAATTAGATACTGTTACCGAACTGAGAGATGCTTCCGAGCAGTTTTTGCAAAAAACGAAACTCCATTTGGGTAATGATTATATTCAAACCGTAGTCAGAGAAGGTGATTTTGCCACCTGTATTTTAGATACTATCAAGGAAATGGATATCGATGTCATCGTAATGGGTTCACATAGTCGCAAGTGGTTAGAGCATATTCTGCTCGGAAGCGTGACCGCCGATGTGTTGAAACACACTACTATTCCTATGTTTATTGTGCCAACAAAAAAGAGAGATATAGACTAAACTTTGCTTATTTGTGCATAATATTCTGATGAAGCAATGGGAGGGTGAAGCTAAGAACAGAAGGTCTCAATAAAATTAGAACTTCGCATCTAAAAGCTTCTCTCCCATTGTTTCATTTCAGATAACGACCGAGGCTAAAAGCATAGCGGGTCTTTAGCAAAGGTAACTGAACCGCACAAAACTTAAATTATTAGTATTTACTTTATAGAAATCACATCCGCCCGCTTGCTATTAGCTTTGTGTTATGCCAATAGTAAAAAATGAAATAATTCAACTATTTAAAATGTAATTTTAATGTACAATCTACCTTTGACTTGACATATCAAGCTAAAAAGCAATAAATTTAGTCCAACTTCTGACTTTTGTTTGGTAGACTAAAATGAAATACTTATTTAAAACTTGTCATTATAAAAAGTAAAATTACAAAACATTTAAAAAACACACTATATGAAATATACATTAGCATTTGATGTCTACGGGACATTAATAAACACATCTGGAATTTTCAGTACCTTAGAACAAATGATTGGTGACAAAGCAAAACTATTCATGGATACATGGAGAAACAAACAATTAGAATATTCATTTAGAAGGGGTTTGATGAATAAATTTACTGACTTTTCTGTTTGCACAAAAGACTCTTTAGAATTTTGTTGCAAATCATTAAAGACTGATTTAAGTTTAAGACAAAAAAATGCATTAATGGATGAGTATTCTATTCTCCCAACTTTCTCAGATGTTGAAGTTGGATTGCAAATTCTAAAAGAATCAGGACATAAATTATTTGCATTCTCAAATGGAAGTAAAGACGCAGTTTCTAAACTTTTAAATAATGCAAATATTATTGACAGTTTTGATGGTATAATAAGTGTAGAAGGAGTAAAAGTGTTTAAGCCAAGTCCTTTAGTCTATGAATATTTCAATAATGAAACTAATTCTGAAAAATCAGATTCATGGTTAATCTCTAGTAATCCTTTTGATGTTATTGGGGCAATCTCATATGGTATGCGGTCTGCCTGGGTACAACGTTCAACAGATTCAATTTTTGACCCTTGGGGCGTTGAACCCACAACAATAATAAATAAAATAACAGATTTACCATCTAAATTAAAATCATTTATTTAGAAAATTATTGCTAAGAATTGTATACCCAAAATTCAAGAAATTATCAAATATAATTAACTGAGAAACTTTTACGGTTGAAAAGAGACAAAACAAATTTAATTTAACAAATCACTAGACTATAATACACGCTCTTATGCGCATTGGCTGGCCGACGTGCATTCAGGCAGGTTTTGCTCCCGCATTCACTTTGTCGTTCGACGACAGCGAATGCTCCCGCAAACCGCCAAATGCCAATAGCCTAGCTCATTAGGTGTCTGTTGTTTTCTTATCTTAAAATCAATCAATATGGAATTATATCCTAAATTTATTATCGAAGGTGAAAACCTCATTTTAATGAAAGTTTCTTATCATAGAGAAATTGTTTCAGATAAAGATAAAGTAAAAGGTGGTGGGTGGTATATACACGATTCAAATACTAATACTTTCATATTTTATGGTGATAGCTATGATTTTGGTGCAGCTAAACTAGAGGATATAAAAAAGTGCATTAAAAACGGGAACGTATTTTTAAATAATTATTTCACTCGAAATATATCCGATAAACACAACTTTTCATATGATATAGGTTCGGAAGTTGTTCCGCTTTCTCTTTTACAATAGCACCTAACAGACCTCTACCTATTTTCAGAAAGAAGTTTAATGAGTGAATGTGTGAATTATGCAACTATTCTCTATTATTATATAACATTATAGATGCCAAAGTCCTATAACTTTGCTTGACCAACTTTTGGCGGATGTACTAAACAGTCCTTCATTCAGAAGTTGAATTCAGGAACTTCAACTATCAATAAAAAATACGATTCTATGCGCTACTTCGGGAAAGATATAAACTTATTTTTAAATAATTTAATGGTTTGTTATACGGATGATGGACCGGATGATGCTCCGGTTATCATATTCATCCATGGCTTTCCACTCAATAAATCCATGTGGACTAAACAGCTGACAGCTCTAAAGCAACAGTACCGTGTAATTGCTTATGATGTTCGTGGTCATGGTGAATCCGAATCAGGAGATACTAGTACGTTCAGCATCGAGAATTTTGCGCATGATCTGGTTTACTTTATGGATGCACTGAAAATTGACAGAGCATCACTTTGTGGATTATCAATGGGCGGATATATAGCTTTAAATGCTGTGGAAAACTATCCGCACCGTTTCGAATCACTTGTTTTATGTGATACCAGTTGCTTCCCCGACACCCCGGAAACAATTGAAAAACGAATGAAAACAGTTGAAAGCATTGAAAATAACGGTCTGGTAAGGTATGCCGACACCAGTGTAAAAATTCTTTTTGCACCGCAATCGCTTACAACCAAAGAGGTAGAGATAGCAGCTGTAAAGGAAATGATACTCACTACCACCGTTCAATCGCTTAGCAAAACATTGCTTGCTTTGTGTGTTCGGAAAGAAACGTGCACCCTGTTACCACTCATTCAAGTACCGGTACTTGTATTGGTTGGTGAAGAAGATCAAATTACACCACCAACTACTGCAAAGTATATGCACGAAAACATCAAAGATTCTACTCTGCATGTAATCAAACACGCTGGGCATTTAAGTAATCTGGAGAATTCGGCAGACTTCAACAAACAACTGAAAACATTTTTTGCATCGGTGTACAAACTTCAGAGCACTGTACCCTCGGAGGTAACTACTTCTTTCGTGGAGCAGTTAAGAGACAAATTAAAATCGTTCGTTGCCATATTTTCAATTTAATATGAGTTTGTCAATATATTAAACTAACAAATAATTCAATTAATTATGAAAACAAAAATGAATACAGCCTATTTATTAATGGCATTTGCATTGCTTACTTTCACTGGATGTGGAAAAAATGGAGCACCGGGAACGAATGGCGAAAATGCTGCAGTGTATTACTCCGAATGGTTTACTCCAACTGCATGGTCGGGAAGTACCGGCGATTGGTATTTTAGTGCCACTGCCCCCGATCTGACTCAAAACAATGTTGAGAATGGAGTAGTGTTGGCGTATGTGTGGTTAGTCGGCGATGTATATACTTCAACTTCTATCCGACCATTACCTGCTTATGCCGTAGGTGCAAACTGGAGTTTTTTAATTCACCAGTATGGGAGTATAGAGTTTAACAGCGATATGATTGGTCAACCGCTTACTACGCATAAATTCAGATTTGTTGTTATACCGGGCACCTCGACAGCCTTAAAATCGGCAGCAACAAAATACCCAACTCAAAGTGCATTATTAAACATGCCCTATGCAGAAGCTTGTAAATTATTTGATATTAAGGATTCAGTTCAGGTAGTCAACTAATGGAAAATTCAACGAGTGATCCAACAAAAAGCAAGGCGTACGAAGATGTGGAGAGGGATTTGAATCTGAAAATTATTGAAGTTACAAACAGGATAAAAGATCACTATCCACAGCTGACCACATTTTTGGACGAAATGCCTATTGCCGTAACGGATGATAAAAACGTGGAAGTCACGCTCAGGAATCTGAGATCATATTATGATTCGCTGAATACGATGCTCAATAAATATATTTCGGAGCAACCCGATAAAAAGTTAGAATGGATTTAATCAATAAGTAATAACTACATTATGAATAATTCAGGCAATAATGGTTCGTCGCTGGGTGAAGATATGTATAGTTTTTTGCTGGAAGGTAAAAGAGTCAGCACTAAGATTATTTCAAAACTCAATGTTACGAATATAATGAATAGAAAAAGGAAAGATAAAGACGTTGATATGGCTGCGGCAAAAGAGCACTTAAATAACGCCAGCTCAGAACCCGATAAATAACCGGAAAGTAGTGTTAGCGCTGAGTTATCAATCCACTTTTTATTGATGTTGTTGTCAGATGAATTTTTGACGATCAGGATAACTTTACAAGTATCCGGAAGGAAATAATAATTAAATAATTAGAAATCATGGATAAGATAAGAGAAGATATTGAACCAAAAATAGCAAGAGCTGAATATATAGAAGTAGAACCTAATGTGCGACTTCATGTTACTGATGCCGGCGAAGGTCAGGTCATAGTGCTTATACCCGGTTGGCCGTTGAGCGACGAGATGTACGAATATCAATACAATGATTTGATAAACGCCGGTTTTCGTGTTATCGGTATCACCTTGCGGGGATTCGGTAAATCGGATAAGCCTTACGGTGCCTACAATTACGATGTGCATGCATTGGATATCAAACGGGTATTAGACCAGCTTGAGATTAATGATGCTACACTCTGCGGTTTTTCGATGGGTGGAGCCATTGCCGTTATGTACGTTTCGCTGTATGGTACAATGCGTGTTACTAAGTTAGTGTTAGCCGGTGCTGCCGCGCCAAGCTGGACGCAAAGGGAAGACTTTCCGTACAATATTCCCAAAAGTGATGTGGATGATTTAATAGCATTGAATAATACCGACAGACCCAAACTGTTGTCCAATTTTGCAAAGATATTCTCGGCCACCGAAAGTGCCTTAAACGAAGGGATTGGCAATTGGTTGACAGCTATCAATCTAAGCGCATCGTCCTATGCCACAGGTAAATGTTTAATGGCTTTGCGTGATACCGATTTGCGACGCGACCTGCTAAAGATCGAAATTCCTACATTAATCATGCATGGAAAGAAAGACAAAATATGTTCTTTCGATTTGGCCGAACAGACCCTGAAACATATCCCGAATGCACAACTTGTCGCTTTTGAGAAAAGCGGTCACAGTTTGTTCCTGGAAGAAACAAAGAAGTTCAACGCAGAATTGATAAAATTTGTCGGAAAATGAGATTTTACTAAGTTAAATTAATTGCCATCGAATAAATGTGATGGCAATTAACCTTGAGAATTAATACTTATCTTCACTCAATATTTTTTCATGATTGAATCACTTCGTTGCCAATTCTTTTGCTCATATTTGGCCTAAGTGCGGTGGCAATGTGGTTTGCAGGAATTAAATTGTCCAAAACTGCCGACGTTCTTGTCACACACTTTGGTTTGGGTGAAGCATTAGGCGGTTTGATTTTGCTCGCCATAGATTCATTTCTGGTAATGATCGTTTATTTAATTTGACTGGTTTGACTATTTGCTATTTCTTAATAAAAAATTATGTCCTGACTGCATCTCCCTTTATATATTGTGCAGTACACATGTCACCACATAACCTGTCATTTCGGCTAAGTCGTTCAATACTTCTTGCTATTCTTCAACTAAAAAGCATCACATCCGAAAATGTGTGAATGATATAAATATATTCAGGAATTATGTAACACTTTTCAGACTCAAAGTACTCACCTTCGTTGCGTGAAATTTTTTTTCGCAAATAAAAAATTATAATCATGAAAACACTACAAAAAATTACAATGCTTAT
>Ga0209540_10002145_pt1 | contig 14188 bp, 14 predicted proteins | sample BarGraIncu01121A_FD_184501 | JGI IMG/M metagenome (GOLD analysis project Ga0209540, IMG submission 184501) | Arctic peat soil microbial communities from Barrow, Alaska - Barrow Graham LP Incubations 011-21A (SPAdes) (version 2) | ecosystem: Environmental > Terrestrial > Soil > Wetlands > Peat... | reverse complement strand
AATTGGGTGTATTAAAAGTCCGGTGGAAATTCAGAATTTTGAAAAAGAAAAGCGGAATGAGATTATAAAAATCTGCAAGGATAAGGGTTTATCCATCAGACAGCTGGAAAGATTGACGGGCATTAGTTTTGGGGTGATAAGGAAGATAAGGGCACAGTAGAGTGCATGGTTCAATGCTCGAGGCTTTTTTCTTGCAGGTATTACTGCTTATAGTACCTACACCTTGGGCTACATAGTTTCAATGGTTTCCTAAAACCATTACAAAGTAGTGCACAGAGGGACAGTTCTGCAGTGTTAAAAACCCAACACGGCAAAACCGTCCCTCAGTGCACTTTTCATAAAAAAATTGTTGAATGATTTTAAATATGAGATAATATGAACAAACAGTAGGATTTTACTAGAGATTAGGTTCGATAATAAACTGACGGTGCCAGCAATTACGATAGCAGGTCACTTAACTTATTAAAACAGGAGGAAATTGATGGACAAACTGTTTGATCAAATTAAAAAATGTGCCGGTAATTACCCGAATATCTACAAAATTGTATTGTTTGGGTCAAGAGCAAGAGGGGATTATCGTGCAAATAGCGATATAGATTTAGCTATCTTCAGTAAAAATAGTTCCAATCTGGAAGTAGCGAATTTTACGAATGATATTGAAGAACTCGATACCCTATTTAAATTTGATATTATATTTGTAACCCCTGACACGGATCGTTTTTTAATTGAAAATTTAAAGAAAGAAGGCGTTACTATAATGGAATTGTTATCAAATAAAGTTCAAAATTTTAAAAAAGCAGTTGCCCGCCTGAGTGAAGGCATTTTAGAACTTCAAGCTAATGATAGCAGCGTCGTTCGTGATGGGGTCATCCAGCGGTTTGAATTTACGACTGAACTTGCCTGGAAAGCCACCAGGGAATATCTCATGGATCAAGGATTTGTTGATATTAATAGTCCCAAGTCTGTAATGAAAGAAGCGTTTAGTTTTGGTTTGATCTCAGATGATAAGATATGGATTCAAATATTAAATGATCGAAATTTAACTTCTCACATTTACAAAGAAGAAATAGCAGATGAAATTTGCAATCGGATTATAAAAACACATTTTCAGGAACTCGAAGCACTTTCAAAACGTTTGGAAAAATAATCGTAACACAATGGCGCACAGTGGGGACAGTTCTGCAGTGTTAAAAACCCAATACGGAAAAACTTTCCTCGGTGCGATTGTTGTTATTAGTCATAAATCATCGATTAACACTATTCTCCTCGGCTAAATCCAACAGGGACAGATAAATACTTACCACAATCTGATAAAGCTCCGGTGGAATTTCCTGGCCAAGTTCCAGTTTGGCTAATAGGGTGGCGGCACTGTCGTCGTGGTAAATGGCAATACCGTTTTCTGCGGCAACGTTTAGAATGTTCTGCGCCACCGGGCCTGTGCCTGCTGCCACAATCACCGGGGCATTATTTTTTTCGCGATCATACTTCAGGGCAACCGCTTTTAAAGGGGCTGCCTTATTTTTTTTAGATTTTGACATCTAAACCTACCTTTCTGAGGGCAAGTTTGGGATAGCGCTGTCGAATGGTTTGACCTTCCACATACTCGCCGATCCCATAAGCAGAAAGCTTATAGCCCTGTTCTTCAATGATATTTCTCAGTTGATTTTTAGAATTCCTAAGCGGTCCGATTAATGGAACCGGACATTTAATTTCCATGTCAATGGTTTGATCTCTAATCAGGAGTTCGACTTCAAAATTACCGTATCGGTCGGACTGAATGGTAAAAAAGATGTCCGTGGCTTTATCTGAGCTCCCTTTCTTTTCAAAAGGGTCCTTATCAATAAAGAACTCGCCATAGGAATTGGTGCCTAAATAACCCAGGGGAATTAAAAAGTGCATAATGGGAAAAATAGGGCTTTCATTACGAACCATGGTTTCGAGTAAAGTAAAGGCGGTATTTCTCATTTTAGCCGGACTGGAATCATCCATCGCTTTTAGGATCAGGGCCGATAAATCTATTTTTTCGCCGACCTTGCCATCTTCTGATAAAATACTCATTCTTTCGAAAAGACTTTCGGCCTCCTCTGCATGAAAAAAGAGGAGGTTTTTCATGTCCACAATTTCCTTATCAGTTAAATTGGAAAGAGGTTTCAGATCCTGGCTGAATCGCAGAACCGCTGCTTCTAAATGCTCGGAATCCCCTTTATCGTAACGGACAATATTATTGATAATGATAAGCACCGAGTGATAGGGTTTTTCGCTGAAGGCATGGTTCTTGAGAATTTGTCCCATTAAGGGAATGGTTTCACCTTTTAAGATGGTCTGAACCGATTTTTGATCCGGGCTTTTTCCTGTGATGGCGGCTTCTAATTTAGCAACCTGCTGCTCAAGTGCCGCCTTTTCATTTGCTGGAAGATTCGTGGACATCCGGGTGATTTCTGTAAGAATGGCCTTTAATGTCTGGCTGCGGTTAACATAGGCATCATAGTGTCTGAGGATGGAGACGATGGCATCCTTTAATTGAGGGTAGCCGTCAAGCTTAGCCAGGGTTCTCAGGCTATCAAAGAAAGCGCCTTTAAAAATGGTTTCGGTTTTGTCACGGGTTAACAGCTCGCTTAAGAAATCCTGGGAGCCCAAAAAGATCTGATCCATAAAATTCTTGGGGATTGCACCGGGAGAGGATGTAAAGAGCTCTGAAATCAGGACGAGTCTTCTCAGAATGTCGGCCTCGGCTTTGGTGCTGTTCAGTAAAGGCTTTAATATTTCTTTGTTTAAATTTTGAAAAAGGGTTTCTTTAAAACTTTCTTCCTTAACATTATCAGGTTTAGGGGGGATTTTAACAGCCGCATCCCGGTTGTCAATACCGATGATGGCATCAACCGGGCTTTGCTTAGGAATATCGATAACCTTGGCTGGTGTAATGGATGAGGTGATTTTAAGACTATCGGCCAATAGAATGCTCCTTTCTATTTTAAACGCTATAGATGCATGTTTAATGATATGTATGATTATACTTTAAAGGTCATGGATAAGCAATCATTTGGGGGTGCGTGCCTGATAAATTTCTTTCAACAAATATTTTATTAATGACTCAGCTTTTTCATATTTCTGTCGATATAATAGTTAAGAGTCAAAATTTTATGAGATAAAAATATTAGTTTACATAAAGGATGGTTATTATGAGCAATTATGATTCAGGAAATGATTCAATCTTTGAAATGTATCTTTTTGAATCCGAGACACTCCTCGATCAACTGGATGAGATTTTACTTCAATCTGAGGAGAATGCAGATTTGACACCCGAAGATATCAATGAAATCTTTAGGATTATGCACACCATCAAGGGATCATCAGCCATGATGGAATATGACGTTGTAGCCCATGCTGCTCATAAACTGGAGGATTTGTTTTTTATTATTCGTGAAGAAGGTGTTGAAAAAGAGAACTTTGAGGATTTATTGAACCTGGTTTTGAAAGTTTCGGATTTTTTAAAGGGCGATGTTGAAAAAATAAAAAATAGCCAACCGCTGTCAGAAGAAAATGATGAGCTGGAAGCAGAAATTGATGCCTTGCTGAATCGTCTGAAGGGAGTAATTCTGGAAGAAAAACCACAACTCCAGGATGAAGAGAGTCCTTTTTTGCCGGAAACGGACGACTTTTTATCTGAAGAATCGGATGAAAGCACTCTTTATTTCTTGCATGCCCGGTTTGCCGAGGATAGCCAAATGGAAAACATCAGGGCTTTTATGCTGGTTAATAAGCTGGAGTCCATGGGAAACGTTTTGCAGACCATTCCCGAAGAACTTAATAATAACCCAAATGCAGCAGGTATTATTCTGAAAAATGGTTTTTTTTGTAAGTATCAATCGGATCTTGATAAAGATGACATTGAGGTTGCGGCCAAAAGTGTTTTATCCGTTGAAAGTGTTCATTTCATCGATAATTTTCCAGATATAGAAGAGGTCATCAAAAAAGTTGAGTCAACTGTGCCTCTTGAGAAAAAAGCGGAAACATCTGCAAAAACGAGTTCCAATAGTCAGGCCAAACAAAATAATAACAGTCAGAATTTAATTAATGTTGATTTAAATAAATTGGATACCCTGATGGATTTAATCGGAGAGATTGTTATTACAGAATCGATGGTTTTCGGCAGTGTTGAACTTCAGGGAAAAGCAGAGGAAACTTTTACAAAATCCTCTGGACAGCTCCGAAAATTAACAGATGAGCTCCAGGATATTGTGATGTCCATTCGAATGGTTCCTATTTCAGGGACTTTTAAAAAGATGCATCGTGTGGTCAGAGATATTGGTAAAAAGCTTTCCAAGGACGTTGAACTAATTACCATGGGTGAAAGTACTGAAGTGGATAAAACCATTATTGATGGCATTTCAGATCCTTTAATGCATTTGGTAAGGAATGCTTTGGATCATGGTCTGGAAAACAAAGAAGAAAGAAAAGCGTCTGGAAAAGATCCTGTGGGGAAGATAATACTGTCTGCTCAAAACAGAGGAGGGGATATTGTCATCTCTGTCAGCGATGACGGCAAGGGACTTGACACTGTAAAGATTATGGAGAAGGCAAAGGAGAAAAAACTTTTAGTTAAACCGGAAGAAGAATATTCTGAAAAAGAAATATTGGGTTTCCTCATGGCTCCCGGATTTTCCACCAAAGAAACAGTCACAGAGTTTTCCGGAAGAGGCGTCGGCATGGACGTTGTCAAAAAGAATATTGAAAAAGTCGGGGGCTCGGTGTCCATTGAAAGTGAAAAGGGTTCAGGAACCAATATATTTTTGAAGATTCCATTGACCTTATCCATTATTTCGGGCATGCAGGTTAAAGTTGGTGAAAACATTTGTGAGATCCCAATCAGTAATATTCGGGAATCCTTTAAAATAACCGAAAAGCAGTTAATCACAGATCCTGATAAAAATGAAATGGTTTTAATTCGAGGCGTATGCTATCCGGTGATCAGACTCCATGAGATTTTCCATGCAGAGGATACTGCCTTTGATATAGAAGATGGCATTTTTATGCTGGTTGATTCCGGAGATAATCTTGCCTGTCTATTTATGGATGAATTGATTATGAAACATCAGATTGTGGTGAAACCGATTCCTAAATATCTAAACCATCAGAATGTAAAGGCTTCGGGCATTGCCGGCTGTACTATTTTGGGAAATGGCAGCATCAGCCTGATCATAGACGTTCCGAATATTTTGAATCAATACTAATTTCTTGAAAGAAGGCGGCAAAACATGATAAGCTTAAAGGATGATGAATTCAAGGCCATCACTTCTTACATCCAAATGAATTATGGTGTGGATTTAAGAAAGAAAAGACATTTAATCGAAGGACGGTTAGGCAATCATATTTTTCAGATGAATTATGAAAATTATATGGATTATTTTGAGTATGCTAAGGCCGATACAAAAAATAATGAGATGATTGTGTTGATCAATAAACTCACTACGAATCATACCTATTTTTTAAGGGAAAATGATCATTTCGAATTTTATAAAAACATGATATTGCCATGGGTGGATAATACATTAAAATCAAATGATCTGCGGATTTGGAGTGCCGGATGTTCTTCAGGACAGGAGCCCTACACCCTTGCAATGATCACCCGGGATTATTTAACGAATAAACATAAAACCTGGGATAGCACTATTTTGGCATCGGACATATCTGATAAAGTATTATTAACGGCAAAGGCAGGGATCTACTCAAGTGAAGAATTGACAAAAGTTCCGGAAGAATGGAAGAAAAAGTATTTTTTGCCTCATGATCGTGGGAATTGGATTATTTCTGATTTATTAAGACAAGGGGTTGCTTATCGGAACTTTAATCTATTGTCGAAGTTTCAATTTAAAAAGCCCTTTCATGGTATATTCTGCCGAAATGTTATGATTTATTTTGATTTGCCCACAAAAAACGAAGTTGTTCAGAAGTTTTACGATGCATTGATGCCTGGAGGTTATTTTTTTATTGGACAAAGTGAGTCTCTATCTTCCTGTGATCACCCCTTTAAATATGTAAAACCGTCGGTTTATCAGAAAGAAGCCTAAAGTATTTCAAAACCCGGACGATATTGTAATTAAGAAATCATTGTTTGGAGGGATACAAAATGGCAACTTCAGTTAATTCAACATCAAGTACAAAATCGTTACTCACTGCTAAAACAGGCATCGGCGGCCTGGTATCCGGAATGAGCACTGATGAACTCGTTCAAGGTTTAACCCTTGGGACTCGTACAAAAATAGGCCAACAAGGGCAAAAAGTTCAAAGCCTAGGGTGGAAACAAACCGCTTATCGGACGGTTACAAAAGCCCTTAAGGAATTTCAGACTAAATATTTAGATGTTCTTTCAGGCTCGAATATGAGAAGTACAGCATTTTATAATACGGTGAAAGCCACAAGTCCATCAACAAAAATTTCAGTGACTTCGGCTTCCTCGGGGAATGAAGGATCTATAACCATTGATGCTATTACTCAATTGGCTACCAATCAGATTGTTAAAGGAACAGCATCAACTCTTCCTCTGAGTGGAAAGATAGCAAGTACTACACCGGGAACACTGATTCCAGCCGAGGTGACAGCACTTCTTGATAGTATTGGTGGGAAATCAATTAAACTAACTTTGGACGGTAAGGTTAAAACCGTTACCTTTGATAGCGACTTTATGACAAGTGCCCGGGCAGATTTGACCAGTGCAGGTTTAGAAAATGCCTTTCAGGGTGCGGTTGATAAAGCATTTGGGGTTGACGCAACAAACCGTACCATTAATGTTTCAGTTGCCGGGGATGTATTGAGCTTTGCGGCTCCAGGCTCTCAGCTGACAGCGAATGCCTTGAATGACGATACTGCAACTTTAGGGTTTTTGGGTTTAACGGATGGAGAGTCCAATAAATTAAATACAAATCTGAGTTTGGAAAAATTGGGATTTGCAAGGCCTCTTGCAACCGGAGTTGAACCCTTTAAATTAACCATTAACTCGGTTAAATTCGAGTTTAGTAAAACAGATACTTTATCCACTGTCATGAGTAAAATTAATTCAAGCGATGCCGGAGTGACCATGAGCTATTCTTCGATTTCAGATAAGTTCACCATGACAGCTAAAAATAGTGGTGCAGGTGAAAATATTGTGATCAATGATGACCAGGGGAATCTACTGGTTTCCATGGGTTTAACTTTAGGATCCGGAGCCACGGTTACCAAAGGTGAAAATGCAAACCTCACTGTTAATGGACAGAATATTTCCAGAAGTTCCAATGATATCGAGGTTGATGGGGTGAAAATTTCACTTCTGGAAACAACCCCAGACCCTATAACCATTAATATGAAACAGGACGCATCTTCTTTATTAGAACCCATTAAGAGTTTTGTTGCTGACTATAATGCCATGATTAGCCTGGTTAACGGTTTGGTTAAAGAAAATGCGGATTCAGCCTATAAGCCCTTGACGGATGTACAAAAAGAAACCATGTCTGAAAAGCAAATTGAAACATGGGAAACAAAGGCAAAAATAGGTCTTTTGAGTGGAGACCCTATATTAAGGGGAATTGCATCGACTATGCAATCCATGATGTATGGGTCAGCAATAACCGGTGGTATAAGCCTTTATGATATGGGCATTACTTCAGCCGGTTATAATGAAAATGGCAAGCTGGTCGTCGATGAAACAAAACTTAAAGCCGCTTTGGAAACAAAAGGATCTGCAATAAAAGATCTTTTTAGTCAGCAGGACACAGGCCTGGCAAACAAATTAAATGACATATTATTAAAAGCCACAACAACAACCGGAGCTCAGGGAAAACGTGGGTCATTAATTGAAGCCGCCGGTTACGAGTCAACCATTTCAGACACTGAGAATAATATTACAAAAAATATTACTGCTGAAAACAAGACCAAAACAACGCTCGAAACGCGACTGAAAGCTGAAGAAACCCGCTTGTGGGCACAATTTACCGCAATGGAAACAGCACTTTCACGGTTGAATTCTCAAAGTGCCATGCTGACTCAGTTTTCAACTGGCGCATAAACAATAGAAGGGGGAAAAAACGATGCAATATGCAAATGCTTATCAGACGTCAAAAAGACAGGCCCTGGAAACCCTGACAAAGGGAGAAGTGGTGGTAAGACTTTTTGAGGAAGCTTCGAAACAGGTTAAAATGGGTATTTTTTTGACAGAAAAGCAAGATTCTGCAAAAGCCTATAATTGTATTGCAAAGGCCCAAAAGGTTATTGCGTCACTTAATCTTTCTTTGGATATGCAATATCCCATTTCAATTGAATTAAATGAGATGTATGGGTTTATCTTTGAAAAATTGGGAGAAGCCAATGCTAAACAGGACGTTGTATTAATGAAAAAACTTTGGGTATTAATCAATGACTTAAAGGATTCTTTTAAAGAAGCCGATAAATTAACCAGTGCTTCAAAACTGAAAGGACTTTAGAAATGTCCGGGAAAGCAAATGAATATTACCCACAGAAAATTCGGCTATTAAAAGAATATGTTTCTAAAAGCGAAGAGCTTCTTGGCAGCTTGGAAGCCTGGGAAGCATTAAATGTGATTCTAAAAGATCGGGATCATTTGATTCAAAAACTGCAGGTTCTTGAAACGGATTTTGATAATGAGGGCTCGGGATCCGGTTGTTCTCAGGCACAAAAGGATCAAGTCGACCAATTGATCAAACTTATTTTAGACATCGATAAAGATGGTATAAAAATGATTCAGGAAGAAAAAGATAAGATCATTGTGGAACTGAAGATCAATCAGCAGAGTCAAAAAGCTCTGGACTATGGACCGAAATCGACGACAAATAATGGCAAATTTCTTGATTTCAAGAAATAAGAGTTAATCAATTAAGTAAAGTTTAGTTTATGTAATAATACGCAAGACAATTAGCAACTGAAAGAGTGTTGCTTTTTTGCGTTGTTTAAAATATAATCAACTTATGAGATTGAAATACATGCTGTTTTATGGTATAATACTATGGATAGAAATTATATCTATTCTTACTAAAAATAAAAGACGGTGGCATTGACGGTTTGCGTTTAGTTAAGCCATTAATATATGTTAACATTGGTCGATTTTGGGTATTGAAACCCTTTAGTTCACCTTGAAATCTGTTTGTTCCAGAATGAAAAAGTGTTTATATCGTTGAAAGGAAGTCAAAATGATAGGAGATTCTATAACGACAGCTTTATATCAAAAAGCATTGGATGGAACCTGGCAAAGGCAAAGGGCAATTGGCAATAACATTGCTAATGGGGAAACCCCTGGATATAAAGCCGTTAAGGTTTCTTTTGAAGACACACTGAAATCTGAAGTGGGCAAAATTCAAAGCAATTCAGCCACTACAGGTGGAGAATTTCAAAAGCTTAAGTCAATAAGTGATTCTGATATTAGTGTCAGTACTAATAACGCAACATCGAACCGGGCAGATGGAAACAATGTTGATTTGGATGCTGAGAATGTTGACATGTCAAAAACAGTCCTGGAATATAATTATTTAGTCAGAGGATTATCTGATACCTATTCACGTTTAAAATATGCTATTAGCGAAGGGAAGCGATAGAAATGAGTTTTTTAAGTTCTTTTAATATTTCAGGATCAGCGTTAACAGCCCAAAAATACAGATTGGATGTTATTTCCCAAAACATAGCCAATGCCCAAGTCACCAAGACTGAAAGTGGAACCCCCTATCGTCGGAAAATGGTGGTGCTAGGTAGTGTGAATACAGGAAGTTTTCAGGATGCTCTTAATTCTGCAACTAAGGTAAATATGGAAGGTGTACAGGTTGAAAAGGTCATGGATGATCCATCAGACCTGGTTCCGGTATACGATCCCAGTCATCCAGATGCCAATGCTGAAGGTTATGTGATGTATCCCAATGTGAATACGGCCCAGGAAATGATTGATGCAATGGGTGCAAGTCGTGCCTATGAGGCAAATGTAACAGCGCTTAACGCCACTAAGTCCATTGTGTTAAAGGCTTTGGAAATTGGTAAATAAAAAAGGAGAAATAATATGTTTATAGTTCCTATGAGTTCAATTATTGGACAAAGCGGTATTGGTTCGGTTAGCAAAAGTCTTGACAGTACAACAGCAGTTTCCGGAGACAAATCAGGATCTGGTTTTAAAGATATGGTTCAAAGTGTTATTAATAACGTTGAGTCCACAGAGGCTGCAACCAAGGTGGATGCTTATAATTTATCAATCGGAAATATGGATGATACCCATACCATGATGATCAATTCAGCCAAAGCTGATGTTGCACTCCAAACCATGGTTCAGCTTAGAAATAAAGTACTGGATGCGTATTCACAAGTTATGAATACGAATTTATAAAAAATTAAGTCTATTTTAAAAGATTTTAAATATTGTGGAATTTGTTCGATTGAATCGTCTTTTGATTGGTGTTTCGAAGAGTTTCGCAATTTTTATTGTAAAAGATTTGAGAATGATCGATGTCATAAAATTTACAGGCGGATAAATATGAAAAATGAATGAACAAATAAAAAGGCTTTTTGGGAGCATTCAACAATTTTGGGCTGGCCTTTCCAAACAAAGCAAGGGACTCATTATCGGAGGAGTCATGGTGGTGCTGGTTGGAGCTCTGGCAATGACGGTTTTGTTAAATACTAAGAATTACGTTCCCCTTTTCGATAATTTATCGGAAGCGGAAAATACGGAAATATTAGGGCAGCTCCAGACAATGAATGTGAGTGTAAAGCTTGATTCATCAAATAATATCACGGTTCCCAAGGCAGATGAATCCAAGATCAGGATGGCTTTGGCAACCGCAGGTTACCCTAAAAATGGGTTAAGTTATTATGTGATCAAAGATAATAGCAGTATGCTTTCTACGGATTATGAAAGAAAGCAATACGAGAACATGCAACTCCAGGAAAGAATCGGCGCCAGTATCGAGACATTGGATGGCGTTAAGGATGCAGTTGTGACGATTTCAGTGCCAACAGAAAATGTTTTTTATCTCCAGGAACAAGAAAAGCCAACAGCTTCTGTTATTATTCGTATGAACCCCGGTAATACCTTAACAGAAAGTCAGGTTCTGGGAATCCAGAATTTGGTTGCCAAGTCTTTCACCGGGCTTTCTAAGGATAACATAGCCCTTGCTGACAGTGAGGGAAACGATTTAATCAGCAGCACTTCTGCCCTCAGTGGTAATTCTTCCAAAATAAAAATAACAAAAGAAATTGAAGATAATATAAAGAAAAAAGTAACTGAGGTTTTGAATGGACCCTATGATCCTTCGAAGTATAAAATATCTGTTTCTGCAATCCTTAATACAGATGCTACAAAGAAAGAAACAACGGTTTATACCCCTTCTGCGGATGGGAATAATACCGGGGTTATTAACCAGGAATCGTCGAGTCAAAGTGGTTCCGGAACCACAGGAACTACTAATGGTGTTGCTGGAACGACTAGCAATACACAAGTCACAACCTATGCAGCAGGAACGACTACAGGGTCGAATCCCATTACTGATTTGACAAACAGTAAAACATACTCAGTGAGTGAGGATAAAACTCAGACGGAAAAAATGGATCCGGTAGTGGAATCAGTTTCCATTGGGATTGCCCTAGATGATGTTACTTTAAACCCTACAGAGCAGGAGAATCTTATCCAGCTGGTGGCTTTTTCTGCAGGGGTAACCCCTGAAAGTATTGCGATTCGAAATTTTGCGTTCAACAGCCAGCAAGATAATGTTGAAACAACCAAAGCAACCACAAATAACATGAATCAACTGCTGCTTTACGGCGCAATTGGAGGCGGAGTCCTGCTTCTTATTGTATTAATTTTCATTATTATTCTTGTGATCAGAGGCAAAAATAATAAAGATCCACTGGGATTAGACTCAGAATTAGCAGGTAATGAACAGGGCTCAATGGACGAATTGTTCGGGAAAATGTCTCCAAATGCTGGGGTTGCCGATATTGAGCCAATAAAGGACGAGAAAAAAGAAAAAGTAAAAGACTTTGCCAAGGAGAATCCAGAAATTGCCGCTCAGCTGTTTAAGTCCTGGCTACAAAATGAAAATGAATAATAATAAGAAACTAAAAAAGGATGACAATGCGTATGGATGGTAACTTAACTCCGAGGCAAAAAGCAGCCCAAGTTGTAATTGCTCTTGGGGTTGATATTGCCTCAGGTATTTATAAACATTTACTGGAAGATGAAATTGAAAAATTAACCTATGAAATAACCCAGCAGGAGAGTATTCCACCGGATGTTACTGATCAGGTTATTGATGAGTTTTACGGCTTATGTGTAGCCCAAAAGGTCTATATTGAGGGCGGTGTTAGTTATGCCAAGAATGTCCTTGAAAAGGCCTTCGGGGTTCAGCAGGGGAATGCGCTGTTAGAAAGAGTAACAAAAACATTAAGAACAAAGGCTTTTGAATTTGTCCGAAAAGCAGATTACAAGAATCTTCTAAATATGATTGTTAATGAACATCCCCAAACCATTGCATTAATTCTATCCTATGCCAGACCCGATCAGGCCTCATCTATTATTTCTGAATTGCCGAAAAGTATTCGGGTGGATGTCGTCGAGCGTATTGCCAAGATGGACAGAACATCACCAGAAATTGTCAGACAGGTAGAAAGGATTCTTGAAAAAAAATTCCAATCAGTGTTATCATTCGATTTGTTGGAAGTTGGCGGAATCAACTATATCGCTGAAATTATGAACAATATTGACCGAGGAACCGAGAAGTATATCTTCGATGAATTAAGCAAAACTGATCATAAATTATCTGAGGAAATTAGAAAACGTATGTTTATTTTCGAGGATATTGTTATTTTGGATCCTATGTCAATCCAACGTTTTCTCCGTGAAATTGATACAAAAGAAATGTCCATTGCGCTTAAAGGTGCAAACAAAGATGTTTCTGACCTTATTTTCGAAAATATGTCTCAACGTATGGGTGAAACGGTTAAAAGTGAAATGGAATTCCTCCATAATGTGAGAGTACGTGATGTTGAAGAGGCCCAGCAAAAAATTGTTGCTATAATCAGAAGGCTTGAAGAAGAAGGCGAAATTGTCACTTCAAAAGGCGGAAAGGATGAGATTATTGTCTAGTATAGTTAAGGCTAAATGGATTACTGAAAGTATTCAATCATTTGAATTTCCTGAAGTCAGCCCGAAAAATAATATAACCAGGCATGCTGAAAATGCAGATAAAGCCAAAATTACTTATGATCAGACGGTTGAAGGAATAAAATCTGCCAATGAGCTTATGAAAAGTGCTTTGAAAAGCAGCCAGGAAATTAAACTTATTTCAAAAGAAAAAGGATATAATGAAGGTTTTTCCCAGGGACATGCGTCAGGCCTTGAACAAGGGTTAAAAGATGGAGCACAGGCTGCAGAAGCCCAAGCTCAGGAGAGTCTGAATGAAATAAAAGACCTGATTGACTGTTTAAAGCAAGAGCGACAAACAGCTTTGGAAAATCGGAAAAAAGATTTATTGTCTGTTGCCTTTGAAATTGCAGGTAAAATTATGAAGCAACAGGTTCAACTGGATGAAAATGCTATTCCTAAAATGCTGGAAGAAATTATTCTTGAGAATGAGGAAGGCTTAAAAATATATTTATCAGAGTATCAAAAAACCTTAGGGATTCACATTGATAAAGAAATCTCTGAAAAGATACAGAAATTATCGAAAAGTGCAAAGGTTATCATTCTTAAAGAGAATGACAAAATAATGATTGAGACAAAAAACGGCGTGGTGGAAATGAGCCTGCCGGTACAATTGGAACAATTGAAGAAGGCTGTTGAGCAGAGTACTTAACATGGAAGAGGCTTTTTATGAATACATCAAAGGTTTGTAAAGCGATTCAAGGTGCTGAAACCTGCCGTTTCTTTGGTAAAATTGAAAAAGTTGTGGGGATGATGATTGAATCGGTTGGTCCTGAATGCAGAATTGGGGATCTCTGTAAGATATTCGATCAGAATGCTGAGAATTTTAGTCTGGCAGAAGTTGTGGGATTTCGTGGAAACAAAGTTTTATTAATGCCCTATGATGAGTCTGACGGCATTAGTTTCGGCAATATTGTTGAGCCAACCGGAGCTTCTCTTAAAATCGGAGTGTCTGAAAATATGATTGGCAGGGTGATTAATGCCATGGGTGAACCCATTGATGGCATGGGACCCATTGAA
>Ga0209540_10002144_pt1 | contig 14189 bp, 14 predicted proteins | sample BarGraIncu01121A_FD_184501 | JGI IMG/M metagenome (GOLD analysis project Ga0209540, IMG submission 184501) | Arctic peat soil microbial communities from Barrow, Alaska - Barrow Graham LP Incubations 011-21A (SPAdes) (version 2) | ecosystem: Environmental > Terrestrial > Soil > Wetlands > Peat... | reverse complement strand
GCACGAGACCGGGCGCGATCTGCTCGACCTGCCGGCGGGCGGCCGAGCGCACCGCCACGCTCATCATGCGCTCGACGAACTGCTTGCGGTCGAGCGCGTGTCCCACCGGCGTCACGGCCATGACGCGCTCGCCTTTCTTCAGCGGTACGAGGGCGGCGGCGGTCTTGCGGTCGAACATGCCGGCGACCCAGCAGGTGTCCAGGCCCAGGCGGGTCGCCTCTAGGATGAACGCCTCACCGACGTAGCCGGCCTCGATCTCGGCGCCTTCGGGCGCCACGAAAGCCGCCGTCCACGGGGCGCCCTCGACGCGCCCATAGCCGCCGAAGGGCTCGGCGACGTCCTGGAACAGGTTGCCGCTGTCCTGAGTGAGCCGGACGGACGCGCCGGGCGCCAGGCTGAACTCGTCGCAGAACGTCTGCAGGGCGGCGAGTGACGCCTTGGCGATCTTGCGCTCGCCATAGCGGCGCCGCGAGCGGCGCACGGCGATGGCGTTGTACCAGGCGGGGTCGAGTTCCATGCCTGCAATGATAAACCCGGTTTCGCCGGCCGCCGTTTAGCGGCGCGGCCCGCGGGCCCGCCGCCGAGGTAGACGGCGCCGGCGGCAACGTCGTCCCCGGTTGCCCCGTGGCTCGCGGTAGACGACACTTGGCGGGCTATCGCCCGTCCGGCAGGGGCGCCCGCGGCTGTCGGCCTTGAGTGGAAGGAGACTGAGTGACCAAACGTAACTCGTACGCGGGCATCGTGAGCGGAGGTGGGTTCGGGCTTGCTCCGTTGAGCGAGCACGACTTCAGGCAGATCCACCTGGCGACGCTCGAGGTGCTCGAGAAGACCGGTCTGTTCATCGAATCGACGGAGGCTCTGGACCTCTACTCGGACGGCGGCTGCATCGTCGACCGCGAGACGCACACCGTCCGGTTCCCGCCGCACGTGGTGGAAGACGCCATCGCCTCGGCCCCCGAGACCATCGCCCTCTACGGGCGCGGCAACCCGGCGCACGACGTCGTCCTCGAGCCCGGCCGCGTGGGCTTCACCAACTTCAGCGAGGGCCTGCAGTTCGTCGACCCGCGCAGCGGCGAGCATCGCGACTCCACCAAGCAGGATCTCGCCGACATCGCCCGCATGGCCGACTACCTCAGCGAGATCGACACGTTCGGCGTGGCCGTGGGCGCGCACGACGCCCCGGTGCGCACGGCGGCGATCCACAACGCCGAGGCCCAGCTGCTCAACACCACCAAGCCCGTCGACGCCGGGCCCATCGACGGCAAGGACGTGCGCGACATCGCCGCCATGGCCGCCGCCCTCGTGGGCGGTGAAGACGAGCTGCGCGCACGCCCCATCCTGTTCATGGGCGCCTGCCCGGTGAGCCCGCTCAAGATCCCCGCCGACGCCTGCGAGATCATTATCGAGTGCGCCCGCGCCGGCGTGGCCGACAACATCCTCAGCATGGCCATGTCGGGCGCCTCGTCGCCGGTGACCGTGGCGGGCACGCTGGTCGTGCACAACGCCGAGGTGCTCGCCGGTCTGGTGCTCGCCCAGCTCGCGGAGCGCGGCGCGCCGGTCATCTACGGCAGCTCCACGACGGCCATGGACATGCGCCTGGCGACGGCCTCCGTAGGTTCGCCGGAGTGCGGCATCATCAGCGCCTGTGTGGCCTACATCGCCAAGCAGTACCGCCTGCCGAGCTTCGTCGCCGGTGCGTAGGGCGACGCCAAACTCGGTGATGAGCAGCTCGGTCACGAGAAGACCCTCACCGCTCTCCTCCCAGCGCTGGCAGGTGCCAGCCTGCTCTACGGAAGCGGTATGACCGAGTCGGGCGTCACCTTCGATGCCGCGCAGTTCGTGCTCGACAACGAGTACGCGCGCCTGATCAAGTACGCGGTCCGCGGCGTCGAGGTCAACGACCAGACGCTGCTGGTCGACGACATCATCGCCGTCGGCGCGCACAAGGACTACCTGAGCCTCGACAGCACGCTGGCGCGCATGCGCGAGCCCTCCACGAGCCAGATCCTCGATCGGCGCGTGCGCGAGGACTGGGAAGCCGACGGCGGCAACGAGGTCAACGTGAAGGCCCGGGCCAAGGCGCTCGAGATCCTCGATTCGCACCAGCCGGCGCCGGTCGACCCCGACGCGCTGGCGCAGGTGCGCGCCATCGTGGACAAGGCGGACCGGGAGCGCGGCGGCTGAGGTCTCGCCCTCTCCGCGCGTGAAGTGCAAGGGCTGAGCGGCGCCGCAGGCGCCGCTCAGCCCTTGCCGGCCGGAGACTGGGGCCATCGCCGGCGGGTATTGACGGCGCGCGGTGGCCGGGCGACCATGTGCTGGGATACGTAAGGGGCTACGGAGGGGGGCATGCGAAGAAGCGTGGGAGTCGCGGGCGCGACCGTGGTGCTGGTTCTGCTGCTCTTGCTGCTGCTGCCGGTCCTGGCTCTTCCGCCGACGCGCAGTCGTCCTTCGCCGGCACGTACAAGGGCAGCGGTACCGGCGTCGACAAGAAGGGCAAGAAGGCCTCGTCCGGCGCCACCGTCTGGGTCGAGGACCAGGGCGACACAGTGCGCTTCACCTTCCGTTTCGACAGGCTTCCCGTCGTGGTCGCCGCCGAGGGGCCGGTGCTGGCCTCAAAGACCGGCGGCACCGTCGTGAGGGTGAGCATCAAGGAATCGGGTATCCGTGGCTCGGCGACGTTGTCGCTGATCCCGAAGGGGCAGACGTGGGTGCTCGTCGCCAGCGGCAAGGGCAAGGCCCTGACGTACGAGGGCAGTGGCCGTCTCGCCTGCGTGCGGACGACGACGGGCGTGGACCTTCCATCGACGCGCAAGCAGGTCGAGGACCTGTTCTCGGCGCTGACCGGAGGTGTACCCGCATCCAGCACCAAGGGCCTCAAGAAGGGCGCCGGGAACGGTGGGTCCGGGGCCACCGGCCAGACCGGCGTCCAGCCGCCGGTCCTGCCGACGCCCGAAGTCACGGTGAAGCCGACGTCGGCGCTCGCGCCCGCGAAGCCGAAGCCGCCGGTCCTCGGCCAGGATGCGCTCGAGACGACGGGCGTGCTGCTGGCTGCGAAGGGCAAGGACCACCAGCTTGTCGGCTACGGCGAGGCCGGCAAGGTGCTCATGACGATCCCCCCGCTTCGCCCGGAGGCGACCAGCCTGCCGCTTCCGTAGTGAGTCATCGTCTCCGCACGCCGCCACCCGTCAGCGTCGCGCTTCCCATCGTCGCCCGACTGATGCCCCAACGCCGCCCGGTAGCATCGTCGTCCGTTACCGGATACAGTGTCTGCAAAGCATCAGAAGGTGACGTGAAAACGATCTTGGGAGGTTGCATGGGGATGACTCATCTGGCAAAGCGCGTGCGCCCAGCCGTGCTCGTGGCCATCGTCGTCGGCTTGGCGATCGCCGCTTCAATCGCGGCGCAGCCCGCCGGCGCGTATAGCGGCTACAAGCACGGACCGGCGCAGGCCTGCAGCAGTTGCCACCCGGGCGGCGACACCAACGTGAAGCCCACGAACGCGCAGTGCACCGCCTGTCACACCGGTGGCTTCGTGGCGGTCGGCTCGAACACGTGCTGGACCTGCCACACGCCCGGGCAGGACATGACGACCGTCCAGACCGCGTCGGGCTGCGCCGCCGGCGTCGCCGGCGCGGGTTGCCACGGCACGGCCACCAAGCACGTGGGCGCGACGCTCAAGGGCGGCTGCACCTCGTGCCACGGAACCGTCGTCTCGGCGACCAACCGGGATGGCAGCTCCCACCATGTCGCGAGCTACACGGTCAAGCCGGCCCTCTCACTCGCCCTGAGCGCGACGAAGATCAAGCGTGGCAAGACCGTCACCGCCAAGGGCATCATGCACCGCGTGGTCACGGGCGGCACGGTGACCATCCTCGTGCAGAAGAAGAGCTCGACCGGCGCGTGGAAGAAGCTGCGCACGAAGGTCGTCACCTCGACGCCGCTGGAGAAGTACAGCTGGAAGTACAAGCCGCTCAAGAAGGGCAGCTACCGGATGCGGGCCAGCGTGCCCCACTTGGGCAAGATCCTCGCCGGCAAGACGGCCTACAAGAAGTTCGCCGTCAAGTAAGACCCTTCACACTGAGAAGAGCAGACCGGACGGGCGCCGCAAGGCGCCCGTCCGCGTCTGTGAGGTCATCGCCGGCCATGCCGCGCAGGCCGACACGCAGCGGCTCGCCGGTCGCGTGGGTACCAGCGGCTGCGAACGGGGAAGGCTGTGGGCGCAGCCTTGCCATCAGAGGGAGACGACAGCCTCACATGCGCATCCTGATCGTCGAAGACACCGTCAAGCTCGCCAAGACGCTGAAACGCGGCCTCGAGGCCGAGGGTTACGCCGTGGACGTGCTGCACGACGGTGACGCCGCGCGCCGCCGCCTCGCGGCCCGGCGCGGCGGACCGGGCGACGCCTCCGAGCTGCCCTACGACCTGCTCGTGCTCGACGTGATGCTGCCGGGCGTCGACGGCTTCACTCTGTGCCGTGAGTTGCGGGGCTGGGGCCTGACCGTCCCGGTGCTGATGCTCACGGCGCGGGACTCGACCGACGACAAGGTGACCGGCCTCGACAGCGGCGCCGACGACTACCTCGTGAAGCCGTTCGCCTTCGAGGAGCTGCTGGCGCGGCTGCGGACGCTGCTGCGGCGGCCGCGCCACGCCCTGCCGGCCACGCTCACGGTCGGCGAACTCAGCCTCGATCCGGCGCGGCGTGAAGCTCGCCTGCGCGGTGACCCGCTCGCTCTGAGCACCAAGGAGTTCGGCCTCCTCGAGCTGTTCATGCGCAACCCGGGCCGCGTGCTGAGCCGGGATCACATCCTCGACCACGCCTGGGATGACGAGTTCGACTCCTTCTCGAACATCGTCGACGTGTACGTCGGCCGGCTGCGGCGCAAGATCGATCCGCCCGCCGGGCCGAGCCGGCTCGAGGCGGTGCGCGGGGTCGGCTACGTGCTCCGCGACGGCGGGGGACCCCGTGTCTGAGAGCACTCGCCCCGACGTCTTTGCCCGCGCCCGCATGCGTCTGGCGCTACTGTTCGTCACACTGGTGATCGTGCTGGTCGTCGTCTCGAGCGTGTTCATGTACCTGACGGTGCGCAGCGACATCCAGGGCGCGGCCCGCGGGAGCTTCAAGGGCGGCGAGACCGAGCAGGAGTACGTGTCACGCAGGCTGGGCTCGCTGCGTTGGCAGCTGGTCGCGGTCGACGCGGTCATCGTCGTGCTCCTCGGTGTGGGCGGCCTGCTCTACGCGCGCAGCACGCTGCGGCCGATCCGCGAAAGCGTGGCGGCGCAGAAGCGCTTCGTCGCCGACGCCTCGCACGACTTGCGCACGCCGCTGGCGATCATGAAGGCCGACTTCGAGGTGGCCCTGCGCGACCCTGGCCTGGCCGAGGAGGCGCGCCCGGTGCTGGCGAGCGGGCTCGAAGAGGTCGACCGCATGTCGGGGATGGTCGGGGACCTGCTCACCCTGTCGCGCATCGACGCGCACACCGAACAGGTCGCGCGCCGGCCGCTGGACCTCGCGGCGCTGGCCCGTCAGACCGTGCAGGCTTTGGGCGGGCTGGCCGCCGCGAGCGAGGTGCGGCTGGCCTACGAGGCGGGCGGCGAGGACCGGGAGGCCGGAGTGGGCGGCGGCGAGGTCATCGTCGCCGGCGATGAGGGCCACCTGCGGCGGGCGCTCGCCAACGTCGTCCGGAACGCCGTCGAGCACTCGCCGCCGGGGTCGTCGGTCGCGGTCGCGGCGCGGAGCTCGGGGCAGACCGCCGAGCTGATCGTCACCGACCACGGCGAGGGCATCCCGCCCGAGGTGCTTGCGCACGTCTTCGACCGCTTCTACCGCGGCGACCCGGCGCGTTCACAGGCGCGCGGCGGCTCGGGACTGGGGTTGGCCATCGCGCGCTGGGCGTTGCGCGAGATGGGCGGCGATCTCAGCATCGAGAGCGCTCCCGGCAGCGGCACGCGCGTCACGCTGACAGTGGCTCGACGCCCTGCAGTGTGATCGGCAGGCCGCGCGTGGCGCGGATGACTCCCCGCACGTCGACGATGAAGGCGTGGTAGCCGGCCAGCTGGCTGATGCGCTCGAGCAGCTTGCCTCCCGACACGTAGAGCGCCGTCGCCAGGGCGTCGGCGAAGGTCAGGTCGAGGCCGACGACGGTCGCCGCCAACAGATCGTGCGCGGCCGTGCCGGTGTGCGGGTCGATGAGGTGGTCGCCGCGCTCGTACGATCCCGAGGTGGCGACCGCGCCGGGTCCGTCGAGCTCGGCGGTGAGCAGGATGCGGTCGGCGGCCAGCGGGTGGCGGATCCCGATCCGCCAGGGCTGGCCGGGCGCCGGCCGGCCGTAGGCGGCGATGTCGCCGCCGGCGTTGATCATCGCCGCCGGCACGCCGGCGCCGCGGAACTCGTCCAGGGCGCGCTCCGCCGCCCAGCCCTTGACGAGGCCGGTCGGGTCGACGCCGCCAGGCATGGCCCAGGGGTCGAACCAGCCGTCGGACGCGTCCCGCGCCCGACGGCACAGCTTGAACACATGCGCGACCTCCGGAGGCGCCTCGCTCAACTCGATCTCACCGCGGCGCAGGCGGCTCATCGGGCTGTCGGGCTTCCAGGTGCTGAACACGTCGTCGACCCAGCGGAGCTTGGCCTGCGCCCGCTCGAGTGCCGCGGCGGCCGCTGCGCCGGCCGCGGCCGCTTCCGCCTCAGTCGTCGTGCTCTGCTCCCTGAGGCTGAACGAGACTACCGTTCCCATTACTTGTTGCGAGGCTTGCATTGGGTCCTCCCTTGAGCTGGTCGAGCGCCGCCTGTAGCGACTTCGTGTAGGCCTGGCTCGTGTAGGTGGCGCCGGAGACGGCGTGGATGGGCCCGCCGTTGGCGGTCATCGTCTGCTGCTGAAGCTGCGGGATGACGCTGTTCGTGATCTGCTGCGACTGCGGCCCGTGCAGGTTTATCTTGGCCATGCCGACGCTGACGAGCTTGCCGTTCGCGGCGGTCAGCTTGACCTGGATGTCGCCGAGGCCGCCGGCCAGCGCCTGGTCGGTGCCGACCACCGTCTGGGCACCGGCTACTTTGGGGTTGCCTGTGGTCAGCCCGGCGGTCGTCGTCGACTGCGCGCCCAGCGAGTTCGGGCGAAAGCTGAGGACGAGGGCCAGGCCGGTGGCGGTGGCGGCGATGACGATTGCCGAGCGTTTCATGATCGTTCCTCCAGTTGCGTGCGGTTGCGGGCTCTTGCCTCAGAAGGCGAATGCTTCGTGGTGGATGTGCTTGTCGGGCACCCCCAGCGCGCGGACGGCGTCGATGAGGCCGCGGGTGAAGCCGCCCGGGCCGCAGACGTACACGTCGCGCTCGGCGACGTCGGGCACCAGCCGCTTGAGGGCCGGTGTGTCAAGCGGCGCCTGCGAGCGCGGGCCGACGACCTCATGCAGGGTTCCGCCGCGCTCGTCGACGAGCTGCGCGACCTCGTCGTGCAGCACCAGATCCTCGCGGCTGCGGCCGCGCAGGATGGTCACCACATCGACGTGGCGGGGCAGGTCGTCGAGCAGCGCCCTCACCGGCGTCGCGCCGACCCCGGCCGCGACCAGCAGGACGCGGTTGGTGTGACGCGCGTGGTGGGTGAAGGCCCCGTAAGGGCCCTCGATGGCCACGCGCGTCCCCGGCTCGAGCCGCGCCAGCGAGGCGCTGTGGTCGCCGAGGTTCTTGACCGTGATGCGCATCTGGTTCGCGGTCGGCAGCGCCGAGAGCGAGTACGGATGCGCCTGCCACCACATGCCGCGCTTGAGGAAGCGCCAGTGCAGGAACTGGCCGCCGGAGGCCTGCAGGCGGTCGAGGTGACGGCCGTGCATCGTCACCGAGACGATGCCGGGCGCTTCTTCCTCGACGGCGGCGACCCGCACGCGGTGGTGCAGGCTGCGGGCCAGCGGCAGGCCCCAGCGGTAGGTGAGCACTGCGCCGGCGGTGCTGAACCAGAGGGTCAGCCACCAGGCGCTGGCCAGCGGTCGGCCGACGAACGGCGCCCCGGTGAGGATCTGGTGCGGCACCGAGAGGGCGACGGCGAGGTACGTGTACAGGTGGACAGCCCACCAGGTCTCGTACTTCATCTTGCGGCGCACGTAGCGGTACGAGGTGGCGGCGGCCATGACGAGCAGGCCCAAGCCGGCCGCCGCCATCAGCATGCCGGGGAAGGTCATGACCATGAGGGAGAGCTCGTGGAGCGGACCGCTGCTCACCTGCTGCGCGTAGCCGGCCACGACCGCGACGACGTGCACGCCGATGAGGCCGAGCACCCAGGGTCCCAGGCGGCGGTGAGCGGCGACCAGGCGGTCCTGGCCGAGGGCGGCTTCGACCGCCGGGATGCGGGCGATCAGCAGCAGGGTGACCAGCAGCAGGTAGGTGCCGGCCATGGCCGTGACCCTGCCGATGGCGGTGAGCACGCCGCCGGGACCGGCGAGCACGCTCGCCGACTCGACCGGCACGACCAGAGCGACGCTGATGAAGAGGCCGACGGCGGCCAGGACGCCGAGGAGGCGCGCCCAGAGGCGGCTCGGCCGCGGGAGCGCAGCCGCCCGCGGCCGCGCCAGCCCGTGCTCGCGCCTCGATCTGCCTGCGATGCCGATGTTGACGTCGGCACCCGCGCCTTCGAACTCCGTGTCCACCACTCTCACGCTCCTTCGCGCGGCGGCCCATCGGCCTCCGCGCCCTCGTTTCTCTGCGGGTCCTGGCCGAGACTATTGCCGGCGTTGATGAACGCAGGATGAACGCGCTGGGGGCTCACGGTCGACCGCAGCGGCAACGCCAGGGCGGCCGGGCTCACGGAGGTCTCGGGCGAGGCCCGACGGCCCTACTGGGGGAGAGGCCGGCGCGCCGGCCGGCGCGCCGGCCTCCAGGAGGCGGACTACTCCGCGGGCGGTCATCGCTCCGGCTACTGCCAGAGCGCCGCCGCGGTTCACACCGGCGTGACCAGGTACTCGAACGCCCCCAGCGCCGCCTTGGCGCCCTCGCCGACCGAGATCACGATCCGCTTGTCGTGCACGTCGGTGCAGTCGCCGGCGGCGAAGACGCCGCGGACGCCGGTGCGGCAGTGGCTGTCGACGACGATCTCGACGAACTCGCCGGCGACGGGCAGCCGCTGCGTGGCGCCCGGCTCGCGGTCGAGCACCGTGAGGCCGTCGACCTGCTCGGCGCCGTGGATCTCGACCGGCTCGTGGCGCGGCAGCTGCGCGCCACAAGGTGCACGCTGCGCGCGACGACGTCCATCTCGAGGGCGGCCTCGAGGGCCGAGTTGCCGCCGCCGACGACGGCGATGTCGAGGCCCTTGAACAGCGGCCCGTCGCAGGTGCTGCAAGACGCGACGCCGCGGCCCGCGAGTTCCTTCTCACCCGAGATCCGCAGGTGCCGTTTCTGCACGCCGCTGGCGATGATCAGCGTGCGCGCCCGCACCTCGCGCAGCGACTCGAGGGCGAGGACCTTGGTGCGGTCGTCCACGCGCAGGTTCACGACTTGCTCGCCGATGAGCTACTCGATGCCGTACTGCGCCGCCTGGGCGAAGAACTTCTGCACCGGGTCGGGCCCGGTGATGAGCTCGTAGCCGGGGTAGTTGGCCACGTCGCGGGTGGTGCCGAGCTGCCCGCCGATGTCCGTGGCGACGACGATGGTGCTGAGGTTCTTGCGCGCCGCGTACATGGCGGCGGCGAGGCCCGCGGGCCCGCCGCCCACGATCGCCACGTCGCAGATCGTCTTGAGCTCGGTCGCCTCCCGGCCGACCCGCCGGTCGAGCTCACCCGTCGCGTTGAGCCGGGCGAGGTCGTCGTAGCCGCCGACGAGCTCGCCGCCGAGGAAGACCTCGGGCACGCTGCGGCGGCCCGATCGTTCCACCATCAACGGGCACCACTGCTTTGTGTACATGAGGATGTCGGGCTCGCCCATGGGTGCGCCTCCGCGTGCGCTCGTTGCTGCCCGGTAGCGTAACCGCCGTCGACGGTGGCAGACCTTGGGCGCCGGCCCAGATGCGCGCGAGTCCAAGCCATGCCGTCTCAGCTCATCACCGGAGGCGTCTTTGCGGTAGCGCACGGGGGCGGGGCGGGTGCAAGCCCGCCCCGCCCCCGTGCGCACACACCCGCGCCGGTGCACCCGGCGAGGGCGCCCGCGGCTGCGGGCTCGGGCTCAGAACCTCAGCGTCTCCAGTTCAGGCTCCTTGAGGATGTCCATGAGCGTCCAGAAGCGAGCCTCGCCGGAGGCGATGCGGAAGACCTCGGCGATGGGCTCGAGCTGCTTGCCGATGATCCCCTCGAGCGCCGCCCGCTCCTCGGACACCTTCTTGACGAGCTCAGCGTCGTCCACGAACTCGACGGCGCCGGTCAGGCGCATCATCTTTGCGTCGGGCAGCTCGGTGGCGCCGTTGTAGAAGCACACCTCGACCTTTGGGTTCTCGTGCAGCTGCCCACTGAAGCGCTTGGGCGACATCGTCATGAAGTAGAACCCGCGCGGGTCTGCGAACCACAGCAGGAGCGGTCTGACTCGGGGCTGTTCCCCATCCTCGGTCGCCACGTAGCAGATGGGGTTCTGCGAGGCGAATGTGACGCAGTCATCGAACTCCATGACGACCTCCTACCTGAGCGGCAGGCCGGGGATGCCCACGCGGAGAGCCCGGATGTCCGGTGACGTGCCGTCCTCGAAGCTGAAGTAGGCGCCGTTCTCGACGTAGAGCATGCGGAGCGTGCTCAGCGTCGTGCCGAACACCGGCGTGGTGGGGTAGTTGAGCCAGCCGGGATCGTCGGCGATCCGCCACAGGCCGGCGGCCGTAGACAGACGGTAGAGTCCGCCGCCCGGGCTCGCGCTGGTGGTGCCGGCGTTGGTCGCGACCCAGAGCCCGCCGAGCGCGTCGAAGGCGATGCCGTCGGCGGTCTTGAGCTCGGGCCGCTTGCAGATCACGCGGGGGGTGCCGGGAGAACCGTCGTCCCTCACGCGGATGCGCACTATGCGGCCGTGGTCGGCGACGCTCACGAAGAGCCGGTCACCGCGGAAGGCGATGCCGTTGGCGCCGATGCCCGTCATGGTCGGGTCGGACGTCGGGTCGCCCGGGGCGAGCAGGGCGTGCTTCAGCCAGGGGGCGGCCGGCGCAGCGACGCCGCTCCCGATGCGGGCACGCCACACGGCGCCCAGGCTGCTGTCGGCGATGTAGGCGCGGCCCTTGTGGATGGCGAGGCCGTTGGGCCAGCTCCCTGCCGGCAGCGTGACCACCTTGACCATGGAATTGCCGGAGCGGACGCGGTACACGCCGCACCCCACGGTCTGCGGGTCGCCGAAGTCGTAGGTGACGACGTAGACACGGTCGAGGCGGTCGACGGCGACGCCGAGGAGCATCCCGTTCGGGCTCAGGTCCATGGTCGCGACGAGCCTCTTGGCGCCGTTCGGCGCGACGCGCCAGACCTCGCCGATGTTGGAATCCGCGCGGGTCTCGTCGTAGTAGCCCCAGGTGGTGAGCGATACGAACAGCCGCCCGTGGCTGTCGGCGGCCATGCCCTCGGCGAAGGCGCCGTCGTCGCCGGCGGAGAACGCGGCCACGGTGCGGGGCTGCCAGACCGTCGTGCTCGCGCCGGCCGGCGCGGCCAGCGCGACGAGCGACAATCCCGCGAGAACGAGTGTGATGACAAGACGTTTCATGTGGCTCCCCCTTGCTGGTGTGTCCGCTGCCCCGCCGGACGATGCAGGCCGCGGGGCGTTGCGGCTCGGGTACAGTGTGGGGCGGAGGCGCCGCCACCGTCGTCATACCAACAGTGTGATTTCTGGAGGCGGCTAGCTCTGGTCGGGAGGCCGGAGCAGCCCGAGCTCACGGGCGCGCTCCACGGCGTCGGTGCGCGCGGTCACCCCGAGCTTGGCGTACAGGTGGCTCGTGTGCGTCTTGACCGTGTTGCCGCTGACGAACAGGCGAGCCGCGATCTGCGGGGCGCTGAGCTGCGTGGGCAGCAGGTCGAGGACGCGGCGCTCGGCCGCGGTGAGCGGATCGGCCATGCGGAGCTGCTCCACTGCCTGACGCAGCTGCGCGACGCGGCCGCGCAGCATGCCCGCGTCGCGATGCGCGCGTAGCTGCGCCTCCGCTCGGGCGGCCCAGCGATCGGCCTCATCAAGCTGACCGCGCTGCACGCAGATCTCGCCGAGGACCACGCAGATCAGCATGATCCGCCATGGGACCTGAGGCACCATGTGCGCGAGGTAGTGCTCGCAAGCTCGCACCTGCTCGTGCCAGTCAGGGTCGCCGCGCTGCGCCAGAACGCGCGCGTGCGCGAGCAGCATAGGCAGCGCCATGTACATCCCAGGTGAGACGTCCAATGTCATGCCGGGAGTGAGCTCCAGCGCCCGCCGGTCCAGCTCACGAGCGTCATCCCAGGATCCTTCGTCGGCGGCCATCAGCGAGAGGAAGGCCAGGGCGTAGGAGCGCGTGGCCGGATCGGCCGAGTCACGCAGCAGCTCATGGAACGCGTGGGAGGCACGGCGGGGAGCCCCATTGAGGTACGTGGCCACACCCAACACCCGCTGGCTCTCGACGGCATGGGCGAAGCTCGGGTGCTCGCAGGCAAGGCTGCTCTCGGCGTCCTCCAGCATCCCAGTCACGCCGTCGGGAGCGAGGAAGGCACGGAGGCCCAGCTGCCAGGCGCGCCACGAGCCCAGATCGTCCGGCATGCACTCGTCACCGACCGCGACACTGCACGCGGCGTGTCGCCAGCGCTCACCCTTCGATGGATCGCCGATGACGGTACCGTACAGCCACCCGGCCGCCATCGTGAGGGCAAGGTGTCGCGAGAGCTCCGCGTCGGTGAACGCGTCGAGCAGGCGGCGCGCGCTCTCGACCTGGCCGTGGTCGACGTACTCCTGGACAACCACGAAGGCCGGCCAGGCCGCCGCGGCGATGTCGCCGGCTGCTACCCAGTGTGGCACGGCGCGCCCGTCGTCACCGTGCCTGTGGTACCAGGCCGCCGCGCGTGCGTGAAGCACCGGCCCCTCGTCCGGCTCGCGCCGCTCGAGTTGCGCGGCCAGCAGCTCCGCGAAGAGGTGGTGATACCGATACCACTCGTCGCGGTCGTCCAGCGCCGTGACGAAGAGGTTCTCGCGTGCGAGGCGGTCGAGGAGCTGGGGCGCGTCGTCGGCCCCGGTCACGGCACGACACAGGCCGGGGCAGAGCTGGTCGACGATCGACGTGCGCAGGAGGAACTCCTGCAGCTCCGCGGGCTGGCGCTCGAGGACCTCTGCCGTGAGGTACGCGGCGATCACGTTGAGGTCGCCGCGCAGCTGAGGGAGCCACTCGTCCGCGGGCCGGCCTTCGCCCGCCAACAAGGCAAGGTAGAGGCCGGTGGCCCAGCCCTCGGTGAGCTCGAGCAGGCGGTCGAGCGCTTCGACGTCGGCCTCCGCGCCGTGCAGCCGCAGCAGCTCGCCGGCTTCGGCCCGGGTCAGGCGCAGGTCGTCGAGGCGCAGTTCGGCCAGGTGGCCGGCAGCGCGCAGGCGCGCGAGCCGCAGGGGCGCCTTGCTCCTGGTCCCCAAGGCCAGGCAGGCGCCCGGAGGGAGCTGCTCGAGCAAGAGCGCGAGGTAACGCCAGCACGCCTCGCTCTGCACCAGGTGCGCGTCGTCGAGCACGAGCAGGAACGGCTGAGCCGCCTCCAGCGCATCGCCCAATCGCGGAAGGATGAGCTCGTCGATGGGCGGCGACTGCATCTGCAGCAGGCTGGCGACTGAGGGGTCGACCGGGGCGACCCGGCTCAGCGCCGCGCTGAGGTAGGTGAGGAAGACGACGGGGTCGTTGTCGGCGGCGTCGAGCTGCAGCCACGACGCCGGTACCGGCACGGCATCGGCCCACTGCGCGAGGAGTGTGCTCTTGCCGTATCCCGCCGGCGCTATCACCACGACGAGAGACGCCGGCGAGCGGAGCAGCGCGCCGACGAGCGCCATGCGTTCGACCAGCTCGAGCTGAGTGCGCGCCGGCCGGAGTTTCGAGGCGCGCGGCTGGAACCTTCGGGCGGACTGCTCCAGTCCGCCCCGCCCCGCACGGTTCGTCTCTCGCGTGCCGTCCGCCATCCTCGTCCCCTCGCACGTGCCCGGCTGAGAGCATCGTAGCATGATGCCGAGCGCGGCTCGGACGCTCTGCCCGCCGGCGTTGCGCCGCCGATCGCCCGGGCGAGCTAGGGCTTGGCGATCCAGGTCGCGACGTACTCGGTGTCCTTGC
>Ga0209540_10002143_pt1 | contig 14191 bp, 8 predicted proteins | sample BarGraIncu01121A_FD_184501 | JGI IMG/M metagenome (GOLD analysis project Ga0209540, IMG submission 184501) | Arctic peat soil microbial communities from Barrow, Alaska - Barrow Graham LP Incubations 011-21A (SPAdes) (version 2) | ecosystem: Environmental > Terrestrial > Soil > Wetlands > Peat... | reverse complement strand
TCCTTGTCCCTTCAAATCCAAGTAGAAATATATAGATCCAAGGTTTTGAAAAGTCAGGTCTTCCGTAATAGCCCGGGATATAAATATTTTCTTTCAGTCCATCAGAGAATTGATAATTTTTATTACTGCCATTGTCATAATTTGCAGAGACATTTAAAAAATATAACGACGGACTCGGAAAAGAAAGTAATAATGGACGAAGAATCGCAATAGAATAAAGTAATGGAACCCCGGTAATTTCTATAAAGCATTTTGAAAGATTTGATGGGACTTCATTTAGGATAGTTTCAAGATTTGATTCATAGTTGAATATGTCAAGATCACCAAGTACTTTTGGCTTGTTTTGAGAAATAATTGTTAGATAATCTAAATTCTTCCTAAGGTTTTTTTCTTTGAACAAACATGAATCATTCTTAAAATCAACTAATAGAACATTTTCAATAGATTTTTCTCCAAGAACTTTTTGATATTCAAGAGTTCTTTCTTCTGACGAATTGAAAAAAATTGCATACTCAAAAGTGTCCTCCAATCTTATTGAAGAATCGCATAGCGCTTTGTAAACTTTAACCTTTAGTGCCTCAAGTTCTGATAGAAATTCCCAGTTATTCATTAGAAAATAGATTTGGATGTTGTTTCTGTCCAATCCGATCTGAATATATATTGTCTATTAAATTATTCGCTTCTAAATCATCCGATGTAAGCAATCTTAAAAATACAGATGGAGTTGGGAATGTGTAATAATATGAAAAAGGTGATCTAAATGGCAGACAGAAGCATGGTGTTAGCATAGGTGCTAGTGCTACCTTAATATTTGTATCAGATTCTCGCCTTGTTTTTATCGCTTCAAACATCCTTAGTCTATCAAGTATTTCTATTAGTTTTTCACTGTCTGTGGAATTTAGTTTTGACAAATCGATTAAGACTGATAAACATTCGGGTGATTTTCTTATTGATTCAGTGGATATAAATTTTTTAAAAAGTTTCCCAAGCCTATCGCACATGGTTCTACATGATATTTTAATTTCCCCACTAAATTGGTCATCTTCAATATTTTCATAAACATCTTGGGCTACTTCCTTAATTGAATTTGACTGAATATTATAATCAATAGGATACTTTTTATCATTTGATGAAATTGAATTGAAAATTGTTGGCCATATCTTATCACATATTCTTAAGAAATGCCTTGGACTTCCAGAGGAAACCATTTTAATAATATCAAATGAATAGTAGGTGAAACTTTCTTCTAGATTGAATTGGTTAATAGCTGAAAATACGGCACTTGTCCGATATTTATTATAGTATTTATGATTTATATTATCCTCATCCATATTTTGTTCTTTTATAAGAACTTTATTATATCTAGTATCAAATTTATTTTTGTCTATCCAATAATCAGATAATTTATCATATAAGTTATTGCCTTCAAAGTCATTGAGCAACTTCTTGACTTCAGGATTCGTACTTGTTAGAAGAATCTTTTTAAATACCTCTTCAATATTAAATGTTTGACCAAAGATTAGTTCTAATTTATTAGAGGTATCAAGGTTCTTACTATCTAACCTAATATTAAAAATTGCAGTAAAAAGTTCGTCTATATTAATATTGTCCTTTTTATTACTTGGATCTTCATCGTCATTTAACTTACTGATAAATAAATCGGTTGTACTAATTGATCTATTATTAGTATTAATCTTTATTCTATAATCCCCAGTGCATGTCAGTTTAATGGAAATCGGTTCTTCAGAACTTGAAATGAAAGAATTTACTACCTCCAGTTGCCAAGCATCCAATCGGTCAACATCATCTAATAAAAGGAAGTAGTTAACAGATTCTAAACTACTTAAATTTCTCTGTATCACTTTGCATACCTGCGCTATTACGCAAGAAGCTCCTGTATGTAAACAAAATCGGCTTGAAATATCTTCAAACCTAACAAGAGAATATACCTGTTGCCTTAGATCATGCATGGTGGTTTTCAATGCATTTCTAAGTGAGTTTAAAGAAAAGTCATATAACGAAGGTTTCATGCTAATACTGGGATAACATAAATGAATTACTTCATTTATTATATCTGTAATTTTATCATTGTCAGAATAATATTCAGTATGTTTTTGTGTTATTTCAAGTAAGGCTTTAATTATTTTTTCTATAAAAAAGTAATTTAAAAAAGTCGCGAATAAGATTTGAGAATTTATTTCATTCTCATCGTTTCTTTTTGTATCATCATACCTTTTTAACCATCGATTCCATAATGCTTTTTCTATCTCTTCACACCTAAAATATATACCTATAAAATTAGGTAGAGAAGTGAAGAAAGGCTTCAGTTCGTCTGAGGGTACAATTCTGGTTTTATTAAGCCATCTTGTTTCATAATTTAAAATTGTCAATATTGTTGTTTTGCCAGTGCCTCTTGTACCTTCAATAACACAATTATTTAATGAGGACCAGGTCCTATAATCTTTATAATTTACATATAAAGCAGTCTTTGGGCTTTCTTTCTCCCTTCTTTTTTCAGTAAATGGACTAACTGGAACACTATTAGTATTAAACATGATTTAAAAGTTTTTCTTTGAAATTATCCATTCCAAAAAATTATCATTTTCATTCTTGTTAATGTATAAATATATCGATTCTTGCTTCAGAATGAACATTAACAATGAGTCTTCATCTACCTCATTTAAATTTTTGAGAAGATCTTTGAATACTATACTCTTTTTTAAGTTAATAATTGAACTCCAAATTTTAGCTTCATCTTTTTCAAATCCCTTTTCAAAAATACTATGGCTATGGTTAGTAGTAAATCCAGCACCACCACTTCTAGTTACTCTGTGGACTTTAGTTATAATATGTTTGTTGCTTTTTGTATAATAGAACTCATAAATATTTGCTCTTGAGTGTGGAGAATCATTAAGAGCGCCACAACCAATTGAAGATACATAATTCCCATTCCCATTCGGAAAATAGGAAAGAATATCATAATCAAAATGAGTATGACCATGTAATATAAATGATTTCTTACTAGTTGATAATAATGATGTTAAAATTTTACCGCTATCAACAAGGTTACTATAAGGTCTTATTTCTATTGAATTAGTTGGTACTGGATTATGATGCATAAGAATAATAGCACTGTCAGATTCATGATTCCCAATAAATTCAAGCATATCCCTGAGTTGGTCTTTCCCAATAGCAGGAATATCTAAAAAATCATTCAGATATTGCTGCCCAAGTTTTTCAAATTCCTTAACTATTCCTTTACGATCCTTTGCAGGAATTTTATTAATTATTTTTTTATATTTATTGGAGTACTCTGATTTTGATGTTCCTCCAAGACACGAATTAATAGAGATTATAGGGATCTCTTTTATTTCTGTTTTGAAAATCTTATCATAACAACTATAATTTCTGATACCGTTACTTTTCAGAAGTTTTTCATAATTGTCAAATTCAGTATTTTTTTTAGTTCTTTGAAGATCATGATTGCCAGGACATAAGATTAAGTTATCAGGAGTTAGGTGCAAATTGGAACATAAAGTAACTAAAAACTCAATGCCTACCTCAGTATTTTTTGATAATGCTTTTTCTCCAAGATCCCCTGTGCTTACGATAGAATCAAATTTTGTATGATTATTAATCCTTTGCCAATTTATAACACATTCAAAGAATTCATAAGTCCACTTTGTATTTAATTTACTTACTAAGTTAGGCGGTAACGTTTTATCCTTGGGATCCGTTGAATTTCTATATTTCGAAGGTTCTGCCCCAAAATGGAAATCAGTTACATGTAAAAGTCTAATACTTTTCATTTACATAATGATTTAAAAATCTAATTTCACTTTCCTTAGTTAAATTTATTGAGGGGAAAGAGTATATAGTTTGATTTGACAATAAATTTAATACTTCCATTCTAACTTTTTCCTCCATGTTTTGCAAGTCATTCTTCCATTGCATGATATCCTGTTTTCGTTTATTCCTGTTTACAATATATTTTTCCGGCATTTGAATAATCTGAAGGAATTCATTTGTATCTTTTCCAAATGCTTTTTGAAAATACTCATAATCTACGGGAACAATACCATGACATCCATTTATGATACATTGAACTCCTCGAATCATTCTTCTTTTCCAGTTTATTCCAACATACTTCCTATCAGTTTGATCATTGGGAATGTACTTCATTGGGAATGACATAATTCTACATTTATATTCACTGTTTAATCTTACAGAGATTCTTAGGCGTTCATAGAAATCTTGAGGAGTATCTTTATAATTATAAAGTACATAAACGGATATATTTTTAATGCCTCGTTCGATAACACTCATAATTCTGTCGATAAAGACATCTTTCATTGAAATATCATCAAAAGCAAACCGAATAGGCTTTATATTTATTGTATTCAATAAATCAATAATCCTGTTATCTAATAATCTTAGATCCAGTCCTTGATTAAAGTCACATGATCGCATTTTTCGGCTTCCTTCTACTCTTTTTGTGAAACCTGCTTCTTTTAAATCAAAAACAATAGCATCTACTTTCCTAGATTGCAATGTATTATCATCAAAAAACAAAATATTATCCTTTATACCAAAATTTTGATCAATGTATTTAATTAAAGGCAATATTGGTAACTTTTCAATATACCCTTCACAGATTTTCTTTACATCACAAAAACTACAATTACGCTTGCATCCTTTGGTTGCTCTGAGTAAGTAATTTCCCTTTAAAATCTTATTAAATGGCAATTCTTGATTGTAAAAAATAGAATAATCAGGAGGTAATACATCGATCCCATATCTATTAATATCCTCAATATACAATGATAAAAACTTATCTTCTTTTATCTTTTCAAAAATTGGCATAATATTTCCACGTAAAGATCCGATATTCGGTTTTATGCCAAATTCCTTTTCATATAAATCTGGATTAATTGATGCGTGAATTCCTCCAATCAAAATCTCTGCGTCATAGTTAGTCTGATAAAAATGAATTAATTCTTTAGTTTTTCTCCAATGAAAACTAAATCGAGTGGTAATATATATTTTAGCAAAATAATTTTTATTATGTCTTAAAAGTTCTCGAGAGTATGTTACATAATCCCCATTCAGTTTATGATATGTTGAAATTTTCATCAACCCAAGTGGCGGATACTTGTCTTTATAATTAGCTTCAGTGAGAAGTATATAATCATTCATAATACAATTACCTTAAAATCATAAGAATACAATATGGTATTTATTAACCTAATTCTTTTATTTTATTTTTTATTTCTCCCCAATTCATTACGCGAATCACATTCCCAGGTAATTCTTGTGGAAAGTTATCTTTAGTGTTATACGGCTGATCAATTAGAAAAACAAATTCACAGTTTGAACATAACTTTATTGCGTTTTCAGGAGTATCTTCGACAAAATATCTATACGGTTTTTTATTTGTATAGTAAAACCTGTTTTTAAATTGACTTTTTGAAATTCCAAACAATAATCCAAATATTGAAAAACTTCGTTTAGATGTGTCAATGCTTGATTTCTCGATATAAATATTATTATAAGGTATTTCAGCCTTTTTTAGCCATTCTTTTGTAATTTTTGCTAAGGATTTTCCTTCCCAAGCCCGATCTACAAGTTCCCTTTTTGAAGATCCATACGTATATTGAGGCCAAGGCCTATAACTATGAATATTGATTTTATAGCCAAAAGTATTCTTAAGTTCTTTTATAACCTTCCCAACATCTGAACTTATTAGTAATTGCTTTCCCCAATATTCTGGATCATTAAATACATCAAATTCGTCATCATTTGATATATTTTTCTCTTTAATCTGGCTTACAGGAATCTTTATAATTTCTTCAGGTTCTAGTTTCTTTTTATCAGGAATCTTTTCAATATCGCCAAATTGATTCTTCATATTTTTCATGTGAAGCAAGCAAAACATTTCTCTATGTCTATTTAAAACTCCATCAATATCAATTCCAATTATCCGGCTTTTCATATATTGAATCTTACGGTAATTTGAAATGAAGTTATAATACCAAACATGGGAAAAAAACAACACAAGAAACGATAAAAAAATATACCAAATATTATAATCTTTAATTATGACCTTAATGCCTAAATAATTGACAAAAAAATCATCGCCTACACTCGCAATAATTCTTGTACCTAATGCAAAATAAATCGAATTAATTAGTGCAACAGCATAAACAAGAATGCCAAATGTGTGAAAGTCATTATACTTAGGCTGATTTGTTTGTTTCGGTAAAACTCTATATTGATCTTCATAGTCAATCTTATTTAAAAAGAAGTATTTTCTTATCCCATTTATTGTCCTTGCATAAAGAATACTATCCAACCTTAAACTAATCAAATAGAAACTAGATAGCATTCCAATAATTGCAATGAATATTAAGAACGAGCCGACAAATACATTTTTTATTGTATCATCACCATTCAGAAATTCATCTAGGAAACCATTTTTATTCCCGAACCAAACAAAGATTAAAGCAGGCGCAGAAGCAATTAGCAAAAAATATCTAAAGAATATACCTATTTGCTTATTCGTCTCAAAATGAGCATTTGAGATATTTTTGTATTCCTCAATTTGAAATTCGTCTAGTCCTTTATTCATTTGCTAAGTTTAGCAATTCCATTCACAAGAGTAAAATTACAATTAATGTTCTGAATAACATACGATGCTTTTAATTTGATTCTGACTTCACAATTCATAATAAAGTTAAATAAAATAATTTGGTTGTTAGAAACAATTCCATATTAAAATAATGGTAAGGCCCTTTTGTAGCTTCTGGTTTAAAGTTGTAAGTGCGACTAGCAGATGTGACTTTGGAAAAACCAGTGTCATTGACAACCATTGGCTAGAGTAAATTGACCATTCTTAACCTAAGTTAAGCGTTTATTTTTAAATAATTATGTTAACTTTAGTCTAACCTGCCAAGGATGGTCAAGATGTTCGACATTTACACATTAATTGTAGATCTCTATAATATTAAAGATCTCCCCGGATAATTCAATTTGAAAATTATCTCCTTCAATCTTACCCATCATCGCTAATGCTAGAGGTGCTTTAACAAAAACAGGTTGGATGCTATCATGTCTTATTTTTAGTTGTTGGTCATCTACAATTTTGATTGTAACTTCTTTAGAAGTCTTTAAGTTTGATATTTTGACTTTAGAATTTAACTTCACTTCATTTAAGGAAATGAAAATAGGGGTAACAATGCTATCCAGTAAATTCTTATTTCTTACACTTTTGATGTTCGATTCGGAATCATTTGAATCAATGTCACTAATAAACTTTAGAATTTTTGATAATTCTCTCTTAGGATTTACCCACCAATTAGATGACCAAACTCTAATGAATTTAAGACCGTAATTCTCCAGTTGTTTCTGTCGAAATGTATCCCATAAATATGCTTCTGAACTTGAATGGTAGGCCGCTCCATCGCATTCTATCGCAATAACTGGTTTCTCCCTATATTTGGATTTAATTGCAATATCAATTCTAAAGCCACCGCACTGGTATTGCAGAACTACTCGATTGGCTGGGAATCCGGAGCCTATTAAATAATCAACAACTTCCTGCTCAAAAGGTGATTCAGTCCCAATAATTGGTTCGCCTGATTTGACTTTTAGAGAAGATTTTTCAGTAAGTAGTGACAAAATGTACTCGACAGACTCCCAATTTGAAGATTCAATTGCTTTAGCATAAGCCAGATATGCATACAAAATCCCTCTTCCAATATTCCCTAAATTCTGAATATATTCTTTGTAACCTGCGATCTTTTCCTCAGGGAAAGAGCTGCAAACATAAATTTTATATTTTGCTCTTGTAATTATTACATTTAACAATCTATGTCCTTTTGTACCAACATTAAGTGGCCCGAACTTTTCAGAAAAGTAGCCATCCTTATTTTTCCCAAAGGTTGTTGAAATAATTATTATATCTCTTTCATCACCTTGGATGTTTTCAAGGTTTTTGATAAACATTCCGTTCTCATAAAATGCATCAATCTTGGATGAAAATCCTTGATCTGCATTGGCTTCTCTATTTATTTCATCTATTATAAGATTTCTTTGGTGTAAGTTAAAGGTAGCAATCCCAATGGAAGGGTAATTTCCATGCTCATCCTTAAGAATATTTGTCTTGAGAATATTAATGATTTGCTTGGCTTCTATTTCATTTACTTGATTATTATATATTCCGTTAACTTGAATAAACCTAATTGGTTTATAATCTATCATTTCCGGAAGAGGATTTAATTTTTTTCCATAAAATGCTGCATTTGAAAAGTCAATGAGTAATGGATGACGTGAGCGATAATGAATTTGCAAATCAGCATCAAGGTAGTTTAGTTCTGATGCAAAGTCTAATAGTGATTCCTGATATGCAAGATTGACTATTGCATCATCGAATTGTCTTTTGGTTTGCTCTTCTGTTAATTCGTTATCCTCATCGGATTCTGAATCTATATAAAATTCGTTAGATTGGAAATAGGATGAAGGGGGCATTTGATGTTCATCTCCTGATATTATTTTTATTTTCCCTCTAATGAGTGCACAAAAAGTATCTTCAATTCTTAACTGGCTTGCTTCATCAAAAATTACAATATCAAAAAGGTTTTCTTTTAGCGGGAAAATAGAGCTACAAACAGATGGGTTGACCATAACGACGGGGAAAATATCGGTAAAAAGTTCAAAATCCTGAAAGATTATTTGCCTTAAAGTTTGTTTACGGCCGGCACTATTCCTTTTAGAAAAAAGTTGTTTTGCATTGATTAAATTAGCGTTATTAAATCGATATATTGATTCAATTCTTTTTGATTGCCAATTAGAAAGAATCTTTTTAATAGACTGTGTTTTAAGAGTATCTGTGTTTTTTGAGACATTTTCCAATAAGGATTCTACTCCACTTATATTTTGACTATTATATTTATTAAGAATTTTGTTAAAATACCAGCTATCAAATAAGAGTTCCCCAATTTTAATATCAGTTTGGATAATTGCATCAACTACCGCTAAAGCTTTTGCATCAAGACTTGTGTAATAAGCTTTCCATTCCATAAAGTCATGGATAGAATCTAACTCAGATTGAATCTCAGCCAATTTTTTGAGAACTAGGTTTAAGGTTTCAACAATTGATTTTACTGTAGCAGGAGCAATTAAATATCTAAATTTGAAAAGGTTCTTTGTCTTATGATTAGTCAATAAGTTGTTATAGGCAACTTGAAATTCCTTCTGAGCAATAGCAACCTTTTCAAATTTTTGTATGCAATTAATCTCGAATTTAGATACTTTTTCAGTAATGAAGGAATTTAATGAAGCGAACCAGGAATCTGCTGTTTCTTCAAATGAATGGATTTCATTAAAAATTGTAACTAATTTCTCTAGATTTTTATCACTGAAATTCAGGGGAACCAAATATTGATATATCCTTATTTCGTTTTTAATTTCCCTAAATAATTGAACGTATGTTCTCTTATCAATTAAAATTTCTTTATTGAGAGAGCTAAAAAGCGAGACCAATGTCAACAGGGAGTTTGATAGCCAAAAATTTCTTTCAAACAACCACTTATCACTATGTTTTGTGTATAAGTTAGTTAATAATTGAATTTTGCTCTTTATATTTTTAAAGTGATTTGTACAATCAGCAGATAGTTCATTTTCATATTCAGAAAGAAGTTTTGCTGCTATTTCAGAAATATTCTGGTGAGTTTTAAGGTTATCAATTAAGGTATCGTTAAGATTTTCAAAGACAGAAGTAATATCTAATTCCCTTATAGTTTCAAAGACAACATATTCAAGGGCACTCTTACTGGGATTATATTTATCGAAAAAATATGAAAGCTTCGATATCCTCTTCGTCAATTCAGTATATTCCTGATAATCTAGTGAAAACAAATCTTTGTTGATTTTTTTATCAAAATCAGATGTATTAAGATTCTTACTGCTATGTAAAAATCGTCCGACTAAATTAGTCCAGTTATCGTTGTTAAATATCTGCTCATTTAGACTGGCGTGGAAATTAAGGATCTCATTTCTTATTTCTTTTGTATCATTTATTAGTTTCGAAAATTCAGGCTCATTAAATTTATAATCTTTGTATCGATACATAGTTTTATTTATGTCATCGATGGTTTCTCGAGCAGTATCAACAATAATTCGTCTGTCTTTTGATGTATCTTCGATAAGTGCTATTAACTTTTCAACTCCTAATTTATTGAGATTCTTTGAGATCACTTCTAATGCAGTTCTTTTTTCACAAACTATCAAGCATTTAGAATGATTAGCCAGGGCATTTGTTATTATTGCTGTGAGAGACTGACTCTTACCGGTTCCTGGAGGTCCATGAATTATTATTTTATTTTTTTCAGAAAGACAATTTAGTATACTCTGTTGAGAGGGATCGGTATCTATTGCTGGGAATGGATTTATTTTAAAATTTTCATTTATCAAATTTGATTCATCAATATTTGTATCTCTTTCAATTACGAGATTGTAATCCTCAATTATGCTTTGTTTTTGATTAATAAATAAACCCAAAATACCTGCATTAACTACTTTTGGGATTCTATTTATTAACTCTTCTTGGTCGGAAAAACTATCACATTTTTGATAGGTACCCAAACTGTTTTGAATTTCTGATATCCCTAATTTTGAACCGAAGTGATTAAGAAAGTCTGAAATAATCTCATTTATTTCATTATTATCAAGAATGAAATCTTCAAGAAATTCCTTTCTAATTTTTGATAATTTAACACCTTCATCTTTTTCTATATGAGATATTAGGACATCATTAAAATAAATTGGAAAGTCTTCTTCTCTCTTTATTGTCCACTTATTGATGTGTTTTCTATCTTCTTCAATCTCAAGCGCCCAGATAATCAAGGGAGCCTTAATTATGTTTTTAGGATCCTTACTGTCTCTTTTATAAATGATGGGATACCCAAATCCGAATGGTTTTAACCCATTTTCTTGAAAAAAATCATTATTTTGTTTACAAATGCTTTTCAATCTCCTAATTGAGACAGTTAACTTTTTAGCAATTTTTTCGTCTATTTCGTTTATGTCAAAATTATCCTCAAAACTTATGTCAATCTTGAAGGTTTTCTTTGTAAGCAGCTTGTTAAGGAAGGATTTAGAAAAAGCCTTTTCTATTAAATCGATATCTAGAAAGTCAATTCTTGTAGCAGATCTCCCGGGGAGCGCATTTAAATGAATTGATTTTTTATTACCTCTTGATAATTTCTCTCGGAGAATCTCAAGAAATTTTTTATTATGGATTAATTTCTCTTCCACTGATTAACTTAGAATTCTTAAAGTTACAGAATAGTTGTCATATAGGAGTCCCTGGTTGGCAAAAAAGCACCGAGTTTGATAGTCGAACGGGGCCGGCTTTTACAGTCAGGAACTTAAGCATCTTCGTATGGTAGCAAATAAACGGGAAATATAGCCTTAGTTACAAACTAAACTTTGTTTAATTCTTCCAACAGAAGATACACGCTGGTCGATGGGTTAGTATATAATGTATATTTTTTTGAACGTGCTATAGCTTTCTCTTCTCCTGTTGTCAATTCCTGTCTGAGCTTTCCACAAATATATCCTTTCCTATAATCCGTACAAATCCTTTCAAGTTTCTCAACACATTGTTGCGAAGTTACTTCAGCTGTATGATTGCTTGTGTGAAGAATATACCATAGCTCAAAACATGGATTGGAAACAAGCAATATGGCATCCTTTATAAATTGAAGTTTACCAAGCATCCCTGGAGTATCAATATCGTACAAAAGGAAAAGTTTATCCTTTGCAGGATCTGTCGTGGGTCTTAAATTCCGATTAACATACTGCTGATTAATTTTGTTCTTAGCAACCTTAGCTTTTATTTGAATAGAAATCCGACGAGAGCTTCTAATAAAACTAATATAGGCTTCCTCCGATTCTCCCTCACAAAAAACATAGAAGGTTGGCTTAATTTCCTTCCCCTTGGAATATCTCGGACGTTTAGCCATTGATCAGAGATTTTAAATTAGCTATGGAATCATCAATAAACGGAATGGCATCAAATCTACCTTGCAGGTAAGCCTTTTCTACATCCATTGTCTCCCTAAAATCCTTATAATCGAAGAGAGAGTACAAGTCAGTAGAACCAGTGGAAGTTTTGTTTACAAAATATATTTGGTCTTTCCGGATTTTATCTAGATCCAGAAGTTTCGTATTATGGGTCGAAAAGATGAGTTGTGCTGATCCACTGCTATAGAATAATTTTATGATGAATTCCACTATGCTAGTATGCAAACTTGATTCTATCTCATCAATCAACAATATCTTGTTATTTCTAACTATATCGAATAAAGAAAGAAGTATTAGAAATAAACCTTTAGTTCCTTCTGATTCTTCTGAAATAAAGTCAAAAGGAATACTAGGCGATGCTTTATGGTAGGAGGTAATTTGAATCATTTCCTTTTGCTCATCAGAAACAGTGGCAGTTGATGATGGAAAGGAAACATTTACACTTTTAAAGGGTACAGCCTTCCTCTTGGTCTTAATATCTATAATATCACTGTCAGCTATCTGAAGCGCTGCTATAAGCATTTTGTGATTTTCTTTGATGAGCGACTCGATATTTGGGGCATTGAATCCTGTATACCCTAACAAGAATTGCTCACCAAAAAAATTAAAAATCTCTTTCCCGAGTTCCCGGTCCATCTGGCTGGCTCTTGAGATATAGAGAGTCTTATCAGAAGTATTCTCAGCTACATCCATCGGTCTTTTAATACCACTACCAAATGAGTATTTATCTTTCTTTTCACCCTTGATACTCTCATCCCTTGTGAATACTTTTGCTCTTCTTTTATTGGGATAGTAAAATAGACTTTCAGTCATTATTTTAGTTCTGGTAAGTGAATAGGAGTACTCATATTCTATACCATTTATGACAAACATTATCTGGAATGAGCTCGGCTTTTCAGGAAAACCTTCAAACTTGAATGGTGTAAATAAAAAGATCACATTCTCATTGTTGAGATGTGACTGATTAACCATACTGCAGCAGAAACGAATTGCTTTTATGATATTGCTTTTGCCAGAAGCATTAGCTCCATATAGGGCTACGGCTTTAAGAATTTTATCATCATCGTAAGTGAAAACATTGTTTTCAAGGTCTCTCACCTTCCTGGATTGGCTATTGCCTGCTCTCAGGTTAAGAACAATTTCATCCTTAATGGAGAAAAAGTTACTCAAATGAATTTCGAGAATCATTTCGGTGCGAATTATGTAAATATATTACAAATATAACACTTAAAATATAATACACAATTGTTTTACTTAATTTTACGTGCGGAATTTTACACTCTCTCTATTTCTAGTCGCTCAGTATAAGCTTTTATGGCACTTATATGGAAAAATCAGTGAGCTTGACAATAGTTTGGATGATTCGGGCAATTGTTCAACCAGGTTCAAATAATTTCGGTCCAACTAATTAGTCCAGTTGCGGAAATTTCACAGATCCCATTCCTTATGGACTTCTTGCCATTGCTTACTATTGTATTATAAACCCTAATTATTGGGGTTTATAGTCTATTAAAAAGTAATGCTAATATTTAAACAAAATTTATATTACTGAAAGGAATAGTCATTTAAATATAAAGAGAGAATCAAGCTCTTTTATTAATAAAAAAACTTGTTGGCTTAGCTAACAAAATTGGTCAGGGACCCAGGCTCTTACAGTTGTTGAAAAATTCGGGAAGGGCTGGTGGATCAGTTAAATAATACTTATTTTACGGTCAAAATGGTTAAGAATAACTATCAATGTATCTACTCGATAGTCTAATGTTCCCTTCTCGATCTGGCTGATCCGGGCCGGAGAAACCCCAGCCTTGAAAGCCAGTTCCTTCTGACTTATCCCTGAATTGTTGCGCAATACTTTAACCAGCTCCCCGATCCGGTACCTCTCCTGCTTAGTTAAGTTCGTATTAAAAATCCTTTGTGGCATTTTGTTATTTTTTAACATAAGAAGTATAGAAAGCACCCATTTTTCGCAGAAGCTTTGGTATTTCAGAAATATCTTCAGGGGGCTGGTCGATCCATTCTACCTTATCAAACGTCCCATCGACAAACAGGGCACGGAATTTTGGAGATTTTAAATGATGAACGATATCTTTTAAATCGCTGACCTTTT
>Ga0209540_10002142_pt1 | contig 14195 bp, 4 predicted proteins | sample BarGraIncu01121A_FD_184501 | JGI IMG/M metagenome (GOLD analysis project Ga0209540, IMG submission 184501) | Arctic peat soil microbial communities from Barrow, Alaska - Barrow Graham LP Incubations 011-21A (SPAdes) (version 2) | ecosystem: Environmental > Terrestrial > Soil > Wetlands > Peat... | reverse complement strand
CCGGTAATACCGGGTTAACACTCATCGTAACTGTATTCGAGGTGGAAGGACTGCTTGTGGCACAGGTAGCGTTCGATGTCAATTCACAAGTAATTTGATCATTGTTTGCCAAAGAGGCATCGGTATAGCTTGCGCTGTTTGTGCCGATATTCGTTCCATTCTTTTTCCACTGGTAAACAGGCGTTGTGCCTCCGTTAACCGGTGTGGCAGTAAAAGTGACTGAAGTACCTGCGCAGATTGTTCCCGATGGACTGGCGGCTATGCTCACACTTACCGGTAATACCGGGTTAACACTCATCGTAACTGTATTCGAGGTGGAAGGACTGCTTGTGGCACAGGTAGCGTTCGATGTCAATTCACAAGTAATTTGATCATTGTTTGCCAAAGAGGCATCGGTATATATTGGACTGTTTGTGCCTACAGGTGTTCCGTTCTTTTTCCACAGATAAACAGGTGTTGTACCTCCATTAACTGGTGTTGCAGTGAAGGTCACCGAAGTTCCGGTACAGATTGCTCCCGACGGACTGGCTGCTATGCTAATGCTGGCTGTGAGAGTTGAATTTACAGTCCAGCTTGCAACAACTGGTGTTGAGGATGTACAGCCAGATCCCGTAGCAGTTCTGTAAGTTCGGATATCGACTGAGGAATGAGTAAAAGTACTCACACTTAAACCTGAAGTGTAGAGAACCCATGAACCTCCATCAACACGGTATTGCAAAACATCTGCTATTGTTCCGGCTCCTCCTGTACCAGCAGTTGGAGTGGCTGATATTGTTGTTCCGGTACAAACAGCTCCAACGGCAGGATTTGAAATTAGAGTACCCGAAACAGGTACTGCATTTACATTCCAGCTTACAACAACAGGTGCTGAGTTTGTACAGCCTGATCCAGTTGCAGTCCTGTAAGTCCGAATTTCCACTAAGGAATGCCCGGAAGTGGTCAAAGGGGATCCTGAAGAATAGGTTGTCCATGAACCAGAACCTCCGTCGTAACGGTACTCCACAAAATCCGTAATTGTTCCGGACCCATCTGTCCCGGAAGTTGCCGTGGCTGATACAAATGCACCATCACAGACTGCTCCGGCGGCAGGAGTGGGGGTTAAGGTTCCCGAAACCGGTGCTGCACTAAAGGTCATATTAATCGTATTGGATGTCGCCGGATTACCTGATATACAAGTAGCAAGATTTGAAGTCAGCACACAGGTGATCGCATCTTCAGTTCCAGGGATATAAGAGTAGGTGTTACTGTCAATTCCAGCATTCACACCATTAACTTTCCACTGATATACAGGTGTTGTTCCACCATTTGAAGCTGTGGCAGTATAGGTGACCAAAGTACCAATACAAACGGGATTAGCTGAAGGAACAATACTCACACCAACCGCTGAATTCGGAGTAACAGTAACCGTTGCAGTACCTGAAATCGTATTTGAGCATGTCGGAGCTGATTGATAAGCAACACTTACCAAATTGTAGATAAAAGTTCCTGAAGCAGATGTTGGAGCAGCCAGAATTGCTGTAGTGCTTGCGCCAACATTAACTGTAGTATTTGTTCCACTATTAATATTATAAGTAATTGTAACTGGAAATGTCTGAGGATTAGTGAACGTTATGTTCGGAGCTGTTGCATTTTGGCATACTGTTATTGTTCCACTAATACTCGCTGTTGGGATTGGGCGAACTGTTATGGTCCGTTCGGCTATTGCATCGCAATTTGAAGGTGCCCCAATATTATTAGTTGTCAAACGCAAAGTTACTGAGCCACTATAATTTACATTTGGAGTATATGTAACATTTTGTGGATTTGCAGTTTGTAACAATGAACTTAAACTTCCTCCACCTGAAATGATTGACCATGCTGCAGTTGTTGCACCACCACCAAAACTTGCACCAGATAAGGTGATAGCAGCAGGTGTCGCTGATTGACAAGCGAGATCAGACCCTCCTGCATTGACCATTGGGCCGGTAACAGTTATTATAACCGGAGTAGTATAGATGGAATAACAAGTTGCTCCACCACTTACAGCAACTGTTCTTCTTTGATAGCTAGTTGTTGCAGCAAGTGCAGGAGGTGTATGGGTGGCTGCGGTAGCACCGGGAATGGTAATATAACTTCCACTGGCGTTAGTTTGCCATTCATAGGAGATGGTTCCTGTACCAGTACCGTCCGTTGTAGATGTTATAGCAGCAGGCGTGTATCCACGGCAAATCGCAGGAACATTTCCAATTGTACCTGCACCAGGAACAGCATTAACTGTTACAACGCCTGAAGCTACTGACGGGCAGGCTTGCTGAAAAACAATATCGTCCAAGGCAAAATCATTTCCATCTGCAGCCAAATTTTGATTTCGCAATTCTAATATGGCAGAAGTACTTGAACCGGAAGACCAGTTGAATAAAAACTTTTCCCAAGTGCAGTAAGTAGAACCTGCGGTATAAGGAGCTCCGATTTCAACATCATTTACATAAAGCTGAGATTTAGAAGGACTGGTTGGATGAACACTTTGAATCCAATAGGTAAACTGGTAGTCGGTATTTGGAATAACATTTACCGTTTGAGTCCAAATATTTTGAGAAGCGGCTGCACCGTTAACAACCATCATCAAAGTACCCGAAGGTGTATGATCACCACAAGGCCAAAAACTACCATGTACTGATTTTGGGTCTGCAACTATGGTATAAACTCCCTCAGGCTGAAGAGCAGCCGCACTTGGTGCAACGTAAGTATAACTACTATTAAAACCAATGTTACCTAATTCAAAATCACCATTGGCAATCAGGTTGATACCACTCAGGGCACTACCCGTTACCGTGTAAGTGCCTGCATTGGTAGAAGTAACATTATTGATAACCGGATTTGGATCGGAGGAATAGAAACCATTCGGACCGTTCCAGTACTGACTGGCAAGATTGGCTCCGATGCCTTTCAGTGTAATAATTGATCCGGTACAGTATGATCCTGCTCCTTCTACTGAAATGGTAGCAGGATCAATAATTGCAGCGACAACAGCAGTTCTTGGAGACGAAGTACAACCACCATTGGAGGCTTCGACATAGTAAGTTGCACTTGAGGAAAGGCTTAGAGTTTTATAGGCTGAGCCAGTGGCTAAGGGGATTCCAAATTGATCATACCAATATATAGTTCCGGAAGAAGCGTTAGCTCCTAAATCAATAGTTCCAGGACCACAGCGGCTTCCTGAAGAACCAATAATGGTAGGTGCAGGATTTACAGCAACGGTAGTATTTCCTGAACTATTGCTCCAGCACAAAGATGTGTTGTTTTGAGATCGTATATAATAAGTACCAGAAGATGCAACATTGTAAGTAATTCCTGAATTGGAAGTACTTGTTCCGCCAGCGCTGGTTTGCCAATACCAGGTTTCACCTCCAGGTGGAGTACCGGTGCGGGTCAAGGTTACCCCGAAACCAATACATTGCGGTGAATTTGAAGTCGGATTCCCGGGCGCTGCCGGTAAAGCATAAACGGTAAAAGAAGAACTGGTAGCCATTCCTGCTGATGTCGTAACACTAATAGTCCCCGTAGTTGCAGTCAGAGGAATGGTTGCTGTGATTTGGGTAGAATTATCTACCGTATAACTGGCTGATACCCCATAAAATTTAACTGCTGTTGCCCCGGTAAAATTAGTGCCTGTAATTTACGATTCCGGTAGCACCCTGACAACCAGTTGAAGGTGAAAGGGTGGTAATTGTTGGCGGTAAAGCTGCTCTAAGCGCGATTAAAATCCCGCCACTGCGCTGATTAGCAGATAGGGTTGCAGCCCCTGCACCCGTGGCTCCTGCCCCAACCTTTGTAGCCCATGCTGCACCAACAGAAGCGTTTGTACTCTGATTATCGTAAAGTTCGGTCAGTGCACCCGGTGAAGTAGTGGTCCAACCACTCCATGTAGATATAGAATTAGCTGCCATTCCAAACATGATAATAGCTGCATTTGCAGTTGCGCTTGTTATGGAAGTTGCTGCAACGGCCGTTTGACTAACTTGCACAGAAATAGTACCGGTAGCAACATCAAAAGTATTTGTCCCATCAACCCCTGAAAAAGCAACAATGGCTCCGGATGAGCTATTTGTTCCTGTACCTAAAGCAAATGTAAAATTTGTTCCTTCTGTCCCATTAGCCACCCTATATAAAACAGCACCATAGCGCAGGGTAGTTCCGGCAAGACTTCTGCCATCAATTAAAGACCAGCCAGTAAGAGCTGGTGCAGTAGTATTATTTCCAACTTGGGCAATATTTACAATCATCACATCACCAGCAACAACTCCTGTAGGTTTATTAATAACCAGAGATGTAGTTGTACTCGTTCCTGTTGTTGCAGTTCCCCGAAGGGCAATTGCTGCCCAGACAGTATTGCTAACTCCCAGCAAAATAGCAACAAAGACTATAAAAGTGGATATATATTTAGAAAGATGTAAATGTCGTTTCATAGGCTCGGAGTAATTGTAATTGTGTGACCAAAAATGCAATTATTCAAAGCCCGACTACATGAAAGCAGGCATATCAAAGAATGAAACAAAGTCCTATAGGATATTGAAGTTTCGTTAATAGCTCGACACACAACCTGACACTCCCGCCAAATCATCCAAACCGCCCATCTCTCAGAAAAAAAAGTACTCAGGTAAACCTTCATTCTTTCACAAAGTATATCTTCTCAATTTTAAAAGTAGTTTTGTACATGGAATCTAAAAGAACCAATTATCAAAATGTGTATTAGAGATAGCAAAACAATGATTTCAATGATCAATTGGCAATTTGAATTAACAAGGAGAGTAGTTTGAAATGTTCAATTTGTGTTTGTTGACATATTGTACAAATTGTGAACAGAATACTTTAAATCCACTGGATTACAATGGACTGGTAAATATTTGCGTCCAATACTTCTCACTGCTTCAAGGTAGGTGTATAAAGATATTACCAACATGCTCAACTATTGTCCTTTAAAATTTTTTTACACAAAGAGTGTATAAAAATCTCAAATTCTAATTATTAATGTATTTTTGTTTTCGCGATACCTTATACAACCGAAACAAAAATAATTGGTACAGGGATGTGGATATAGATAACTACAACTGATTTAAGCTTGTAAATTCATGGAAAAAATTTTAATTATCGACGATAATAAGTTGATTTTAAGAACATTAAAAGGAACTCTTACCAAGGTCGGATATATAATTATTGAGGCAGAGGATGGTGAAGCTGGGTTGCTTCTTGTACGTACCGAACACCCTGATCTTGTAATTACCGATTTCCAGATGCCCGGGATTGACGGACTTGAAGTACTTTCGAAAATACGTAAATTGTATATTTCGCTTCCGGTAATTCTACTTACCGGTTTTGGTGATGTTGTTCTGACTATTAAATCAATTCAGCTTGGCGCCTTTGATTTTCTTGAAAAACCCATTGATCCTGAACAACTTAAATCAACGATTAAACTTGCCCTAAATTCTGTCAAAGTCAGTAATAGTCTTAACGAGGTGCTTCATGTTGATTCGTCCAGCGAGCACATGCTTGAAGACAATATTCTCGTTGGGAAAACACCTCAGATGAAAGAGATCTTCAAAAATATTGGTCGGATTTCGTTGAGCAAAGTGAACGTTCTCATCCAGGGAGAAACTGGCACAGGTAAAGAATTGATTGCAAGACTGGTACATTATTTTGGAATTACAAGCAATCAACCTTTGGTGGTTGTGAATTGTAGCGCCCTTACAGAATCACTTCTCGAGAGTGAGCTTTTTGGTCATGTGAAAGGATCATTTACCGGTTCAGTGCGTGATAAAAAAGGTAAGTTTGAATTGGCCGGTGAAGGAACAATCCTTTTGGATGAAATTTCTGAAATTTCACTCAATACACAAGTGAAGTTGTTAAGGGTTATTCAGGAATTGGAGTTTGAACGAGTTGGTGGTGAGGAAGTTATTCCGATGAAGGCTCGCATTATTACTGCAACTAACCGTAATCTTGAAACATTGATCAAGGAAGGGAAATTCAGGGAAGACCTATATTACAGATTGAAAGTTTTTACTATTGACCTTCCTCCACTGCGGGAAAGAAAAGAAGATATCCGGGATCTTGTAATCCATTTTCTGTATAAATTAAATAAGAGGTTCAACAGGAACGTTGTGAAGATTGGCGATGGTGTGATAGAGATGTTGAAGGCCCACGATTGGCTTGGAAATGTTCGCGAACTTGAGAACACTATCTTACAGGCAATTGTGATGTCAAAAAGCGACGTACTCGAAAAAGAGAATATCACACTTAATTTCAGGCAACAAAAGGATGGCGTTCAAGTTCACCAAGAAATTCCACAATTCCGTTCTCTGGCCGAAATTGAGAAATACCATATCAAAAGAATTCTCGATGAGGTTAAATGGAATAAGCTGGAAGCTTCGCGAATTCTTGAAATAACCCGACCTACTCTTAATGCCAAGATTGAAAAATATAATCTTGTGCAGTAAGCTCTTGATTTGAGAATACCTTATGTGTCAATCTTTCATTTCGTATTGTTGAATGGCAAATCTTCTCTTCGTGACTTATACGAAGAGATAAAACATTCCTTCCATCCACTTTTTTTAATCATAATCATAAGTTGTCGGGCATCAGAAAGACTAGTGAAGGATTGGCTAAAGTAATGGTAAAGACCATCTTTCTCCAATTTTTCAGTTACCATTAACCCAGTCACGTCATTCTTTAACTGATTAAAATAATTCTTATCCTTTATTTTATTGCGTAAAGCAAATAGCTGTATATTATATAGTGTAGTGCCTTGAGTAAACACAATAGTATCCTTGGCTACCGGAACCTGCTCTTTGAAGGAAGACTTCGGTTGAGGTTGGGTGTTCACTGGTTTTTCAATTGGCGTTACTTTTTGTTGCTTTTTCGGCTCAATCTGGTTTGTTGGTTGAGATTTCTTTTCTTCATTTTTCGGAATTTCATTTTTCGGTTCCGGTGATATTACTTTTTTATTCAAGGATTCATTCTGCTCCTTTCTCAACACAAATTCAAGCCCGTCGAACACATCGCCATCAATACCAGCCTTGATAGTAAACGGAATTGATAAAGGTGAAGAAGTCATGTGTATTTTATTCAACTGAGTCGTGTCAACCATTGCCACATATTCGCCAGGCACCAATCCAAGGTAACTGAAATAGCCATCTGCGCCATCTGCTTCAGTAAGTGTGTGTGCTGCAAGGCTCGAATCGCTACGGTAAAAATTCACGATAATACGCCCCTGCCCTTTCTGATCATTGCCCTCGCCGAGGTAAACTGTTCCTGCTCCTTCCCCAAATACCGAAATCGGAACCTCAATCAATTTAAACATGTTAGGATCGACAGTGACACTGATTGTCTTTTTCCGCATCTGCCATGCGATATTATCGAAATTGGTTCCGTCGAAAGTTACTAGATACCTGGAATATGGTTCCAGATCAAACACCCTGATAGTAGTATCCTTTTCATTGAATTCAATCTTTCCGCCATTAATGTGAAGGTTTAGCCCGCTGGCTTTGGGCTCGTTTGGTTCATGCCTGCCATTGCAATTCAGATCGAGGAAAGGTAATAATGTAAGGCCACCTTTGCCCACACTTGAACGACTGTTCGCACCAATGTATTTTGATTTTGCATCGACCATCAAACTCCCGCTTGCCGATTGTACCAATGTTGTTGTATTGTTGCTTCTCCTGGCCGAAAGACCAACTTGGGCAAACGCGAAATCGTAGCGAAAGCCCAATTCAATATTGTTGAACCTACTTTTAAAGTTCTGTTCATAAGATAAATTCAGGAACCCTTGTTTAAACAGATGTTTTTCCAACCCGCATTTCATAGAGATGAAATGTCCACCGTTATATTCGAATTGTGTTTGTGGCGAAAGGATGATTGCACCAGGAAGTTTTAATGAAAGGGAAAGGTTGCTATAGGTATAAGGCTGGGAAAGATCAGAGAGCAAAGAATAAGTGGTAAGGTTTGTATTTATACCAAAGATGGCACCCGAAAGCATTAACTCGGCAGTAGAATATTTCGTCTTAGGCATGATAATCTGGTTGAGTGTCAGCCTCGAAAATGCGGCAAAGTTGGCACCGCGGATAGGCACAGATATAGCAACCTTACGCTCTTCAAGGTAATTATAATTAATAGCCTTTTGCCCTTTTTTATATTTGGTATAATTAAGCTCGAATTGAACATTCGAAGGAAGTCGGTAACTAAGTATGCCTTTTGATCTGACGCCATAATTATATTCTCCTGACACCAGCAAGCTTGAAGCAACCCTGACGGAAGTATTCAGGAATGGCATAAAATTACCCGATGTTAACGATGAAAGATACTCGAGACCGCCCCCAACTGTAATGCGACGGGTAACACCGTAACTTAAACCGCCCCTGGAAAAACGGCTGCCATGGCCATCTTCAACCATACCTGCACTAACCTTATATTCGAATTCGCCTACCGGCAGAAAATTGAATGGGATACTAATGTTCTGCTCTTTGGTACGTTCTTCGCCCCACGGGCCATAATATTGTAGTTTTACTCCCGAATTACCGTAAACAAGTGGAACCTCAAATTTAAAAAACCCGGACGCATCAGCCTTTACATAGTCCACAAGTACATTGTTAACATAGAGTTCAACCAACCATCCAGGTTCGGTGAAATCACTCAAGGTATAAGAACCAAAGGATTGCCGGAAGGTGGTGGGCGTATTTGTAAATTGAACCCCTACAACAGGTGAATATAGTGATGCTGTGGCACCTGATGAGATTTTACCCGCCAATACCTGTCTAATTAACTTGTTATCATTATTTGCATACCGCCACAAATAATATTGTTGCTTTTCTGTGAAAGATGTATTGTTATTAAAGTTGAGCGTAACATTCGTTTCTCCACCAGCCACGATAGAGCCGAGGTTAAGTGTGAGCCGGGTATCCGTTTTGCCTTTATCCGTTTTGCTTTGCAACTGCTGCGAGGAGATTGCAGACCAATCAGCCATGCCGAAATGGAACAATGGATAGCTCCTCTTTATAATCGTATCGGCTTTTATTTCCCCTTTAAGCTGGCTGATGTTCTTGCGCATTTGCTCTTGCCTCATTTCACGGATGATAGGTAATTCAAGTTTTGTATTCAATGTTACGGATAAACTACGAAAACTAAATTCACATGGCAAGTCAAATACCTCCCCGAAATAATTTAATTTCAGGTACAGATTGGTCTCCGTCCTTATCATATCTCCTGGCTTGACCTCAAATGATTTTTGCTTATAGTTAATTCGGTTGTGCAAACGGTCGATAAGATATAAAGCCTCCTGATTGATAAAAAACCCGGAAATAGAATCAAATCCTGGTGAAACCGTATTTTTAATTTTCAAGAAATTGAACACATCGGTAACGGGCAGATACACCGTTTCATCACGAACAAGTGCTGGAAGATCGGCACCACCAATCTTAAGGACATTAAAAAAAACTGTTATTTCATCATATTCAGCTACATCCTGCGCAAAAACCTGTTTCGGAACAAGTAAGACCATTAACAGCGAAATGGCCGTAACATACCAAATGACAATACCTTGCATGCACAATTTCTGGGCAGGAGCTATGAAGGCACATTTTTTTGTCATCGGATAATGTTCTGCTATGGATTTTTTATTCTTGTACAAAGGTCACTGAAAATGTCCCACTATAATCTCCTGGCGGATTGGCATCTTTTGTGCCTACAATTAGTATTCCCCCAATTGCTATTGCATTGGTTCCTGACGAAGTAAAAGAAGACCGGGGATTCGAATCGCCTATATGCAATAACATAGTTCCTCTAGTGCTGCCCGAAAGTATTGCGTCCGGCCCGTTTAAAATTGTTATTTGTGTTCCGGGTATCGCCTCAACATGAAAAAGTGCTGCAGAGAAATTACTGCTTATTAGAATGATATTTCCTGTACTGGAACGGGCACCATTGGAATCAATGATTACTTTTGTTCCAATACCATTACCATAACAAAATGTTCCAAAATTTAGATTTTGAAAAAGATCGACAGTTACCTTTATAGGTTTCGGAGGTTGTTCCGGTTCCTGCGCTTTTGCCTGAGAGTGGAATACAAATAAACAGACAATTAAACAAAACGGTATTACCAGTCTCCATAATGAGACGTATTGTTTTTGACTATTCATAATCTTTTCGCATTAATATTTTTTCTGATTCCATTTTTTTACCCGAAATCATTGTGACGACATAAACTCCGGTACTTATGTTAGTGTTGATTTCTACAGTTTCCTTTTCAAAAACCTCTCTTCGAAGCACAATCTGGCCAAGTATGTTTGTTACCATTAGGTTTCCTTTTATGTTAGGCGCAAGGTTCGTTTTCACCGATAAGAAATTTCCGGAACGCGACAAGGTAAACAATTTTTCGGCGGTAGCGGTGGGTTCAGTGATGTCCGAAAGTGAAAAAATCAATGTTAAACGCTGATCGTATTCACCTGCTTTCAGGTAAAAACGATATTGCGGAAGTTGTTTCAAATCCCGGTATTTTCCAGTTTCAGCATCAACCAGATAAATCTGTAAATCATTCGGCAATTGGCTGAGATCACTCGCTTTTAGATTAACCCATCCGTCTGTGAATGTTGTTATCCCCAGTGGAACTATTGAAAGACTATCAGAAGGATAAGGCATTGCATTGATTGATAGCTGAATAGATTCGGGGGTCAAGGTATATAAATTGGGTATCTGAATATCGGTATTCGTCATCTTCAAGGCATCCAAATCTTGATCAAAACTTAGGTTGGCTGTATTATCAAAGTAAATTACAGCCGGATCATCTATAGCATTTTTCGTTTCAAAATTCGCTGTGAAACGGAGAATTGCACGGTTGTCAATAAACGCGTTCTTAAATATAGGGTTAAGATTGTTGATCCGGACAGAATTAGTAACGCCAAGTGTTGCGCTCACAGGATAAAATCCATTGGTAACATGTACAAAAAATCCTTGCATAGCTGCAATTACATTATTCGCATTTCCTGATGAAACCCCATTCACATAACTGCTGTAAGCTCCCAAATACTGATCTCCACTGGCGTTGAAGAAATACAAAGCGTCATCAATATTAGAATTAGATTTTGTCCAACCAGAGGCATTCCAGTCAATTGGTGATGGATATGGATTGCCCACGAGATTGAACCCCTTGGTATATTTCATGTTATGATTCATTAAATTTATTTGGAACGAACCATTATTAACAACCCCGGTCATGTCGACAGTTTTTGCAGCCATAGAGGTTCCGAAATTCGCGGCATAGCCATTCATCTGTAATAGATTATCAGAAGGCGTAATATATTTGACCCAGCCTGACAATGGTAGTACAACATTTGATGAGTCTCTGTGGTTATCTTCATCATATCTGTAAAAAGTCGGGAAAGTAGCAGCAAGATCCAGATCGTCGGCAAACTCGTTAACTGTTGCAGACTGGAAAGGAGAACTGAAATATTTGTACCCAAAAGCTGATGGTAGGTATCGTTGCATGGTTACATTGCCCAGAACATCACCAATACCGGTTCCATCAATCAGTGCTGTTTGTAAGGCTGTTGAAACAAGTGTTAAATTTCCTCCTGAATTAAGATTACCTTTTGTTGCAGAAACAACACCAGTGACGTTAAGCGGCCCTAGAAGGGAGACTCCTGCCGAATTATTAATGGTCAGGTTCAAAATTGTATTATCTGCAAAAACATTGGCACCAATAGTTTGTGCGGCAGTACCTTTCATTTCAATGGTTCCATCTGTTGCCGTAAATGTTCCGCTATTAGTAATCGCTCCTGCAATCTGAAGTGTATTATCAATAACAGTCAAAGATGATCCACTTTCGATTACGATATTTTTGGTCATCCCGGCTAAACCGGCACTGAGAATTGGATAATTATGATTGGTCACATCCGGTATCAGAACATTTGTTTTTAAATCAGGGATAAAAATACAAGACCAGTTATAGGCATTATTCCAGTTAGTATCTTCAGTTCCGGTCCAAATTTGATCTCCAATAGTTGTTACGGTATGAATTGATGTAGCAGGCCCATTACAACCGTTAGCACTGGCCGTAATAATTGATACTCCACTCCATCCCCCATCATAAGTTACTGCACCTGTTCCGGGAATAATACTATTACCGCCGGTTATTGATGCACCGTCAAGGCTGTATGTTATTCCGGTATTATTAGTTGACGTTGCATCATAGGTAATTGATCCTGTACCTCTGCATCGGCTTGAAGTTGCTCCAAGTGTGAATATAGGTGTGCCGACTGTTGGAGTTACTGTTACTGTTGCTGTTCCTGTGATAATATTTGAACATGATGGATCAGATTGATAAATGACACTCACCAAATTGTATGCAAATAATCCACCGGTAATTGTTGGAGCTGCCACTGTAGTTGTTGTACTTGCTCCTAAATTTATGGTCGTTTGATTAGCTCCGTTAATATTATAAGTAATTGTAAAGGACAAATTTTGAGGATTCGTAAACGTTATAATTGGAGCAATTGCGTTTTGGCAAACAGTGGTCGTTCCACTAATCGCTGCAGTCGGGGTCGGGCGAATCGTTACAGTTACCGCATTGGAAATGACGCTTCCGCATCCGCTTCCTGTTGCTGATACCACGCACTGGTACTGGTAGGCACCTGCTGCACTGATTCCACTTACCGAGAAAGTGTTTCCCGTGGCTCCTGCATAAATTGATCCTGCCGGGGTGTCGTTCACTACATTGGTCCAGGTACTCCCGTTATAGTATTGCCATTGATAGATCAATGTAGGTATTCCCCCTGTTGCCGTAATGGTTATATCGGCACTCGTTCCACCAGCGCAAATATCTGCCGGGCTGGTAGGTTGGGTTGTAATATTCGGATCGTCAACTGTAGTAACTGTTATTGTAGTGGTTATGGCATCGCAACCTGCACCCGCTGGCGTAAAGGTGGTCAATACACACTTGTAATATTTTGCTTCTGAAATCTCAGAACCATCTCCGGTTAGAGTTAAACTAGATGTCGTTCCACCTGAGTAAGTAATATTCGAAGGAGTGCCATTGACCACATTTGTATAAGAACCTCCCGCTGTTGTACTGTATTGCCATTGATAGGAGTAGGTTCCTGTTCCTCCGGAAGGTGCGGTTGTCAGGGTTGTACTTCCCCCTTTGCAAATGGTGACATCTGATGGTTGCGACAAAGTTGGATCGGCAACTACTGTTACAGTGGTTTGGGTTCCGTCGGCCAAAGTACATCCTGAGCCTGTCGGGGTATAATGCGGACGATAATACCACGTGCCAACAGCCGGTGAATCACCAGTTGTGACCGTTGTACCGGCACCGCCTGGCGAACTTGATCGTATCCATGTGATCGTTCCTCCTAATCCACCAGTTATTGAAACACTGAATGATACTGTACCCCCAAGACAAAGTGATGTAGGGATAGGATAACTGTAATTTGTCCATGTTGGTTGTACACTAACAGGCCAGGTGACAATCGTCGTTGGGCCGGTAGCAGAACATCCATAGCTACCTGCGGAGCGGCTTACACGTATTAATACATTTCCTGTGGCTCCTGTTGTAGTGATCGATGCTCCTGATACATAGGTTGTCCAGTTAACGCCGTTGTTGATACTATACTGGTACAAATCGGCAGCGCCTGACGAACCGCCCGAACCGGCAGTTATGGTTGCGCCGGGGCCGTTGTATCCCGCGCAAATTGCCGTACCGTTTGCCGGTGTGGCAACGTTCAATGTCGGGTTTACGGTAGCTGAACCTACTGTCCAGGTGCTGATGGTACTCCATGCCGAATTTGAACAGCCGTAACTGCCGCCTGTCCTTCGTGACTGAACGATGACACTTCCGGTTGCCCCTGTGGTTGTTATTGCATTACCGCTTGTATAAGCGCTGTATGTACTTCCATTGTTGATGCTTACCTGGTATTCGTTGGCAGCTCCTCCCGAACCTCCTGAACCTCCTGTTCCGGTAATGGTTCCGGTGTTATAGCCAGCGCAAACTGTACTGCCGTTTGCCGGTGATGCCACGCTAAGTACAGGAGCTGTCGGGGTTGAACCTATGGTCCAGGTGCTGATGGTACTCCATGCCGAATTTGAACAGCCGTAACTGCCGCCTGTCCTTCGTGACTGAACGATGACACTTCCGGTTGCCCCTGTGGTTGTTATTGCATTACCGTTTGTATAAGCGC